>FWPU01010998.1_pt1 | contig 12993 bp, 15 predicted proteins | sample 2228361 | NCBI WGS metagenome assembly FWPU01 (sample SAMEA103939777, study PRJEB20133) | metagenome | reverse complement strand
AATACAGGTCTTACAGAAAGACTGCTCTTCATTATCCTGAATGATTTTCAATAACTTATGAAACAGAAAATCGATTCTTGAAATCTCAACTGATAAAGTCAGGAGAAAATATGTTTCGGATAGTATCTTCCATGAATTTCAGATTATTATAACATTTCCATTCAACCATACCAGAAGAAATCCTCTTTCATAATTTCTTCAAAGTTGTTTGATATATTAAAATCAAAAGATCTGAAGGAGGTATAACGATGATTCATAAAACAGGATTAATAACCATTCTCTTAATCCTTTCACTTTTTTCACTTACACTGGAGGTTGGAGGAAAGGATGTAGTGAGTGTAAAGGATGAGTCCCTGAGAAAAGGAGAAAGAAGACAAACCCTCAATCCAAATTTATTCAATGACCCCATGATCAGAAAGGCATATCAGGCGGCTAAGGAGATACCATGGATACTCGACAGTATTTACTGTTACTGCTATTGTGAGGAGTCTCCTCTATTCAGGCATAAGAGTCTCCTGAGTTGTTATGTTGATAACCACGCAGCCCAGTGAGATATCTGCCTCAGGGAGGCCCTGAGGGCCTTCGAACTTTACAAGAAGGGATATACTGTGAAAAGGATAAAGGATCAAGTAGAAAAGGAATTCAGGAGATAAAAGTTTAGTATGAGTAAAGAAATGGTTATTACATTGATTTTTAAATCATGATAAGACTCATTACCATCGGAATTGGACACACCAAAGGTGTAGAGGACAAAATCCTCTGATAAGCCGGGATAAACTTGGACTCAGGGTAAAGATTAAAAAAAAAAAAATGAACAAAGATGAGAGATAGATATAAAAAGGTGCATAATCTCATAAAAAAACATGAATTGCTCTTGACACAGACAATTCATGAAGCAGAGAGGACGCCTAAAAAAGCCAACCCTATGAGAGAGAGCCATGTAGTTATGGGAAATAGAACATGACAAAGTTCATGATATCACTGATTAAATGGTTCAGGTTAGTAATAATGTGACAGGTATACGAAGCGCCTAAAAAGTTATTTACTTTTTATTAACAAATAAAGTATGCTATGTTTAGGTGAATGGAAAGCCATTTGCCCGCCTGGTAGTTATCAGGAAGCAGTAACCTGAACTCATTCAGGAAAGAAGGAGGTTTCAGAAGCATGCCGTTTGAAGGTAAGGTAAAGTGGTTCAATGAATCCAAGGGCTTTGGATTCATCCAGCAGGACAATGGTCCTGATGTCTTTGTTCATTATACCTCTATCAAGGGTAATGGATTCAAGACACTTGCAGAAGGCCAGCGCGTTCAGTTCGACATTGAAGAAGGAGAACGCGGACCCAAGGCAATCAATGTAGTGAAGCTCTAAAAGAAGGGGGCCACGCCCCCTTTCCATTAATATGCCGAGAATCGTTATCTCTCTCCCCATTATCAAAGATAATAAGATAACCATAGATGGCGAAAATCTTCATTACCTAAGGAATGTACTGAGATTAAACAAAGGTGACATATTCGAGATTTTATCACCCTCCTCATGCATCTATAAGGCTGAGATAAAAGAGATCGGCTCAGAGGAAATAATAGCTATCATCAAGGAGAAAAAAAAGATTACAGAAGAACCTGATAGAAGGATAGTCCTTATACAGGGGATACCGAAAGGTGAAAAGATGGAACTCATAATCCAGAAGACTACAGAACTCGGTGTGAGCGAGATATATCCTGTAATAACAGAAAGGACTATTCCAAAAAAGACAGGTAAGATAGATAGATGGAGGAAGATAGCAGAAGAATCCACAAGACAATCATTCCGTCTTACAGTGCCTGTTATACATGAACCTGGATTGTTTGAGGATGTTATAAAAAATCTCAAGGGTACCTCTGGAATTATACTGTATGAATCTGAAGGCATGGATTTATATGAGGTAAAAGATATCATATTGAAAAGTGAACCACTCTGCTGTATTGTTGGACCCGAAGGAGGGTTCTCAAAGAAAGAGATAGAGTTTGCAATTAAATATGGATTCATACCTGTAAACATAGGCGAGAGGATTCTGAGGACAGAAACAGCAGCAATAACTATTATTGCATTATCACAATTTTTGAGAGGTCAATTCTATATTCGAAAATAAAAATCCCTTCCAGGGATTGAGGAATTATATTCAGGCACAGGGAACGAGATTTATATCATAACCCTCTTTCCTGAATGAACCTTTAAGTTCCTTCCTCTCATCCTCTGTAAGTGTGCTGAATAACTCCCTGATCTTTACACGGTCAGGTTCGAGACATGTATATCTGTAAAACAGTTCCTTTTTCTCAGAGGTGATTAAGGATATCCTCTCCAAAACCCTCTTCAGATCTCCTCTTTCACAAAGCATGGTATTTAATTCCTTTCTTTCAGAACCGAAATAGTATCCCTTACCCTCTTTGTAAAGTATAAATGTCGAAGAGCAACCATTTATCAGGAGTGCAAGAATAAAGATATAAATAACTCTCTTCACGATGCCTTTATCTCTCATTCAGAAGAAGATTCAATTTATTTATGAATTCCTCTGAATCCCACTTATTCTCACCGAATATTGTATCCCTTATATAACCTTTTTTATCTATCAGAAAACTCATGGGAACACCAAATCCACCATATTTATCGAAATATATATTTTTTTCTGGATCGACCGCGACAGGAAATGTTATCTTCTTCTCCTTCATAAATTCCTTAACAGACTCTTCATATCTGTCTATAGAGACAGCAATAATCACGAATCCTTTATCCTTAAACCTCCTGTATATCCTTTCAAGTGTGTCCATCTCTGCAATGCAGACCCTGCACCATGTCGCCCAGAATGTGAGAAGAACAACCTTTCCTCTTTCCTCGGAAAGCCTTATCGTATTTCCATTGATATCCTTTACTGTAAAATCAGGCGCCTTTTTTTCTATACCTACTGAATAGGAGGGATATAAGAATAGCAGAATGAGTATTGTTAAAAGGTTTAAATATTTCATAACTAATTATAACACCTTCAGGATAATCTTGAAAAGTCAGCATACATTAACATCAATGACCACAATCTCGATAGGATTGCGAGCCTGTTATTTCTCTTTTTCTCATCTTTATCCATAACGAGTACATGGTCAAAAAATGAATTTATGACATCCTTCATACCCCAGATGGCTTCGAGAATTCCTTTATAATCTCTTCTACTAAAAAGTTTATTTATAGCATCCTCTGACTCTACTATTTTAAGATAAAGTTCCTTTTCATATTCATTCTCAATGCGGGATTCCTCTATCCCGCTCTCCTTTGAATAATGCTTTCCTAGTATATTAAATACCCTCTTTGTAATGAGCACAAAATCCTGATAAAATGGGGTCTTTCTGAATTCCTCGAGGGCATCAAGCCTTCCTATAATCTCACCGGGATAAAGATCAGGAAAGTAGTTGACAAGAGAATTTATAATCTCCCTTGAATAACCCCTTGAGGAAAGTATAACCTCGAGTCTCTGGGAGATAAAAGAGATTACCTTTTCATTAGGAACATCAAAGTCTTTTAATTGTTCCCTTGCTATATTGACGAGTTCCCTTATAGTGATTGGAAGATTTCTTTCGAATATAATCGATATAATCCCAATAGCCTGCCTCCTCAATCCAAAAGGGTCTTCAGAACCTGTGGGTTCAAGTCCTATTGAAAAGAAGGAGGCGATATTATCTATCCTGTCTGCAATACTAAGAACAGTCCCTGCCATGGTCAGGGGGAGATCACCACCGCTCTTTCCTGGAAGATATTGTTCCTTGATCGCAGTGGCAACCTCAACATCTTCACCACTATACAGGGCATAATAATATCCCATCACACCCTGAAGTTCAGGAAACTCCCTCACAACACCAGTTACAAGGTCTGTCTTTGAAAGGAGTGCAGACCTCCTTATGAGTTCTATCTTTTTAGGATAGAGTCTCTTTGCAAGGTATTCAGATATATTCACAAGTTTCATAGTCTTATCATAAAGGGTACCAAGACTCTCCTGATAAACCACCTTTTTGAGGGAATCTATCCTTAAAGGTAGCGGTTCTTTTTTATCCTCCTCATAATAAAATCTCGCATCATCAAATCTTGCCTTTATAACCCTCTCTGCGCCTCTTCTTACTGCAAGATCGTTCTCTATAAATGTATTGGATATGACAATGAATCTATTACTCAACCTGCCGCTTTTATCTTTCAATGCAAAGTACTTCTGGTGATCCCTCATCACTGTTATAAGGAGTTCTTCAGGAAGTTCAAGGTAATCACTCGAAAACTCACAGAGCAGACCATGTGGATATTCTACAATGAAATTGACATGTTCAAGGAGTTCATCATCAGAAATAACCTCAAGTCCACTTTCACTCGATAACCTCTGTAACTCCTCCTTGATGAGCCGAAGCCTTTCCACATGGTCCACGATAACGCATGCCTTCTTTAAGAGGTCCTTATAAACCCTAGGCTCAGTTATTTCGATCTTCCCGTAAGAGAGGAATCTATGTCCATATGAAAATCTATCGGTCTTTATGCCATCAAGTTCGAAGGGTATAAGTGTATCTCCATAAAGTGCAAGGAGCCATCTTATCGGTCTTACAAATCTCAGGCTATCCTCTCCCCATCTCATAGATTTCGGAAAGTTAAGGGATAAGATAAATTTATCCATAAATGCAGGCAGAATGGATGTGACATGTTTCCCTTCTTCCTTTAAAATCCCTACTATATATTCACCCTTCTGATTTCTCATTATCCTTATATCCTCGAGTTTCAGATTATTAGCCTTCAAAAATCCTGTGAGTGTCTTTGTCGGCTCACCCTTTTCATCGAATGCCACTCTCACAGGAGGACCCCAGATCTCCCTTATTCTTTCCTTCTGATACTCCTTGAGATTTTTTATATATAGAGTCAATCTCCTCGGTGTTGCATAAGTATAGATAGAATCTATCTCGAGACCCATCTCAGTTGCAATACCTAAAGCAATCCCTTCCATCTGATTCAGTGTTGATGGAAGAAATCTTGCTGGTACCTCTTCAACACCTATCTCAAAGAGAAAATCCCTTTCCATCAAAACCTTCCCAAGAGTGGATAATTCATCTTTTCTCTCATCCTGAGATATGAATGTGCACAAAGCTTAGCAAGTAACCTAACCCTTGCTATGTAGCCAGTCCTCTCAGTAACAGAAAGCGCACCCCTTGCATCGAGGAGATTGAATGTATGGGAGCACTTAAGACAGTATTCATAGGCAGGGAATATAAGGCCAAGATCTATGAGTCTTTTTACTTCAGACTCGTAATCCTCAAAGTATCTCATAAGTTTTTCTGTATCAGCATATTCAAAATTAAACTTAGAAAACTCGACCTCTGTCTGGTGGTGTATATCTCTATACTTTATATTTCCTGTCCATATTATATCAAATACATTATCTACCTCCTGAATATACATAGCAAGCCTCTCGAGACCATAAGTTATCTCAAGGGATACGGGTCTCAGATCTATTCCGCCCACTTGCTGAAAATATGTGAACTGGGTAATCTCCATTGAATCGAGCCACACCTCCCAGCCCAGTCCCCATGCACCAAGGGTCGGTGACTCCCAGTCATCCTCTATGAATCTTATATCATGTTTTGCAGGATCTATGCCTATCACTGAAAGACTCTCGAGGTAGAGTTCCTGCGAGTCAGGAGGTGATGGCTTCAATATGACCTGAAACTGGTAGTAATGTTGAAGTCTGTTCGGATTCTCACCATACCTTCCATCAGTAGGTCTTCTCGATGGCTCCACATATGCTGTCCTCCATGGCTCAGGACCCAAGACCCTGAGGAATGTTGCTGGATGAAATGTTCCTGCACCAACCTCTATATCATAGGGCTGGTGAATCACACATCCTTTCGAAGCCCAGAATTCTGAAAGCCTCAATATAAGTGTCTGGAAGTCCATTCTTGAAGAGATATTTTACAATATTCAATGTTAAAATTAAATATGTCTGTATACAGATACACAGGATTCAGATCGGATGGAAAAGAAACAAAGGGCAGGATAGATGCCACCTCCCTCAAAGAGGCTATCCAGAAGCTTAAAGAAGGAGGCATATATCCGCGACAGATAAGGGAAGAAACTCTTTCGAGATCGATAAAAAACCTTTCTTTGCCTCACATTACGAGACAGTTAAGCACACTGATCGCCTCAGGGGTGACTGTTACGGAAAGTCTTAAGTGCATAGCAGAAGAAGGAGATAAAAAGACCAGAAAGATTCTCACAGATATCAGGGAAAGGGTATCAGAAGGTGCTTCGCTCTCAAAAGCCCTCGAGTCCCACACGGAGATATTTCCTGATTTTTATATAAACATGGTAAGGGCAGGAGAGGCATCTGGAGAACTACCTGCGATCCTCGAAAGGATCGCCAAATACCTTGAGGAGCAGGAATCCATTAAGGCAAAACTCACCACAGCAATGATATATCCTTCAATCATGCTCCTTACAGGAACAGGGGTATTGATATTTGTCTTTGTATATGTGATGCCAAGGATAACAAAGATATTCTCTGATACAGGTGCGGACCTGCCACTCATAACAACTATCCTGATAACCATAACAGACATAATAACGAAGATATGGTTTCTCATACCTTTAACCATCATATTAATTTTATACATCTTAAGATATTTAAAGAAGAGATATCCCTTACATGTAGATAGACTTTTACTCAATGAACCGACAGGGATTCTCAGGAGTCTTTATCTTGCAAGACTGACAAAGACACTTGCATTCCTGCTAGAGGGTGGAGTCCCCCTTGTAAAAGCACTCGAACTGTCGAGCAGGGTCACTGGAAACATAGTAATACAATCCATTGTGAAGGATGCATCCATATCTGTATCGGAAGGAGGAAGACTCTCGAGTATATTTAGGGATATATCTACTGTACTCGGGGAACTAATATCAACAGGTGAAAAGAGCGGAAGACTTGTCGAGAATCTCAGGATGGCATCAAGAACATATGAAGAAGAATTCTCGAGAAAGGTAACGAAGGGTTTAACGATCTTTGAACCCATGATGATACTCCTGATGGGTACTGTCATACTCTTCGTGGTGCTCGGGGTCGTTCTTCCTGTATTCGAGATAAATCGACTCATTAGACCATGACTGAATCTACAAAAAGGATAGTCATAATTACGGGGCTTTCAGGTTCTGGAAAGACAGTGGCTTTGAAGGCACTTGAGGATTCTGGATTTTTTTGTATAGACAACTTTCCTCCTATCCTGCTTTCGCAATTTCTCTCACTTCTTGAAAAGGATGACATAAAGAATATAGGCATTGGTATTGATGTTAGGGAAAGACCCTTTCTCAAGGATATGGAGTCCATTATAACTAATCTCAAAAAATCCTTCATGACCGAGATCATCTATCTCGAGACTGAAAAGGATGTCATAAAAAGAAGATTCAAGGAGACACGGAGACGTCATCCCCTTTCAGATGATATAGAAGGCGCAATCGAGATGGAAAAAAGATTAATTGGATATCTGAGAGAGATAGCAGATATGATAATAGACACCTCGAGGATGACACCCCATGAACTCAGACATCTCATCATGAAGAGATACAGTTCCATGGATGAAAGGATGCAGGTTACTCTGATATCATTCGGCTATAAATATGGGATTCCACAGGATGTAGACCTTTTGTTCGATGTAAGGTTCCTACCAAATCCACACTTCGTACCTGAACTCTGTGAATTAAACGGCCTCGATCCAGAGGTAAGAGATTATGTCCTTAATAAAAAAGAGACACAGTTATTTTTCGAAAAACTCAAAGATCTGTTAAAATATTTAATACCTGAGTACATAAAAGAGGGAAAGTCCTATCTCACAATAGGCATTGGGTGTACAGGTGGAAAACACAGGTCTCCTGTGATAGTGGAAGAACTAAAGAACGTTATAGAGAGATATCCGGTGAAGTTAAATATCATTCACAGGGAAATATGATATACCTTGATTATAATGCAACAACCCCCCTTGACCCGAGGGTAAGGGATGCCATCATCGAAGCACTCAATGAATTCGGAAACCCCTCAAGTACCCATATCTTCGGCAGAAAGGCAAGAATGCTCATAGATAATGCACGGCATCATGTATCGAGACTCATAGGTGCAAAAAGGGATGAAATTATTTTCACATCTGGTGGTACTGAATCCAACAATCTTGCCATCCTTGGAATTGCACTTAAAGCAGGAAAGGGTCACATAATAACATCAGCGATTGAACACCCATCTGTTCTCAATCCTGTGAGATATCTTGAATCAAAAGGATTCTCTGTAACATACATCCAGCCTGATAAAGACGGCATGATCTCACCCGATGATGTGATAGGCTCCATAAGAAAGGATACCATCCTTGTAACCCTCATGCATGCCAATAATGAGACAGGCGTCATCCAGCCTGTATCAGAGATAGGAAAGATACTCATGGAAAAGGAGATACCATTCCATACAGATGCAGCGCAATCAGCAGGCAAGATTCATGTAAATGTGGATGAATTGAATGTATCACTCCTTACGATTGTATCACATAAATTCTACGGTCCAAAAGGAATTGGAACCCTATACATAAGAGAGGGTATCGAGATAAGTCCCATAATGTTTGGTGCAGGACATGAAAGAGGCATAAGACCAGGTACAGAGAATATCCCTGGGATAGCAGGTATAGGGAAGGCTGCAGAGATAGCAGTCTCTAAACTGAATGAAAGAAAGAACCATATGGAAAGGATAACGAATCTACTCCTTGAAAATCTTTCAGTAGTACCTGACATAAGGCTCAACGGACACAGGACATTTCGACTGCCGAATACTATAAATCTGATGATTTCTGGCATATATGGCGATGAACTCGTGTCGAGACTATCAGGTTCTGTTGCTTTCTCAAGCGGTGCAGCTTGCCATGCAGGAAAAAGAAAACCATCCCATGTATTAAAGACAATGGGACTCACTGATGAAGAGGCTATGGCATCCATAAGATTGAGCACTGGTAAGGATACCACAGAAGAAGAGGTTATAAGGGCATCAGAGATTATAGTGAGTGAAATAAAAAGGATGAGGGCACTTCAATAATATGGACAGGATTCTTCTGAGCCATGGAAGTGGCGGAAAATTGATGCATGAATTAATCAGAAAATACGTCGTTCCTGTGCTGAGCATAAAGGAACTCAGCGATTCTGCTGTGCTCCCGAGAATAGATGGAAGAATCGCATTTACAACAGACTCATATGTCATTACACCTATATTTTTTCCTGAAAGCAATATTGGTGAACTCTCTATAAACGGCACCATCAATGACCTCTCAATGGTAGGTGCAAAACCCCTTTACATCACAGCAGGTTTTATTATCGAGGAGGGTTTTTTGCTTGATGATCTAAAGAGAATCCTTGAATCAATGGCAATGGCTCAAGACAAAGCAGGCGTGAGGATTGTGGGTGGAGATACAAAGGTTGTGCCAAGGGGTGAAACAAATGGCATATTCATCAATACTGCAGGTGTTGGAGTGATTCCACAAGGCGTGAGGTTAAGTTCATCAGAAATAAAACCAGGAGATAAAATAATCGTGAGCGGCCATGTCGGAACTCACGGTATCACGATAGCATCAGTAAGAAATGGCCTCACATTCGAACCACCATTAAAGAGTGATACAACGCCACTAAATCATATCGTTGAGAGTCTTCTCATGGAACGAGATTCAATACATGCACTGCGTGATCCAACAAGAGGAGGGCTCGCAACAACACTCAAGGAATTTGCGATCGAAACAGGATTATGCATGGAGATATATGAAGATGCAATACCTGTTCTTCCTGCTGTAAGGTCTGCATGTAATATTCTTGGTTTTGATCCAGTATATATGGCTAATGAAGGAATAATGGTCATCTTCGTTAAAGAGAAGACAGAAGAAAGGGTAATGGAGATACTCAGAGAATTTCCTGAAACAAAGCATGCCTCGATAATCGGTGATGTAAAAGACTCTCCTCATGGACAGGTCTTACTCAAAACCTCGATTGGAGGAACAAGGATAATAGATATGCTTACAGGAGAGCAATTACCAAGGATATGTTGAAGGTCTTATCAGTATTAAGGCTCGGTCTTACGCAAAAGTTCATTATTATAATAACCATGGTGGTCTTTTCTGTCATGACAGGTACATTTTACATACTCGACAGACATCAGGAAAGATTGATTATCTCTCAGGTAGAGAATGAGGCAAGGGCAATATTTAGACAGATTCTCATCACGAGAAAATGGGTTGCTGACCATGGCGGTATATTTGTTGAGAGACTGCCATGGCTTAAACCGAATTTATATCTTGAAAGACTCGGCATTAAACCTGAGATAATAGATATTGAAGGAAAGAGATACATAAAAGAGAATCCAGCCTTTGTAACGAAAGAACTTTCAAGATATGCAAAAACACATGGCCTCTTCTGGTTTCACATAACAAGCCTAAAACTCATAAATCCTGAAAATGCACCAGATGAATTCGAAAAGAACTCTTTATTGAGATTCGAAAGAGAACCAGTTAAAGAGATAATCTCGATTGAAAAAATAGATAATTCAAGGTATCTGAGATACATATCACCTCTTTATGTTGAAGAGGCATGCCTCAAATGCCATACAAAACAGGGCTATAGAATAGGCGACATTAGAGGTGCCATAAGTGTTACCATTCCTGTGGAAAAGACATTTGCAGAGATCGATGCAAATAGAAAAAGAATGGTTCTTTCTCTCATCATCACCCTCATCATACTTGTGATCTCGATCTATCTGATCACCAACACACATGTCCTCAAACCCTTAAAAAGATTGAAGAGGGCAATAAAGGATTTCTCAGAAGGAAAGACTATAGGCGGAAATATAATAAAGACAGGAGATGAATTCGAAGAGATATGCAAATCCTTTAGGAATATGGCTGCAGGTCTGAGGGAATATCACAACTGTCTGAATCAAAAGATCAAGGAGGCAACAAAAGAACTTGAAGAGGCAAATAAAATTCTAAGTGAAATCAACAGAAAAAAATCTGACTTCATTGCTATGGCTGCCCATGAATTTAGAACACCGCTAACCTCTATAAGAAGCGCGATGGATTACATCTCAGCAAAATTAAGAATAGCCATAGATAAAAATAGTCCTGAAGAATTGAATGATCTCTCCGTATTCTTCGATGTGATAAAAAAGAATTCAGAGAGACTCATAAGAATGGTAAACGGTATGCTCGATATAGAAAGGATCGAGTCAGGCATAATGGACTTTCATTATTCATCATTCAACCTATCTGAACTCATAGATGAGGTAATCATGGAAGTGGAGGAGACAGGTTCAAAATCACTCAATTACAGAACTGAAATCAGTGATTCACTCTATATAGAAGGTGACAGGGAGAGGATAAGACAGGTCATGATGAACATACTCCAGAACGCACAAAAATTCAGCCCTAATAATTCAGAGATATTCATAAATGCCATGGATATAGATGGCTGGATCACAGTAGAGATAACAGACCATGGACCTGGGATACCCATAGAAGAACAGAATAGAATCTTCGAGAAATTTTATAAAGGCAGGATAAATGGCGGAACAGGGCTCGGTCTTGCTATATCAAAAGCTATTATTGAGGCACATAAGGGCATTATAGGTGTAAGAAGCGATGGTAAAAATGGAAGTACATTCTTCTTTAAGATACCAAGAAAGGTGGGTAAACACGAGACTGGTATATGTTAGATAAAAACCCAACTACCCTGATAATTGATGACGACCCTGATATACTGAAGACCCTCGAGGCAAATCTAAGACTCCATAACTTTGATGTATTAACATCAGAAAACTGGCATACAGGCAAAGGTCTTCTGAAAAAATGTGACATTGTCCTTCTCGATATAATGCTTCCTGATGAGGATGGCATCAATATACTCAAGTTTATCAGGAAAGATTATCCTGAACTTCCTGTTATAATGCTCACTGCAAAAGACAGGGTCTCTGACAGGGTAATGGGGCTTGAGGCAGGTGCGGATGATTATGTGGTAAAGCCATTCGAAACCCTTGAACTAATTGCGAGGATAAGGGCATGTCTGAGAAGGACAAAACTCCTTGGCAGGGAAGAGATTAGAATCAAAAATTTATATATCGATCTCCAAAAAAGGGAGGTCTGTAAGGATAGGAAGAAGATAGTCCTCACTCCGAAGGAATATGAACTCCTCCTGTTCCTTATATCGAGAAAAGGTTCTGTTGTGAGCAGAAAGGAGATAAGAGAACAACTCTGGAATAATGAAAGAATTTATTCATGGAGCAGGGTAATAGATGTCCACATCCAGCATCTGAGGCATAAGATTGAGGACAACCCTTCAGAGCCTGAATATATTCTCACAGTTCCTGGGGTGGGATATATTTTTAAAGATTAAACCTCTTTTTTCTCATTTACATCCTCAAAAAAAAGGATAGACTCCTGTTACCTCTTTCATCTTCTATTATATCAGTAATCAATCTTAGATCGTCAGTACCAATAATAAGAGACACTTCACTATCATTTATATCCGCTATATGGGTGTAATGATTCAACTGGAAATCCTTGATAAGTTCTTCCTTACAATCATCTCTGAACCTTACCAGAATCCTAACATTGTTCATTTTATTCCCCTTCCATCACCTCATCAGCTCCCTCAAGACTGTAATAAGCAAGATATACATTCTGAACTCCTTCTACATCCTTCAGTGATTCAAGAGATTCTTTAATCTGAGAAACCATTTCTCTCTCAATGAGAAATACTATCTTGTTACCATTTATATCAGTCACCTCGACCCTCTTTGAATCCAGTTCTTTCTTTATTCTTTCGATATCCTCGATACTATTCACTTCTATAAATCCACTTGCAACGATCATTTCAATCCTCCTATCTTCATCTTTATAATCTTTCCCTTTAAATTACACCCTTCCACGCACCTACCGCAGTAAA
>FWPU01010997.1_pt1 | contig 12994 bp, 9 predicted proteins | sample 2228361 | NCBI WGS metagenome assembly FWPU01 (sample SAMEA103939777, study PRJEB20133) | metagenome | reverse complement strand
AGCCGCCCGCGCCCGCCGCCGCCAGGGCGGCGCCGACGCCGAGCGCGGTTCGCTCTGCTCCAGCGGCTCCACCGCCCCAGACGGCGGGTACGCCCGCTCCGCCGCCGATCGCCCCGGTGCGACCGCCCCTGCCCGAGGCTCCTTTGGCGACGTCGCGCACGCACGCCATCCCTCCGGGGATGAAGCCGTCCACCCGGCCGGCTTCGACGCCCGCTCCCACCCCGTCGAGGCCCAGCCTGCCCAAGCCCACGCCGCCGCCGCTCACGCCCGCGCGGCAGAACGCGCCCATTCCGGCATCGGAGCTGGTCAAGAAGCCGCCGGCCAGCCGGCCCTCGACGCCGAGCCCCGCCGCGCCCGCCCCCGCTGGCCCGCGCCTTTTGCTCACGGTCCTCGCCGGCGCCACCAAGGGCCAGCGCTACCGCCTGCCGCCGTCCGGAGCGGTGATCGGCCGCACGCGGGGCGCCATTCTCCTTCCCGACGACCCGTTCATCTCCCCGCAGCACGCGACCGTCGTCTTGCGCGACGGCAAGCTGTTCGTCCGCGACGAGTCGAGCACCTCGGGCGTATTCGTCACCATCTCGGCGCAGGAGACGATTCCGGTCGGCGGCCAGTTCGCCGTGGGCCAGCGCCTGTTCCGCTTCGCCGGGCCGATCGACCCCGCGCCACCTGTGGCCAAGGTGACGCCCTACGGTGCGCCGGTGCCCTTGAGCCAGGTGCACTACTGCATCGAGGAGGTGCTCGTCGGCGGCCGCGCCGGCCGGGCCCTGGTCACCGCCTCGAGCATCGTCACCATCGGCCAGTCGCGGTGCGATCTCTCCTTCCCCGGCGACGAAGGAATGGCCGGCCGCCACTGCGAGCTGTCGCCGATGCCCAACGGAGCGATGGTGCGCGACCTGTCGGGCGGGCTGGGCACGTTCGTGAAGCTCCCGTCGGGTTCCGAGCGGCAGATCAAGCCCGGCGACCGGCTGCGCATCGGCCAGTCGGTGCTCCAGGTCGACCTCGCCTGACGCCGCGCACCCGAGCGCTCCACCCGACGCCCCGAGCCGTTCACAGGTCCGGGAAGGCCTGCTGCACGTACGCCCTCGCCTTCGACGCGGGGTGGTCGCGCAGATGCCGCGCCCACCAGGCCTTGGCCTCGGCGGTCTGGCTGCGCTGGTAGTACAGCTCGCCCAGCTTGAGCGACAGCTCGGGCCGCGGGTCCTTCTCGAACGCCTCTTTGTACCGGGTGGCCGCCAGGTCGAGCTGCCCGCGCTCGACGGCCTCATCGCCCTGCCGCTCGAGGCGCTCGGCCTCGGCCGCATTGCGCTTCTGGGGAGGGACCTCGAGCTCGTGCAGCGGCCGATCGCCGTCGATCTCGTTCTGGTTGATCTGCATCGGAGCGTTCGGCGGCGGCCGGTACGGCTCGTCGTCGGAGGCGCCGAGGTACTGGTAGACGTAGAAGCCGGCCAGCCCGAGCGAGATCACCACCAGGGCGATGGTGACGATCTTGAAGATCAGCATGCCGCCCTGACCCGGCTCTGAGACGTCGCCGGTCTCGGTGTTCAGGTGGGTCAGCTCGGTGTGGCCGGTGCCGAAGCGGGTGCGGTCGGCCGATGGAGCATTGGCGCGGTTCCGGCCGAGAAGGCCCGGCGGAGCGCGCACCGTCTCGTCCGCGCCCCAATGGGGCTTCTGGTCGATCTTCGTCTCCTGCTGCTCGATGGGAGTGGCCTTGCGCGGCACCGGCGCGAGCACGCCGGCCGATCGCCGGGCCGCGGCCATCGCCCGCCGCTCCTTGTCGACGGCGATGAGCTCGGCGCGGAACTGCTCCGCCGTCTGCGGGCGATCGTTCGGGTCCTTCGCCATCGCCCGCAGGATGAGCCGCTCCATGCCGGGCGAGATCTTCGCCTCGGGGCGCTTCATGGTCGGCGGCTCGGGCTCTTCGGTGAGGTGCTTGGTGGCGAAGCCGACGGCCGAGTCCGAGTCGAACGGCAATAGCCCCGTGGTGAGCTGGTAGAGGATGACCCCCACCGCGTACAGGTCGCTCCGGGCGTCGAGCTGGGCGCCCCGGGCCTGCTCGGGGCTCATGTACTCGGGCGTGCCGCAGACGAAGCCGGCGCGCGTGAGCGCCGGGCCCTCGTCGCCGGTCGAGTCCATGATCTTCGCGATGCCGAAGTCGAGCACCTTGACGAAGTCGGGCTCGCCTCGTCGCTGCTCGACCATGATGTTCTCGGGCTTCAGGTCCCGGTGGATGACGCCCGCCGAGTGGGCGTCGGCCAGGGCCGAGAGCACCTGCGACATGATGCGCACGATGCGGCCCTCGGGGAGCGGCCACTCCTTGGAGAGAATCTGGTGCAGGTCCTTGCCGTTGACGAACTCCATCGCGATGAAGAGCGCGCCGTCGTCGTCGACGCTGCCGAACTCGAGCACGCTGATGGAGTTGGGGTGGTTGAGCCGGCTGGCCGCCTTGGCCTCGCGCTGGAACCGGGCCACGGTGCGCTGGTCGGAGAGCAGCGACTGGCGCAGCACCTTGAGCACGACCTTCTTGTCGAGGTCGATCTGCGTGGCGCGGTAGACCTTGCCCATGCCGCCCTCGCCGATGAGCGCCTCGACCCGGTATTTCCGGTTGATGACCCGGCCGATGTAGCCGTCGGCGTCGCTCACGCGGGTAATCGCCGCCCCGCAGCGCTGGCAGGTTTTCGCGCTGTCACCGGTGTCGGCGCCGCAAGACGGGCAGAGCAAGGGCGTGGTCCAAAGGCCGAGGGGCAATGTCCGGCCCGGGGGAATCCGCGACGAAATGTGTCACGGCCTCCGCCCGGCGGGCAATGGTGGCAAAGGTCGGTCGGATGGACGGTCGCGCCGCGCGCTAGAGCCAGCTCGCGGGTGCGCATAGACTGTGCGGCCCGTGTCCTTCTCGTTCTGCCCCCGCTGCGACGCGAAGAACCCGCCCGGAGCCACGGTCTGCCAGCGCTGCGGGTTGGGGTTGGCCGCCGGCACCATGGTGATGGGAGCGCTCAAGCCGAACGTCCCCCGCCCGAAGGTGACCATCCGGGTGGTGCGCGCCGACGGCGGCCCCGAGGCGGTGGTGGCCATGAAGGCCGACTCGCTCACCTGCGGCCGGCGCGGCGACATTCCCCTTTCGGACGACCCCTTCGTGGCCGAGCTGCAGGCGCGCTTCTTCTTCTCGGGCGCGCACCTGGCGGTGGAAGACGTGGGCGGCGGCAACGGCGTGTTCTTCAGGCTCCGCCAGCAGAGCGAGCTCGTCGGCCGCCAGCGCCTCCTCGTCGAGGCCATTCCCCCGCTGTCGGCGGCTCCCGACGGGGCCATGGCCTGGGGCTCGCCCGATCCGGGCTACCGGTTCCGGCTGGTGCAGCTGCTCGAGGGCGGCCTGCGCGGAGCGGCCTTCCCGCTGAAGGAGGGAGAGAACGCGCTCGGCCGCGAAATCGGCGACATCACCTTCCCCACCGACTGCTTCGTCTCGGGCCGCCACGCCGTCCTCTCCGTGACGCCCGAGCACGTTTCGGTGCGCGACGTCGGCAGCTCGAACGGCACGTTCATCCGGCTCGCTGCGCCGGCGTTCGTCGACAACGGGGATCAGTTCCTCATCGGCAGGCAGCTGCTCAGGGTCGAGCTCTCCTGAGCAGCGGGCGGGCTCACGCGGCTACCCGTAGCTCTTTTCCTTCTTCTCCTGCTCCTCCTTGCAGCGAATGCAGAGGGTCGTCACCGGGCGCGCCTCGAGCCGCTTGGGAGAGATGGGCTCTTCGCACCGCTCGCAGATGCCGAACGTGCCGTCCTCGATTCGCTGCAGGGCCTTCTCGATCTTCTTGAGCAGGAACTTCTCGCGGTCGCGCAGGCGGAACACCATGCTCTGCGCGTACTCGCTGGAGGCCAGATCGATCTCGTCGGGGAGGTCGTCGGTGTCGAAGTTCGACTCCTCCATGAGCGTCTTCTTCGCGCTCTGCAGAAGCGCCGCCTTGCTGTCCTCCAGCATCTTCTTGTAGCGCTTGAGATCTTTCTGGTTCAATGGCGTCCCCTTTGGCTATCGTCGCCGAAAAAGGGCGCATACGTTTAGTCGTCGCCGCGTTCTCTGTCAAGGCAGACGGCCCCAAGCGCCGATAAGAACAGGCGAATGTCCGAGTCCACCAAGTTCGACAGAGAATTCCTCCGCACCTCGCTCGCTCTGGCGAGCAAGGGCGAGGTCGATCACCTCCTGTACATCTCGGACACGCCGATCGACCCGCAGGACCTCCGGGGCCGCAAGGCGCGCAAGAAGCTCGTCTACGCGGTGACCTCGGACAAGCTCTCGCAGGAGCTCACCGCCAAGAAGTACCGCGCCCTCGTCATTCCCGCCTACGACTACTCGCGCGTCGAGCGGGTGAAGGTGGCCTTGGTGTCGGCGCTCTCGCAGGGAGCGTTCAAGGAGGGCGACCTGGTGCTCTGTCTGACCGGCAAGGTGGGCCGGCAGGTCGATACGTTGATGGTGATGCGCATCGGCGGCTCGCTCGACGACCGGGTGGCCATCGAGGGCGTGAAGCTGGGTGACCAGTTCAACTCGCAGGTGGTGGACGCGCTCATCCAGCTCGCCCTGCAGATCGGCCAGGAGGGCTTCGAGGGCCACCCCATCGGCACGATCATCACCATCGGCGATCACACCAACGTGCTCGAGAAGAGCCGGCAGATGACCATCAACCCCTTCCAGGGGCTCTCCGAGGCCGAGCGCAACGTGCTCGACCCGAAGATCCGCGAGGCCATCAAGAACTTCTCGGTGCTCGACGGGGCGTTCGTCATCCGCGAGGACGGCGTGGTGCTGGCGGCCGGCCGGTATCTCCAGGGCGGCGACGAAGAGGTGAAGATTCCGCTGGGCCTCGGAGCGCGCCACGCCGCCGCGGCGGCGATCACCTCGACCACCAACTGCATCGCGCTGGTGGTGAGCCAGACCTCGGGCGCGGTGCGTCTGTTCAAGGAGGGGAACATCGTGCTCGAGCTCCACCAGACGGCGCGTCGCACCTGATCCACCCCGGCGCGCCTGCGTCAACCACCGCGAGGATGAAGCGCATGTCCAGGCTGGCCGTTCTTTCGCTCGCGCTGCTCTCTGGCTGCGGCACCTCCATCTACATCGAGCACACCGCCAAGGGCTCGAGCACCGTGCAGGGCAGCCCGTTCGGGGGCGTGCTGAACGTGTTCCCAGCTCTCACCGGCTTCTCGAGCATCAAGCTCACCGACTCGCAGGAGCTCAAGAACCAGGGCGTGACCAAGGACGACGTGAAGTCGGTGAAGGTGAAGAAGCTCACCCTGCGCGTCGCCTCCCCGAACAACGGCGACTTCTCGTGGCTGCAGTCGATCAAGTTCTACGCCGAGTCGAACGGGCGGAAGGACCTCATCGCCCAGAAGGAAGGCGTCGACAAGTTGGGGCTCAAATCCCCCAACCCGCAATTCGACTGCGATCTCACCGACGCCGAGCTCAAGCCGCACGTCGTCGCCGAATCGATGGCCATCACCACCGAGGCGGTGGCCCGCGTTCCCTCTCAGGACACGACCATCGAGGCCACGGTGGTGCTCGGCATCGACGCGGTGGTCATCAAGTAGTCACCGGCTTTGCCGCCGGGCGTCCTCGCGGTAGATGTCGGCCAGCGCGCGCGCCCGCTCGACCTCGTCGCGCGCCTCGTCCAGCGCCAGCACCCGCTCGAACTTCTCGTACCGCTCGCGCAGGGCCGCACTGACCGCCCGGTCGACCGAGAGCCGGGCGTGCGCCGAGTTGCGCTCGGCCTTCAGCTCGGCAATGCGGTCGGTCAGCTCGGCCGCCGCGTCCAGGAGCAGCTTCGCGTCCTCCTCCGCCGCCGCCAGCGAGCGCCTGGTCGACTCGAGCAGCCGTTCGATCTCCTGCCGGTCGCGCTCGAGCGTCCGCTGCGCCCGCCCGTCGTGCTTCCGGTCGGCCACCTCGAGGCGCTCCTTCACGTCCCGGTGCCGCCGCTCGTAGCGCTCGAGGTCCCGGCCAAGCTGGCCCTTGAGCGAAAGCAGCGTCGCCGCCGACTTGCGGATCTCCGCGCCCTGCCGCTCGAGGTCCTCGATGAGGCCGTCGTAGGCGGCGAGCGGGTCGGCCGCCGGTTGCTTCTTCTTCTTCTTTCCGAACCCGAAGATCACGACCCGACGAAGATAGCCCGGCTACCCGAAGGGACGGCACAACAGCCGCACGCGCTCGAGCGCGGCTCGAACGGCGTCGGTCGGCCGGCTCGCCAGGTCGAGGTACCGGCTCATGGCGATGCCATAGAGGCCGAGCAGGTGGTTGAGCAGGGTGACGCTCTCCTCCGCGCGCTGCTCGGCGGGGGCCAGCGAGGCGGCCTCGGCGATCGCCTCGAGGATGTCGACGACGCGGTCGAGCTCCTCCGAGCGCTCGCGGGTCGAAGCCTCGGGCGGCTGCGGAAAGAGCGCGTCGAACTGCTCTCCGCTGGTGCGGTCGAGCTTCGCGGGCCGGTTCTGCGCCACCGCCTCGAGCGCCTCGAGGTGCGGCATCAACGCGTCCAGCGCGGCAGGCCCGTCGGGCAGATCGCGCGGCAAGAGCGTGCGCCACGTCGAATCGAACTCGGTGCGGGCCGAGTTGATCTCCGCGTCCGAGAGGTGGTGGTAGAAGGCGCGCCCTCCCCGCTCGCGCTGCTCGAGCACCAGCGACTTGAGGTCGGGGTTCTCCTCGCCCAGCGAGATGAACGAGAGCGCGATGTCGACCTGGCCCAACGGCGCCCGGGTTCGGCGGAGCAGCTCGAGATCCACGCCGTCCTCGCCGTCGGTCACCAGCACCACGGTGGCGCGCGCCAGGTACGGGTCCTTCCCCGCCGAGGCGCGGATCGCGTCGAAGGCCGAGACCAGGGCCAGCGTGATGTCGGTCTGGCCCTCGGCGGGCGACTTCTGGAACAGGCGCTCCATCTGGCGCGTGGCCTCTTCCGGCGTGTCCACCCGCACCAGGTCCGTCGGCGAGTCGTTGAAGAACGAGAAGTAGAGCGGGTCGAACGCGCGGCCCGCTCTCGCCTTCACCCGGAGGTTGTTCAGCTCGGCGAGGAGGATGGCGTCGCGGAAACGGGCCCTGGCGCCGTGCATCGAGCCCGACGCGTCGAGCACGTACACGCGGACCGCGGTGCGCCGCACGCGCTTCGGCTTCGGCGGCGGCTCCTCGTCGAGGTAGGCGCGGACGATCTGCCGGTTCGAGGCCAGGTCGTAGAGCAGCGTCTTGGGGTGCGTGATGACGAAGTTGGGGAGCTCGTCGAGGCTGTTGGTGAACTCGTACGTCATCGTCTGCGTCGGGTACGGCACCCGCCGCTGCACCGGGCGGCGCACGAAGAGCTCGGCCTCGACGATCTCCTCGGCGAGCGCGTCCTCCACGTCGAAGAAGCGGGCGCAGCCCAATGCCAGCTCGAACGCAGAGAGCCGCTGGTCGTCGAGGTCGTAGGCCAGCTTCGCCAGCTCGTCGTCCACCGTCGGCGAAGCCTCGCCCAGCCGGCGCGTCGCCTCGCGAGCAGGGCCGATCCACCGGTAGAGCGCCTCGTGCTCGGCGTGCTCGATGAGCGGACGCAGGCGCTCGGGAGGAGGCAACAGCGCCGAGGTGGCCTGATGCGCGATGCGGGCCAGCTCCGGATCGCCGGCCTCCACCGCGCGCTCGTACAGGGCCCTGAGCGACCGGTACGCCGTCTTGAGGTCCCGCCGGGCCTCGAGCCGCACGTGGCGCGACAGATCCTCGAGCGAGCGCACCGCCGGCGCCGATCGGACGCGCTCGCGCGAGTCTGCCACCGACAGACGCAACGCCCGGGCGCGCTCGCGATCGACGTCGCTCCCCAGGCGCAAGAGCAGCTCGTGGGCGGCGTCGAGATCGCGCCGCTTCTGCACCAGGTCGGCGACGTTGTCCTTCGCCCGGCGGGCCCAGAACTCGGCGATGGCCAATCGCGCGCTCGACGGCGGGTCGTCGAACCGGCTCGGCGCGCGGGCGAAGATCTCGAGCGTCGTGGGCTGCTCGCTTTCCGGCGCCTCGGCGAACAGATCCGCCACCTTCACCGCGCGCGCCAGCTTGACGAACGCCCGCTCGAGGGCGGTGAGCGCTCCGCGCGCAGGCTCGTCGGCCAGGACCGCCCGCTCGAGCCTCTTGACGCGCTCCTCCACCTCGTCCAGCGCCTCGCGCGCGCGCTCCTTCAGGCCCTGGGCCAGCCTTCCGGCGCGGCCGGTCTTGACGCCCAGCGCTCGGAGCAGCTTCGCGTCCGCCGCGGTATGTACGCCGACCTGGTCGAGCTCGCGGTCCAGCGCCTCGAGCACGACGGTGGGCTCGGTCGGATCGCCGCGATCGAGCAGCGCCAGCGCGCGGTCGACGATTCCCGCGGAGAGCACCCGGCCCTCCTTCAGCGCGTCCAACCGCGAGCGCAGGCGATTGAGCCGAACGTAGAGCATGCGCCGGTCCGAAATCGGCTACAGGCTCGCCCGCACGTCCAACAGCCGCTTGCTGAACGAGGCGAAGTCCTCGGCGATGCCGCGCAGCATCTGGTCGAGCTTTCTGGCGTGCTCGCCGATGGCGCCGCCCTGCTGCGAGAGCAGCGCCAGCGTGCCCTGAAGCCGCACCAGCTCGCCCTCCTTGGTGGCCAGCATCGGGAAGCGGCTCTTCACCAGCTTGTCGAACGCCCGCTCGGCGTCGGGCCTCTGCTTCAGCTCTTCGGGTGCCGGCAGCGACGAGAGGAGCTGCGAAAGCCACGCCCGCAGGTATTTCACCCTCGCCTGCGCATGCAACAGCTCGACCTGGGCGACGCCCTCGCGCACCTCCGGGCTGACGAACGCACCCGCGCCGCTCGGAAGCGCCGTCTCGAGCGCCGACTCCAGCGCCATCAGCGCGGTCAGCTCGCCGTCGGGAGCGGCCGACAACAGCTGCTGCCGGTAGTGCAGGTACGCCTCGCCGTTCATCGCGTGCGGCAGCTCGGGCGAGCGGCGCGGCTGGGCCAGGCCCTTGACGTGCTCGCGCAGGCGGCGCTCGATGATGTCCCGGCTCTCGAGGAGAATCGGCGCGGGCGCCACACCTTCCTTGCGCAAATTCTCGGCGACCGACTGCACCAGCCGGACGAGCTGATCGATGCGGCTGAATGCGGCCGTCGAGAGCACCTCGCGCGCGTAGGCGGCGGCCATCGGGCCGAGCAGCTGCTGGCGCAGCCCCGCCTGGTCCGGGCTCAACGACACCAGCGCCGCTTCGAGCTGGGCGAGCTTCCGCGCGTCACTCGAGAGCGCTTCGAGCGGATCGCCCCTTCTGGGCCGCGCCGATTGGAACACGGCGATCGATCGGCTCTTGAGCGCGACGGCCACCCGATGCCGCGTCTGCTCGCCCTTGTGGCGCAGCCGCTCCACCGCGTCGGGCCAGATCGCCGCCAGCGCGTCGGCGAGCTCGGCGATGTGCGCCAGCTCCTCTTCGAGGTTCTGGGCCAGGCCGGTCAGCGCCTCGAGCTTCATTCCCTCGTCGAAGGCGGTGCCCTCGGCCGAGAGCGCGATCAGCTCCAGCGCCTGCTCGCACAGCTCGACCACCGCGGCACCGATCGGCTGCTGCCGGTCGTGAAGCTCTGGCACCGTGCGGCACAGCTCGATCAGCGCGCGGAAGGACTCGAGCAGCGCCACACCGCCCCGGCCCTCCTGCCCGGCGAGGCCCCGCGACAGCCTCTGCTCGAGCGCCGCGACCAGAATGCGCGCCGCCGCGACCAACGTCGCCCGGTTCTCGGGGTGGCGCGGCCCGGGTACCAGCTTGCGCTTGAGCGACGACGAGGCCGAAACCGCCGCCGCCGGCTGCCACGAACGCATCAGCGATTCGGCCGCCGCGCGGTCCTCGTGCGCGGCCAGCTCCCTCGCTTCGCGCTCGACGCCGCCCTCGATCCCCGCCCGGGCCTTCTCGAGCGCCTCGGCGAAGGCCCGATGCTCGAGGCGGATGATCTCGAGCTGCGCGCGCTCGCGCGGATCCACCGCGGTCTTGAGCAACAGCTCGGTCTCGTCCGGCAGCGGCCCGCCCAGAAGGAAGAAGTAGCGCAGCGCCTCCAAGTCGTCGCCCGTCGCCTCGAGCGGCCGGTCGGGGTGGCGGTGAATCTTGTCGCGCACCACGGCGGCCTTGAGCGCCCACAGGGCCTTCACCAGCGATCGCTGCGAGAAGTACTTGGTGGGCACGTAGTCGGGGAGCTTCGCCACCTGGGCCAGAAGCTCGCGCTCGAGGGCGTCGGCGAGCAGCTCGAGGCCTTCGGTGACGCTGCTGCCGACGACGACCTTGTCCACCGCCTCCTGGAGCACGTCGAGCTGCTGGAGCGTCAAGGCCGCGCGCAAATCGATTCGCTGCCCCTTCACCGCGCGCTGGAGCATCGCCGCCCGGCTCGTGGGGTGTGCGAACGACTTGGGGCAGAAGCAGATGAACGACAGCCGGTCGGCGAAGGCGAGGAGCAGCTCGGGTGAGCGCGCCAGCACCTCGGACAGGTAGCGGTTCGAGGTCATGACGGCGCACTCGAACTTGCCCGGCGTCACCTTGCGCCCGTGCTTGAGCTCGCGCTCGTGCAGCACGTTGAGGATCGACCGGAGCAACATGTCGCGGCCGTCGAACACCTCGTCGAGGAAGGCGTGCGTGGCCCCGAGCATGCCGTCGTCGGTGATGTACTCGGTGCGCCCCGTCTCCTGGAGCACCTTGAAATCGACCGGGCCGATCAGATCCGTCTGCACCGTCGACTCCGAGAGCTGCTTGGCGAACAACGAGGGCAGCCCGGTCTTCTCGTCGACGATGCGCCCCAGCACCGCCGAGGCGATGGCGCTCTTGGCCGTGCCCGGCGGGCCGACCACCAGCACGTGCTCGCGGCAGAGCAGCGCCAGCTCGATCTGCGTGAACAGCGCGTCGCGCTCGAAGAAGGCCTCGCGCAGCTCGAGGAAGAACTTGCGGAAGGCGGCCGCGGCGTTCGCGAACCTGCCCGGGGCTTCGGAGTGCGTCACGGCGGGCCCATGCTATTCGACTTCAGCCCCTGCCCGGAGCGCCTCCCCGCCGGGCGGGCAGCCCTTCAGTACGAGCCCTTCAGCCCGAGCACCGGCAGCGCGACGACGGCACCGTCCGGCTCCTTGACGAGCGTTCCCTCGACGTCTACGTAGCGCCAGGCGACGATCTCCCGGCTCAGCGAGACGTTGAACAGGTCGAGGTAGCCCTCGAGCCGGAAGCGGTCGATGGTCCACTCCTTGGCGAGCCGCGCGTCGACGCGGAAGAACGGGGGCAGCCGGTCGGCCCGGTCGCGCCCGACGGGCACCCACGAGAGGCGGCCGTTCGGGTCGAACCCGAGCCGCTGCGTCTCCGAGGTGAGGCCGCCGATCTCCGGCCGGCCGGTGTGAAAATGCACCGCCCCGCCGACGGTGACGGTCTTGCCGATGCGGTACGACACCATCGCGTTCAGCACGTGCGTCTGGTCGAGGGCGCTGGGCAGCCAACCCTCGGCCTCGCCGATGAACGCTCCGGTCTCGTCGTACTGGTCGAAGCGCGCGTAGCGGCTGCTCCGCTGCAGGCTGTAGGCGACCCACCCGAACCAACGCTCCGACAGGTGCCGGCGGACCATCACCTCGAAGCCGTACGACAGCCCGCGGCCGCCCTCCTCGCGCGAGGCCGTGGGCGTCAGCCGGTGCCGCACGGTGGGCTGGACCTCGAACCCGTCCAGCACCGGTCCGGCGAACGGGTTGAACTCCATCGTCCGAAGCAGCGGGTGGAAGTACACGGACGCGTCGATCTCGAACGCATCGGGCAGCCGCCACTCGAGCCCCGCGGTGAAGTGCGCCGCCTTCTGCAACCCGCGCGGCAGGCTGGCGACGTCGATGACCGGCAGGTGCAACAGCGTGGACGGCGGCTGGTGGAAGAGCCCCGCCGCGCCCTTCAGCACCACGGCGTCGGACAGCGTCCGGCGAACCCACAGCCGCGGCTCGAGCGCCAAGTGATCCGTCCCGCCGACCAGATGGTAGTTGTCGACGCGCATCCCGGGCGCGACCGTCCACGGGCCGGGGCGCCACGCCATCTCGGTGTAGGCCCCGACGAAGGTGCCCGTCGCCACCGGAGCGCTCTCGAACTGCGGCGACGCTTCGGCGAACCCGGCGAACGACAGCCAGCGCTGGCGTTTGGCCGACCGATGATCCACGTCGCCCCCGACCGACAGGGTGACCGGGCCCCACGACGCCTCGTACGACGCGCGGGCGGCGATGGCGTGCGTGTCGAGCTCGAGCACCGACGAGCGGAAGACCCCCGCCTGCTCCACGTACTGCAATCGATCGAGCCCCACCGTGGCGCCCACCTCCGCCTCGCCCCGTCCGATGCGCGGCCGGTACCGCAAATCGAGCCGGTGGAAGAGGATGGCGTGCGTGTCGTCGTTGCGGAGCGTGCTCGCCACGTCCGAGCTGCCGAACGCGAACAGCCGCGCCTTCCCACCGGGCAGCTTCTGCTCGATGCGCGCCTGGTAGTCGTAGAAATCGAGCACCAGATGGCGCCGCGCGTCGGCCTGGATGCGGCTCGTCACCTTTTCGAGCAGCCATGGGCTGTAGCTCACCCGTCCGGCGGCTCCCACCTCGGTGCCGGTGCGCTCGATGGGGGCCTGCACGAAGCCGCCGACGTTCAACAGATCGACGTAGGCGCTGGCCTCGAGGCGCTTGGGCCGCGCGACCTTCGCGTCCACCACTCCGCCGAGCAGCCGGCCATGCCGCGCGGGCGCACCCCCCGGGTGAAGCTCGATGGACTCGATGAAGTCCGGGTGAACGACCGACGGTCCGAGGAAGAGGTGATACAGGAGCGGCACCCGCACCCCGTCGATGTAGTAGCCCGTCTCGGCGGGCTGCGCGCCGCGCACGACCGGGTACGAGATGCCCGACGCGACCGACGCGACGCCCGGCATCAGCATCACCACGCGGAACGGGTCACCCAGCGTCCCCGGCGCCTTTTGCAGCTCGTCGCGCGCGACGCGGACGTTCGAGTGCGACGACGGCTCCCGCCTCGCGCGAACGATCGTTTCTCTGAAGG
>FWPU01010996.1_pt1 | contig 12997 bp, 10 predicted proteins | sample 2228361 | NCBI WGS metagenome assembly FWPU01 (sample SAMEA103939777, study PRJEB20133) | metagenome | reverse complement strand
TCGCCCTCCGCGGTCGGGGTGTGTGGGGCGGGGGGGGGGGGGGGGGGGGGTTCCCGGTTCCCGCTTTTCCGGCACTTCAAACAGGGTCAGTTGACGGGGGGCGCCCTCGGACGGCGCCCCGCCGGACGGGGGCAACCGGTCCAGAAGGGAGCGAAACTCCAGTTGGCGGAAAAGTTCCGTCACCCGCGCCCGGTTGTAGTTCCGGATGGTGCAGGAGGCCAGGTCCAGTTGGACCGGCAGGTCGGTGCGGATAGTCGCCAGTTGCTGGCTAAGGAAGGCGGCGTCCCGGTTCTTCTCCAGCGCCTCGCGGTAGCGGGGCGGAGTGACCTCGTCCAGATGGCTGTAGATGGCCTCCAGGGAGCCGTAGCGGCGCAGGAGTTCGGTGGCCGTCTTCTCGCCCACGCCCGCCACGCCGGGGATGTTATCGGACTTATCCCCCACCAGAGCCTTGAAGTCCCGCAATTGGGCGGGGGAGAGGCCGCCGTAGCGGGTGCGGACGGCCTCTTCGTCGTACACCATCCCGTCGGAGAGGCGGCGACCGGCCAGGAAGACCTTCACGCCCGGCGACACCAGTTGCAGGAGGTCTTTATCGCCGGTGACGATGACCGTCTCCACGCCCTGTTCGGCCGCCTGGCGCGCCAGAGCGCCCAGGAGGTCGTCGGCCTCCACGCCGGGCATCTCTATGATGGGGATGCCGAAGGCCTGGACGATCTGACGGATGCGCTCCATCTGGACACGCATTTCGTCGGGCATCCGGTCGCGATGGGCCTTGTATTCGGGGAAGATTTCGTCCCGCCCGGAGTGGCCGGCGTCAAAGCAGACGGCGATGTAGTCGGGCTTCTGCTCCTGGAGGATATGGAGGAGGGTGGAGGTGAAGCCGTAGGTGGCGTTGGTAGGCTCGCCGTTGCGGGTGGCGAATCCCTCCAGCGGCAGGGCGTGGAAGGCCCGGTAGGCCAGCGCGTGGCCGTCTATCAGCACCAGCTTGGGACTCATCGGCCGATCGCTTCCCGAATCGCTTCGGCGGTCTCTTTGGCGCGATGGCGGATCATTCCCAGGGGAACCTTCCCCGCCACCACGACGGAGAGGAGCAGGTCTTCGGTGATCGCCAGGGAATACAGCAGATACTCAGCCCCCTCAATGCTCTGTTCAAAGCGGAGGTGCTCTTTGCCCAGAATCTGGGCGACCTTTGTGGAGGTCCGCCAGGCGTCGGAGACGAGGGAGGTGAGGGCGGTCATCCCGTTTTCGCTCATCCGGCCGGTGTGGGCGACCAGTTCGCCGTTGCGGATGAGCAGGACGGCCTCCGCGCCCACTTCCTGGGCCAGTCGGGACATCAGCGGGAGCACGGAGGGGGCCGCTTCGCCCGCGGGCGGGGGAGGCGGCGGAGTTTTCCCCGGCCTGGCCGTCCCCACCGGGCGGGCAAGAGCCTGCCGGATGCGGTCGGGCAGTTCGGGGAGGAAGAAAGGCTTGGAGAGTGTCCCCTGGATGGAGACGTCGTTCAGGGTGGCGGGGATGGCGTCTCCCTCCAGCGGGATGACCATCAGCCGCATATCCGGGTGCTCCTGACGGAGGGCGCGGACCACCTGCTCGGCGGGGAGGTCGGGGAGGTCCAGGTCCACAATGGCCATATCGTAGTGAGCGGCGGCGGTGGCGCGCAGGGCATCGTGCCCGTTTCCGGCGATGTCGGCACGCAGACCTCCCATCTCCTCCAGGCACTGCTGGAGAAGAGCCGCAAATGCCTCGTTTGCGTCTACAACCAGAATCCGTTGCTCGGCCATCGGGTTATCTTCTCTGCATCTCCGCCTGGCTGACGATGACCCGGCGGGTGGCGATATACCACGAAGAGATGGTCGCCAACCGGTCCGAAGGGGTCATTAACGGCCCGATCTGGACGCCCTGTACTTTTTGATGGACGCCGTAGGTGTAGATCGGCTGGTAGAGCAGGATGGCCGGGACCTCGTCGGCGAAGAGTTCCTGGAATTCCCGGTACAGGGCGGCCTGCCGGGCCGGGTCCACCGCGAGGCGGGCCGTCTCTATGATTTCACTGATCCGCCGGTGGTCCAGCCCGGCGTAGTTCTGACCGGTCGTGATCTGGGTCTGATGCCACAACGGATACGGGTCGGGGTTGCCGGGAAGGGCCAGTTCCACCAGCGCGGCCTGGTAGTCCCGCCGCTCCAGGGCATCCCGCAACTCCAGCGGGGGGAGGGAAGCAATGGTCGCCTCCACGCCGATTTCCCGCCACTGGCGGGCCACTTCCTGCGCCACGGCCGTCTGCGCCGGGTCGGTGGAGGTCAGCAGGGTGAAGGCGAAGGTCTGTTCCCCCTTGCTCCGGACGCTTCCTCCGGGGGGAACGACCCACCCGGCCCCGTCCAGCAGCATGCGGCTCTGCTGGGGGTCGTATTCGTAGTGACGGACGCTCTCGTGGTAGGCCCAGGTCCCGGCCAGGACCGGGCTGTGGGCGACGATCGCCTGTCCGGAAAGGACGCGGTCCACCAATCCCTGTCGGTCCAGGGCGTAGAGAAGCGCCTGCCGGACTTCTTTCTCCTGAAAGAAGGGCAACTCTTCTTTTTTCGCCAGGTTCAGGAAAATCAGCACCTGGTTGGCCAGAGGGGCCGAGTACAGGTTCAGGTCCTCTTCCTGCTGGGCCTGGGGTAGTTCCCGCAGGGTGATCCGGCCCACTCCTTCCACCTCTCCGGCCTGAAAGGCGCGGAAGGCGCTCTGGTAGGAGGGGTAGAACCGGAAGCGGACCCCCTCCAGGTATGGTTTGATACCATAATAGTAGGGGTTGGGTCGTAAAAGGACGGAGAGGATTTCCCCTTCCTTTGCTTCCACTTCGCTCACCTGGAACGGCCCGCTGCCCACTGGCTGAAGGTTGAACTCCAGGGACGGCAGGTCCGCCGCCCGCGTGCCCTCCAGCAAGTGGGCCGGGAGAATGCCGAAAGTTGTGTAGTCCAGGAACGGCGCGAACGGTTCCGAAAGGACGAAGCGGACGGTCCGGTCATCGTCTTTGAAGACCTGGACGGTGCGCCACAGGGCGCCGACGTCGGGGGGGCCTGGAAAGTCGGGGTCCTGCATCAGCCCGACGGTGAAGAGGACGTCGTCGGCGGTCAGGGGAGCGCCATCCTGCCAGCGAAGGCCGCTGCGCAGGTGGAAGACATAGGTCAGACCATCCAGCGAGGCTTCCCATTTGAGCGCCAGGTCCGGCTCTATGCTTCCCTGGGCGTTCAGACGGGTCAGGCCGCTGAAGACCATGGCGCAGAGGTCCCGGTCCACGTCGTTGTAAGCCGCCAGGAGCGGGTTGATGGCGTGGGGGTATCCGGCCACTCCCTCCACGTACGTCCCGCCGGTGGTCGGGATGGTTACCGTGGTGTATGTGAGGGCCAGATAGATGAGGGCGACGCCGACCAGCGTGGCCCCCCCGCCGACAAGCAGGAGCGGCCAGCGAACGCTACGCCTCATTGTGCCTATGCGGGGCTGGCGACGACGGCGTTGATGATGGCGATGAGGAAGAAGAGGACGGAGAGGATGATGGTGACGATGAACAGAGTGCGCTCCACGCCGCGTCGGGTGCGGTAGATGGACGTCTCGCCGCTGCCGAAGATGGCGCCCATCCCGCTGGCGCGCACGTCCATCAGGATGACGACTGTCAGGGCGATGCCCAGGATGATCTGGACGATATACAGGTATGTACCCATTCTCCGAAAAGCCTCCGTTTCCGATAGGAGTTTACGGGGAGATTATAACACGCCCTGGGTTCAGGGGCAAGCGGGAAAATGCAGCGCTCCAGCTTACCGAAGGGCCCGCAGAGAATGCCGCACATTCTTCTCATTGACGGAATCCCCACAGTGTGCCATAATTGGGGGGAGCCCGCGTCCCGCCGAGCAGTTCCGACCGCGAGGATGGGCCGGACTCTCATCCCTACCTGCGGCGAGGTAACGCTCTATGCTGGACCATTTGCGGTTGCTGCTCATCGGGTCTCCGCTCCCCACCCAGCAATTGGGGGAAAAACGGCTGAACAAGATTCGGGCACTGGCAGCCTTCTCCCCGGATGCCCTCTCCTCCATCGCCTATGCCAACCAGGAGATCTTCCTGGGACTGGTCGTCGCCGGGGCGGCCGGGTTGCGCCTGATGGGGCCCATCGGCCTGGCCATTACCGGCCTGCTGGTGGTGGTCGCCCTTTCCTACTTTCAGACCATTCATGCCTACCCCTCCGGGGGCGGGTCCTACACGGTCGCGGGGGAGAACCTGGGCACGATACCGGGTCTGGTCGCCGCGGCCGCGCTGATGGTGGGCTACCTGCTCACCGCCGCGGTCAGCCTGACGGCCGGGGTGGCAGCGATCGCCTCGGCCTTCCCCGTCCTGTGGCCCTATCGGGTGGAACTGGCCCTCTTCCTGCTTCTGGTCATCGCTCTGCTCAACCTGCGCGGGCTCCAGGAGACGGGGACCGCGATGGGCATCCCCGTCTATTTCTTTCTGGCGACCTTTCTGCCGATGCTGGGCTGGGGGGCCGTGCGCCTGCTGCGGGAAGGGATGGGGGATTGGTCCGCGGTGGCGCCGCCGGGCACGGAGCCGCTGACCGCATTTCTGGTCCTGCACGCGCTCGCCTCCGGCTGTACCGCGCTGACCGGCATTGAGGCCATCAGCAACGGGGTGCCGGCCTTCCAGCCCCCCGAAGCCCGTAACGCCGGCCGGACGCTCATCGCGATGGCCGTCCTGATGGCCGCGCTCTTCGTCGGCAGTGTGGGGTTGACCCAGGCCTTCGCGGTGATCCCGCGCCCCGATGAGACCATCCTCTCGGCCCTGGCGCGGCGGATACTGGGCGACGGCCTCGCCTACATCCTGGTCCAGGTCGGTACGCTGCTCATCCTGACCGTGGCAGCCAACACCAGTTTTGCCGGTTTCCCGTGCCTGGCGGCCATCCTTGCCTCGGACGGCTTCCTCCCCCGGCAACTCAAGCACCTGGGCGACCGCCTGGTCTTTTCCAACGGCATTGCCCTGCTGGCGGTTGCCACGGCCGGACTGATCATCCTCTTCGGCGGAGACACCCATGCTCTGATCCCCCTCTTCGCTGTCGGGGTCTTTCTGGCCTTCACCCTTTCCCAGGTCGGGATGGTGGTGCACTGGCGGCGGGAACGGAGCCGGGGGTGGGCTTTCAAGGCGGCGGTCAACGGCCTGGGGGCGCTGACCACGACGGTGGCGCTGCTCATCATCGGGGTCAGCAAATTCCTGGAAGGGGCCTGGATCACCGTCCTGGCGGTTTCGGCACTGGTGGTGTGGTTTCTACAGGTACGAGCCCACTACCAGGAGGTCGCGCGGGAACTTTCTCTCTCCTGTGGCCTGCCGCCGCCGCTGGAGGTACCCCCGCGGCCGCGGGTGGTCATCCCCATCTCCGGCGTCCATCGGGGGATTGTGGACGCCGTCAACTTCGCCCGCTCCATTGGGCGGGAGGTGACAGCCGTTTATGTGGAGACGGAGCCCGGGGCAGGCGAGCGCGTGCGGCAGAAGTGGGAACACTGGTGGCCCGACGTGCCCCTGGTCGTCCTCCCATCGCCGTACCGCTCCCTGATCGGGCCGCTGCTGGACTTTCTGGACGAGACCGACCGTCAGCATAACGACGGGCAACAGGCGGTGGTCGTTCTGCCGGAGTTTGTCCCGGCGCGCGGGTGGCACAACCTGCTCCACAACCAGACGGCCTGGCTCCTGAAGGCGGCGCTGCTCTACCGGCGGCGACGGCTGGGATTCCAGCGGGTGATCGTGGACATCCCCTACCACCTGCGGCGATAACACGCAATACGCAACACGCAACACGGAGGATACCATGCTCATCACCCATGCCCTTTTCGCCACCCTGGGAGATGAACCCCGTCTCATAGAGGACGGCGCCCTGCGCATTCAGGGGGACCGTATCGCCGAGATCGGCACCACGGCGGAGTTGACCGTCCGTTATCCCGATGAGGAGCGCTGGGACGCCGCGGGGCAACTGGTGATGCCCGCGGCGATCTGCGGCCATACCCACTTCTACGGGGCGTTCGCCCGCGGGATGGCGATCCCCGGCGAACCGCCCACCAACTTCCCCCAGATTCTGGAGCGTCTCTGGTGGCGATTGGACCGCGCCCTCAGCCTGGAGGACGTCCGCTACTCCGCCCTGGTTTACCTGATAGACGCCATTCGCCACGGGACGACCACCCTGATAGACCACCACGCCAGCCCCAACGCCATTGAGGGAAGCCTGGAGGTGATCGCCGAGGCGGTGCAGGAGGCCGGCCTGCGCGCTGCCCTCTGCTACGAGGTCACCGACCGGGACGGCCCGGAGCGCGCGCGAGCGGGCATAGAGGAAAACCTGCGCTTCGCCCGTTCGCTGACGCCGGAGCGCCGCCGCTACCTGGCCGCGTCCTTCGGGCTGCATGCCTCCCTCACCCTCTCCGACGAAACGCTGGCGGATTGCGTCGCCGCGGCGGCGGAACAGGGCCTGGGCTTCCACGTCCACGTCGCCGAAGATTGGGCCGACCAGGAAGATAGCCTGCGCAAGAGCGGCAAGCGGGTCGTCCACCGGCTGGGAGATGCGGGAGTCCTGGGGCCGCGCACGATCGCCGTCCACTGCGTCCACGTGGACGAAGGGGAGATCGCCCGCCTGGCGGAGACGGGCACGTGGGTCACCCATCAGCCCCGCTCCAACATGAACAACGGTGTCGGGGTAGCGCCGGTGGAGGAGATGCTGGCGGCGGGGGTGCGCGTCGCTCTGGGGAACGACGGCTTCTCCAACAACATGTTCGCCGAGATGAAGGCGGCGTATCTGGTGCACAAACTGGCCCGCCGCGACCCGCGGGCGATGCCCGGCGACGTGGTGATGCAACTGACCTATGCCAGCAACGCCGCGCTGGCCCGCGTCTTCTGGCCCGACCTGCGGTTGGGGGAACTGGCCCCCGGCGCGGCAGCGGACCTGGTCTTCATTGACTATCACCCCACGACCCCGCTGACGGCGGGCAACCTCCCCTGGCACATCCTCTTCGGTGTGGAGGCCTCTATGATCACCGCCACCGTCTGCGCCGGGCGGGTGCTGATGCGGGACCGCCGTCTGCTGACGCTGGACGAGGAGGCGATCACCGCGCGCTCGCGGGAACTGGCTGCGCAGGTGTGGCGCCGCCTGGCCGGAGGGTGAGGTTTTTTTACCACAAAGGACACGAAGGTCCCCACAAAGGGCACAAAGGAAATTTTATTTTTCTTCTTCGTGTCCTTCGTGTAATCCTTTGTGCTCTTCGTGGTTTTCCCGGAGGACATTATGTTCACATCGCTCTGGACGACGATTCGGAAGGAGATTTCCGGCGCGGCGGCGGCCAACGCCGTCGCCGAGATCGCCCGCTACCACCGCCTCCAGGCCAGTCCCGGTTTTCGCCGCGCGGCGGAGTGGGTCCACGAACAACTGGCCCGCGCCGGCCTGCAAACCCGTATCCTCCCTTTCCCCGCCGACACCTCCACCCACTTCTGGAGCATGTCCGGTTTCCAGGAATGGGACGCCCGCGCCGCGACGCTCCATCTGGTAGAACCGGCCGACCGCGCCGGGAAACTGGCCGATTTCCGCGACCGGCCCCTCCATCTGATCGCCCGTAGCCTCTCTTTTGACGGCGAGGCGGAGGTGGTCGTCCTGGATAAAGGCGAGAACGAGGCGGAGTATGAGGGGCTTGACCTGGCGGGCAAGGTGGTCCTGGTACGGGGAAACGTCCGGCGGGTACATGACCTCGCCGTTGTCCGACGGGGGGCCGTCGGCATCATCTACGACGGCATGGCCGAGCACGAACCGGTCCGTCCGGCCTGGGCCCTCCCCGACGCGGTCCAGTACACCTCCTTCTGGTGGCAGGGGCAGGAACCGCGCGGCTTCGGTTTCGCCCTCACCCCCCGGCAGGGGGAGAACCTGCGGCGGTTGGCGCGCCAGCATACCCTGCGGGTGCGCGCCCACGTGGACGCCCGCCTCTACAACGGCACGCTGGAGGTCGTGGAGGCGCTTATCCCCGGCACAACCGATGAGGAGATCGTCCTGGTGGCCCACCTCTGCCACCCCCAGCCGTCGGCCAACGACAACGCTTCGGGTGCGGCGGCGCTTCTGGAGACGGCGCGTGCTCTGGGCGCGCTCATCTGTCGGGGGGAACTGACCCCGCCCCGGCGCGCCATCCGTTTCCTCTGGGTCCCGGAGATCACTGGCACGCTGGCCTACCTCTCCACCCACGAAGACCGCATCCCGCGCATGGTCGCCGGTCTGAACCTGGATATGGTCGGGGAGGACCAGGAGCAGTGCGGGAGTTCCCTGCTCTTTGAGCAACTCCCCGACGCACTGGCGGGGTTCACCGGAGCACTCCTGGCCCGCCTGCGGGAATTTGTCCTCCCGGAAGTAAAGACTTTCGACGGGGTGGGAGGGTACCCGCTGTTCCGGTACGCCGAGACCCCCTTCGGCGGCGGGTCCGACCATTACGTCTTCTCCGACCCGTCGGTGGGGGTGCCGATGCCGATGCTCATCCAGTGGCCTGATCGTTTTTACCACACCAGCGCCGACACGCCTGACCGGGTGGACCCGCGCATGCTGGAACGGGTGGCCGCGCTGACCGGCGCGTACGCGTACTGGCTGGCCCAGGCCGGGGAACCTCAGGCGCAGTGGCTGCTGGGGGAACTTTCGGCCCGCTTCCGGCAACGGGTGATCGCTGAACTGCAGTCGGCTGTCACGGAGGCCGATGAGGAATCCGGCAGGGGACGGGAGGAGGTTCGCGGGCATCTGGAGTATCTGGTGGACCGCCACAAGGCGGCGCTGGCGAGCGTCCGGCGGCTGGCACCGGTGGCAGTGGCCGACTGGCAGCGGACGGATGAGGACTTCGCCCGACAGGAGTGGGCGCGCCGGGCCGATGCGCTTCCCGATCGTCCTTCCGCGCCCCCGCCGGAGGTAGAAGGGGCCGATCGGGTGCCCCGCCGCCGCTTCCGCGGCCCGCTGGAGGTCGGCGGTCACATCGCCCAGCGAGATGCCGCCGACCGGGACCGCTGGGGGGAGTTAATGGAGCGGATACGCAGGACCGCCGGTGTCCTCCCCAACCTGGCCGAGTACTGGGCCGACGGGCGGCGGAGCATCGCCGAAATCGCCGACCTTATCCGCCACGAAACGGGGGTGGAAGCGGCTGCCCTACTGGTGGAGTACTTCCGCGCCCTGGCCGACCTGGACCTGTGGATTTGCTGTAAACTCCGGGGGCACAAAGGGCACAAAGAGCGAAAACTTTGTGCCCTTTGTGTTTCCCCTTTGTGTCCTTCGTGGTAAAATCAAGCCGATGCGCATCCGAAGCCTGAGTCTGGAAAACTTCCGCAACTACGCCCGCCTGGAGATGGAATGGCCCGACCGGCCCGTGTTGCTGGTCGGCGGGAACGCCCAGGGCAAGACCACCATCCTGGAGGCCGTCTACTACCTGGCGACGGGCCGCTCCCCCCTTACCGCGGTAGATCGTCAACTGATCAACTGGACGGCAGCGCGAGAGGGGCTGGCCTACGCCCACCTGCGGGCAGAGGTGGTCCAGCGCCAGCGGGTGCTGGAAATCGCCATCGCCCTTTCCCTTGCCTCCAATGCCAATGGCAGCGTTCGGCTTCAGAAGAGCCTTCGGGTGGACCGTCGCCCCCGACGCCTGAGGGAACTGGTAGGATGCCTGAACGTCGTCCTCTTCCTGCCGCAGGACATAGACCTGGTTGCCGGGGCGCCGGCCGGCCGGCGTGACTATCTGGACGCGACGCTCTCCCAGGTGGACGCCGCCTATGCCACCGCGCTGGAGACGTACACGGAGACGCTGCGCCAGCGCAATGCGCTCCTGCGCCATCTAGCCGAGGAGGGCGGCGACCCGGCCCAACTGGACCCGCTGGACGAGCAACTGGCGCGCAGCGGGGTGGTCGTCGCCCAGGGGCGCCGTCGTCTGGTGGCGGAACTCTCCCGGTACGCGGGGCCCGTCCACGCCGAATTGACCGGAGGAGAGGAGTGGCTCCGGCTGGAGTACCAGCCGAACTTTGACCCGGCCCATCCCCCGGGGCTGAACTACCAGATGCCTCTGGCGCTGGAAACACCCGGCGGCCCGCCCCCCGGGATATCGGCCGAAGACCTGGAGCGGGCCTTCCTGCAACGGCTCCGCCAGCGGCGGCGGGAGGAGATAGAGCGGGGGATGACTCTGACCGGTCCTCATCGGGACGAGATGCGCTTTATCGTCGGCGATGTGGACCTGGGGGTCTTCGGCTCGCGGGGCCAGCAACGGACGGCCGTCCTGGCACTGAAGATGGCCCAGTTGGCCTGGATGAAAGAGCGGGTGGGCGATGCCCCCGTCTTGCTGCTGGACGAGGTGCTGGCGGAACTGGACGGTCGGCGGCGGGCGTTTTTGCTCTCTCAGGTGGATCGGGTGGAACAGGCCATCCTGACCGCCACCGACCTGGAGATGTTCCGTCCGGCCTTCCGGGAGCGGGCGGCGCTCTTCTGGGTGGAGAGAGGCATCGTTCGCCCGTACGAGTGAGGTTGGGAACTCTCGCCTGCATTATCCGGCACAAGGGGGACTTGTGAAACAGATCTCGGCATTCCTGCAGCGTCTATCCGCTGGTTGGGTCGTCCTCATCACCCTGACCCTGCTGCTGTACTTCTTTGTCCGCGTCCTGCCGGATCAGGCAGCCCGGGCGGAGCAGTACGCGGCCGGAGTCGGTTCGCCGGACACCACCTTCGGGTATTCCGCGGCCGACCTCTACCGGATGGCTGAAGCATACGGTCCCGAAGGCCGCCGGGCATATATTCAGGCCCGCTTCACCTTTGACCTGGTCTGGCCGCTGGTCTATACGGCGTTCCTTACCACCGCCATCGGATGGCTCTACCGGTGGGCGTTCCCGGCCGGGAGTCGCTGGCAGCAGGCCAATCTGTTCCCGCTCCTGGCGCTGGTGCTGGACTATCTGGAAAATGGGGTAGCGGCTCTGGTGATGGCCCGGTATCCGTCGCCCACCCCGATTGTCGCGGAACTCACCTCGTTGTTTACCGTCCTCAAGTGGATTGCGGTGAGCGGATGCGCGTTGCTGCTGGTGTGGGGTGGGATAGCGGCGCTGTGGCAGTGGTGGAAGGGCCGGTAGGGGCGTGTAGGGGCAGGTTTCAAACCCGCCCCTACCGGCGCAAATAGACCAGCGGGTCCACCGGTATCCCGTTGTGGCGCAGTTCAAAGTGGAGATGGGGGCCGGAGGAACGGCCGGTGTTCCCCGCCGCGCCGATGATTTCCCCCTGATTCACCTGCTGGCCAACCACCACGGAGAACGTGGAGAGGTGCGCGTACCAGGACTGCCACCCGTCCGCATGGTCTATGACGACCAGATTGCCGTAGCCACCCGACGGTCCAACGAACGAGACGATCCCGGCGGCCGTGGCGTAGATGGGGTCGTACATCGCGGCGGCGATATCCAGCCCGATATGACGGGGGTTGGCGGGATCGTGGAAGTACCATCCCGAAATGGCCTGCCGGGGGGAAGGCCAGAGAAACCCCACGCCGGAACCGCTGCCGGTCGGCAGTTCCTCCAGCGGCCATCCGGGAGGTGGACCGCCAGCATACACCTCCGGACGGGTCAAGAAGCGCTCCCCGGAGAGGGTGACCAGCAGCGTGTAACGGCCCGGAGTGCCGGATAACCCCTCCAGCCGGAGAAGGTAGGAACCGGTCTGTGGGAGTTCCTGCTCCACGATGTACGGCGGGAGGGTTACTGTCCCCTCCTGCTCCACCAGTAGGGCGCCGTCCGGGGCGACGAGGGACGCTTTCAGAGCCGCCTCGGGGCCGGAGGCCGTACTGGGGCGGAACCAGACCTCCACGGTTGCCAGCGAGGGGGCATCGGGAGTCCCGCCCACTGCTGCGAAGACCCACCGGTCGGTCTCCCCTTCCTCCAGCATGCCTTCCACCGCTTCCCCGGGAACCAGCAGGGACTGGGGCGGAGGAGTGGCCTGGGGAAAGGAACCCACGTCTCCGTCAAGGGAGCCACCGCTACTTCCATCCGTACGGCCGCAGGCGGCAAGCAGCGCGACCAGAATCAGCGCGCCGGCCCATTTAAGGAGACGGTTCATTCCCCCTCCACCCCCCGTTCCCACACGTGACGGATTTCCACTGCCGGATCGGCCCGGATCGCCCCCAGCAACGTCTCCCGGTCCACTCCCTCCACGCGCAGGGTCAGGTCCATCTGACCCTTGTGGCCCGGCGAATGGGAGACAACGGAGCAGATGTTCCCGCCCACTTCGGCAATCCGTCCGGCCAGTTTCGCCAGTTCCCCGGGCCGGTTCGGCACCCGGACGGTGACCCGGATGGCCGCGGTGTCGGCGCCCAGCGCTTCGGCGAACTGGGCGAAGATGTCGGAACGGGTGATGATGCCGATCAGGCGCCCGGTCTCATCCACCACCGGTAGCCCGCTGAGGTTGTGGTGGATCATCAACCGGGCAGCCTCCTCCAGAGGGTAATCGGGGGAGACGGTCACTGCGGGCGGACGCATCACCTGTTCCACCCGGTGTTGTCGCTGGAGCACACCGGGGGGCGGGGCGGTGGCGAGGAAGTGCTTCAGTTCGTCCTCCGTCACCATCCCGACCAGGCGGCCGTTTTCATCCACGACCGGCAGATGGCAGAAGCCGCCGCTCTTGCAGATTGCGACTCCGGCCAGGGGGTCGCTGCTGGGCCGCAGAGTGATGGGATTGGGGGTCATCCGATCTCGCACCAGCATCGGGCTCCTCCTGGGAGGAATTATACTCCCGATGGGGATGACCACAAGTTGGCCTGCGGAAGGGGCAGAGATTGTCCTTGCCTTTCCATGGTTTGTATGGGCGGCTTCGCCGCCCATACAAACCCCACAAAAAAACAGGGGTAACTATATTGGCAGATTCTATTTTATATTGACAAACCGCTATTTAAAAGTATAAAAGGTATTGAGCCCGCCGGGTTTCTTGCCCCGGGAATTCCCCTGGCAGGGAGGGGAATTTTGCCCCTCCCCCCTG
>FWPU01010995.1_pt1 | contig 13000 bp, 12 predicted proteins | sample 2228361 | NCBI WGS metagenome assembly FWPU01 (sample SAMEA103939777, study PRJEB20133) | metagenome | reverse complement strand
GGTCCGCGGGCCGGGGATCATGCGGTGGCGATGACTTCGGGATCGAAGCTGGTCGCGATATGGCCGGCGGCGCGGAGGCGCTCGATTTCCTCGTCGCCGAGGCCGAGGACCTCGCGGTAGACGTAGTCGTTATGCTCGCCAAAGAGGCAGGGCGGGGTGCGGAGGTCGACGTTGGACTTGGAGAAGCGGTAAGCAGGACGGAGCCAATCGACTTCCGGGTAGTCCTCGGTGGCTGGGAGACGCTTCCAGGCGCCAGTGGCGGCGAGGTGCGGGTCTTCGGCTGCTTCTTTGGCGGTGAGGACGGGCCCAGCGGTCACGCCGGCCTGCTGGAGGGCGTGGAAAAGTTCGTCCCGGTCGCGGGTAGCGGTCCATTCGGCGAGGCGTTCTTCGATCATGTCCTGGGCTGCCTCGCGGCCGGCGGTGGTGGCGAGGGCGGGGTCGGTGGCCCAGGCGGGGTTGCCCATGAAGGCGACGAGGGCGCGCCATTCGGCATCGGAGCGGCAGGAGATGGCGATCCAGCGGTCGGTGCCGGCGGCCGGGAAGACGCCGCTGGGGACATGGCCTTCGATGGAGCGGTTGCCGATAGTGCGGTGCTCGCGGCCGTTCCAGGCGGCATCGAGGGCGGCCTGGACGGACATGTGGGCGGAGGATTCGACCTGGGCCATTTCGATGACCTGGCCTTCGCCGGTGCGGCGGCGGTGGCGGAGCGCGGCCATGATGGCGACGGCGCCGTGCATGCCACCCCAGAAGTCGCCGGCGAAGATGCTGATATTGTCGATGGGTGCGGTGTCGCGATAGCCGCGGAGGATGGTGGCGCCAGCGACGGCATCGATGTGAGCGCCGTAGCCGCGACCTTCGACGTAGGGGCCGGTGCGGCCGAAGGCGGGCATGTGGAGGATGATGATGTCGGGGCGGATGGCGCGGATGGCGTCGTCGTCGAGGCCGAGCTTTTCGAGGGTGCCGATGGCGAGGTTCTCGGCGAGGATATCGCTGATGGCGATGAGCTGCCTAACGATGGCGAGGCCTTCGGGGCGGCGGCTATCGACGGTGAAGGATTTCTTGTTGCGGAGGACCTGGATGAAGGCGGGGCTGTTGTTCCAGGGGCGCGGGCCTGGCTCCGGGGGGTGGCCGGCGATCCAGGGGGGCATGAGCTGGGCCATCATGGCGTTCATGCGCGGCGAGGCGGCGCGGGTCATGGGATTCCAGACGTAGGGGTTTTCGACCTTGATGCATTCGGCGCCGAGGTCGGCGAGGTACATGGTGGCGGTTTGGCCGGCCCAGACGGCGGTGAAGTCGCAGATGCGGATGCCTTCGAGTGGGAGGGGTGCGCTCATGCGATGACTCCTTCGGCGGTGAGGCGCTGGATGGTGTCGGGTTGGAGGCCGGCGGCCTCGAGGATGGTGCGGGTGTGCTCGCCGAGGCGCGGCGCGGCTGAGCGGATGCGCCAGGGGGTTTTTTCGAAGATGTAGGGACGGCCGAGCATGGGGAGCTCGCCGAGTTCGGGGTGGGGGATGGTCGTCCAGAGGCCGCGGTCGTGGAATGCGCGGTCGTTCCAGAGGTCGAGGCCGGTGTAGAGGGGGCCGGCCATGACGTGGTGTTCGCGGGCGGCCTGCCAGACTTCGGCGCGGGTACGTTCGAGCATCCAGGGGTAGACGATGCCATCGACGGTTTCGCGGGCGCCCGGCTGGAGCGCGGCGAGGGGGCTATCCCAGGAGGGGTCTTTGAGGGTTTCGTCGCCGATCATGTCGACGAAGCGGCGCCAGTAGGTGCCGGGCAGGGCGGCGACTTCGACGTAGCCATCGGCGACGGGGTAGATGCCGCCGGCGAGGCCGGAGATGTGGGAGGCGGGGCGATCCTGGACGCGGCCGGAGAAGCGGTAGGCGAGGATGCTGGAGCTTCGGCGGTCGATGTTGGAGACCTGGACGGTGAAGCAGGGGACATCGACGAGCTGGCCGGTGCCGTGGAGCTCGTAGGCGGTGAGGGCACCCATGGCAGCGACGGCGGCCATGGCGCCGCACTGGAGGGTGGCCGCGGTGCCGCCGAGCTTGAGGGGTTCGCGGCTGGCGAGGCCGTGGCTGTACATTTCGGCGCCCATGGCGTAGACGACGAGGTCATCGAGGGCGTAGTCGCGGTAGGGGCCGTCGTGGCCGAAGTTGGTGATGGCGACGACAGGGATGTCGCGGTAGCTGGAGAGGGTGGGGTAATCGATGCCGAGGGCCTCTTCGGTGCGGGGCGGGGAAGCGGTGACGACGAGATCGGCGAGGCCGACGAGTGCGCGGACGAGGTCGCGGGAGGCGGGCTGTTTGAGGTCGATGACGATCGATTCTTTGTTGGTGTTGAGGTACTGGAAGAGGGCGGAGCGGTCGGGGCCGGGTTCGTCGCCGAGGAAGGGTGGGAGTGTGCGGGCTGGGTCGCCGCCGGGGCGCTCGACTTTGATGACGCGGGCGCCGAGGTCGGCGAGGAGCTTGGTGCAGTAGGGGCCTGCGATGTGGCTGGTGAAATCGAGAACGGTGACGCCCTGGAGTGCGTCCATGGTGGTGTCCTGCTCCGGGTGGGATGGTGCAGCCGCCATTGTGCCCGATGGGGACGTGGCTGTCCCCATTGCCCCGGGTGTGCGGCCGGTAGGGGCGGGCGACCGCGACTGGGACATGGTAGCGGGCGGGACGGGTGTGTCGAGTGGTGGGGATCAGGCTTCGCCGAGGTAGGCGCGGCGGACGGAGTCGTCGCGAGAGAGTTCTGCGCCGGTGCCCTGGAGGGTGAGTTCGCCGGATTCGAGGACGTAGGCGCGGTCGGCGATTTCGAGGGCCATGAGGGCGTTCTGTTCGACGAGGAGGACGGTGGCGCCTTCGCGGCGGATGGCCTGGATGGTCTCGAAGATGGTTTCGACGAGGACGGGGGAGAGGCCCATGGAGGGTTCATCGAGGAGGAGGAGCCGAGGGCGTGCCATGAGGGCGCGGCCGATGGCGAGCATCTGCTGTTCGCCGCCGGAGAGGGTGCCGCCCGGCTGGTTGAGGCGCTCCTTGAGGCGCGGGAAGAGACGGTAGACGCGCTCGAGGTCGGTCTCGCGGGCATCGTTGCGGGTGTAGGCGCCCATGAGGAGGTTTTCGTAGACGGAGAGGGAGTGGAAGATGCCGCGGCCTTCGGGGACGTGGGAGAGGCCGAGGCGGACGATGGTGTGCGGGGGGAGGCGGTCGATGCGGCGGCCATCGAAGGTGACCTGGCCGGCGCGGGGGCGGATGACGCCGGAGATGGCGCGGAGGGTGGTGGACTTGCCGGCGCCGTTGGAGCCGATGAGGGTGACGATTTCGCCTTCGGTGACGGTGAGGGAGATGCCCTTGACGGCGGTGATGGCGCCGTAGCCGGCGACGAGGTCGCGGACTTCAAGGAGCGGCATGGCCACCTCCCTGGAGGGCGCGGGTGCCGAGGTAGGCTTCGATGACGGTGGGGTTGCGCTGGATGGCTGCGGGCGGGCCTTCGGCGATTTTGCGGCCGTAATCGAGGACGGTGATGTTTTCGCAGACGCCCATGACGACGCGCATCTGGTGTTCGATGAGGATGACGGTGGTGGCGAATTCATCGCGGATGCGACGGATGAGGGCGACCATGGCGGTCGCTTCCTGGGGGTTCATGCCGGCGGTGGGTTCATCGAGGAGGAGGAGGGAGGGGGAGGTGGCGAGGGCGCGGGCGATCTCGAGGCGGCGCTGGTCGCCGTAGGGCAGGTTGCGGGCGAGGTCGTTTTCGCGGCCGCGCAGGCCGACGGCGGCGAGGAGTTCGCGGGCGCGGGTGACGGCGGCGGCTTCGGCGGCACGGACGCGTGGTGGGCGGGCGATGGCGCCGGCGATTTCGATGATGCCGCTGAGGGCGGCGCGGGGGAAGCCGCGGAGGACGAGGAGGCGCTCGATGGCGAGGGGGTAGACGGGCCGGCGGGTGCTGAGGAACTCGGTGCCGCCGACGTGGATGTGCTGGTGCTGGCCGACGAGGACGTTTTCGAGGACGGTCATGTTGGCGAAGAGGCGGATGTTCTGGAAGGTGCGGGCGACGCCGAGGCCGGTGATGACGTGCGGCGGGAGGCCATCGATGCGCTGGCCGGTGAGGTAGATGGCGCCGCTGGTGGGGCGGTAGAAGCCGGTGAGGCAGTTGAAGAAGGTGGTTTTGCCGGCGCCGTTGGGGCCGATGAGGCCGTGGATTTCGCCGGGTGGGACGCGGAGGGAGACGCCGGCGAGGGCGGAGAGGCCTTCGAACTGCATGCCGAGGCCATCGACGACGAGCTCGGCGGCGGTCATGCGGGGGCACCCCGGGGGGCATCGGCGGGGGCGTCGGCGTCGTGGGCGAATTCGAGGCGACGCCGGCCGGAGGGGAGGAGGCCGGAGGGGCGGAGGACCATGACGAGGACGAGGAGGGCGCCGAAGATGATGAAGCGGGTGTCATCGGCGAGGTGTGCGCCCCAGGTTTCGGCGGGTGGCAGGCGACCGATGGAGCCGGGGATGACGGCATCGATGGCGCCGATGAGGTTGTTGAGGGCGCTGCTGAGCCATTCGAGGCGGGCGAGGAAGTCGCTGGTTTCGCGGAACTGGAGGATGCGGGGGACGCCGATGAGGATGAGGGAGCCGACGATGACGCCGGGGGTGCTGCCCATGCCGCCGATGATGACGATGGCGAGGACATCGATGCTGACCTGGAGGGAGAAGGCGGCGGGGCTGATGAAGCCGATGAAGGAGGCATAGATGACGCCGCCGAGGCCACCGATGGCGGCGCCGCTGGCGAAGGCAAGGAGCTTGTACTTGGTGGTGTTGACGCCCATGGCGGCGGCGACGTCTTCGTCTTCGCGGATGGCTTCCCAGGCGCGGCCGATGCGGGAGTCGCGCAGGCGGGAGGTGCAGAAGCCGACGATGATGGCGGCGACGAGGATGAAGTAGAACCATTCGGTGAAGGAGTCGATGCTGAGGCCGAAGAAGTCGGGCTTCGGGATGGCGGCGAGGCCCTGGGAGCCGCGGGTGATGTCGTCGCGGTTGACGAGGAAGAGGCGGATGATTTCGCCAAAGCCGAGGGTGACGATGGCAAGGTAATCGCCGCGGAGTGGGAGCACGGGGAGGCCGAGGAGGAGGCCGACGGTGCTGGCGATGAGGATGCCGAGGGGGAGGACGAGCCAGAAGTTGGCGGAGAGATCGAGCGGGGAGCCGGGGGAGGAGAGGAGGCCCATGGTGTAGGCGCCGGCGGCGAAGAAGGCGACGTAGCCGAGGTCGAGGAGGCCGGCGAAGCCGACGACGACGTTGAGGCCGAGGCCGAGCACGATGAAGAGGCCGACGAAGACGAGCATCTGGACCCAGACGTCGGTGAGAAGGAAGGGGAGGAGGGCGGCGAGCACAACGAAGAGGGGCCAGCGGAGGCGGGCGAGCATTTGGAGCGTGGCGGGGCGGCTGGTGCGGGGCTCAGGCACGGGTGGTGCTCCGCTGCGCGAAGATGCCGGTGGGGCGGAAGATGAGGATGGCAACGAGGAGGGTGAAGGCGATGACATCGCGCCACTGGTTGCCGAGGTCGATGCCGGGGAGCTGGTTGAGGAGTTCGCGGCCGACTGTTTCTGAGAGGCCAAGGACGTAGCCGCCGGCCATGGCGCCGGGGATGGAGCCGATGCCGCCGAGGACGGCGGCGGTGAAGGCCTTGATGCCGGGGATGAAGCCCATGGAGCCGCGGATGGTCTGGAAGAAGAGGCCGTAGAGGACGCCTGCGACGCCGGCCATGGCAGCGCCGAGGATGAAGACAAAGACGATGGTGCGGTTGACATCGACGCCCATGAGGGAGGCGTTGGTGGGGTTCTCGGCGACAGCACGGATGGCGCGGCCAAGGCGGGTGCGCTGGATGACCAGGTAGAGGAGGGCCATCATCGCGACGGAGCTAGCGATGAGGAAGAGCTGGATGTAGGTGATTTCGAAGGGGCCGAGGCCGATCGTGCCGCGTGGGAAGATATCGGGGTAGAAGCGGGCACGGGCGGAGGTCTGTTCGAGGACGAGGTACTGGAGGAAGATGGAGACGCCGATGGCGCTGATGAGGGGGGCGAGGCGGGGTGCGTTGCGAAGCGGGCGATAGGCGAGGCGTTCGATGACGACGGAGGCGCTGACGGAGGCGCTCATGGCGACGATGATGGCGCCGAGGATGGCGAGGGCGATGACGGGTCCGCTGAGTTCGTTGCCACCGAAGGCGACGAGGGCGCCGTAGCCGGCGAAGGAGCCGAGCATGAAGACTTCGCCGTGGGCGAAGTTAATCATCTTGAGGACGCCGTAGACCATGGTGTAGCCGAGGGCGATGAGGGCGTAGAGGGAGCCGGTGGTGAGGCCGTTGACGAACTGGTCGGACCAGAAGCTGACGGAGAGGGTGAGGGCGAGGGCCATGGCTGTTCCTCTGCCAGGATGGTCGGAAGTGGGAGAGGCGCCAGTGACTGGCGCCTCTCCGCTCGGGTTGGGGAGTATGGGGGCTGGCGCCCCTGCTGGCTACTGGTTGAGCTGCTCGAAGGCGCCGTTCTTGACGACGAAGAGGCTGACGGGGGTTTCGCCGCCGACGTTTTCGCCGCGGGCATCGAACTTGATCTTGCCGGAGGCGCCATCGAGCTCGGTCTTGCGGATCTCTTCGTTGAGCTTCTTGAGGTCGATGACGAGCTTGCCGTCCTTTTCCTCTGCGACCTTTTCGATGGCGCGGATGATGATGGTGGCGGCGTCGTAGGCTTCGGGGGTGAAGGGGCTGGCATCGCGCTTGATGCCGGTTTCTTTTTCGAAGAGGTCGCCGAAGGTCTTGTAGGCTTCGCCGGTGTAGACGGGGCTGGGGAGCGAGAGGTAGGCGCCTTCGGCATCGGCGCCGGCGCCCTTGATGAATTCGTCGTTCTTGACGCCGTCGCCGGAGAGGAACTTCACGTTCTTGTCTTCGGCGCGGAGCTGCTTGATGAAGGGGGTGGCTTCGGAGTAGAAGCCGGCGAAGTAGACGATATCGGGCTTGGCGTTCTTGATGTTGGTGACGATGGCTTTGAAGTCGGTCTGCTTCTTTTCGTAGCCTTCGCTGCCGAGGACTTTGCCGCCTTCTTTTTCGAAGGCTTTCTGGAAGGCGTCGCGGAGGCCGGTGCCGTAGGCGTCGGTGTCGTAGACGATGTAGGCGCTCTTGGCCTTCAGTTCGGTGACGGCGAACTTGGCCTGTGCGGGGCCCTGGATATCGTCGCTATAGGTAGTGCGGAGGAAGGTCTGGAAGACCTGGCCGCGATCCGGGTAGGTGGGCTTGTGGGCGGTGGAGGACGGCGAGACGTGGGTGATGCCGGCGGTTTCGTACTGGGGCTGGGCGGCGACGACGGCACCGGAGCAGACGGGGCCGACGACGGCGACGACGCCTTCCTGGAGGAGCTGGGTGGCTGCGGAGGCACCACCATCGGCGGAGCAGAGGTCGTCTTTGCCGATGACCTGGATGCTGTGGCCTTTGATGGTCTTGTCCTTGGCGGCGAGTTCGACGGCCTTGAGGATGGGCTCGCCGATGCCCTTGAGGTCGCCGGAGAGCGGGCCGGAGTAGCCGATCTTGATGGGCTGGCCGGCGGCGATTTCGATGGTTTTGAAGCCGGCCTTGCCGTAGGTGACGTCACCGCCGCCGTCGTCGTCGTCATCGTCGCCACCGCAGGCGATGGCAACGATCGAGGCGAGGGCGGCGAGGAGCAGGAGCCAGGCGAACCTGGACCGACCCGTGGATCGAAGCATGCGTTCCCTCCTCTGCGTTGCTGCGACGTTTACCGGGTGGTAACCCGGGGTTTGTTGGGTCGCAGTCGGCGAATCCTAGGCATGCCCGGTTCTGATGGTCAAGGCGGACCTGCCGTTCGGTAATTGCCGGAAGGGAGGGGTGTGCGGGAGGCCGGGGTGGGGTAGTCAGTCGCCGGTGGGGAAGCCGGCCTCGACCCAGGCGAGGGTGCCGCCTTCGACGTTGTAGAGGGGGAGGTCTTCGAGGCCAGCGGCGGTGGCGAATTCGGCGGCGAGGGCGCTGCGCTGGCCGCTGCGGCAGATGAAGAGAACTTCTTTGCCGCTGGCGAATTCGCGGATCTGGCGGACTTCGTTGATGACGGTGTTGACGGGGATGAGGCGGGCGCCGCGGGCATGGACCTCGGCGTATTCGTGGGGTTCGCGAACGTCGATGAGGACGGCTTCGCCACGGTCGAGCTTTTCTTTGGCTTCCTGGACGGAGATGCGGGTGAAGGGTTCGCGCGGATCCCTGGTGGCCATGGGTACTCCCTCGGTTTCGTGCGGCTGGGTGCGAGAAACAGGGTAGCACGAGGTTTCGGCAGTTGCCGGCGGCAGCGGCCGGGGCGACACTCCGGGGAGCTTGATTGGAGGGGGCCGGCATGGAGAGGGTGATTGGGCCGTACCGGGCGTGGCGGGAGTCGCTGCGGCCGGGGCTGGCGACGCTGGTGAAGGCGGCCACCGCTGCGGGGACGGGCCCGGAGGGTGAGGCCCGGGCGGCGCTGGCGGCGGCGCTGGAGTACGTGGGGGGCACGCTCCTGCCGGCGTGCGAGGCCGAAGAATTTACGCTCTTTCCGACGATCGACGGCGTGCTGGGGGTTTCGGGTTCGTGCGAGGTGCTGGAGGTGCAGCATGGTTCGCTGCGGGCGATGGCGGAGGACCTGCGCAAGGTGGCAGAGGCGGCGAATACGGATGGCGACGTGCGGGCGTACGCGCGGTATCTGCAGCCGCTGCTGTTCGGGATGTACGGGCTGGCCCGGGCGCACCTGGAATCGGAGGATGCGGCCTTCCTGCCATTGCTGGACGAGCACCTGACCGAGAGCCAGGTGAACGTGCTGGTGGAAAACAGCGAGCGGATTACGGCGGCGAAGGCGGTGGCGCTGGGGGCTTCCCTGCAACGTTGACGTGAGGGTAAGCTTCCGGCGATTTCATGCCGGAGGCGATGCGACATGGCCGGGAAGCTTGCTGGGAAGACCGCGATTGTGACGGGCGCGGGGCGGGGGATCGGGCGGGAGGTGGCGCTGCTGTTCGCGCGGGAGGGCTGCCGGGTGCTGGTGAACGACCTTGGGACGTCGGTGGGCGGGGAGGGGCAGGACAGCTCGCCGGCGGCGCAAACGGTGGCCGACATTGTGGCTGAGGGGGGTGAGGCGGTGGCGCACTACGGGGACGTGGCGGATATGGATGCGGCGGAGGATATGGTGCGGACGGTGCTGGATCGGTGGGGGCAGCTCGACATCCTGGTGAATGTGGCGGGCATTCTGCGGGACCGGATGGTGTTCAACATGACGGAGGAGGAGTGGGACGCGGTGGTGCGGGTGCACATGAAGGGGACGTTTGCGACAACGCGATTCGCTTCGATTCACTGGCGGCAGGCGCGCAACGGGGGGCGGCTGATCAACTTCACATCGGGTTCGGGGCTCTTCGGGGCGCCGGGGCAGCCGAACTACGCGGCCGCGAAGATGGGCATCTGGGGGTTTACGCTGAGCTGTGCGCGGGCGCTGGGGCGGTACGGGGTGACGGCGAATTCGATTGCGCCAGGCGCGGCGACGCGGATGACGGATACGGTGCCAACCGAACGCTCGGCGCAGGGAGCGAACCGGGTGACGGCGGATGCGGCGCGGGGGACGGAGCGGGACCCGGCGAACATCGCGCCGCCGCTGGTGTACCTGGCGAGCGACGAGGGCGGGTGGATCAGCGGGCGGTGCTTCGGGATCTCGGGGTACCGCATCACCCTGTACAACAACATCGCGCCGCAGGTGGTGCTGCAGGGATCGAAGATGTGGACGGTGGAGGAGCTGTTCCCGCGGATGGAGCAGACGTTCCGGCAGTTCATCCAGCCGATTGCCTGAGGGCCGAGTGGGCGCCAACCGGGGGACGGTTGGCCGGGGCTCGGCACCGCGGGGTCCGCGATGCTCTCCGGGGAAGGAGGTGCCGGTGGATGGCGTGACCATCGGGCCGGTCGTGGTCTGCATCCGGGGGCCGTCGCGCTCGGGGAAGACGACGATGGTGACGCGGCTCGTTCCGCTACTGGCTGCGGCGGGCGTGCGCGTGGCCTACGTGAAGCGAACACACCACCTGCTGGACCTGCCGGAGAAGTCATCGGGGCGGGTGTGGGCGGCGGAGCCGGCGGCAATGGTGATCAGGGCACCGGACCGCGTGCAGGTGACGCTGCCGGCGGGCGACGCTTCGGCGCGGGAGGTGCTGCGACACGTGCCCCGCGAGGCGGATGTGGTGCTGCTGGAGACGCACCAGCCGGAACCGTATCCGACGGTGCTGGCGGCGGCTTTCGAACCGTGCCCCGGGGAGCGGGTCATCGGCCGGTGGGAGCTCGGCAGCGTGGAGGCGGACGCGGACGCTGCGGCGGCGGCGATCCGGGCGCTGCTGCCCGGGGACCTGGTGCTCGACCGGGCGCTGCGCGCGGCGCGTGAGCTGCACGGCGGCGAGGCGTGTGCCGGGATCATCCTCGGGACGCGGCTGGCGCTGTACGCGGGGGAGCTGCTGGGGGTGGAGCTGCCGGACCGTGCGAAGCGGCTCGTGGTGCGGGTGGAGATGGAGCGGTGCGCGGCGGATGCGATCGCCGCGGTGACGGGGTGTCGGCCGGGGAGGCGGACGCTGCGGTTCGTGGATTATGGCAAGCTGGCGGCCACGTTCTGGGACTTGCGCGAGGGGCGGGCGGTGCGAGTTGCGGCGCGGGGGAACCTGCGGGAGCTGGTGGGGGAGGATGGGCGGAATCGGCACGCGGCGCAGGCGGCGGCGTACCTGGCGTGGCCTGCGGAGCGGCTGTTCACGGTGACGCCAGTGGAGGAGGAGCTGGGGGCGCTCGAGCGGCCGGGGCGGCCGCTGCGCCGCGTGCGGTGCACGGCGTGTGGGGAGGAGGTGTCGGACGGGCGGGAGGTGGCGACAGAGGACGGGCCGCGGTGTCGGCCGTGTGCGACGGGCAGGTGATGGTGCGGGCGGCCCGCTGCTAGACTGCGGCGAGCGAGCTGGAGGGTACGGTACGGATGTCGTCGCAAGTGGTGCCGGAGCACGAGGAGATCCCGCCGCCGCGGATCGAGGAGGTGAGCGCGGGGATCTTTGCCTATGTGCAGCTTGATGGGAGCTGGTTCCTGAACAACGCGGGCTGCATTGTGGGGAGCCGGGCGGCGACGGTGATCGACACGACGGGGACGGAGCGACGGGCGCGGGCGTTCCACGCCGCGGTGCGTTCCGTGACGGATCTGCCGGTGAGCGCGTTAATCAATACGCACAGCCATGGGGATCACACGCACGGGAACTTTGTTTTCGCGCCGGCGAGCGCGGTTATCGGGAGTGAGCGGTGCCGGCGGGAGATGATCGCTGCCGGGCACGCGGCGTATGCGCTGTTCCCGATGGTGGACTTTGGCGAGTGCCCGCTGGAGCCGCCGACGGTGACCTTTGAGGAGCGGCTAAACGTGTACGTGGATGACCTGCGGGTGGAACTGGTGTACCTGGGGCCAGCGCACACGACGAGCGATATCGTGGCGTGGATACCGGAGCGGAAGGTGCTGTTTACGGGCGACCTGGTGTTCAACGGTGGGACGCCGTTCGCGCTGGGCGGTTCGGTCGCTGGCTGGCTGGCGGCGCTGGGTGTGCTGGAGGGCCTTGGCGCGGAGACGATCGTGCCGGGGCATGGGGCGGTGGCCGGCCCGGAGGTGCTGGGGGCGGTGCGGCGGTACCTGGAGTGGGTGCTGGCGGTGGGGCGGCAGGGGTTCGCGCGCGGGGCGCCGCCGCTGGAGCTGGCAGCGGAGCTGGACTTCGGTGAGTTTGGCGAGTGGCACGACCGGGAGCGGATTGTGCCGAACCTGCACCGGGTGTACTCGGAGTTGCGCGGCGAGCCACGGGGAACACCGCTGGATTACCGGCAGATGTTCGCGGAGATGATTGCGTTCAACGGGGGGCGGCCGCTGCGCTGCCTGGCCTAGGAGCGGTTGAGCGCGGCGCGGACCTGGTCGAGGAGGTCCTGCGGGCGGTAGGGCTTCTGGATGAACCCGGCGAGGCCCTTCCCTGCGAAGCGCTCGGTGGCGTCCTGCTCGTTGTAGCCGGAGGTGAGGAGGACGCGCACGCCCGGGTCGATGCGGCGCAGCTCGCGGAAGGTTTCTTCGCCGTCCATATGGGGCATGGTCATATCGAGGAGGACGAGGTCGACGCCGGGGTGTTCACGGTAGCGGGCGAGGGCTTCGGCACCATCGGCGGCGAGGTGGACGGTGTACCCTGCCTGTTCGAGCATGCGGCGGGTGACGGTGCGGACGGTTTCGTCGTCATCGACGACAAGGATGGTGGCGGCGCGTGGCGGCGCCGCCGCGGCGGCCGCTGGGGCGGGGTCGGTGGGGGCCGGGGCGGGACCGGCGACGGGGAGCAGGATTTTGAAGGTGGTGCCGCGGCCAGGTTCGGTGTAGAGCTTGATGGCGCCGCGATGGCTGCGGACGATGCCAAGGACGGCGGCGAGGCCGAGGCCGCGGCCGGTGAACTTGGTGGTGAAGAACGGTTCGAAGATGCGGCGGGCTGTTTCTTCGTCCATGCCGACGCCGGTATCGGCAACCTCGAGGTAGACGTAGTCGCCTTCGGGGAGGTCGTCGTCCATGTAGGCGGTCTTCAGGTAGGCGGCATCGGCGTGCATGAGGCCGGTGGAGACGGAGATGACGCCGGAGCGTTCGCCGATGGCATCGGAGGCGTTGGTGATGAGGTTCATGATGACCTGGCGGAGCTGGGTGACGTCGCCTTCGACGGCGGGGAGGTTGGGGGCGAAGCGGTATTTGAGGACGGCGCGCTTGGAGACGGAGACTTCGAGGAGGTGGGCCATTTCCTCGACGACGCGGGAGAGATTGAGGCGCTCGATGACGAAGCGACCCTTGCCGGAGTAGGCGAGCATCTGGCGGGTGAGCTCGGCGGCGCGCTGGGCGGCCGTTTCGATCTGCATGACGGTGTGGCGGGCCGGTGACTCGGGTGGGAGCTCCATGAGCGCGAGGCCGGCGTTGCCGAGGATGGCGACGAGGAGGTTGTTGAAG
>FWPU01010994.1_pt1 | contig 13001 bp, 14 predicted proteins | sample 2228361 | NCBI WGS metagenome assembly FWPU01 (sample SAMEA103939777, study PRJEB20133) | metagenome | reverse complement strand
AGACCCTCGGTGGATTTTTGCGTTTGCTTGCGGAGCAAAAGGTTGCAGATTCGAGTTCTGCCGGGGGCACTTCTTATTTAAGGCCACCCACCTCATCGAGGGGGATATTCGAGTTCTGCCGGGGGCACTCCTCATTCAAGGTCGCCGGCCCCATCGGCTGGGCAACTCCAGGCCTAAAGAGATTGTTGTCATCTCGTTTTCCTCTTTGACTTATCTAATAGGCATATATGCCTAATTGAACATAAGCCATGCTGCGCTATGAAATCCTCTTGCTTCTCCCTAAAATGAAATCTACTATCGAGCAAGGGCAATGAATGTCATCCCATATATGTTCTTAATAGTCGAAATGAGTTGTGATCAGGTGGTACCAATCACTATTCGAAAATTATCCCAAAGGGGATGGCGGGTTATGCAAACCTTTAATCTTCACTTAACCATTTCAGACCAACAGGGCTGTCCCTGTCCTCATCAAGCATCAGATCCATGTGATTGCCAAATGATGGTCTTGCTCATCTTTGATAATCAGAATGAACCCACACCACTGTTTGTATTTGGGAGCAGTGGGCGAACAATACTATCTTTTGAAAACTCCTCTTCCGATCAGGTAGAAAACGACATGATGGATTTGGTCAGGTTGGCTTTGGATTATCCAGTCACACAATCGAATTTTTCTTGAATTAACTTTTTTGTTATTCATCCTATTTTTCCGAATGGGTTGCATACAACAGGCATTGTAAAAAAATTATGGGTAATGGAATCTAATTCTATGATGAAATTGAAATTTTATATTCTCTTAACCGGTTTTGGGATGATCCTTGCAGCTTGTACTACCATAACACCTCTACAAGCCAGGGAAAGCACCTCAACAAATGTCCCCAGCACAGCCATGGTTTCATCCACGCCAACGCCGGGGCGCATGACAATGGAGGATCCGGAATCTGCTCACATGATGTCACCGATAACCGCCCCAAATATTCAAACGGCTTCCACAAATAATGACGGACAACCTTTGGAGTACCGCATGGAAAATGGTGTAAAAGTCTTTGAGATAACGACCAAAGCGGTCTCTTGGGAAATATTGAAGGGTGTAACGGTTACTGCCTTTACATACAATGGCAGCGTACCGGGTCCTATGATCCGTGTATCAGAGGGGGACGATGTAAAAATCATTGTCAAAAATGATTTACCCCAACCAACCACGATTCACTGGCATGGAATTCAGGTGCCGAACTCAATGGATGGCGTGCCCGATGTGACTCAAAAACCAATCCTGCCGGGGGAAGTTTTTGTATATGAATTCAGGGCAAAGCCGGCCGGGACATTCATGTATCACTCCCATTATGAGGGAGATGTTCAGGTAATGGCAGGCCTGTATGCACCGTTCATCATCGAACCCCGTGCAGACAATCTCGACTTACCAGACATAGACGCGACATTAATGATTTCAGAATGGTTGATCAAGGATGGATATACCTATGCTGCAATGCCAATGAGTGGCATGGAACCCAATTACTTTACTATCAACGGGAAATCTTTTCCCGATACACCCACCCTATCTGTTAAAAGAGGAGACCGAGTCCGCCTGCGGCTTATTGGAATCGGACAATTTATTCACCCCATGCATTTACACGGTGTCCCTTTCAAAATTGTGGCAATAGATGGTTATCCAATTCCTCCCGAGATGCACCTAACCAGAGATACAGTCAGTGTTGCGCCGGGCGAACGTTACGATATTGAGTTTATCGCAGACGAACCGGGTAAATGGCTGCTTCATTGCCACATTTTACATCACACCACAAATAACAACGTCGAACCGGGAGGTTTGATGATGATGATCGAAGTAACAGAATAAAACTCCAACCCATCAGAGGTAGCACATCATGAACAAGTTGATTTTTATCAGTTTCTTTCTTGTTTCCCTTGCGACTTTATCTGCTTGTGGTAACAACACAAATTTACCCACCATAAACTCGGCTGAAAACCCCGTCAATATAGCAATTGAAACCACCCCCAATCCTCCTGTGGTCGGAGATGTCGAATTGGTTTTTAGAATTTCCGATTCACAAGGGTTGCCTGTGAGTGGAGCCACAGTAGATGTGAACGCAGATCATACGGACATGCAAGGGATGACCATGAGTGGCCTTGCGGTTGATCAGAGAGATGGTAGATATTCTATCACCGCCAATTTTCCAATGAGCGGCAATTGGAAATTGACCATTTACGTGCGCAAGGGTGAATTGGATTTTAAAAAAGAATTTGAAATTCAAATCCAATAGAACAATAGCAAGACAGATGTTGCCCCATCTGTTTCACCAAGCCACAAAAGATTTGCACGGGAAAATATGCAAGCAAAAAAAGATGGGATGGTGTTTAAGGCTATTCAACCAAACTCTTTATTCCAAAATATCATTCGAATCCCAGCCAGTTATTGGTTTGGAATTTTTCTCCTGATCTACGGCATTTGGATATTTACTCCCTTCCTCGCACCCATTATGATGAATGCCGGCTGGGATGAGGTTGGAAAATTTATTTATTGGTTTTATTCATTTTTCTGTCATCAACTACCCCAACGGTCATTCTTTTTGTTTGGTGAAAGACCAATGTATTCGCTTGTTGAGATTCAAAATACATGGCATAATACTTCGGATCCATCCTTACTACGACAGTTCACTGGCAATTCACTAATGGGATGGAAGGTTGCCTGGTCCGATCGAATGGTATCACTCTATTCGAGTGTTTGGTTTTTTGCTCTGCTCTGGTTTCCGTTTCGACGAAAAATCAAACCAATTTCATGGTTGGGTTTCATCCTGCTCCTCCTGCCTCTGGCTATGGATGGGATAACCCATCTACTCAGTGATTTTGCAGGTATCGGTAGTGGATTCCGGGACAAAAACCAATGGCTGGCGATCTTGACCAACAATTCCTTTCCTCCATCTTTCTACTCAGGAGATGCCTTGGGTTCTTTTAATTCTCTGATGCGATTAGCCAGCGGTATTCTGGCGGGATTGGCCGTTGTTTGGCTACTTTTTCCAAACTTGTTTCAGCTCCAGATGGGTCTCCCCCAGTCGAGCCAAATAAATCATGACAAAGACATCCGGTAACTCCAAACCCTCCATTCGTGTGCTATTAGCGGATGATCATCATATAGTCCGGGCTGGCATTCGCCAACTTTTAGAATATGCTGAAGATATACAAGTGATTGCTGAGGCGGGAGATGGCGAAGAAGCAAAAACGCTCATTCAAATCAACCATCCCGACGTTGCAGTTCTTGATATTCAAATGCCCCGAAGCAGCGGAGTAGAAGTTACCCGTTGGGTACGAAAAAATTTTCCCGAAGTGGGTGTTTTGGTTCTTACTGCCTATGACGATGATCCATATGTAATGGCTGTGTTGCAGGCAGGTGCAAATGGGTATATTCTCAAAACTGCGCAATCTGAAGATCTTATTCAGGCTGTACGAGATGTTTACGAAGGAAAATCGGCCCTGGCCCCAGTCATTCTCAATAAAATCATGTCAAATGTTTTCAAGACCGCCGAAAAGAAATTAGTTCAACCGCTAACCGAGCGCGAACTGGAGATTTTGCGACTGGTGGCAATGGGCTACACCAATAAAGCCATTGGTGCTCATCTCGGTATTAGCGATCGCACCGTTCAGGGACATCTTGCCCATATTTTCGCAAAACTGCAAGCGGCCAGCCGTACTGAAGCTGTAATGCGTGCTGTTTCGTTGGGATTGATCTCCCAGGATATTGGCACACTTACAGACGAATGACATGGAATTTGGAAATGCGTACCAATCCCCCCAATAAACAAAATCCCCTGAGTTTTGTTCTCAGGCAGAGTTTAACGTTGCGACGAATTGCCAATCTTATTTTGCCACTGACATTAATCTCGGTGATGATTGCAATAGGCAGTGTTCTGGCCCATCAATGGGAAATGCGGCTTCATCTTTCTGAAGAAGACTATCAAATTGCGACCGACCCGGCTTTAGAATTAACGCTGGTTGCCCCCCTGGTATTAATCCCACCTTTGTTATTTTCAGTTGCAGCCTTGTGGTTTACTACCAGCCAAATCATCCAGCCTTTACAAAGGCTGGAATCTCAAGCAGCTGCTTTGGCTTGGGGAAATTTTGATGCTATCCAAAACCCAGTGGGAGGAATACCAGAAATTCAACACTTACAATTGGAATTAGTGGAAATGGCGCGAAAACTTAAAAAGGCGCAGGAAGGTTTGCATGATTATATTGGTGCAATTACCTTTGCTCAAGAAGAAGAACGTGCCAGACTAGCTCGCGAATTGCATGATGACACTATTCAAGCCGTCATTGCTCTCAAGCAACGGGTTGCCTTGGCTCAAAAATCTATCCACGATGAACGGGAAAAACAATCCCTCAAGGAACTCGAAACCTTAGCAGAACAAACTATTGATAATTTGCGTCGTTTAACAAAGGGGCTTCGCCCCATCTATCTTGAAGATTTGGGGTTGGTAGCTGCGCTCCATACCCTGACACGAGAAATTGAACACACTTATTTGATTGATGTGGCTTTCCAAATGATTGGTAAAGAACGACGCCTGCCATATGAAATTGAATTATCCCTGTATCGGATAGCACAGGAAGCCCTGAATAATACAATCAAGCATGCCAATGCGACCCATGCCAGTTTAACCATCTCATATAGCCCATCGGAAATCGTGCTTGAGATCATTGACAATGGTCTGGGTTTTACCGTGCCGCAAAGTCCGACCGAATTTGCCGCTCAAGGTCATTTTGGATTACTCGGAATTTACGAACGCTCCATCCTAATTGGTGCTCAATTGGAAATCTATTCTTCGACCAGTAACGGCACCCGCTTGCTGGTCAGACTAACGTAATTAGGTCTGATTTTTTTCCGCCGCGATCCGACGCGCTTTATTGAGAGGCAGCGGTTCACACGCACAATATCTGATGTAGGCAATATCGCTTATAGCGGATAGGGAGTTTTTGCGCTTAAACTTTCCGTCACTTTACATGAAAATTGGGGGCAATGAACTTTTCGATGATACGGAATTGTATTGACATCCATAAGGAAAAATCGGATGGGATTGTACGATGATTCTCAATCCGAAATCTTAATCAACCTCGTACCAATACAACCCGGATCAATCATGCAATTCGGAGTTCTGGAAAGGAGCTGTAATGAATAAATGGGTTTTGATTTGGTTACTCATTATTGTTTCGGCAATTTTAATTGGATTGATGCTTGCATGGGGTTGGAATCAAATGCATCAACCCGCTTCACCTCTTTGGGGGTTCATGCCTTCTTGCTCATCTTTCTGGTCGCAAAACAATGGTAATTTTGGTATGGGGCCAGGTATGATGAATTTCAATGGTTATCCCAATCGGAAAGACCAGAAAGTAAGTGCCCTTTCTTCAGAAGATGCAATCGCCACTGTTGAACAGCATCTTGCTTCATTGGCTAATCCTGACTTGAAACCTGCTGAGATGATGGAATTCACTGAAAACTATTACTTTTCAATCATTGAAGAAAGCAGCGGTATACATGCCATGGAGCTTCTGGTTGATCGTCAAACAGGGGTTATCTATCCAGAACCTGGTCCAAATATGATGTGGAATCTCAAATACGGTCACATGGGCAGGATGATGGGTTTAGCCATTAGACAGCCTCAAAGCGATATGCCCATAACCCTTAATGAAGCAGTTCGGCTGGCTCAGGCATGGCTTGATGAAAATATGCCGGGCATGATTACCGAGGAAGGTGGAGATCAATTTTATGGTTATTACACCATCCATGTTATCAAGGATGGTCAAATTTACGGTATGTTGAGCGTGAACGGTTATACAGGTCAGGTTTGGTACCACAACTGGCATGGAAACTTCATTGCTATGGAAGAAATGGAGGAGGAAGAATGAAAAAATCCACATGGGTAATGCTCATCGTTTTTATAAGTCTGGTAGCACTGACCTTCTGGGTTAGTGGCAGTATGATGGGATTTTCAAGAACCGACGTTTACAATAACCCCGGCTTTCTGAGAGGAATGCCCGGTTGGGGTAATCACATGACGTGGGGACTCTCCCCGACAGGATGGTGGATAATGGGATTTACAATGCTTTTTATGTGGCTTATACCCGTAGGGGTGATTGCATTGGTCATCTATGCAATTGTAGTCCTGGTGCGTAGTACAGGTCATTCTCCTACACATTTCCCGCAACAGGTTTGCCCTAATTGTAACAAGGTCATCCAGCCCGATTGGCAAGTTTGTCCTTATTGCAGGACTGCGCTAAAATGACTTGATAGGGTCATTGATGTATGACTTTATTCTTCGATGGCCTATCTTACGATAGGCCATCAGTAATATTTGGCGATGTCGGCAAATAAAATCAACCCTTACCAATCAAGAATGACACCTTGTCCATTTTATTTTTTCCTGCAAAAGATTAAATTGAGGATTTTGAGAAATGAACGACTCCAACCATAAGCATACTCAACATGCTGAACACACTGGACATGAGCAGATGAAGCACACTCAACATGCTGACCACACTGGACATGAGCAGATGTTTCGCACTCGTTTTTGGGTGAGCTCTCTCCTGAGCATTCCCGTCTTGCTTTTCAGTGGCATGATACAGGAATGGTTGGGGTTGAACATACCACCATTTTTGGGCAGTGAATGGATTCCATTCCTGTTTTCCACGATTGTGTTTATTTACGGGGGATTTCCATTTATCCAAATGGCTGTTCCTGAATTGCGCAACCGCGCCCCGGGAATGATGACCCTAATATCGCTGGCAATATCTGTGGCTTATCTGTACAGCCTTGCAGCGCAAATCTTCAAAATTGGGGAAGGTTTTTTCTGGGAGCAGGTTACATTGATTGATATCATGTTGCTTGGTCACTGGCTGGAAATGAGGAGTGTCCGTCAGGCATCCGGTGCATTAAACGAACTGGCCAGACTAATGCCCGATACCGCTGAGCTTGTCATGAAGGATCAGGGCGGCACCCAAATTGTTCCCGTTGATGTTGTTAAGGTAGGAGATGTCGTGCTTGTCCGTCCGGGCACCAGCATACCAGTTGATGGTGAAGTCATCGAAGGCGAATCAAGTGTCAACGAGGCTATGATCACAGGTGAATCAAAGCCTGTTGAAAAGAAAGTAGGATCCAAAGTCATTGCAGGGACTCTCAACGGGGATGGAAGTTTACGGATAAGAGTTACTGCCATTGGAGACCAAACTGCATTGGCTGGTATTATGCGTTTGGTAGAACAAGCTCAAAAATCAAAGTCAAAAACGCAATTACTAGCCGACAAAGCCGCCGGTTGGTTGTTTTATATTGCACTGATTGTCGCCACTTTTACAGCCATAGGATGGATTATTGCGGTTGGTTTCAGCCTCGAAGTTCTCAAACGAGTTGTAACCGTCCTGGTGATTGCCTGTCCTCATGCGCTGGGTTTAGCCGTGCCACTGGTTGTTGCCATCACCACATCCATCGCGGCAAATAACGGAATTCTGGTTCGTGATCGTCTTGCGCTCGAAGCAGCCCGTAATGTTGATGTAGTGATTTTTGATAAGACCGGCACTCTTACAGAAGGTAAATTTGGTGTAGTGGGAATTTCTACTGAAGGTTTGCCCGAAGAACGCGCCCTGGCTTTGGCAGCTGCCATTGAGAGTGACTCCGAACATTTGATTGCTCGTGCCATACGCCGGGAAGCAGAATCTCGACAAGTTGAATTGCCGATAGTCGATCAGTTTTTGGCAATCAAGGGTCGTGGAGTTCAAGCTGTTTTCGAAGGAAAGTCCGTCTATGTGGGTGGGCCGCAACTTTTAGAAATGTTGGGTGTCTCCCCTTCTCCCAATTTAACCAACTTTGCAATTCGAGCAGGTGAAAAATCTCAATCAGTGGTTTATCTTATTGTGGAAAAACAAGTTGTTGCATCTTTTGCGGTAGCCGATAAAATCCGCCCCGAGAGCAAAGATGCAATAAACCGTTTACACGCAATGGGAAAAGAAGTGGCCATGCTGACTGGGGATAGCCAGATGGTGGCAAAGGCGGTTGCTTCCGAATTAGGAATTGATCGTGTATTTGCCGAAGTTCTACCCGAACACAAAGATCGAAAAGTAGCCGAATTGCAGTCTCAAGGAAAACGCGTTGCCATGGTGGGTGATGGGGTCAACGATGCACCCGCTTTGACCCGAGCAGATGTCGGCATAGCCATTGGCGGGGGTACGGATGTTGCCATTGAATCGGCTGACTTGATTTTGGTAAAAAGCAATCCCTTGGATGTAGTTAAAATCATCCAACTGAGCCGCGCCAGTTACAACAAGATGGTTCAAAACCTTTGGTGGGCAGCCGGCTACAATATTATTGCCCTTCCTTTGGCAGCAGGCATCCTCGCGCCCTGGAATATCCTGCTTTCACCAGCCATGGGTGCTTTGTTCATGTCCCTCAGTACCATCATTGTCGCCATTAATGCCCAACTTTTACGCCGCGCTGCCTTAATTCCATAACCAGGCATTTCATATAAACACCTTCAACTACCAGTTTGTGTTGATCGGTAGTTTCATCATGGATTCGCAGGATTTTCATCATAAGCCATTTGGCGCATGATGCTTCCCGTTAAACTGCGCTTTGCATTTCGGTAAAAATTCGCTAGGATTTGATCTGTTCTTCGAACAGGCAAGGATGAAGGTAATGAGGAATGAAAATGCAAAATAAGCTGCTTTGGGCAATACTCATCAGTACCCTGCTATCAGGTATTTTGATTTCAGCTTGTTCTACTGCGGTAGACAATCAAATTCAACTCGAATTATCTCCATTGAGTGATATGCCAATGGAGGTTCAAAATGCCCCACGAACCGTACAGGAAGCCTATCGTTTTGCCACGGCCAACCCCGATTTGATGAAACAAATTCCCTGCTATTGTGGATGTGGTGCGTTGGGACACACCTCTAATTATGACTGTTATGTTTCTGAGGTAAAGTCCGGGGGTGAGATCATTTTTGATAATCACTCATTGGGTTGTTCCATTTGTGTGGATATCACTCAAGATAGTATGCGATTATTGAGGGAAGGCAAATCTGCACCAGAAATCCGAACCTATATAGACAATATGTATTCAAAATATGGCACCTCGAACTTACCTTGACTTTAAAAAATCTACAATTTCATGGGGATTATTTATCATTGCGGCATTCATTGTCATTTTGTTTCCGCTCCCCACCGTATCGGCATCATCTCAACACCGCGATATTGTCATGGAAGCCCGGCAGTTCGCTTATTCGCCCGCAGTACTCAAGGTCAACCGTGGTGATACTGTAACCATTAAGCTGGTAAGTACTGATGTGGTTCATGGACTGTATGTGGATGGCTACAATGTTTCTGTAACAGCCGACCCCGGTCAAAGCACAAGCCTGTCATTCGTTGCGGATAAGCCCGGTTCTTTTCGCTTGAGGTGTAACGTGGCCTGTGGAGCCATGCACCCCTTTATGATTGGCAGACTCGAAGTCGGCGCCAATGAATGGTTTTATCGGTCGGTCGGTTTAGCCGTGCTGATGGTTAGCCGTGTTTACTTAAACACAAGAAACAAAAATTAACTCGAAAATGGCCAAAGTAGACATCACCCTTCATCCGATAATCAAAAAGTTGTTGAAGAGCCGTTATCCGCAAACTGTGCTTCAAATCGTCTTGCTGATAGGGTTTGTTTTTACCATTCTGGCGGGATTGATCGGAACACCGGTAGGTAGCCATAATTTTGGAATAATCTTTGTATGGATTGCATGGTGGGCAATTTTGATTTTGATCTTGGTGCCTTTCCTGGGGCGTAGTTGGTGTGCTGTCTGCCCCATACCTCTGATTGGAGAATGGTTTCAGCGTGGCGCAATTCTCAATCCACCTTCCAAACAAGCACCCTTCATTCCACGCCGATGGCCCAAGATTTTTCAAAATATCTGGCTTCAGAATGTTTTCTTTATTTTTCTGGCACTTTCCAGCAGTGTTTTACTGACCACTCCAAAGATCACAGCAATGGTGCTGGCAGGAATGCTCACTCTCGGCACTTTCTTAACCTTCTGGTTTGAACGTCGCACTTTTTGCCGCTTTTTATGCCCCGTTGGAGGATTTATCGGTTTATATTCCCAAAATGCTCCATTGGAATTACGAACGCAAAATAAAAAGATTTGTTTGACCTGCAAAGAAAAACCTTGTTACAACGGATCCTCACTCGGTTATGGTTGCCCGTGGAATACCTTTCCAACCGCATTGAATAAGAATACCTATTGCGGTATATGTCTGGAATGCATTCGTACTTGCCCGAATGACAATATCTCCTTGAACCTGCGCCCTTTTTTAGCAGATCTGAGTATACCTCTAACTCGTTTAGATGAAACCTTCAAAGCCTTCATTATGTTGGGTTCGGCTATGGTCTATACAGGAGTTTTCCTGGGTCCGTGGGCAGTTCTTAAAGATGCGGCCTATTCCATTGGCAGTCCAAACTGGTTTGTTTATGCTTTTGGGGTTGTCGCTTTGATTCTGGTTCTTTTGCCGGGTTTGTTTGCGCTTACTCTCTCCCTTTCTAAAACAAACCCGACCCGTCTTAAGGTGAGTAAAACAGAATTTTCTGCTTTAGCCACCGCTCTGGTGCCACTTGGCTTGATGTTTTGGGTGGCTTTCACGTTATCTTTTGTGATGACGAATGGTTCTTATATTCTGGTTGCACTCTCTGACCCATTGGGGTTGGGGTGGAATTTGTTTGGCACAGCCAATGTTGCATGGCAGCCAATACTGACTTCAATACTCCCTATTGCACAGACCACTGCACTATTGGGCGGTTTGGGTTGGTTTACACGGGTAGCTTACAGAATCGCTGAACCGATGAGGGTGTCGGTTTTTCCGATTTTAGCATATGGTTTTTCGATGACAATTCTTATGATGTGGCTGGTATTATGAGAAAAGCTGAATGGATTTTTCGCTCGGTGACAGGAATAGCCCTGTTTCTAACAATTGGGGTAACGCTCTTTTTCTGGTCTAAGGAATCTCTCATCCATGCCCGTATACCAGAAGACGGGGGGTGGTCTCCAAATATAATCAAAGCTCAGGTGGGGAAACCCCTGAAATTGAAATTTACCTCCGATGATGTGGTACACGGTTTTGTCATTGGACAAATACAAATGAAGGAAGTGGAAATCCTACCCGGCAAAATTAGTGAAGTGAGCCTCACCTTTGAAAAGCCAGGCGTGTACACCTTCTATTGCACCAGGTGGTGTGGTGTCAATCACTGGCGAATGCGCGGAACCATTGAAGTAACTGGTGATACCCCCGAAATTTCATCCGTTTCACCCCCTCTTTTTGTGAGTCTCAATCTTAATCTGGATGAAGAACTGGAAGCACCATCCATTCCAAACGAGAGACCCTCATCAAGTCGAGGAGAGAAGTTGATTCAGCAAATTGAATTGGATGAGGCCCTTTTTTCCAAGGAATACTACCTGGCTCACTCACCCTATCAATTATTTGAAACATTATCTTCTACTGCCTTGTCCGAAAAAGATCGTTGGGACATCGTAGCCTACCTATGGCGAATAAATGTAACATCAACAAGTCTTGAGACGGGGGGGCAATTATATGCACAGAACTGCGCCGCATGCCATGGAGAAAACGGAGCAGGTGACGGTGTTTTTGCGGATGATCTTTTGATTGCTGGAAAACGAGCAGGCAAAACAATGAACGGTGCATTGGATATGGCAATCCAACCCCCTACAGATTTTACGGATCCCAGGCATTTGTTAGCAAAAAGCCCGGCTTTCTTGCAGGGAAAAATTTTACGCGGAGGCATGGGTACGGGTATGCCAATGTGGGGATCCATATTGACCGAACAGCAATTATGGGACCTGGTGGCGTACCTGTATACTTTTTATTTCAAATATCATGACAAGGAGATTCAATGACTAAACGAAATCACAAACACACAAAAACACCCTTTTATAAGCAAAAATCCCTTTGGATCTTTGTGACCATCGGCGGGTTATTAACTCTTTTAGGCGTGTTCGTTTTTTCCAATCGGGTTAATGTTGCCGCGGGAACACCTGAGATAGTTGTGGACCATCAAACGCTTGACCTGGGTTATCAACCCTTTGAAAAAAGGCTGACCTTTTCCATTAAAGTTACTAACGCAGGAAACGGGACGCTACGATTCAGCGAACAACCCTATCTCGAAGTTTTGGAGGGTTGTTGACCACCCCAATTAACCATCGGTTCGATGGTTCTCAAACCCGGCGAAACCACCACCATTCAATCCACAATTTTTACAATGCATGAGGGAATGGGTGGTTTACATAATTTTGCCGTCCACTTAAGGACGAACGATCCTACAAACCCGGAAGTAGTGGTCAACGTACTCTCAAACTGGGGACCATGATTCTCATGGCAGGTGACAGCACGGATTGGGGCTGTCACCTGCCATAATCCACAAATGATCCGATGTCATTATGGACAATTAAAAAGCATTTCCACACCTCCCAAATTTTTTAACGTTTTTACGGCAACGTGTTCCCGGCTGCCAGATAAATCTCATACCACTCTTCGCGAGTGAGATGCACCTCGGCGGCTTTGAGGCTGTCTTTCAAACGCTGAAGATTGGTTGTTCCGATGACCGGCTGCATTTTGGCCGGGTGGCGCAGCAGCCACGCAATCGCCATCGTCGTGTTCGAAGCCCCATACCGCCGCCCAATTTCCTCCATTTTCTTATTGAGAGCCGGGAATTTGGGGTTGTCCACGAACACCCCCTCGAAGAAACCGTACAGGAACGGCGACCACGGCTGAATGGTGATCTCGTGCAGCCGGCAATAGTCCAGCACACTGCCATCCCGGTCATATGCCGCCGGCACATCCATGTTGACGTGGATGCCGTTTGAAATCATGTAAGCGTGCATGATGCTCAATTGCAACTGGTTTGCCAGAATCGGCTGTCTGACATATTTTTTCAACAACTCAATCTGCATTGGCTTGTGATTGG
>FWPU01003491.1_pt1 | contig 13003 bp, 10 predicted proteins | sample 2228361 | NCBI WGS metagenome assembly FWPU01 (sample SAMEA103939777, study PRJEB20133) | metagenome | reverse complement strand
CCTGCTGCGCGGCCAGACGGCAAACGGCCCGGTCGACGCGCACGCGATCCAGCCTTTCTACGCGGGCATGCTCGCCCGCAACTGCGGGCTCGACATCGCTTTCGCGAGCGAGGGCGAAGCCGTGGTGGTCACCGCAAAATGAGGATGAGACGCCGGCCGCCAGGGTCTTAACAGGCGGTTAATGTCGCAGGCGCGCTATACCTCGCGCAAACCAAAATTAAACGCTTCTCCAACAGACTAGCCGAAAACCGACAGGCGGCGGGCGGCGCGGCGCGACCCGTCGGCGAAGGCCGTGGTCATGGACGATCTGTTGAGGGAATTCCTCACCGAGACGAATGACAGTCTCGACACGATCGATGTCGAGCTCGTGCGTTTCGAGCAGGAGCCCAACAACGCGAAGATTCTCGACAACATCTTCCGCCTTGTTCACACCATCAAAGGGACCTGCGGCTTTCTGGGGCTGCCGCGGCTCGAAGTGCTGGCGCACGCGGCCGAAACCCTGATGGGAAAATTCCGCGACGGGATGCCGGTCACCGGCGAGGCCGTCACGCTCGTGCTCTCCACCATCGACCGGATCAAGGACATCCTGGCCGAACTGGAACGAACCGAACGCGAGCCCGAAGGCACCGACGTGGATTTGATCAGCGCGCTCGAGCGCATGGCGGCGCGCGGAGCGGGGCGGACGGAAGGCTCGCCGGCACCGGCCAATCACAGCGTCGGCACGATCGTTCACCAAGTGCTCGAGCGTCCGCTGCGTCCGGGTGAGGATTCGCTCGACGACCTCGAGCGGGCGTTTCGCGAGACGCCCGGTCCGTCCGCAAACAAGCCGACGCAAAAATCCGACCCGGCGGCAAAGGCGGGGTCGACAAAGGACGAGGAGGCGAGGAGCGAAAGCAAAGTCGCCAGCCAATCGATCCGGGTCAACATCGATACGCTCGAAAGCCTGATGACCATGGTCTCCGAGCTGGTGCTCACGCGCAATCAGCTGCTCGACCTGGTGCGCCGGCACGAGGATTCCGAGTTCAAGGTGCCCCTGCAGCGCCTGTCGAGCGTGACCGCCGAACTGCAGGAAGGCGTGATGAAAACGCGCATGCAGCCGATCGGGAATGCGTGGCAGAAGCTGCCGCGCATCGTGCGCGACCTGGCCACCGAGCTCGGCAAGGACATCGAGCTCGAGATGCACGGCGCGGATACGGAATTGGACCGCCAGGTACTCGAACGCATCAAGGACCCGCTGGCGCATATGGTGCGCAACGCCGCCGACCACGGCTTGGAGACACCCGCCGAGCGACGCGCGGCCGGCAAACCCGAGAAGGGGACGATCCGGCTGACCGCCTATCACGAGGGCGGCCATATCGTGATCGGTATTGCGGACAACGGCCGCGGCCTCGACACCGCCCGCATCCGCGCCAAGGCGCTGGCCGCCGGGCTTACCACTGAAGCCGAACTGGAAAGGCTGTCGGATGCCCGGATTCACGAGTTCATCTTCATGCCGGGGTTTTCCACCGCCAACGAGGTCACGAGCATTTCCGGGCGCGGCGTCGGCATGGACGTGGTGCGCAGCAACATCGACCAGATCGGCGGCAGCATCGATGTCAAATCGGTGCCGGGAGAGGGGACCAGCTTCACCATCAAGATCCCGCTCACGCTGGCGATCATCTCGGCGCTGATCGTGCAGGTGGCGGACCAGCGGTTCGCCATCCCGCAGCTCGCGGTCGAGGAACTGGTGCGCGTACACGCCAAGTCCGAGCACCGCATCGAGCGCATCAAGGACTCCGCGGTGCTGCGCCTGCGCAACAAGCTGCTGCCGCTGGTGCACCTGCGCACCCTGCTGAAGATGGACGAGGGCAAGTCCATCCCGGACAAGGGGTTCATCGTCGTCATGCGGGTCGGGACGCTTCCGTTCGGCATCGTCGTCGACGGCGTGTTTCATACCGAGGAAATCGTGGTCAAGCCGCTGGCCACGAAGCTGCGTCACATCGGCATGTTTTCCGGCAACACGATTCTGGGCGACGGTTCGGTGATCATGATCATCGATCCGAACGGCGCGGCACAGGCGATGGGCGCGGCGTTGGCCGCGAGCGAGGCGGCCCGCTGCGGCGTCGAGGCGACGGCGGAAGTCGCCGAATCGGCGAGCGACACCACCTCGCTGCTCTTGTTCCGCGCCGGCACGCCGGAACTCAAGGCGGTGCCGCTGTCGTTGGTCACAAGACTTGAGGAGATCGACTGCCGCAGCATCGAGGTGTCAAACGGACGCCACATGGTGCAGTACCGCGGGCAACTCATGCCGCTGATCCGCGCGAGCGAGGAGGTGCGGATCAAGCAAGGCGAGGGCACGCAGCCGCTGCTGGTGTTCTCCGACTCCGTCCATTCGATGGGCCTCGTCGTCGACGAGATCGTGGATATCGTCGAAGACAAACTGAACATCGAAGTGGCAAGCGATCGTCCAGGCGTGCTCGGATCGGCGGTGATCAAGGGTCGCGCCACCGAGATCATCGACGTGGGGTATTTCCTGCCCTTGGCGTTCGAGGATTGGTTCCGCCACAAAGAGGCGCGCAGGGCGCCGGCAACACGCTCGCTGCTGTTCGTCGACGATTCCGCCTTCTTCCGCAACATGCTCACGCCGGTGTTGCGCGCGGCCGGTTACAGTGTCACCGCGGTTGCGCATGCGGCCGAAGCACTGGCGCTCTTGCGCAGCGAGCGGCACTTCGACGTGCTGGTGACCGATCTCGAGATGCCCGACATGGACGGCTTTGCGCTGGCTGCGGCGGTGCGCGCCGATACGCGCCGCCGCGATCTGCCGATCATCGCGCTTTCGGCCTACGGATCGCCGGAGCTCATCGAACGCGGCCGGCAGGCGGGGTTCACCGATTTCGTGGCCAAATTCGACCGACACAGCCTGATCGCGGCGCTGAAAGAGCAGGCCGCGGAGCTGAACCAGGCGGCATGAGAAACCACCATGGCAACGAACAACGGCACCGGCAATCTGATCGAGTACGTCACGGTGACGATCGACGAGCATCTGTTCGGGTTGCCGATCGCGCGCGTGCAGGACGTGTTCGTTCCAGAGCAACTGACGCGCGTTCCGCTTGCCGTCCCGGAAATCGCCGGCGTGTTGAACCTGCGCGGCCGCATTGTCACGGCGATCGACATGCGTCGCCGGCTTGGCCTGCCGCCGCGCCAAGCGGAGACTGCGCCGATCGCGGTCGGCATCGAGATGAACGGCGAGTCATACGGACTGTTGGTGGATGCGGTCGGCGAAGTGATGCAGCTTTCCAAGGATGCCTGCGAGCCGAAGCCGATCAACCTGGACAAGCGTCTGGCGGAGGTTGCGTCGGGCGTGCATCGACTCGACGGCCAGCTCCTGGTCGTGCTCGACGTCGACCGAGTGTTCGATCTGAACGGGCACAGCATGGCCGCGTGAGGCTGCTGTGAAAGCGAAAGTGCGTGCGGGAGCCGCCCGCGTGTGAGGGAAGTGAGGGACCATGAAAACCTGTCTGGTCGTTGATGATTCGAGCGTGATCCGCAAGGTCGCGCGGCGGATCCTGGAAGGGCTCGACTTCCAGATTATCGAGGCGGAGGACGGCGAGCAGGCGCTCGGCGCATGTCAGCGCCAGCTGCCGGACGGCATATTGCTCGATTGGAACATGCCGAAGATGGACGGCTACGAGTTCCTCAAGGCGCTGCGCCGCCTGCCCGGCGGCGACAAGCCGAAAGTGGTGTTCTGCACCACCGAAAACGACGTGGCACACATCGCGCGCGCCCTGCATGCCGGCGCCAACGAATACATCATGAAGCCCTTCGACAAGGAAATCGTCGAAGCCAAGTTTCAGGAAGTCGGACTGCTCTGAGGCCCGCCGCAATGACCGCCGTGCCCTCAGCCGCGCCCGCCGCGCGGGTCGCGTTGCCGCCGATCCGCGTGATGGTGGTGGACGACGCCATTGTCGTGCGCAGTCTGGTCGCGCGATGGCTGGCGGACGAGCCGGATCTGGAATTGGTGGCCGCGCTGCGCAACGGCATCGAGGCCGTCAACGAAATAGAGCAAGCCAATCCGGATGTCGTCGTGCTCGACGTCGATATGCCGGAGCTCGACGGAATTTCGACGCTCAAGCGGCTGCTTGAGAAGCGGCGCGATCTCGTCGTCATCATGGCCTCGACGCTGACCCGCCGCAACGCGGAGATCAGCCTGCGCGCCCTGGCGCTCGGCGCCGCCGACTACATCCCCAAACCGGAGGCCGAGGGCGGGATCATGACCTCGGCGGGCTTCAAGCGCGAACTCATCGAGAAGATCCGCGCGCTGGGCGGCCGGCGGCTGCAGCGCGTCCGGTCGGAGCACGAGGCGCTGGCGACGCCGCGCGTCCGGCGCAAGCCGCTCGGCGGCGCCGAGGTTCCTTCAGAGACAATCGCGCTCCGGCCCTTCTCGCCGATTGTGCCTCGCGCGCTCCTGATCGGTGCTTCGACCGGAGGCCCGCAGGCGCTGACGGAAATGGTCCCTCAGCTGCAGACCGTGCTGGATTACGCGCCGATCCTGATCACCCAGCACATGCCGCCGACCTTTACGATCATCCTTGCCGAGAACTTGGAGCGGGCGTGCGGCCGGCCAGTGCATGAGGCCGTCGACGGCGAACCAGTGCTGAAAGGCACGGTGTATCTCGCGCCAGGCGGACGGCACATGACGGTTGCGCGACGGAAGGGAGCGGTGGTCATCGCGCTCGACGACGGTCCGCCGATCAACTTCTGCAAGCCCGCGATCGATCCGCTGTTTTCGTCGGCGGCCGAGATCTGGGGCGCCGCATGTCTGGCGCTGGTGCTCACCGGAATGGGCAGCGACGGAACGCGAGGGGCCGCGGATATCGTCAGTGCGGGAGGCAGCGTCATCGGGCAGGACGAAGCCAGCAGCGTGATCTGGGGCATGCCCGGCGCGGTGGCGGAGGCCGGGCTTTGCTCGGCCGTGCTGCCGCTCAGTGAAATCGCGCCGGCGACCGTCCGGCTGTTCAAGGGGGGAGACGGCCGTGACGCCGCATGACTACGACTTTCTGCGCAACCTGCTGAAGGTGCGCTCCGGTCTCGTGCTCGGAGCCGACAAGCAATACCTCGTGGAGAGCCGGCTATTGCCGGTGGCGCGCAAGGCGGGCCTCGCCGATCTCGCCGCGCTGGTGCAGAGGCTCAAAGGCCCGGACGCCGAGCCGCTTGCACTGCAGGTCGTGGAAGCGATGATGACCAACGAGACATTCTTCTTCCGCGACCGGATTCCGTTCGAACAGTTCCGGGACACGATCATGCCGGCGCTGCTCGCGGCGCGGGCGGCAGCGCGCCGGATACGCATCTGGTGCGCGGCAGCCTCGACCGGGCAGGAACCCTACACCCTCGCCATTTGTCTGAAGGAGATGGGGCGGAAGCTGGCGGGCTGGCAGGTCGAAATCGTCGCCACCGATATCTCGAACGAGGCGCTTGAGAAAGCGCGGAGCGGGACCTACACCCAGTTCGAAGTGCAGCGCGGCTTGCCGATCATGATGCTGGTGAAATATTTCACGCAAGTGGGCGAACTCTGGCAGCTCACGCCGGAGATGCGGAGCATGGTGCAGTTCAAGATGCACAACCTGCTGCACGACTTCGGGCGGCTCGGCGTGTTCGACGTGGTGTTCTGCCGCAACGTGCTGATGTATTTCGACCCGCAGACGAAGGTCGACGTGCTGAATCGGCTGGCGCGGGTGATCGCTGCGGACGGCTTCCTCGTGCTCGGGGCGGCGGAGACCGTGGTGGGGCTGACGGACGCGTTCAAGCCGGTGGCCGACAAACGCGGACTGTACGTGCCGCAGCGGCTCGAGGTGCAAAACACAAACGTCATCGATCTGGCGGCGACCCGCGCAGCAATGGCGGGGGCACGCTGAGGGCATGGGGCGTCACGCCGGCGGCGCCGTTCCGGCCGGCTGCGCGCGCCGCGCTGCGCTGAATGTCATTCGCGCGCGACGGGTCGGCGACGGCATGGGTGCAGTCCAAAACGAGGCTGCGAAGGCCACAAAAGTGAACCCCGCCGGATGGGCGGGGTGACTCGGGCCGGCGCGCGCTCAGGCGGGAATTTTGGCCTCGTCGTCGGCGGGCTCGCGCAGCACATAGCCGCGACCCCAGACGGTCTCGATGTAGTTCTTGCCGTTGGAGGCGTTCGCGAGCTTCTTGCGCAGCTTGCAGATGAACACGTCGATGATCTTCAGTTCCGGCTCGTCCATGCCGCCGTAGAGATGATTGAGGAACATCTCCTTGGTGAGCGTCGTGCCTTTGCGGAGCGAGAGCAGCTCCAGCATCTGGTATTCCTTGCCGGTCAGATGCACGCGCTGGCCCGCCACTTCGACGGTCTTCTGATCGAGATTGACGACGAGATCGCCGGTGGTGATGACCGACTGCGCATGACCCTTGGAGCGCCGCACGATGGCATGGATGCGGGCGATCAGCTCGTCCTTGTGGAACGGCTTGGTCATGTAGTCGTCGGCGCCGAAGCCGAGACCTTTGACCTTGTCCTCGATCCCAGCGAGGCCGGAGAGAATGAGGATCGGGGTCTTGACCTTGGAGACCCGCAAGGAGCGAAGCACCTCGAAACCGGACATGTCGGGCAGATTCAAGTCGAGAAGGATGATGTCGTAGTCGTAGAGCTTGCCGAGGTCGACGCCCTCTTCGCCAAGGTCGGTCGTGTAGACGTTGAAGCTCTCGGATTTGAGCATCAGTTCGATCGATTGGGCGGTCGCGCCATCATCCTCGATCAACAGAACGCGCATGTCGGTCCCCTTCTCCGCCGCTCGCGGGCTCAATTCTTAGCTAAGCCGCTGAAGCGGCTTGTGGAAACGCGCCGGGAGAAACTGATTCGTAACGCTAACCACGGATGGTTAACAAAACATGATTCTGGGATGCAAGTATCCCATGGCCAAAAATCCTCGAATCGTCTTAAGATATTGCCAGTGAGTGGTTTTTTGGACACGGCGGAGCTCATGTTACGCTTTAAGTGTTTCCACCAACCGACTCTCCGGACTCAACCCTCCGGACCGGCGACCCGCCGACAGTGAGCAATGCCCGCGGCCAGAGTGACGCAATGTTTAACGACGCGGGTAAACACAGGGTTAAGGGGGCCTTTCGGCCGTTAGGAGATCGGGATCGATGAAGGCGCTGGCCGAGCAGATCAACGAGCTCGACGCGGTCGAGGTGTACGGTCGCGTTGTCGGCGTTCGCGGCCTGATGGTGGAAGTGGCCGGCCCGATCGAAGCCATGCCGGTCGGCGCGCGGGTGAACATCGAGACGCAGGGCGAGCCGATCGCCTGCGAGGTGGTCGGGTTCAGCGGCAGCAATGCCTTGCTCATGCCGTTCGCGGCGCTCGAAGGCGTCCGCCGGGGCTGTCGCGCCGTGGTGGCGGCGACGGCCGCGGTGCGCCCGTCGTTGGGGTGGCTCGGCCGCGTCGTCGACGCCATGGGCCAACCGATCGACGGCAAGGGTCCGTTGCCTCCGGGGCCGTCCCCATATCCCTTCCGCAATCAGCCGCCGCCGGCGCATGCAAGGCGACGGATGGGAGAGCCGCTCGATCTCGGCGTGCGCGCCATCAACACTTTCATCACCTGCTGCCGCGGGCAGCGCATGGGGATCTTTTCGGCATCGGGCGTCGGCAAATCGGTGCTGCTCGGCATGCTGGCGCGCAACGTGCGCGCCGACGTCTCGGTGGTGGGATTGATCGGCGAGCGGGGCCGCGAGGTGCAGGAATTCCTGCAGGACGACCTCGGCCCGGAGGGACTGGCGCGCTCCGTGGTCGTGGTTGCCACCTCCAACGAGCCGCCGTTGATGCGGCGCCAGGCCGCCTATCTGACGCTGGCGATCGCCGAGTATTTCCGCGACGAGGGCAAGGACGTACTGCTGCTGATGGATTCCATCACCCGATTTGCGGCTGCCCAGCGGGAGATCGGACTCTCGGTCGGCGAGCCGCCGACCGCCAAAGGTTTCACACCAACGGTATTCTCCGAATTGCCGCGACTCTTGGAGCGGGCCGGGACCGGCACCAATGAGGGCACGATCACCGCCATGTTCAGCGTGCTGGTGGAGGGCGACGACCACAATGAGCCTATCTCAGATGCGGTGCGCGCCATTCTCGACGGGCATATCGTGCTCGAGCGCGCAATCGCCGAGCGCGGCCGCTATCCGGCCATCAACGTCCTGCGATCGGTGTCGCGTTCCATGCCGCGCTCGGCCGATCCCGCCTATCTCGATGTGCTGGCGCGCGCCCGGCAGGTGATGGCGACCTATGCCGACATGGAGGAATTGATCCGGCTCGGCGCCTACCGGCCGGGGAGCAGCCCGGATGTCGATGAAGCGATCCGGCTGCATCGGCCGCTGGAAGCCTTCCTCGCGCAGGGTAAGGAAGAATCAACAAGTATGGCCGAGGGCTACCGCCAGCTGGCACAAATCCTGAAAACCAAGGCTGATCCGGAAACCGAAAACTAACGGTATCGGAGCATAATCCCCGGTCATCGCTGCCGAATTTTTGGAGGCGGCCTCAAGGGCGGGAGCGTCAAGTGGTTGGCCGGCTTCCTGCGGCTCCGGGAGTAGGATTCGATGAAGTCACGCGAAACCCTCATTCGTCTCAAGAAGTTTCAGGTCGACGAAAAGCGCCGGCGGGTCGCCCAGATCGAGGCCATGATCGCCGAATTCGAACGCATGGCGGCGGAACTTGAGCGCGAAATCAAGGCTGAGCAGGACCGGGCCGGAATCCACGATCCCGCGCATTTCGCGTACCCCACCTACGCCAAGGCGGCGATCGCCCGGCGCGAGAACCTGAAGCGGTCGGCGGAAGAGCTCAGGTCGCAGCTCGAAGACGCCAAGGCCGCACTGGGCGAGGCGTTCGAGGAACTCAAGAAGGTCGAGATGCTCGACGAGCGCGACCAGGCGCGCGAACGCGCCGCGGAGAGCGCCAAAGAACAATCGGAGCTTGACAGTATCGGACTGATGCGCGCGCGCAACAACGCGCCGGCATAATCGGCGACTGCGGCCTTGCAACTTCGTTAGCGTAAACGCCCGCTTAACGCAGCGCGGCCTGCTCGCGGCTCGGCCAAGTCATCGGCTTGGCCGCGCCGAGCGTGACCGCATCGGCGTCAATGGCGAGGGTGCCGTCGGAAGGGGAGCGGGCCGCGAAGCCGAGACCGACAACGATCATGCCAGCAAAGAGAGATACTGCGACGATCTTGAGGTGGGTCGCGCGGTCGGCGCGCGTTAACGTGTAATTATCCATGTTACGCCCGGCACTCGGAACTCTTACTGACTCGACTGCCGCGCATTATGAACGGTCAAAAGTTCACGAAGTCTAAGGATCGACCCTTGGATTTCGAGCATCGCGCAAGAGCGCGTCAGATGCTGCCGACGGTCTTCAGGCGCACGCGCGGGTGAATTTCCGACTGGGACAGCACCGGGGTCTGGGCACGGAAACGCTCAACGATGCCGCGCACGAACGGCCGGATGGCCGCGGATGTGACCAGCACCGGCGCTTCGCCCGCGCGCGCGGCCTCCTCGAAACGTTCGCGCACGAGCGTGATGAACTCGGTCAGGCGCGAGGGCTGCATCGCAAGACTGCGCTCGTCGCCCTGACCGACAATCGATTCCGCAAAGTTCTGCTCCCACTTGGCCGAGAGCGCGATCAGGGGAAGATAACCCGCCGCTGTCGTGTACTGGGCGCAGATCTGGCGGGCGAGCCGGACGCGCACATGCTCGGCGAGCATCATTGGATTGCGCGTGAAGGCGAGCGCGTCGGCAATGCCTTCCAGAATGGTCGAGAGGTCGCGAATCGATATGCGTTCGGCGAGCAAGGCCTGCAGCACGCGCTGGATGCCCGAGGTAGTGATCTGCGACGGCGAAATCTCCTTGAGCAGCTCGCTCTGTTCCTTCGGCAGGTCTTTGAGCAGCTTGTGCACCTCGGCATAGGAGATGAGTTCGGCCATGTTGGCCTTGAGCAGCTCGGCAAGATGCGTCGAAAGCACGGTGGCGGCGTCCACCACGGTGTAGCCCTTGAGCGCCGCCTCCTCCTTTTGCGCGGGGTCGATCCAGGTCGCGGGCAGCCCGAACGTCGGCTCGGTCACGTGCAGGCCGGGCAAATCCACCTGCCCCCCGGCGGGATCCATGACCATGTATTGGCCCGGCCAGATGCGGCCCGTACCCGCTTCAACCTCCTTGATCTTGATGACGTAGGTGTTGGCTTCCAGTTGGACGTTATCGAGGATACGGACCGAGGGCATCACGAAGCCCATTTCCAGCGCGAGCGATCGGCGCAACGCCTTGATCTGGTCGGTGAGGCGGTCGTCACCGTTCGCGGCATTGACCAGCGGCAGCAAGGCATAACCGAGCTCGATCTTGAGGTCGTCAATCCTGAGCGCGGCGCTGATCGGTTCCTCCGCCGGGGCGGCTTTGGCCGCCTCGGCTTGGCCGACTTCGAGCGCGACCGCAAGCCTCTGGCGACGGTCGATCAGATAGGCAAGGGCGAGTGCGCCGCAGCCGAGGATCAGAAACGGCGGCATGGGAATGCCCGGGAGCAGCGCCATCACCAGCATGACCGCCCCGGACATGCCGAGCGCCTTGGGATAGCTCGACAGTTGCGCGAGCAGCGCCTTGTCGGCGGCGCCCGACACGCCGGCCTTGGAAACGAGCAGGCCGGCCGCGGTCGAAACGACGAGCGCCGGAACCTGCGTCACAAGACCGTCGCCGACGGTGAGCAACGTGTAGGTGTGCGCCGCCTGCGACAACGACAGGCCCTGCTGGGCGATGCCGATCACCATGCCGCCGATAATGTTCACGAACACGACCAACAGTCCGGCTATGGCGTCGCCGCGCACGAATTTCGAGGCGCCGTCCATGGCGCCGAAAAAGCTGCTCTCATCCTCCAACAGCTTGCGACGCCGCTTGGCTTCGGCTTCGTTGATCAGGCCGGCGGACAGATCGGCGTCGATCGCCATCTGCTTGCCGGGCATGGCGTCGAGATGAAAGCGGGCGGCGACTTCGGCGATACGGCCGGAGCCCTTGGTAATGACAACGAAGTTCACGATGATCAGTATCGTAAATACGATGACGCCGATCACGAAATTGCCGCCCATGACGAAGTTGCCGAAAGCCTCGATGACGTGCCCGGCGGCCGCCGTACCTTCGTGACCGCGTGACAGTATCAAGCGCGTCGAAGCCAGATTGAGCGCGAGCCGAAGCATGGTCGCGATCAGAAGCACGGTCGGGAAGGCGGAGAACTCGAGCGGCGCGTGAATGAACAGCGCCGTCATCAGGATGAGAATCGAGAAGGTGATCGATATCGCGAGCGAAAGATCGAGCAGTAGCGGCGGGAGCGGCAGAATGAGAACGAGAAGAATGGTGAGGACGCCGATCGCAAGCGCGATGTCGCCGCGCTTGAGCAAGGCGCCGAGGTCCGCAAGCTTCGGCAGAGCGAAGCCGGTGTTGGTCGGAGACGCGGCGCGGCCATTTGCGGTCACGTCGGACATTTGAGCGAGCGGCGGTCCTGTGTTCGGCAAAAATCGATGCGACGCAATGGGACGATGGCCTGCGTGTCGCATCGGCGACGCCGCGGGCAGGCGAGCAATACGCAACGACGGAAGGCTCCCCCCGCTGACGCTTGCCTCAATTATGGTTAGCGGACCGTTAATTTCGCCTCTTTGGGCGTAACGTCCCGCGCGCTCAGGCTTTTTCCGCTCGCATGCGCCAGCGAGCAAGTGTCGCAACGGTCGGTTCGAAACGGTCGGCGTCGCAGGAGCGGCAGGCAGGGCAGGGAAGCGCCGGTGCCAGCCCGTCCGGCCGCGGGACGCGCTCGCCCGCGCCATCCGCTTGCGGGGGCGAAAACCGCGCAACGGAGCTGCGCATGATCGCCGTCACCGAAACGATGCAAAGCCGCCCCGTTTGCAACCTTGCGGGCACCGCATCCGACGGCGGTGCCTTGTTCCTGCACATGGTGGTCCATTTCACCGACCTCAGCGGACGGGGCCCGACGGTCCCTAGACCGCGGGTGCGGCATTATGTACTTTTGCCAAGGTCATTCGGTTGGCGGATCGTTTTCGGGTGCGTGCCCGGGGAAAGGGAACCCCTCGGGCAGCACTGGTTGCAGCACCGGGCGAGCCGCCGCCCTAAAACCATCAACCGCGAGCAGGGATGGATCGCGGCTCTTTCCGTGAACAACATCAAACGAGGACATGTCATGCTCAAGCGAGTTATTACGGCCGTTGCCGCCGTCGCCGCGCTTAGCTTCTCGAGTTCCGCGTGGGCACAAAAGGACATCCGATGGGGCACGTCTTCGGTCGGCACCGTCGGCCACAAGGCGCTGGTCGTGTTGGCCAACCTGCTGAACAAGGAGATGCCGAATTATCGAATCTCGGTGCTGCCGACGCCCGGCGCAATCGTCACGATCAAGGGCTATGCCACCGGCGAGTACGAAGGGTTCTACGGCTCCGATATCGCCTTCTATGAGCTTGCGAATGGCATCAACCGGTTCAAGGGCTTCAAGGACAAGATCAAACGGCAGCCGATGCAGTCGTTCTGGTCGAACACGATCGAGGTGAGTCTCGCGGTGCATGCCCGCAACAAGGACAAGTACAAGAAATGGGCGGACCTTGCCGGCAAGCGCATTTTCACCGGCCCGCTGCCGTTCGACGTACGCGCGCATCTTGAGCGCGCGCTTGCGGCGCTCGACATCAAGTTCACCTATGTGCAGATCGACCTTTCGGCGGCCGGCTCGCAGCTCGAGTCGGGCGCCATCGACGCCATGAACATCTATACCGGCGCGGAAAAATCGCCGCCGCCGTGGCTGGCCGAGGCTTCGCTGGCCACCGACTGGGCGGCGCTCAATCCCAGCCCGGATGAGATTGCGAAGCTCAAGCAAAAGGGATTTTCCGCTGTCGAGTTGAGCCCCGAGGTGTTCAAGCGCAACGTGCATGTGCCGAAGGTGGTGGAGCTGCCGTTCTACTACTGGTTCCACGTCGGTGTGGACGTGCCG
>FWPU01010991.1_pt1 | contig 13006 bp, 6 predicted proteins | sample 2228361 | NCBI WGS metagenome assembly FWPU01 (sample SAMEA103939777, study PRJEB20133) | metagenome | reverse complement strand
GGGGTTTGTGGAGGTAAGACATATACATTGGCTACAAGAGAGACCAAACGATAAAATGGGCTACGTAATATTTGCTGAGGCTCTAGGGCTTCGATCGTGTTTATCTGATCCATCAAAAGGTCATATCTGGCATGTATAGATGCCATTATAGCGGACAGTGGATATCCCCACACAAAGGGATTCAAAAGGAAGGTGATGAAAATTAAAGCAATTAAGTATTGAAGGAAGTTGATAACGGATTTCTTAAAAGTTTGTAGATTGTCAATTGTCCAGATAACCGAAAGCATACCGATCGGAACAAGTGCAATTGTGCTTTGTTTCGCATTAACTGCTAAGGCAACAGCAGTACCGAAAAGCCAGGGGTGTTGCGGCGCTTGTAAAATTGTCCAAAAAGCAAATAGTTCACACGCAGTTAATACTCCTTCAGCCATAGACCTTCGGTTATGAAGCAATACGAGTGCATTTAAGCCTAGCAACAACATGGCGAGATAACCGGTTGTTGGTGAATTTAATCTTTTACCGATTAGAAACATGAATGATAGGCTAAAGATTGATAATACACAGATAGTGATTCTTCCAATATAAAGGGTCTCATCATCAGGCAAGGCACCTGCTTCTCGATTCTCTTCCCAAGTTTTTGACCAGTCCCAATCTGTTGGTGGAGGCAAATGGTGAGCAATTTGCAATCCAAAGCCAAGTAGGTATCGAGTCAGTGGTGCATCTAACAAGCGATATCGCGCTTTGGTATCCGTTGCGGGAATATCTGGACGCCAGGCAATAGACATCGGTTCGGAAAGCAGTGTAGCCAAATCCCTGCTCATATATAACTGTGTACTTTCATCAGGGTGAAAAGGTATCAATTTGACATTTGAGAACTGCACAAGAATAAGAGGTATTAATAGCGAAATAAAAAGCCAATCTATCTTCTTAAGAAGTTTCATTATATAACCGTGCCTAGTAACCTTGCTATTTTGAGGGTTATTCAAAGGATTTAACTCGCTAGAATATAATCGCATCAAGGCTTTTAAGATTATATGTTTTGTGGAAATGATTAACAACCTCTTATGATTGTCAATATTGTTAGAATGAACGTTTGGCAAAAATTGTTATTTTTCACTTCCTTGGTGATTGCCTTAACCTTGAGGGTCATTTTGTTGAAGATGGATGTAATCCCATTCAATGCTGATGAAGCAATCGTTGGTCTCATGGCAAGACATATGTTACAAGGTAGCCGACCGATATTCTTTTATGGTCAGGCGTATATGGGCAGTTTAGATGCAATGTTTGTGGCGATGGGTTTTTCTATATTCGGTGAAAGGATTTGGGTTATCCGAGGTGTACAAATTTTTCTTTATCTCATGACCATAATCACTGCGTGTATTTTGGGAAAGGAAATCTATCAATCAGACAGAGTGAGATTGATAACTGCATGGCTTTTAGCGATACCGACAATAAACCTAACTTTATACACCACCGTATCCTTGGGGGGCTATGGAGAAGCACTATTATTAGGAAATTTAATACTACTGCTTGCCATGCGCATAGCCAATATCTCACAACATAATTATAGCCATTTTAACTATTTATTGATATTAGTATTCTTATGGGGCTTTTTATCTGGTTTGGGTCTTTGGGTTTTTGGACTTACCCTTGTTTATTCCATTCCATCAATAATATATTTGGGTTATCTCTTTGTTAAGCGAATTGCGAACATAGAGAATAACATATCTTATCGAAAGGCAATTGGCATCATCATCATATTTTTCGTCGGTGGATTCGTAGGGGCAATCCCTTGGGTTATCTATGCGATTCGGTTTGGCTTCAATACTCTTATCTCCGAGTTGGTTGGGTCAGCGATTGGCACAATTGAAAATGTACCCTGGATTGTTGAAATTGTAAACCATCTTGTTAATTTCTTACTGTTTGGCATACCTGTGATCATCGGGTTACGTCCACCTTGGGGGGTCGTATGGTTAGCATTACCAATAGCCCCTTTTGTGTTGACTTTCTGGATAGCAGTTATTTTTTTCCTTGTCAAAAATCCCCGCAATCCGTTGAATATTCAGGATCGGCAAATGCTACTCCTTGGGGTATGCTTAACATTGATCGTTGGATTTACCTTCACTCCCTTCGGTGCAGATCCCTCCGGAAGATATTTTCTACCCATTGGGATCATGATGGCAATTTGGGGCGCACGTTTTTATGACTCAATATATAGAAAATCGAGGGGATTAGCAATATCATCATTAATGTTAGTAATTGTCTTCAACCTTTGGGGGACTATACAGTGTGCGAAGACTTATCCTCCTGGATTGACAACACAATTTGACCCAATCACACAGATTAATCACGATGTTGATGAAGAATTGATCGAATTTTTACATTCGGAAAGGGAGGAATTTGGCTATACAAATTATTGGGTTGCTTATCCACTGGCTTTTAAATCAAAGGAGAAGTTAATTTACATTCCCCTTTTGCCATACCACCCCGATTTCCGGTTTACTGAACGTGATCATCGGTATGATGAATACGAGACTCTCGTCAATCGCTCTGGAAAGGTGGCTTATATTACAACAAATCATCCGAAACTCGACCAATATCTGCGGGATCATTTTACTGTATTCGGGATTCAATGGAAGGAGAAAACCATCGGTGATTATCACATTTTCTATGCGCTTTCCAAACCGATACGACCCGACCAAATCGGTTTAGGTATTAGCACCAAGGATTGAGAAGATGAAATACAGGCGACCTTTTTTGGCTTACTTTTTACCTCGTTTGGATGAAGTCATCTTCATTTCCATATTTTTAGGTGTAGTGGGTTTGGGTCCTCGTTTATTGAACATTGATGGAGACCTTGGGCGTCATTTGACGATAGGGAAATACATTCTACAAAATTATAAAATTCCCATTCGTGATGAATTTTCACACACCATGTACGGTCAACCTCTCACTCCTCATGAGTGGCTCGCTCAATGCATCCTTGCCATAGCCGAGTATTTGGGCGGTCTCAATGGAGTTGTTCTATTATGTGCATTGTTGTTGGGAATAACGTTTACTATTTGTTTCAGACAATGTTATCGCCACAGTGGGGCTTATTCGATTTCTTTATTAATGACCATTTTAGCGGCAGGCGCTTCGAGCTTGCATTGGCTTGCTCGTCCGCATTTATTTACGCTATTATTTGTCGTCCTCTGGGTAGGTGAATTGAATCAAATATACGAGGGTAGGAATCATCGAATATGGGTCTGCTTAATCCTAATGTTAATTTGGGCAAATACGCATGGAGCCTTCATTGCTGGGTTTGTTATCTTAGGCATTTTCCTCATTGGGAAAGTATGGGATTTATTTTATGATCATCGTTTAGAAGGAAAAAATCCTTTTTATTTTTTATGGAGAGACCGAATCATTCGAGACTTGATGATTGTTGGGATGTTATCGTTTTTCGTAAGTTTAGTTAATCCTTCTGGGTGGCATCTTTGGGGAACAACTATTCGATTTTTGCGCAATCAATACCTTGTAAATCATACTGCAGAGTATTTGCCTCCAGATTTTCACGATTCGAGCACAATACCATTTCTTCTCTTGATAAGCATTACAATCGTCATATTAGGTTTAAATATCGGACATGTTCCAACAAGCAAGGACGTTTTTTTGTTAGCAGCTTGGACTGCCATGGGGTTATATAGTGTTAGAAATGTACCGATCTATGCATTAATTGCTGCCCCTGTGATTGTTGGAATGATGAAACATAGCAAACAAAATTCGCATAGCCATCATATAAAATACCTGGATACGAATATTTCATTTTACAAAGTTATACAAATAAAAATTAGTCAATTAGATTTGCGCCTAGATAGGGCGAATTACTTGGTTTTTGGGAGAATATTTCCAATAATTATCGTACTTTTGATAATATGGCTTTATTCTTTGGGCTTCCGGCTAGATTTTGAGAGGCAAGGGAACAGATTTAATCCTGGAATATTTCCAGTTGAAGCAGTAGATTGGCTAGTCAAAAATCCTCCTCAGGGAAACATGTTCAATTATTTTACATGGGGCGGTTACCTACTTTACAGGCTTTACCCTAGTCAGAGGGTGTTTATTGATGGACAAACCGACTTTTATGGAGAAACACTCACACGAGAATACGAGAAAATAATCACGCTAGATGAGGGATGGAATGAAATCTTGGATAAATATAATGTTCGATGGATCATCATTCCCTCTAATTTAACACTTGTAAAGGAATTATCCAACCATCAAAGATGGAAGTTGGTGTATCAAGACCTGACAACTAGCATCTTCTTTCTCAATCCATGAAAATATATAACTCCAATAGTGATCGTGAATATAGGCTAAATACGTTCATATTTCTGCTTATTTTTTGGTTGGTATTTGGGATGTCATCTCGAACACCCTTGGAAAGCGATGTATGGTGGCATCTACGTGCTGGTCAAGAGATGGTTCAAAGACAGCAGGTACTTACTAGAGATGTCTTTTCATTTACACGCATGGGAGAGGAATGGATCAATCACAGTTGGTTAGCGCAAATCGTCCTTTACTATGCTTATACATGGGGGAGTTATCTGGGCTTGGGGTTATTTACCTCCATCCTTGCAACCTTTAGTATGATGACATTGTATCCTCAAATGTCTGGGCATCCGTTATTGCGCGGGATCATCATCATTTTCGCAAGTTTAGTTGCCGCACCGTTATGGTCACCGCGTCCGCAGATGTTTTCTCTTCTCTTTTTAGGCATTACAGCATTGTTTTTATCTCGATTCAAGGCTCGCAAAGAGGATCGCTTATGGCTTCTGCCCTTGGTTTTTATGTTTTGGTCAAACCTGCATGGTGGTTACATTTTGGGTTTGTTATTGATCGGTGCCACGATTCTCGGGGAGGTCTTAAACCACATTCTTGAAGTTGAGGAAAACGATAAACTTCCCTGGAAAGTGATTGCTCGTATGATTTTGTGGTTTGTGGTGTGTTGGTTTGTTGTCATCATCAATCCAAACGGATGGAAGATGTGGTTGATACCATTTAAGACATTTCAAGTTGAGGTGTTGCAAAAATTTATTTCGGAATGGGCTTCCCCCGATTTTCATCGAATCGAACAACAGCCATTTCTGTGGTTGTTGATAGCCACATTGATCGCTATCGGTTTATCTGAGAGGCGCATGAATGGCAGTGAAGTAGTTCGATTATCCATATTCACTTATCTTGGATTATATAGTCGAAGAAATTTTGCTCCATTTGCTTTGGTTGCAACACCGATTTTCGCTTTCTACTTCAATACTTCACTAAACAATTGGTTACTGCGATTGAAGCAATTTGGGTTTGGTAATGCAATCAATCCCCTCTCTGAATCTGAATCCATTCGAAATTTCGATCTAATTAGGGAAAATCTCAGAAAATGGTTAAATAGATTGATTCTTGTCATAATCGCTGTGCTATCCTGTTTAAAACTTTATTGGGTGACAACTCCGGAATTTGTATGGGAATATGAAAGAAAGTTGTTCCCGGTAGAAGCCATTAATTGGATAAAGACCAACCAACCCCAAGGTAATATGTTCAATTCTTACAATTGGGGTGGTTACTTGGATTGGCATCTCCCGGAATACCTAGTGTTTGTAGATGGTCGTACGGATTTATATGATGATTTTATATTGAAAGAATATATAACAGTATATCAGGGGAATCAAGGGTGGAATTTAATCCTAGATAAATATCAAATACATTTTGTTTTAATTGAAAAAGAATCGCCCTTGAGCAGTGCCCTATATACTTCAACTGAATGGCAGCAGGCGTACCAAGATGACTTGGCGGTAGTTTATATTCGTTCTAACCTACCTTAAGACATTTTGGTTATTTATGGTGCTCGGATAACCGTGGGTAGGAACAAGATGGATGGTATTAGTACTTCGTTACTAAATGGTCCATATTTCCCATCTTTGTCAATGATGGCTACTCGCCAATAATACGTCTGATTGAATTCGTATTTCTTGGTTGGTATATATGTTGTGTTATTCGTCGTTAATGAATCGTAGAGAGGCGAATAGGTTGAAGACTTAGAAATTTCTATACGATAACTTGCTGCACCGTGAACGTAGGGTGTTGAACCATCTACAGCAGTCCATGTGAATATGGGTGCATCATAAAGAGTGATTACCAATTGCATGTTATTTGGGACTGCCACAGGATACTGTTTTGTGAAGATAGCAGCAGAACTGTAATCTCCTTGACGGCTGGGTGAGTTGCCATCTAACATAGCGACACGCCAATAATATTTACCATCATCGTAACCCTTGGTGGGTGTCCAACACAATTGTTCTGTTTCAATCGAATCGTAGATGGTGGAGAAAGTGGGATCACCTTTGCTCACCTGGACTTTATACTTGTAGGCTGCCATAACCGGTGTGTCATCTATTGAAGTGACCAGAGGATCCCAACATAGAGTTGGTATTCCTCGTAGGATGTTCATTTCATCTGGGTCATTGGGAGTCAATCCAGTGGGTTTTGGAAGATTCAACGTAAATGGTTTTGCCGGTGACCAGTCGTTACCGTTTTCATTAAGAGTGTACCGCCGGATACGCACACGCCAGTAATATTTTCCATTGGCTAATGTGGTGATCGGTGTGTAACTGTTGTTTGTTGTATTGATATTGATGTCGGGTGTACCGAAGTTTGGATCGGAATCAACCTGAAGATCGTACGATTCAGCACCTTCAACAATATCCCATGTGAATGTTGGCGTAGCGAAGGAAATGGATTCTCTAAGGTTTTGAGGAACAAACCCTTCCCTTTCAAATGCTTTTGGTTGACTCCATGCTCCGGCAATCACCTGATCGGGCGTGACAGAGTACTGAGGACGGACTCGCCAATAGTATGTATTGTCTCCATCAATATCTTGTGTCTTGGTGTGTTCTGTGTAAAAGGGGGGCGCATAATACGGGGTGTTTCCTACAGTAGTCAATTGGTAAAGACGTTTCTCCGTTGTGAAGAGAGGGTCTAAGGTGATTTGGATGGTATATCCTTCCCATGGGGTATTGATAGGGTAATCGAAAAAGAACGGTGGGACGGATGAGTAAGTTGTTGGATCGGAGTTTACATTTGTCGGAGGTGTACCCAAATTGAGTCTCTCGGAAACGCTTGCCAAGCGATCTAGCACAGAGAGATTGGTGCTCATTGGAACGCAATCCATAATGGTATGTGAGTTGATGTCAACACTGAAAAGTGTGAGTGAAGCACTGCTTGTATCTTCACCCATCCCGATAGCAGTATTTGGTACCCGAATTTCCAGATATGAGGTTTCGTCGTCATAGATCAAACTTCCACCAATGCTATCCAACATTTGAGGATTATTCGCCCATTGTTGATTCACCCAACGATATACTATCGTGTTGCTTGCCGAAAAACCCCCTCCATCGCCCTGGAGAATGTAAATAGCATATTCTGGGCGGTGAAGAGATATTGTGGAAACGTTATTCCCTCTCGGGTCAGTTATTGCTCCTGAGTTGTCTTGGCTATCTAAGTCAAGATATAAGCCATATTCCATCGTGCTACCAGTATAAGCATTAAAACCGAAATACCAATAATCCTTATCTTGAGTGGCATAGAGGGTGACAAGTTCATAATTTTGATCGCTTAAATCATCAGCATCGCTTCCAATTTGTAATTGATTGTCTACATCCCCAAGTGTTCTGGCTTGTCTCCACTGGCTTTGTGCGGAAATGATAAACCTCCAGATAGGGCTCCATCCTCCCAAAGATGATCCATTTATATAGCCTCTAACTCTCCAGTAAAACGTGCCAAAATCCAACTTGTTTAGGTTACGTTGCGCGAGGCTCGTTGTGGGTATAAAAGCGGGGTATTCTGTAAACTCATCCACAATGGTTTCATTGAAATTTGGGTCCTGACCGATCTGTACTCGATAGGAATCAGCAGATTGCAAAGGAAACCATTCTAGCAAAGGGGTCATTTCAACGAATTCAGCCTTATCGGAGGGTCGAAGCAAGGTGATCGTTGGGGTTTCGGAAAGCATCTTGGATGGATTGATTTGGGTTATCCAAATCTGGCTCCAGGGGCTAGTACAGGCACCCCCGATAGATTCTGTAGAACACACTCTCCAATAATAAGTTTGATTGGCCTGAAGAGATGCTATACTCGTGGGCATTGCACTTAAATTTTCGGTGGAGGCTTCCCAATCAGGGGATGCGAATAATGGGTCATCGTCCACTTGAATATGATAAGCCTTGGCTTCAATTCCTGAAAGGTCGAAGACACGATGCCAGGTGAATATCGGCAATGCCACTGCTCTATCTTCATATGGATTCATGTCAACCGATTGGTTCGGTGAAGGAAAATTGTTTGGAGTGTAGTAATAGGGAGGATAATAGAGTTGAGGAGTTGTAGAGGTATAGGATGCAGTAAAGGATGTGGGATTAGGAACAGGGTTACCGTCGCTTGGTTTTCCAGCGTTGTTATCCCCATCAAAAGGTGTTACCCGCCAGTACCAAATCTTTGGCTCTCCAGAGGGTGCCCAGTTGAAATCGGGATCCGTGTAGTAGGGATTGGTCGTGATGATGCCATCGTTAATCGGTGATGGAAAATTGTTATCGCCACGGAATTGAATTTTATAATATGCCGCCCCTGGTACAGGTGTCCAACTGAAGAAAGGCCATTTGGTGTGTTGATAGTTGTTGACCGGTGTGAGGGGGATTGCTTGGATATACCATTGTTTTAGGAATTCTCTTGTTTCACTCCAGTCACCCATCGCGTTTCCAGAGTGTGCACGCACGCGCCAGCAATAATTGACATCGTTTGGCAGGGCATCAGTGGGTGTGTAGGAAGTATTTCTAGTGTCAATGGTCTTTGTCAGGCTGGAATTTCCGAAATTACAGGTTGGGTCAGAGGTATATTGAAGACGATAGAATTGGGCGCCGCGTACAGCCATCCAACGAAACGTTGGAGTGAATGTCGGAGCAACGTAATTTGGATCATCCTTGTCCAAAGGTTCAATTAATGTAGGTACTTCAAGTGGAAAGGTTTCAGTTGATCCGTAGGCTAGGATAAACTTGCGAACCTCGCTCGGGGTCCCTTCTCGGTTGGCTGGGTCTATGGGGACCACTCTCCAGTAATAGGTACCGTTAGATAATTTTGTAGGTGGTTGATGTTGTGTAGCCAATGTAATTTGATTATAAAGAGGAGTGCTGAATCCATTTTCACTCGCGGCTATTTGAAAACGATAAGCGGCGGCTCCAATAACAGGTTGCCATGCAAAGGTTCCTTCTTTATTGAAATCTAAAGTTGCCTCATTTGCTGTGGAAATTAGGTTGGGTTTGTTATCTGGGCTTGCCCATTGTTTTGTGAATGCTGCTATGTTGCTGTATGTGCCTTGGTATGGTGCATCAACCCGTACACGCCAATACCATTTACCGTCATTAATCTGACTGATATTCGGTGGAGCGAATTTTGTGTAAGGGGTGGTAAATTCGAGTTTGGTTGTGAAAGCAATGTCTTGGCTTAGTTGGATTCGGTAACTTGTTGCACCATAAATAGCACTCCAATGAAATATCGGAATGGCAACCGGGGGATGAGATAACGAATTGTTATAGCCAGTCGCTGTAATGGTGGCATTGTTATTCGGTGCAATAAGTGTTGGTATATCAGATTCTAGTGCACCTATTTTCGAAAAAGGAAAGAGGATAATTATGAGAGATAAAATCATGAGCGTGTTTTTCATTTGAGTTCTCATCCAAGGGTATTCGGGTTTGAGGGTTTGCTTTTGGGCAGAAATGTAATTAGATATCGTTCTATCTCTCCTAACAACATCGCAAGAGACTGAATAATAAAAAAAAGATATACTATCAAATCATTGTTCTTTACCGATATTACTTGAATAACATTGAGAAATAAACTAACAATTTTGCAAAAACCACTGAAGAGGTGTCACATAAAGAATTTTTTTATTCTAAAATTTGATTTATCAATGGGATCAGCCAGGTTCTCAAGAAGAATCAGACGATAATATATCTATGCGCTCAAGATATACGTTGGTGATCCTTTTTGTTGTTTGCAGATTGATATTATTGATTTCCATGCCAATTGAGGGGATCAGAGGATATGGAGACCTGGTCAATTATTATTCCCTAGCAAGTTTAGGCACTCCATTTATTGATTATTGGGTGGAATATCCACCGATATTTCCCTTTATTTCTTTTATATTTTACCGGTTGTCATCACAGCAGGAGCATATTTATGATTACCTGATGGTGATTCTCTTTTCCATATTCCAAGCAGGAAGTATATGGATGTTTTTGAGGTTGGAGAGCAAGTTATACCCTCAAGTGGATGATAGGTTGAAAGGTTGGTTCTATACATTGATGCTGTTGAGTATGGCTTATGGATGGTGGTACTTTGATTCCATCGTGGTGTTTCTAGTTCTATGCGCTATTGATTTCCTTATTGAGAGAAAACTTCTTTTCTCTTGGGTTACTATCGTTATTGGTACTTTGACGAAGTGGTTTCCGATATTAGCATTGGTTATCGTTTGGCTCAAATATCCGTGGAAGTGCGCTCTAAAAATAAGTGCTTTGGTCGTTGTCGTGCTGATGGCAGTTTATGGGATACTTAACGGAACATCACCCGAATTCACAAATGCGTCACTCTGTTCTCAACTTTCTAAAGGGTCTTGGGAGACTATCTGGGCATTGATTGATGGAAACCTTCGCACTGGAAATTTTGGACCGCTTATAGAACGATTGAATCCGATGTATGCTTATAAGGCGGTAGGCAACTCACCTCGTATCCCCTCATGGATAACTTTACTTCTCTTTTGCGTAGTTGGTCTGTGGTTGTTTAGACAAGCAAGGTTAAGAAAAGATAATGGGTTAGGACAAATTGATTCAATAGCATTTTTAGGATTGACTTGGTGCTTATTCTTTTTATGGTCTCCCGGATTCAGTCCTCAATGGATTATGTATTTATTACCGTTGATCTTGTTGGCTTTACCAGATATTAAAGCCATTCTCATGACAGTCTTAATGACTCTTGTATGCTTATTAGAATGGCCGATTTTGCTTTCTCGAGGCTATTTTTGGACTCTTTGGTTTACGATTCCATTGAGAAGCATGTTGTTTGTCTTGTTGGCAGTTGAATTTTGGAAAGCCACTATTCAGAAATATAATTCATGTACATTGAGCAAATTCCAAATTTAATCTAGTTTTGGTAAGATAACTTGCAAGCACGAATCAACGTTTCTAGATTTCCTTATAGTACCCTCCTTGTAGCTCTAGTTTCTCTTACAATTTTAGTTGGGGTTACTTGGGCGAATTATCGGTATGTAGAAAGAAATCCAGGGGGTAATGATTTCTTAGTCCATTGGGTAGGAACACGTTCTTTGCTCATAGATGGCATCAGTCCATATACGGATACAGTAGCGTTGCGCATTCAAAATATGGCTTATGGACGCCCTGCGAAACCTGGCGAGCATGAATTACGAGTGGTTTACCCACTTTACTCGATGTTTATCTTTCTCCCATTTGCCTTGATAAGCGACTTTGCAGTGGCTCGAACGCTTTGGATGACGTTTTTAGAAATCATTTTGGTCTTCCTTACGTTTCTCAATTTGCATCTGACGGGTTGGAGACCAAAGACGTGGATGAAGGTGATTATCTTATTGTTTTCAATATTTGGGTATCATGGGATGCGACCATTGATCAACGGTAATGCAGTGGTCTTGGTTGCTTTCTTCATCGTTGCTTCGTTGCTCGCTTTTCGAGAAGGACGAGATGAGTTGGCAGGCATCTTTCTATCGTTAGCGACGATAAAACCTCACCTAGCGATTTTAGTTATTCTCTATGTGTGGCTCTACGCAATTTCATTGCGTCGTTGGAAGGTCGTGTTATGGACAGTGGTTGGTTGTGGCATCCTTTCGGCAGCAGCAATGATCTTCATCCCGGATTGGATGTTGCAAAATCTTTGGGAAATCTTACGTTTTCCAAAGTACAATCCACCGGTAACACCTGGTGAGGTATTTTCCATTTGGTTGCCTGCCTCAGGAAAGAGGCTTGGATGGATGCTCTCAGGAATATTGGGTTTGGTATTATTAATAGAGTGGGGGTTATCACTGAAAAAAGAGGTTCATTGGTTTTTATGGACTGCGTGCTTGACCTTAGTGGTTAGTCAATGGATTGGAATCCCCACAGACCCTGGGAATTTCATCATTCTTTCAACATCTTTAATCTTAACTTTCAAAGTGTGGGAGGAGAGGTGGGCAACGAAAGGGCAGGTGTTGATTCTCATATGGGTGATTCTTCTCTTTGTAGGGATATGGGTAGTTTTCCTGAAGACGGTGGAATTCAATGGGCAGCCCCTTCAAAGCCCGTTAATGTTCTTCCCTTTGCCAGCGTTTTCTTTGATCGGATTGTATTGGGTACGTTGGTGGGCAATCCGACCACCTCGTTTGCTCATTGAAATGTTGCGAGAAAGTCAAGTATTTTGATTTATTTTCATGTCAAAGATATACATATTATTCATTGTATTGATCAGTCTGATGTCTTATGTAGGAGTTTCTTTCTTGCAAAAATATCCTGGTTACATGGATGCTGATTATTATTTTGCAAATGGCTTGCAATTAGTTGAAGGACATGGGTTTGTTGAGCCGTTTATTTGGAATTACTTGAATAATCCAGAAGGTTTACCACAACCTTCTCATACGTATTGGATGCCTTTGGCTTCTATCCTTACTGCTTGTGGATTTTTCTTATTGGGAAAGGAAAGTTTCGCAGCATCGAGACTGGTGTTTATCCTTTTAGCCTTAACAATACCCCTAGTCACTGTTAGATTAGTTAATTCCTTCGAGTGTCAACCCCGTAAAGCACTTTTAGCAGGATGTTTAGCAGCCTTTCCTGGTTTTTATTTACCATATTTGACTACCAACGATTCCTTTAGTATTTACATGGTTCTTGGAGCAATGTTTTTCTTGCTTGTCTCAAGTCGTTTGAAT
>FWPU01009582.1_pt1 | contig 13006 bp, 10 predicted proteins | sample 2228361 | NCBI WGS metagenome assembly FWPU01 (sample SAMEA103939777, study PRJEB20133) | metagenome | reverse complement strand
TACATTTTTGGGGTCTTGTACGAGTTGCATAAATCGCTCTTGGTTGCCATCGCGAATAGCCTCAAAAATTTCAGTTTGGGCAAAAATGACAAAAGGAAACACTTGTGCCAATAAAAAAATGAAGGTCTTTTTCATAATGATTTCTTTTTTTCAAAATAAGTTTGAAAAAGTGATTTTTCCCATACGTCAAATGACGTATTTTGTACAATTTATTTGTATATTGCGGGCTAATTAAATGTTACAACACGCAAAAATGAAATTAGACATTTTAGTTTTTGCCGCTCATCCTGATGATGCGGAACTTTCTTGTTCAGGTACATTAGCTCTGCATATTGCACAAGGTAGTAAAGTGGGTATCATTGACCTAACACAAGGAGAATTAGGTACGCGAGGAAATATTCAGACACGGCAGAAAGAAGCAGAAAAAGCCTCTCAAATATTAGGTTTGCATTTGCGAGAAAATTTAGGTTTTGCCGATGGGTTTTTCAGGAATGATAAAGAGCATCAGTTGGCTATTATTCATAAAATACGGCAGTACAAACCTAAAATTGTGCTTACCAATGCCATCACCGACCGCCACCCCGACCACGCCCGTGCCGCCGAATTGGTGCGAGATGCTTGCTTTTTGGCAGGTTTGAGAAAAATTGAAACTGGTCAGCAGGCTCACAGACCCGATTTTGTGTATCATTTCATTCAGGATAGGTACATACAACCTACTTTTGTAGTAGATATTACAGATTTTTGGGAAATCAAGAAACAGGCAATTTTGGCATATAGCACTCAATTTAATGCCACAGACAACAACGAGCCACAAACCTACATTTCTACTCCCGAATTTTTTGCCTTCATAGAAGCCCGAGCCAAAGAGTTTGGGCATCAGATTGGAGCTATTTATGGCGAAGGTTTTACTACCAGCCGAATGGTAGGGGTCAATTCGCTTTGGCATCTACGATAAAAGTTTCGTAATTGTTAAAGTCTAATTTATAGTGCAGAAACAGGAAACAGGATTTAGAATATTGGATATTTAGAGGGAGCAGAATTTCCCCAAACTCTTGAACCTTCAATTTTTTTGAACGTAAATAATTACAAAGTTTCTTGCAGTTTTATTTGAAAATTTGGAAGGAATTGCAAATTTGCGTAAATTTCGCAAATTCTTTTGGTAGAAATCTTTTGCTTGAAACAAAATGAAAGCCTTTGTCAGCCGTTTATTACGTCTTTTTAGGTTCAACGCACAATCTTTTCAGAGTCGTATTGCTTTAAGTATTGCTATTGCAGGCGTTTTGATGATAGCATTTGCTTATCTGCTTATTGGGCGAATGGTACAGGTAACCAAACGCAACGAAGCCATCGCTTCTACCTATCAGCCTGTAAAGTTGTATGCTTATGCTTGTTTTCAGGCAGTCAATCAGATGATTTCTATTCTACAAAATAGCGTTTATGCCGCCGAACAACGGATTAGCTCTCGGACAAATGAAGAAATTTTGGATTTATGGGAAAAAAAGGCTCTTGCTTTCAATGATTCCTTGCAAAGAATGGTAGCAAGGCGTACCAATGAGCCCGAATTAGCCGTAACTTACGAAGCTATTGCCGATAGGCTTGCAAAAATGGATAAACTCGTAAAAGAAGCTATTTCTATCAATAAAAAAGGGCAACGAAGTCCTGTATATTATTCCGATAGGGTAGATGTATCGGATACAACGGCTATCAAAGCCAATAAGGCTATTACTTTCTACGACGACGCTCTTGCGTTTCTTCTTGCCAATGAGATTACACGCCTACAAAAAGAGTTAGATGTCTATTTTTCACAACTTATCAGTTTTAACGACAAGGCTACTGAAAAGTTATACGTAGATATTGAGCAAGAAAATCAGTTTTTTACACTTTTTCAGGTAATTGTGTTCCTCATTACGGCGGTGGCTTTAGTAGCTCTTATTTTCTTGCTCAATAGCCATATCGGAAAAAACTTGGAACAAGTGGATATTTTTACCGAAGAGCTTGCCGAAGGGGGCCTACCCGAAACCTTGCACACCCAAGTAAGTGAATTAGAGCCTATTACTCGTAATTTGAATATACTCACCAAGAACCTGCAAAACTTACGAAAATACGCTATTAGTGTAAAAGAGGGCAGATACGATGCCGAACTGAATGTTTTTGAGGGCAAGGGAACTTTTGGAGAGGCTATTGCACAGATGCGAGAAGGGCTTTTGAAAGTATCGGAAGAGGAGCGTATTCGTACTTGGCGGAACGCAGGTATCGCTAAATTTAGTGAAATCTTACGCCGTGAAAGTAACAACTTGGAAAGGCTTTCCGAAGAGCTTATCGGCGAACTTGTAAAATACGTGGGGGCTAATCAGGGAGGAGTTTTTATTGTAAATGATACCGACCTCAATCCGAATGAACATTTTTTGGAACTTGCCGCCGCTTATGCTTACAACAAAAAGAAATTTATTGAAAAGAAAGTTCTCAAAGGGCAGGGCTTAGTGGGTAGAGCGTGGTTGGAAGGCTTGCCTATCTATCTGAGCGAAGTGCCTAACGACTACATTGAAATAAGAACAGGTTTAGGTGGGGCAAATCCGAAATATGTTTTTATTGTACCGCTCAAAATCAATGAGAAAGTAGAAGGGGTAATGGAACTGGCTTCTTTTCACGAATTTGAGGAGTACCAGCAGGAATTTATCAAGCAGATAGCTGATAGTGTGGCTTCTACTTTTTCAAGTACCAAAGTGAATCGCCGTACCCAGCAACTATTGGAAGAATCGCAAAAAATAACAGCTCTGATGAGAGAAAAAGAAGAAGAGTTGCGTCAGAATATTGAGGAGTTGCAGGCTACCCAAGAAGAAATGCAGAGAAACCAAAGAGAGCTTTCAGAAAAAGAGGGAAATATGAGGGCTTTGTTGGATAATGCCTCTGATGCCATTATGGCATTTAATCATAAAAGGCAAATTACGGTTATCAACAAGGCGATGAAGAACCTTTACGAGTCGGTTGGTGTGTATTTGGATATGGGCAGAATTATTGATGATGCTTTTCCGGGTAAAACCTATGAGCAAATGATGGAGGAAATCAAGAGAGCTTTATCGGGAGAGCGTTTCAAAACCAGTGCCACCGTTACCATTCGTGGGGTTACGTATTATTACGATATTCTTTACAATCCGATTTACAACGAAAGGCAAAGAGTAGTAGGGGCTTCGGTATTTGTTACTGATGTTACCCAACAACGCACCGCCGAAATTGAACTTAAAATGAAAGAAGCCAATTTGCAATCGCTTATCAACAATACCGAAGACTCTATTATGGCGATTGATAAAAACTATAATTTACTTGTTTTCAACGAAGTTTTTAGAAAAAGACGGAAAGAATACAATTTCAAAGAAGGCGATAATATTTTTACCACCATACCCGAACATCTGCACGAAGAATGGAAAAAATATTACGATAGGGCACTAGCAGGAGAGCGTTTTGAAAAAGTTATCAAAAGGGACTTGGGTAATAAAAAAATTCAGTACCGCGAACATTCCTTCAATCCTATTTTCAACGAAAAAGGGGAGGTAATAGGTATTTCTGTTTTTGCCAAAGATATTACCGAAGCCAAACTCGCCGAAGCCGAAAACCAAAGAATTATGGCTACCCTCTTTGAAAAACAAAAACAAGATAAAAAACGCATTGAAGAACTTGAAAAGCAACTCAAAGAACTACAAGAACTTTTAGAAACCAAAACTTCCTGAAAAATAGAGACAGGAAATAGGAAGCAGGAAACAGGAAGTAACTTGGATTTGGGCGTAAGAAACGCAGCCTTTACTCACGACTTGCGAACCTTTGAACTCTTAAACTCAGAAACCTTCAAACCCTTGAACTCTTTGAACGTAAATACTTACAATTATGCGAAAAATTTTTGCCTTCAGCTTGCTCATTTTGGCTCATAGTATTTTTGCTCAAAAAAAAGATAGTTTGGTGCTATTGCAGACCGACTATGGCGATATGCTGTTTGTACTCTATCCACAAACCCCCAAGCACCGAGCCAATTTCTTGAAACTTGTTCGTGAGAAATTTTATGATGGTTTGCTTTTTCACCGAGTTATTAAGGATTTTATGATACAAGGCGGAGACCCTAATTCCAAAAATGCCAAACCCGGTGAAATGCTTGGAATGGGCGGGCTGGATTATCGTGTTGATGCTGAATTTCACCCTGAACTTTTCCATAAAAGAGGAGCGTTGGCGGCGGCTCGCGACAATAACCCCCAAAAGGCTTCCAGCAGTTGTCAGTTTTACATTGTACAAGGCAGAACCTTCACAGATGAGGAGTTAGATGCTCTTTCTGCCCGAATACAGCACAAGTTTCCAGTGGAGCATCGCGAGTTTTACAAAACTAAAAAAGGAACCCCCCATTTAGACCAAAACTACACGGTTTTTGGTGAGATGTTGGAAGGGTTTGATGTACTTGAAAAAATCATTGCCGAACCTACCGATGCCCGCGACCGCCCGTTGAAAGATGTACGAATGAAAGCCTCTATCAAGGTAATGAAACGCAGTGAGGTTACCAAAAAATACGGCTTCCAGTATCCTGAAAAGCCTTCCAAGAAAAAGAAAAAAGCGAAGAAAAAAGAGTAGTAAGAACTCAGATTTGCGTACAATCAATGGCAGTAATTTCGTAAGCCCATTTCAGACTTTTGAGGTATTCAAGGGTAAGGGGGCGAGGAGGGCTATCCATTTCGTAAAAGTGGCAAGCCAAATCATTTTTCCCTTTTCTTGAAACCGAGGCAGTAGCAATGTTGCAATCGTCTTGAGCTAAAATATTGGCAAGGAAGGCGAGTTTTCCTTTGGTATCTTCTGCCAGTACAATGAGCGTGTGCATAGATGCCGAAATATTAGCCCGAAAGCCATTGTAGGAGGCAATATTGATAATTCCCCCACCACGACTTTCGCCAATTACTTCAATTTGTTTGCCTTCGGCTTCCAGTTCTAACTTTACGGTGTTGGGGTGGTACAGAGAGGCATTGCCAACGGCTTTGAAAGTGTATTGCAGACCTGCTTCTTGGGCGAAATCAAAGGAGTTTTTGATACGTGTATCGTCTGTGGCAAAATCCATTAGCCCTGCAATGATAGCTCTATCGCTACCGTGTCCTTCGTAAGTTTGGGCAAAGGAATTGTAAAAGGTGATAGTAGCTTTTTGGGGCATTTTGCCCAAAATCTTATGAGCTACTCTACCAATGCGTACTACACCTGCTGTATGCGAGCTTGATGGTCCTATCATTATGGGACCTATCATATCAAAAATACTGCTTCGTTCATTCATTAGCTCATATTTTAGACGTTGCACTTACCTTCGTAAAGGTAAAAATTTTTGACGAAACCTCAAAACCTAAAATTATACGTCAGTGTAGGAATGATAGGAAAGAGGGCGAGCTGTCGGGCTCGGAATTGAGTAAAAAAGTTAATTTGGACGTTTTCTTCGGTAGGTTCGTAGTAAATGACAAAAGCATTGCGACGATTGTAGAGGTTGTAAATGCTAAAAGTAAGGTCAGATTCGCCCCACTTGGGCTTAAATTTGCGTATAATGTTCAAATCGGCTCGGTGATAGGCAGGCATTTGGTAGTTGCTTCTTTCGCCAAAATCATTCCCCAAAAGAAAATTCGCTCCATTTACCCCTTGTACGCCAAATCTGCCCTGTGGGATAGTTACCCAATTGTTGTTGCCAAAAACCCAATTGAAGGCAAATGTCCATTTTTCATTCAGTTTGTACATTAGCACAAGGGCTATGTCGTGGCGTCTGTCGTAACGGGGGAAAAAGGCTTTTCCAAAATTGATGGGAGCATTGTTGTTGGAAGAGTCAGCAAATTGGCGTTTTGTCCAAGAAAGCGTATAGCCGAGCCAGCCTGTAAGTTTGCCTGCCTTTTTTTCAAGATAAAGCTCTAATCCGTAACTCCAACCTTTGCCAAAGACAAATTCGCCATTGAGATTGTCGTTGAGGAAAAGATTTGCCCCATCGCGAAAATCAATTTGGTTTTTCATTTGTTTGTAATACACTTCTGCTGTGAAAAGCAGTTCATTGTTTCGGAACAAATGACTTACCCCCGTAGCTACTTGTCTGGAAAGTTGCGGTTTTACTACTTCGTTGGAAGGATACCAAATATCTGTGGGCAAGGTAGCCCCCGAATTGGAAAGCAAATGCACGTACTGGTACATTTGGGCGAAGCTCGCTTTGAGCGAAGTTTGCTCATTGAGCTTGTAACGCAAAGCTGTACGAGGTTCAAGACCTGCATAAAAAGTTCGGTTTTGCAAAAAGCCTGAAGCCCGTAGACCTGCATTGAGTCGCCATTTTTCGTTGAGTTTGAGGTCGTCGTTGAAGTAAATGCCCATTTCGGTAGCCTCGAAAGTGCTTCCTGAATTGAAATTGACGCGGTTATCATCGCTGGCAAAGCGTATGCGAGCCACTCCAAACTGATGATGAATGGCTTGAGCCCCAAAACGAATATGATGTTTTTCGCTATGCAGATAATCAAAGTCGGTTTTGAAGTTGTAATCTTTGATGTTTGAGCCAATATTGAAAAGGAAAGAAGCAAAGCGATTGCGAATTTTGTACTGATAATCCGAGTAAATAGCAGTAGTATTTAAGAATAATTTGGGGCTAAAAATATGATTCCAACGCACCGTAGCCGAGCTATTGCCCCAATCAAAATCAAAGTTAAAATTACCCCGATTGCCTGTAAATTTGAACACATCTCTGCCGAAATAGCCACTGACAAAAATCCTATCTTTTTCGCTAATTTCGTAGTTGGCTTTGAGGTTCAAATCGTAAAAGTAATAATCGGGGATAGGGTTGTAATTGGGTTTGCCTTCGTTGGCTTTATTGATTTGACGAGTGATGATATCAAAATACGTCCTTCTGCCCGAAACAATAAAAGACGATTTGCCTTTTTGAATAGGACCTTCAAGCGTGAGTCTTGATGAAATCAGTCCTATGCCACCTGTACCCGAAAAACGATTTTTATTGCCTTCACGCATCTTGATATCCAGCACTGAAGAGAGCCTGCCTCCGTATTGAGCGGGGAAATCGCCTTTGTAGAGTTCTACGTTTTTGATAGCATCGGAGTTGAAAATGCTGAAAAAACCAAAGAGATGAGCGGCATTGTAGATAAGCCCTTCGTCTAAGAGAACCAAATTTTGGTCGGGTCCGCCGCCGCGTACATACAAACCCGCCGAAGCCTCCGAACCCGACTGCACGCCCGGTTTGAGTTGCAAGACTTTTATCAAATCCGTTTCACCAAAAATGACAGGTACGGTTTTTATTTCTTTGTAATCCAGTTTTTCTACGCTCATTTGCGTTTTTTCTACGGCATCTTTGAACTTATCTTCGCCCACTACTTCAATGGCTTCAATTTGCTCTTGGGCTTGGTCGGTTTGCAAAAGTATATTGAGCGTGAGACTTTTGGTAAAGAAAATTTTTTGTGTGTATTCGGCATAGCCCACAAAACTGGCTTTCAGGATAATGGTATCGTTGCTGATAGGAATTTCCAAAGCATAGTAGCCATAAGCATTGGTAAGAATACCCACTTTGCTTTTGGCTTCCCAAACTGATGCCCCAATGAGGTCTTCGCCTGTGGCGGCATCACGTACATAGCCGCTAATGGTGAGTTTATTTTGGGAAAAGAGGGGGGAAACGAAAAAAAATAATACGCTTAATGCGATAAATGTGTTTTTCATAGCTTGTTTTTTGCAAAAAACGGCTAATATTGCCCTTTTGTTACAAATATACGCATAAAATTTCTAATTTGCTCAAAAAATTCGGCTATGCAAGAAAAAAAACTTTGGTTACAAAATGCTCTGAAAGGCGATATAGAAGCCATTATTTTTGACTTGGGCGGGGTGATTATTGATATTGATTTCAATCTTACGCTCAAAGCCCTTGAAAAATACACCTCGCACCAGTTCGGCGAGGGCGAATATCTTACCAAACACCCTATTTTTTATGAGTTTGAAACAGGAAAAATTTCTGAAAATGCTTTTTTTTCAGAAATTCAGAAAGTTTTTAGCCTAAATGCTACCTTAACTGAACTTAAACAGGCTTGGAATGCTCTGCTTTTAGATATTCCACAGAAAAGGGTAGATTTGCTTCAAAACTTGCAAACCCAGCTACCTACTTTTATTTTGAGCAATACCAACCCTACCCATTTGCAAGAGGTAGAAAATATTTTGCAAAAGCAAACGAGTGCTTCTACGCTTAAAATGCTTGTCAGAAAGCCCTATTATTCTTTTGAAGTGGGAAAAGCCAAACCTGAAAGAGCCATTTACGAACAAGTAATTGAGGAAAATAGGCTCAAACCTGAAAAAACACTTTTTGTAGATGATAGCTTACGAAACTTGGAAGGAGCAAAAAAAGTAGGTTTGCAAACTTTTCATATTGTACCTTTTGTAGAAGATATTTGCGATTTTTTTAGCGAGTAGTCCAAAAAATAGCCCAAAAGGTGCTTACAAGAGCGGTTAGCTCAGCCCAAAAAACTTTTTCTTGTAATAAGTCAAAAGAACTTTGCTTTTGAAAGTATTGACTATTTGTAATTTTTTCTTTGGGCAAAGAAAGTTCATCATTATTTTCTTGTATATTTTCTGGCTGATAGGTGTTTTGAGGATTTTCCGAAGCCTTTTTTTCAAGCTCTGCGAGTATTTCTTTGAGTTGTTTATTTTCTTGCGTTAGGTTGCGGTTACGAGTTTGTAGCCATTTGTTTTGTTGGTTGAGCTTTTTGTTTTGTTCTTGTAAGGTTTTGTATTCAGGGTGATTATCCAAAAGATTTTGCACTTCTTTGAAAGAATAAAATCTTTCAAGACCGCAAACAATGCACTTTTGGCTATCGCTGTAATTAACGGTTTCGCAAGAAATACAAAGCCAAGACATAGCAGTTGGGTTCTACTTGTAATTGTGTAGAAAACAATAATCAGAAATCAAGATATTTAGACATTACTAAACTTTACCAACCGTGCAAAAGGAAAAACACACCTGCACCTACCAAAAATCCTGCAATAGCAATCAGCGACATACGTTTCAGATACCACGTAAAGGTAATATCTTCCATACCCATAGCGGCAACGCCTGCCGCCGAGCCAATAATGAGTATGCTTCCGCCTGTACCTGTGGAATAAGCTGTGAGTAGCCAAAATTTACTATCCATAGGAAACTGCTCCATAGAATACATATTCTGAACCGCCGCAAGCAAAGGCACATTATCCACTACCGAAGAAGAAGCCCCAATAATAAGAGAAATGAGGTTAAAATCCTTGACGGCATTCGTTACTATTTCAGAAAAATTAGTGAGAATGTGGGTAGATTCCAAAGCCCCTACGGCAAGTAGTATCCCCAAGAAAAACAGGATACTGGAAGTATCAATGCGTGAAAGGGCGTGAGCCACAGAAAGGGGACGGCGGCGTTCATCATCTTTATTGCTATGGATAACTTCGGAAATAACCCAAACCAAACCCAGCCCCAAAAGCATACCCATAAAAGGAGGCAAACCTGTAAGTGTCTTGAAAATTGGCACCATAATTAGTACGCCTACCCCCAAAGCCAGCATCGTTTTGCCATCGGGGTTGGCTTCCTCATTTTTTTCACTAAACTGCTGAATTTCTTGCTTGGGAAGTTTGAACTGATAATAAACAAGCGGCGTGAGGGCACAAGCCAAACTTGGTAAAAATATTTCAGTAATCACTGCTCCTGCCGAAACTTGTCCTTTTATCCAAAGCATTGTGGTAGTTACAGCACCTATCGGCGACCATACGCCTCCTGCATTAGCACAAATTACCATTACACCTGCAAACAAAAGCCTTTGTTCTTTATCTTTGACAACCTTTCGCAAAATAGAAACCATTACAATTGCCGTGGTGAGGTTATCAATGATTGCCGCTAAAAAAAATGAAATTAGGCTCATTACCCATAGCAAACGCTTATTGTTTTTGGTATTGATTTGGTTTTTTACAATATCAAAGCCATCGTGGGCATCAATAAGTTCCACAATGGTCATAGCTCCCAAAAGGAAAAATAAAATTTGTGAAATTTCTGCCAAATGATGATATAATTGTTCTTGAACAACTTGTTTGTTATCGGCGGCTACAATGTAAATAGCCCAGCAGATAATACCCGCCAGCAAAGCAGGGGCAGTTTTATTGAGGCGAATGTTATGCTCTAAGGCTATCAGTAAATAGCCAATGCAAAAAATAATAATAATAGTGGTTATCATTGCGTAGTTGAGTTAAAAATTCCTGCAAAACTATGCAATATTAACGAGAAAGCAAGGATTTTGTTGCTGAAAAAAGATAGGCAGAGTGGCAAAAAACACTCAATAAGGCAATTTTACGCAAAAAGCACTGCCTTTTTCGGGTTCGCTTTGAAGGGTAATAGTCCCCTGCAAATGCTCTACGGCTTTGCGAACAATATACAAACCCAAGCCATTGCCTTGCGAGTAGGTACTGGCACGAAAAAACATCTGAAAAATTTTCTGATGATACTGCTCGGGAATGCCAATGCCATTATCGGAAATGCGAATAAGGAGTTCTTTGTCGTGTTTGAATATTTCTACTTTTACCCAAGCACCTTCGGGACGAGCAAAGATAAGAGCGTTTTCAATGAGATTGTGTAAAATGGCTTTGATACTTTCTTTTTCTGCGTAAAAATCTAAGCGAGGTTCTATTTGGGTAATGATTTGCACATTTTTTTGCTCTATCAATCTTTGCAGTAGAAGCAATACTTCGCTAAGTATTTCCTCAAAATCAATGAATTTTTTATCGTTAATTTGGTTATGAATGGCACTAATGCTGATAAGTTTGCGAAGCATTGCGTCCATTCCTAATACGGTATCGTTGATGTATCCTAATATTTCTTGCATCTCTTGGGGCGGATTTTGCATTTTAGCAAGTTCTAAAAGCCCCAAAATATTGGTAAGTGGGCGGCGTAAATCGTGAGCCGAATGATAGAAAAAAGTATCTAATTCCTCATTGATAGAAATCAGTTTGGCGGTAGTTTGGTTGAGGTTTTCAGTTCTTTGCTTAATCAAATCTTCCAAACCCTGATTAAGGTATTGTATAGACGCATTTTGGGCTTGTAGCTCCTGATTTTGTTCACGTATAATTTCGGCTTGGGCTTTGATTTCCTCGTTTTGCTGGATAATTTCATTATTGAGTTTTACCAAATACTCATTGGCTTCTTGCAATAGCTTTTCAGAACGTTTGCGTTGTAGGGCTTGATAAGTGAGCGAAAGAAAAGTACCAATACTAACGCCGAAGAAAATCTCATCAGGAAGCCAAATTCGCATATTGTACTGCTCAAAACAAATGATACCCGCCAGTTTGCCACTCATAAAGAAAGGTACATCTAACAGGGATTTTACGCCCATAGGTTTCAGGTAAATTTCGGCAAGTTCATAAGTGGCAGGATTGTTGAGGGCATCGTTGGCGATGATAATATTTTCATTTTTGAGAATATCAAAGTAAGTTGGAAAGTCTTTCATATACAGAGTATTAGCCTCAATATCTCTGATGCTAATGTGTTTTTTGGCTTTGTGGTCGTACATTTCTATACATTGCACTACGCCTTGGTTCTCGTCATAAGCCCAGATACTAATCAAATCTGCACCAATAAGTTGGTGTAAATTTTCGGTAATAAGTGGCAAAGCATCATTCCACAAACCTTCAACAATTACAGGGTGATTGAGTAGATATTTGAGAACCTTTATGCCTTCTTCGTGCTTTTGGGTAAAGCGTTGGATACGTCTTTCAGCTTGATTGAACTGCTCCACTTGCCACTTGACGATAGTTCGCAGTACGCTATCGTCGTGGATATTAGCTACATTTTGGCTAAAATAGGTTTTTACGTTATTATCTTTGAAGCGGAAAAATTGTTGGTCTTTTTCGGTAAATTGCTCTACAATGCCTTCTCGGATAGCTTCGGCGAGAGAGTCTAAATTTTCTTTTTTGCTGTAAAGTTCGGCAAGCATAGCCGTATTGAACCTATCTCCCATCAGCGAGCCAATGACGAGTAAATCAAAGCAAACAGGGGAAAGGCGTTCAATATAATTCATATTTTATGTATAGTGGTAAGTTTTTTGAGCGAAAATATACAAAAAACCTTGAAAGTCCAAAATTTTGCAAACGACTTTTAGCACCGCCCAATCTTTTTTTGAACAAACTTGATTTTTTACTTGTTTTTTGAAAAAATGCTTACTACTTTCGCTCAAAAATTAGTGGTATGGAAAAAATATATGCACCTTCCGATTATTTACCTATTTTGATACAATTAGGTTTGGCTTTGGGGTTTGTGGTGGTTACAATGATAGCTACTCACCTTTTAGGTCCCAAACGTAAAGGCAAAAATAAAGATATTGCTTTTGAGTGTGGGGTAGAGTCCGTAGGAGATGCTCGCACACCTATTTCTATCAAGTATTTCTTTGTTGCTATCTTGTTTGTGCTTTTTGATGTAGAAATTATTTTTATGTATCCTTGGGCAGTTAATTTTCTAGATTTGGGTTGGTTTGGTTTTTGGGAAATGCTCACATTTGTAGGTCTGCTTTTGGTAGGTTTCTATTATATCATCAAGCGTGATGTTTTGAAATGGGAATAAAAATATTTTATTGATGACAGAAGATACATATCGGAAAATCATTGAAACCTACGATTGGGGTAAATTAAAAGAACTTTGGAATAAGATTAAAGAAGGTGAGAAAACAGAATTTGCAGAAGGAAAGGCATTTGAATATTTGATAATCAGGGCTTTTAAGTTGAGTGGGGCAGAGGTAGAGTATCCTTTTTTAGTAAAAAAAGATAACCAAGTCATTGAGCAAATAGATGGCATTATTCATTATAGGCATCTGTCTTGTCTTGTAGAATGTAAAGATTGGAGTAGAAAAGTAGATTTTGCAGTTTTAGCTAAAATGCGTTCTCAACTTCTGCGAAGACCTTCATCAGTGATAGGGACAATTTTTTCAACAGGTGGTTTTACAGAAACAGCTATTATTTTATCGGCTTATAT
>FWPU01010990.1_pt1 | contig 13008 bp, 11 predicted proteins | sample 2228361 | NCBI WGS metagenome assembly FWPU01 (sample SAMEA103939777, study PRJEB20133) | metagenome | reverse complement strand
CCCGGGCCGCGGCGCGGCTGCTGGGCGCACACTGGCATCCCCCGCTGGTGGACGACGCGGAGATTTTCTACGCGGACGGCCTGCTGCGGCGGGTGGCGGCCGTGGTGCGGGAGGTGCGCCCGCGCGTGGTGCTCACCCACTCGCCCGAGGACTACATGGAGGACCACATGAACACGAGCCGGCTGGCGGTGACCGCCGCCTTTGTGCGCGGCATGCCCAACTACCGCACCCGCCCCGCGCGCCGGGCCATGGAGGGCGATTGCACCGTGTATCACGCCCTGCCCCACGGCCTGCGTGACGGGCTGGGCCGCCGCCTCCAGCCCGGCCTGTTCGTGGACACCACCGCGGTGCAGGCCGCCAAACGCGCCGCGCTCGCCTGCCATCGCAGCCAGAAAGATTGGCTAGATGTGACGCAGGGAATGGATTCCTACCTCGACGCCATGGACGCCATGGCCCGCGAGGTGGGACGCATGTCAGGGCGGTTCCGCTTTGCCGAGGGCTGGCGGCGGCACGCGCATTTGGGATTTTGCCCGCCGGACTCCGACCCACTCCCGGAAGCGCTGGGGACGCGGTGCCGGCCCAATCCCGCCTGCTGGCGCCAGCTCGAGCGCGCCCGCTGAAGCAGCCCGCCCGCCCACCGCCTCCTGATGGTTCACCGTCCCAATTGCCCGATTCCGCCCCCGGCGCGGGGCCGATTCGGAGGTCCGGCGGCTGACCCGCTGGCAATGAGCAGAATTCTCGAGGGAGGTCTGCACACCCCCGCCGCACTGGTCCATACGGGTGGGCAGCTCCTGTGTTGCGATTTTTGGCCGGATGCACGGGGCAACGTCCCCTCGGCTTCAGCCCCCGCGCAGGCTGCCCCACCCCCTGACGTGCAGAGGTTTTTCGTAGTCAGGGTCCGCCGGAGCTTTCTCAACCAGCACCCAGTTGTCCCCGGGATGGCTGGCGTCGGCGCCGGGCACTATCTGGACCTCCCAGCGTTGGAGCACGGCGTCGTCCACCGGGACTTCAAAGTACGGTCGGAGTTCAGAAAGATCCGCGGGCAACTGCCCGTTTGTCGCCGCAATGAACCGCTCCAGGGCGTGGGTGGCGTATTCGCCAAACCTGGCCTTGGCCACATTGCGCAACCGGGAGAGGGCCTGGCGAACGTCCGCCTCCGTTTCCAGGCTGGTGTCTCTGGCGACCGTCTGCCAGTCGGTCTCGGTGAGGAACAGCAGCTCGGGAATCCACTTGTCGGGCATGCGTTCGAGGCACCGGCTTCGTTCGCCGGCGCGCCGGGTCAAATCCAACACCGACCGGGTGAAGGGATCCTCGGTTTCCGCGGGGGACGGATTTGCCGGCCCGGGCTGTTGTTGGAGCGAGCGCAGGCGCGCTACTTCGCCCCGCAACCGTACCAGTTCAGCCGCATCGCGGCGGAGGCGGTCGTTGTCGCCCCGGAGACGGGCGAGCTCGTGCTGGAGCGCGGCCAGCCGGCTGGCCGCTTGGTCCCGGTCCCGGGTCAGTTGCTCGATTTGCTCCGCCAGGGGGCGCTGTTGCTGTTGGAGCGTCCGGAGCTGCGCGCGGGAAATCGAGGCCCGGTGCGCCTCGTAGAGCCCGGTTCCTACGGCGACGGCAAGCGTCACGCCGAGGATGGTCTTTTGCAAGGTGGTCATGGTCAGGTGCTGGGTTGTGGTGACAACGGCGGTGGCGGCCAGGGAGGGACCGGCGAGCGCGGCCTTCGACAGCGCCCCGGCCAGTCCGGCGGGCGCAGCTTGGACCGCGTGCGCGGAAAGCGCGGCGGCCAGGGGAGCGGCGCTGGGCGTCACCCCCCGGCGGGTTAGCTGGACGCGCAGTTTCTCCAACGCGCGACTCACGCGTTTCTGCGCGGCGCCCTCGCTCACGCCCAACGCCCGGCCGATGGCGCGGAAATCGCAACGTTGAAAAAAGCGGAGCAGCAGCGCCTAGCGGTCATCCTCGCTCAGGTCCGCCATCGCCTCGTCCAGGACGGGACGGAGGCGCTCCCATTCGGGGGCCGGATCAGGAGCCGGGTCGAATTGTTGCCTGGCCAGCCTTTCGCGGACCCGCCTCCGGTGGTCCTCCCGCAAGTGGTTGAGCGCGGCGAATCGCGTGCTGCGATAAAGCCAGCCCAACAGTGACGCCCGAGCCTCGAGCGTCCGGGATAGCAAGGAGGCCTTGCGGGCCAGGTCGGCAAAAACGCTTTGCGCCACGTCGCGCGCCAGTTCGGGCGCCCGGACTTGTCGGAGGGCTGCCGAATAGACCGCGTCCGTGTGACGGAGGACGATTTCGCGGAAGGCGGCTTCATCCCCGTGTTCCACGTAGGCGCGCAGCAATTGGGCGTCGGACGCTTCGCTCATCTCCGCCAGTAAACAGCCGCCGGGGTGGAAATCCGACAACATTCCTGTCGCGTCGGCTCTCGGGATTTCCTGCCAACGGCGCGCGGCCGTTTCAAGCCGATTGCTCCCGGGCGAATCAATTCCGTTGTGTTGGCCGGGCGGGAATCAGAAGGGACCGGTCCTCGGGGATGCCGTCGGTGTTCGGGCCATCAAATGCCGCAACCTGTCCGGCCATTGCCGGGCGGGCGGCGACGTCTGAACGCGCCGGGGTGACGCGCGAGCGGCGGGGGAAGCTCCTGACCAGCCGGAAGGAGTTGGGCGACCTTGCGGATCTTCTCCTCGAAGGGTTCGCGGGCCAGTTTGTGTCGCAATTCGGCTTTCATGGCCTCCCGCGGCTTCAAATCATCCGCGTGCGGCCGGGGATGGGCACGGGGTAGCTGCCGTCGGGGCCGGGCTTGACCGGCGGTTCCATGCTGTTGTGGCAGTCCTCGGGCTTGACGTGGTAGTAGAAGTCCGAGGCCCAGATTTGTTCCCAGGTGACTTCCTTCCCGGTATAGCAGGAAATCTGGCCCATGACCGAGGTCATGGTGCTGTCCACCAGGTAGTCGCCGTTGTGGACCGGCTTGCCGGCGCGGATGCCCGCGAAGAGCCGGTCGTGCTCGATCTGGTAGGGGTCCACCTGGTGCGGGTCGTCGCTGGGGGGCTGCCAGCGCCAGGGCCGCTCGCCGGTGATGCGACAGGCCATCACGTTGGCCATGCCTTTGGTGCCAAAGATGAGGCTGGAATACTCGTCATAGCAGCCGGTGGTAGTGCGGCAAAAGGCATACACGCGCACGCCGTTGGGAAACACGTAGATCACCGAGTGGTGATCGAAGACATCGCCGTAAACCGGCTCCACCATCGAGGAGCGTCCGCCCAAGCCGTGACACTTCACCGGGTTCAGCTCCCGCAACGCCCAGCGCGCGCGGTCCAGGTTGTGGACCAGCGACTGCGGCACATCGTCGCCGGACAGCCAGCGGAAATGGTACTGGGTGCTGCACTGCCATTCGAGTTCGCTTAGGCCGGGCTTGCGTTCGGTGACGCCGTAGGGGGCGCGCAGGAAGTTCTCCTCGATGCTGACGATGTCGCCGATCTGCCCGTCGTGCACCCGCTGGATGGTTTCGGCGTAGCCGGGGTGGTAGCGGCTGTGCAGGCCCGACACCATGCACAGCCCCTTCTCGCGGGCCAGCTCGCAGGCGCGGCGCATTTGCTTCACGGTATACGGGTCAATGCCGTGGGGCTTTTCGACGAACACGTGCCGCCCCGCCTCGACGGCCGCCAGCGCCTGGAGCGGATGGAATTTCGCCGCGTTGGCGATGCAGACGACGTCGCTCAACTCGATGACCTGCTTGTACGCGTCGAAGCCGGCGAAACAGTGCGCGTCCGGCACTTGCACGGCGTCCGCGCGGCCCTCCCGGGCCAGCTCGGCCCGGATGTGTTCGCGGGCGTTCTTGACGCGGTCCATGAAGATGTCGCCGATGGCGACCAGGCAGGCGCCGGGATCGGCCTTGAGGGCCTGGGCGCCGGCGCCAGTGTTGCGGCCGCCCGCGCCGATGAGGCCCACCTTGAGCACGTCGCTGCCGGCGGCATGGGCAAAGCGCGCGACGCTCAGGCCGGCGAGGCCGGTCACTGCGGTAGCGGTGGCGGAGGTTTTGAGAAACCGGCGACGGGTGACGCCGCCGGGGGCGGGAGTTGCGGCATTCATGGGGCAATGAGTGGATATCCGAAGCAAATGATCCACGTCGGGAGCGGAGATTCAAGCTCCTTCGGGGATTCCCAGTTCGGCGAGCGTGTGGCGCAACCAGGCCAGGGATTTTTCAATCATCGGGCCGCTGGCGCCTTCGCACTCGATGCTCAACACCCCGCTGTAGCCGGCGTCGCGCAGGAGGCGAAGGCAGTGCTTGATGTTATCGGCGTTCACGCCTTCGCCAAGCGGGCAGTGGCTGACGGCGATGCCGGTCATGCCGCCGCGCAGCGCCTGGGCCAGCGATTCGGAGACGTCCTTGACGTGGACATGGCTGACGCGCGGGAGGAACCTCTCCAAGAACTTTACCGGGTCCTGTCCGGCGATGTAGGTGTTGCCGGTGTCCATGTTCAATCGCAGATACAGACTGTCCGAAAACGCCAGCATCTCCGCCAGGCGGTCCGGGTGGGTGGTGAAATGGCCGTGCGGTTCGATGTTCACGATGACCTGGTGGACCTCCGCGACACGGAGGATCTGTTGGTAACTGCGCTTCATCTGAGCCATTGCCTCCGCCTCCGTCAGCCCTGCAGGAGCGTGGAGTCCATCGGTGGTGTCCACGCATGGACAACCGGCCTGCGCTGCCCAGGCGATGGCCTTCATCACATACGGAACGCCGCGCAAGGGGCCGTCTTCCTGGGACAATGGAAACGCGGCGTCCACCTGGGAAAAGCGCACGCCGTATTTGTCCATTTTGCGGCGGAGCAACACGGGGTCTTCGTAAAGCGCGACGTGCGGCTGATACCCCAAGCCGTGAATCCAGCTCACCCCATCGATCAGCCCGCACTCGATGTACGCCACGTGGTTTCGTTGGGCCCATTCGAGACATTTCTCGAACGACCAGTAGGCCGAGTTGAAGGCGTCAGTGTGGAAGCCAATTTTCATGGGTTGGGAAGTCTGGTTCGGGCGCACGCGAGGACGGCGCGACGAGAAGGCCCCTGCCGCACCGCACCGTCCGGGGCGGGTTCGAGCCACCGCAGCAGGTGCGGTGGCGCCTTGCCCGCCGCGGGCGCGGTCCGACCGGACCCGCCCGATGGAGACCGGATGACGCTCGGCGCCGCGGCACTCATTGCCGGACGCGATAGAATTGGTGGGCGCCTTCGATTGGCAATTCGACGCCGGACACCGCCTCCGGGACTTCGGTCCAGGGCCCGGGCAGTTCGGAGGCCCGTTCCAGTTTCCCGCCGCCGGTCCAAGTGAGTCTGACCCTTTGCCCCACTCGGCTGATGGACACCCGAAGGGGCTCCTCAGGCAGCGGCTCAAAGTAGAACGTGCCCGCTGCATACCGGTTGGGCGGACCCACATCTACGTTGTCCGGGAATTGGCCGGCCGAACCCCAGCGCCCCGAGCCGACAAACAGCAGGGATCCCCCGCCGAACGTTTGCAGGTCCGGCAGATTTTGCGCATTGCTGAAGTAGCGTTCCTCCGCCCCGTAACCGGACACGGCGATAGCCCCCTTGAAGCCGGCCGGCAGGACGACCGGCTGGGGCAACGGCTTGAAGCGACTGCTTTGCTCGTCTCGCAGGACGCCAGGGTCTTCCGGTGTGAACTCCAGCGTTGCCAGGGCCTCGCGGGTGTCCCGATTGTACAGGACCGCTGTCAGGGAACGAAACAGTCCGTCGGCGAATTCGTCGTACACTCCCAGTTCGGTAATTCGCACCGGTCGCGCCACGTCGAAATCCAAGCCCAGCGAACCGCCAAATGTCCCGTCGGCGGCCAGGTCGACGGGGACGATGTAGGCCACGCCCGGCAAGCGAGGATTTGGCGTGGACTGAACCAGATTGGAATCCCGGCTTTCCTGTCCCTCGGCGGCCACGGCGCGGATGAAGTAAAAAACGGTGACTCCATTGGGCAGGCCGGTGTCGCGGTAGGTGGTTTCAGCAGTTTCCGCCACCTGGGTGAACGGCCCCTCCGGCGCGGAAGCCCGGAACACGCGGTACGTTGCCGCGGGCAGCGGCTTGGTAATGGCCGACCAGTAGAGCGTGACCTGCCCGTCCTCGTAGGGAACCACCACGTTCAGCACCGGCGTGCCAGGACGCTCCGCGGGCAAGACCTCGTAGAGGAAAGTGCCGGCCGCAAACCGCGCGGCGGGCCCTTGGTCCAAGGTGTTCGGAAACGCCCCCGCGGATGCTCCCCACCGACTGGTACCAACAAATCGAATCGAGCCGTTTCCGTCGTGCAGGGTCCAAATAATCCGATTGGTGTCTCCATGGGAGTTGAGCAGCTTTTCCTCCTCACCGTAGCCGTCGGCCTGCATCACGCCCTTGAAGCCGGTTTCCAGCCGGAGGGGAGACTCGAGCGTCTTGAACCGCATGCCCTCGATCAATTCGCCTTCCCCCGGGGCGAATTGCACCTCGGCAACCACCTCCTGAGTCTCGCGGTTGTAAATTCGGGCAGACAGGGGCAGCTTCAAGCCGTCCGGACCGTCGTCGAAGACTCCCAGCCGCTTGATGAGGATGGGGTTTTCCACATCAAAGTCCAGACCCAGGGAGCCGCCGAAAGCTTGATTGCCCCTGGCGGCGGGCGTGAAGTAGGCGATCAGGTGGTTTTCCGGCAAGACATAGGGCGCCGTGAGGATTACATCTGAATCCGGGCCTTCTTTGCCGTTGGCCGCAACGGCGCGCACCACATACCACACCTCCTCGCCGTTGATGAGCCCGCTGTCCACGTAATTGGTGGCTTCCACCTCGGCGATTTGCGCGAAGGGGCCATCGCTAACCGCCGCCCGCAGCACCCGATACCGGTCAGCGGCCAGGGGCGAGGTGACCGGCTGCCAAGTCAGGAGGACCTGGCGGTCGCCCGGCTTGGCCTGCACCACGGGTTTGCCCGGCAACAGCGGCGGCGTGGTCTCAAACTCAAACGTGCCGGCGGCATAGCGGGCAGCCGGCCCTTCGTCCACGTTGTTCGGGAACATCCCCGGGGTCAGCCCCCATCGGCTGGAGCCCACAAAAGCCAGCGACCCTCCGCCGTCCTGGGTGGTCCAGACAATGTTGGCCGGGTCGTTCAGCCGGTTCCGCAAACGCTCGGTGTCCCCATAGCCTTCCGCGGTGATCGTGCCCTGAAACCCCACTTCCAACAAGACCGGGTTCGACAACGCCTTGAACCGGCTGCCGCCGACAAGCTCCCCCGGATCATCGGGGGTGAACTCAATCGCCACCAGCTCGGTCTGGGTTGCCCGATCCCACAGCCGGGCGGTGAGGGGCAAATTCAACCCGTCGGACCCGTCGTCGAACACCCCGAGTTTGGTAATGTACACGGGGTTGCTGACGTCGAAGTCCATGCCCAAGACGCCGCCAAAGGCCTGATTGCCGGCCGTGTTGGCAGGCACGACGTACGCGATGAACCTTTCCTGCGCCTGCGTGGTGTAGAGGACTGCACCGAGCAGGCTCAGGCACGAAACCGCAGCCCGGAGAAAAAACCGCTGCGGGACAGGGATGCGCATGGTCAGTTTCATGGTGTCTTCCGAGGTGTCGGGTTGTTTCATGATGGGGTGGATGTTGGGAAAATGGTGAGCCGGCGGACTTACAAAGGGGGTTGCGGCGGGGGCTGGTCGGAATCCCACCCTTCATAAATGTGGTTGAGCCACCAGTCCGTTTCCTTCGGATTACCCTGGATACGCTTGGCGCTGGTGTCGGCCATGACCACGTTCATGCCGTTTTCGTGCGGCATGTTCTGGGCCCGGTGATACGGGATTTCCCAGATCAACACCGCCTTGGTGGGGTTTTTCACGTCGCTGGCCTTGCGCCCGCTGATGGGCTTGTCCACGGCGTGATCCCGCCGCCACGGGTCGTAGTAAATGTGTGACCACACGTAGCTGACGCCGTCGTTGTCGAAGAAAAAGTCCCGACCGAAGATGTCGTCGTTTGAGCCCCGGATAATGATCCGCGCCTTGAGGCCGGAAGGACAAGCGTACAACCCGGGAGCCGGGCGGTACCGGGGACGCTCGTTGGTCCTGGGCTTGACCGTGTTGGTCCCAAGGTACGGCTCGAACATCTCCGGCATCCACTTGTCTCCGACTCGGTAGGTCTGCCCCCAGGCCCGGCCCCAGTTGAGCATGCGCGGGATGTGGTCGTTAAAGTCCTGACTGTAGAGGTTCACAGCCAATCCCATCTGCTTGATGTTGTTCAAGCAGAAGGTCCGCTCGGCCTTGCTCCGGGCCCGGGCCAGCGCCGGCAGGAGCATCCCCGCCAGAATGGCAATGATGGCGATCACCACCAGCAGCTCGATCAACGTGAAACCCCGACGCGGGGGCGTCCGTCTGCCGGCGTCCTTCGCGCCCACGTTGGACAAGAGAACTTCCTAGTTCATGACAGTCTGGCTTCTAGTAAAGACATACCAGAAAGTATGGGACTTGGGTCAGTGCGTCGCGGCAGTCATCCTTCAGGGATTCAGGGGGGTACGGGTTGGGGGCTGAAACCGAGAATGTCCTTCAAGCCGGCGAGCAGGCGAGCCTCCTCGGCGGGCGAGCAAATCTCCGGTTCGAACAGGGCGCGCAGCTTGATGCCTTCCATCGCGGCCAACATCAAGTTGACCGCCTGCTCGGGGTCCGTCACTTGTACCACCCCTACGCGCGCCGCAGCCCGGACCAGGCCAATGTAAAACTCCCGCACGCTGTCGTAAAACTGCTGCCAGCCCCGGCGCAGTTCGGGGTCGTGAACTGCCCGGGTGAAGATTTCCATCGTAAAGACGCGGTTGGCCTGATCCACGAGGCAGGTGCGTACGGCCACACGCAACGTGTGTTCTAGGCGCTCCCCTGGATCGGTAAGAGCCACCAGTGCCTCATTGATCTGTCGCTGGTAGGTCCGGTAATAATGAGCGCAGGCCGCGTGGATCAGCTCCCGCTTCGAGTTGAAGTGCCAGTACACGCTGCCCTTGGTGACTCCGGCGCGGGCGGCGATCTGGTCCAGGCTGACCCCGTCAAACCCCTTTTCCGCGAACAGGGCAAAGGCACTCGCGGCCAATTCGGCAGGCATGCTGCGAGGGGCCGTCACCGGGATTTTCTGATCGGCCTTCACGAAAAGCAAAATACTCTTCAGTATGGCCCTGTCAAGCAAATTGGCCAAGCTTGAATAGGGCTGCGTTGTTGTCCCGTTCTGCCACCGGAGGCGGGAGTTTCGGCATTGCTGACCTGCGGGGGCGAACGAGAAGGACTTCGCGCTCCGCCCGGGCTCAAGTCCCTGGGAGCCGGCCCGCCGCCCGCAGCCGCTCCCAGATCAACGGCAGGGCCCCGGCAAAGTCCCCGGGACGCTCGGCCAGCCAGCGGGTCACCTGCGCCGGCGCAAACCAGCCGCCCTCGGAAATTTCCTCCGGGTGAAGCCGGAAGGGCCCCTCGGCTTCCACGCGGTACACCCACACAAATTCCTGGCCGGTCTCGGGGCAGGCCGCGATCTGGAACAACCGCTCCGGCGGTCGGTCCAGCCGCCAGCCCAGTTCCTCCTCGACCTCGCGCCGCGCGCCCTCGTCGTAGCTTTCCCCGGGAGCGAGGTGGCCCGAGGCCGAGGAATCCCACGCGCCAGGGAAGCAGTCCTTGGCCAGGGAGCGCTTCTGGAGGAAGACCTCGCCGCGGCGATTGAACACCAACACGTGCACCGCCCGGTGTTTCAGGCCCAGGCGATGCACCTCGTGGCGCGGGCGCCGTCCAATGACCTCATCGCGGTCGTTCACGATTTCAAACCACTCGTCTTGCATAGCGGCTTCGTTCATGGCGGTGAAAGCCGGCTCAGGCGCCGGGCCAGCTCGAGGTACGCGTCCCAGCTCAGGGTTTCGGCCCGCGCGTCGGCGGCCAGCCCCAGCTCCGCCCAGACGGATTCGAGCACGTCGGCTGGCCAGTCCTGCCGGAGCAATTTGATCGCCCGTTTGCGTCGTTGCGAAAAGGCCCGTTTGACCACGCGGGCAAACACCGCGCCGGCCCCGGCGGACAACGGCGCCGGGTCGCGGCGCTCCAGCGCCACGCAGGCGGACTCGACGTCCGGCGCGGGAAAGAAACACGTAGCCGGGATGCGGAACCCTTCGCGCGGAGCGTAGCGCAGTTGGACCAGCAGGGTGAGCACGCCGTAATCGTCGCAGCCCGGCGCGGCGCGCAGGCGCTGCGCTACTTCCCGCTGCAGGGTCACCACCAACCGGTCGGGCCCCGCGGGGGACGCCGCCAGTTCCACCAGAATGGGCGAGGCCACCGAGTAGGGCAGATTGGCCACCAGTTTCCAGCCGGTCCAATCACGGCGCGCGGCGGTCAGGACTTCGAGCGCATCGGCCCGCACCAGCCGCAGCCGCCCGGGGGCGGGCGCTTCCGGGAGCGCGCCCGCCGGCCCGAGGGTTTCCACGGGCACGTCGAACCGCCCGGCCAGCAGCGCGGCGAGGCGCGCGTCCTTTTCGATCCCCAGCACGCCCGCGCCGGCGGCCAGCAGGCGCTCGGTGAGGGGGCCCAAGCCGGGACCGATTTCGAGGACGCGGTCGCCCGGGGCGAGGCCGGCCAGGGCCACGATGCGCCGAAGCTGGTTGGCGTCGTGCAAAAAATTCTGCCCCAGCGAGCGGGTCAACCGCACGCCGTGACCGGCCAGCAACCGGCGCATTTCAGAAAGGGTCATGCGGCGGGCAATCGGCGCAGGGTTTGTCCGAGGGCCGCCACGGCGCGCCGCAGGTCGCGTTCGGAAACGGTCAGCGGCGGCGTCAGCCCGATCACGTGACTGTGGGCGCCCTCGGGCAGGAGGATGAAGCCGCGGTGCAGCAGGTCTTTGACGGCCCTCAGACAGGCGTCCGTGGCGGGCGCGCCGTCCGCGCGGGTCAATTCCAGGCCGGCCATCAGCCCCCGTCCGCGCGCGGCCACGCGCAGGCCGTTGAGCGTGGCGGGCAGGCGGGCCAGTTCCTGCTGCAACACCCGCCCCAGCCGCGCCGCGCGCTGGATCAACCGCCGCCGGCGCAGTTCGGCAATCTGGGCCAGCGCCATCGCGCACCCCACCGGATGCCCGAGAAACGTGCTGGTGTGAATCGCCTCGCCGGTCGCCGGCGGCCAGGCCCGGTCCATGAGGTCCGCGCGGCCCACGCAGGCGGAGAGGGGAAAGCCGCCGGCCAGCGCCTTGCCCACGCACAGGAGGTCGGGAACCACCGCTTCGTGCTCGCAGGCAAACCAGCGTCCGGTGCGGCCGAAGCCGGTGTAAATCTCGTCCAGGATCAGCAGCGCGCCGTGCGCGTCGCACTGCCGCCGCAACGCGGACAGAAACCCGGGCACGGGAAACCGGATGCCGCCCCGGGCCTGCGCCGGCTCGACCAGCACGGCGCCGACGTCGCCCCGACACAGCGCGCGGTCCACGGCGTCCAACGCGGAGGCGAGGGCTTCGGGGCGTTCGGGATAGGGAGCAAACACGGCGAACTCCCGCAATTGGGGGCGGAACGGCCCGCGGAAATATTCGCGCTGGGTGGCGTTGAGCGCGCCGTAGCCCAGCCCGTGGTAGGCGCCTTCAAAGGCGACCACGCCGGGCCGCCCGGTGGCCAGCAGCGCGGTCTTGAGGGCCGCTTCCACCGCCTCAAAGCCGGAGTTGGCAAACAGAGTCCGAGCGCGCAGTGGGGCGCGGACGTCCGCGGTTTCCGGGCCTGTTTCCCCAGCACCGGGCGGGCGGAGGGATTCGCAAGCGACACGGCGATTGGGGCAGGTCCAGCGTTCGAAGGTGATTCGGCTCAGGGCCCGGGCCAGGCAGGCCTTGAGCGGGTGCGGGTGGACGTCGCCCATGGCGTGGAGCAGGCGGGCCATCTGGCGCTGGCCGGCGCGGACCACGCGCGGATTGGCATGACCGGCGGCGGCTACCCCGAACGCGGCGGTCAGATCGAGGTATCGGCGGCCCTCGGCGTCCCACACGTGGCAGCCGCGGGCGCGGGTCCAGACGATCGGCCAGTCGCCCGCCGGGTCCACGTAGGTCACGTTGCGGCACTCGTAGTCTCGCAGCAAGCGCAGGATGACCTGGGAAGAGCGGCCGGGCATGGAAGTGGCTCAAACCCCGCGCTGGTCGGCGGGCCAGATGAACTTGTGCAGTTGCGCCTGGAAGCGCACCGGCAGGGCGTCAGCCACAATGCGTTCGGCCAACGTCCGGCGGCTGATGGGCGTGTGGCCGGCGGGCGCGGGTTTGAGCGTCGGATGCTGCTGGGCCGGGGTGAGGGGAGCGGCCCAGGAGAAGAGAACCGGACACACCTCGTGCAGGCGGCGGGTGCGCACCACCTCGCGCGCCCAGGCGTAGTCCTCCTCGGTGCCAATGACAAACTTGACCTCGTCCGTGGCGCGCAGCCGGGGCAGGTTGTCCCAGCGGTTGCGGTCGGCTTCCCCGCTGCTGGGGCATTTGAGATCCACGATGCGATGGACCCGCGGGTCCACAGGCGCAATGTCCAGCGCGCCGCTGGTTTCGAGCAGGACCGTAAAGCCCGCGTCCGCCAGCACGCTCAGCAGCGGTAGCGCGGCGGCTTGAGCCAGCGGTTCGCCGCCGGTCAATTCGACCAGCGGCAGGCGGGCCGGAGAGCCGCCCGGGCCGGGCCTAACCTGAAGCGGCAGTGCGAACGGCGCCGCCAGGCGTTGCACTTCGGCGAGAACGTCGGCCAGTGTCCGGCGTCGCCCCTCGGTGAAGGCGTAGGCCGTGTCACAGTACGAGCAGCGCAGGGGGCAGCCGGTCAGGCGCACGAACACGCAGGGCAGGCCGGCAAAGGTGCTTTCCCCTTGCAGACTGAGGTAGATTTCGTTGACGACCAGCGTGTCAGCCACGGGCTCAATTAAGCACGCCGGCCGCCGGGGCGGCGAGGCCAACGTGTGGCCGGCGCGCTCGGAGAGCGCGCCTTACCGGGTTTGGGGCAACTCATCGTAGGTAGGGCGGCCTGTCCCAGCCCGCCGTGGTGCCCCTGGTGTTCTTGGTGGGTTTG
>FWPU01010989.1_pt1 | contig 13009 bp, 13 predicted proteins | sample 2228361 | NCBI WGS metagenome assembly FWPU01 (sample SAMEA103939777, study PRJEB20133) | metagenome | reverse complement strand
GCGGGAAGGTGGCGTGGGTCCCTGCCAGCAGCCCACCTATGCCGCCCAGGACCGCACCGACAATACCGGCTTGCAGCACGTAGTATTGCAGGCTGATGGGTGCGCCGAACAGGGTCGTCTGGTAGGGGACCGACGAGGGAATACGCCCATCAACGATGGCCCTGGAAGTATCCAGATACCCGTAAACCACGGCAAAGACCAGCACGGCCCCGGCGGCTGCCACCACCGTGCGGGCGGTCTGGTGAACGTCGCTGATGTCGTACTTCTGCCTGCCCAGGCCAAACAGGCGGCTGTAGGCCATGTGGGCGATCTGCATGCCCAGCACCCCGGCAATGAGCGGTGGGAGAAGGCCCAACAGCGCCGCCTGGTTGGCAAAAAGGGCAGAGAGGGCCATCAACAGCGCGCCGCCGAGCACCCCCAGGATGCCGCCCAATATGTGGCTGGGCAGCGGCGCGATGTGCCGGAGGACAGGGCGGGTGAGGTTCATGGCGACAGAAGCGGCAAAGAGCGCGCCGCCCAGCCCCGCCAGGGTGGAGACCAGCAGCTCGATCAGCCGTCCGAGCGTTCCCACAAAGTTGCCCAGGTCCGCCAACAGGCCAGCCTGGAGCTGCTCACCGAGCCACACCCCCAGGCCGCCAAGCACACCCAGGATGAACACGCCCACGACAAGCAGCAAACTGTTCAGCAGGATGCTGCGCACCTGGTAGGCGAAGCTGCCGATAGAAAGCTCCATCCGGTAGGCGGCCTGCGAAAACAGGCCGTAAGCCACCACGGCAGCAACAGCCGGGGCAATGCCCGCCAGCACCTGCCTGCCCCAACGCACACCCAGCTCGCCAACCGGGCCAAGCAGCAGACTTCCCAGCAACCACCCCAGCGGCAGCAGGACGAATCCGACGAGCACGTTGCCCAATGGCATGCGCATCTGGCGCATCAGGTTGCGGGCAGCAAAGAAGCTGAGCACAGCCGCAACGGGCACTGCCAGCGTGGTGGCCATCAGGGCCAGGAAGATCGTCTCGATCATCTTCTCCACAACGGTGTGGGTGGTCTCGCTCAAGTACGGCAGGCCCACGGGCACGGTCTCCTCCACCTCCACCGTATGAATCTCCCCCTCGCTGCCACGGATGCGGGGCACTTCAACCTCGGTTCTGAAGTAGCCGGTGGGATCAACATCCACCCGCACCAGGGGGCGGCGCTGCCCGGTGGGCGGCGCCCAACGGAGGAACGCGACGGCGTTGGGCACAAAGTTAAACCCCTCGACGGTGACTGGGTCGCCGCTTGTGCCGCACGCCGGGCTGAGCACCACGTATGGTTCGCCAGGCTGGCGTTCCGGCTGCTGAACCGCTTCGCCATCCTCCGGGCAGCCGCGCCTGAAGCTGGCCTCCACGAATTGTGAGGCGTGTTCCTGTTCAAAGATGTCTGGCGACAGCAGCTCGCGCAGCGCCCGCTGTACAGAATCCTGGCGGGTCGGGTCCTGGGTTTCTTCCAGGCCGATGTCGGTCACCCGCCAGCCATAGGCATAGACCATAATCCCAATAAACACCGCCAGGACGATCAGCAGCCTGCGCAGCGCGTTACGCGATGAGGGTCCGTTTTGACTCATGCCACACTCCTAAGCAATCTCCACCCGGACGGCGTCTTCACCGTAGATAGCCCGGAAGCGCCTGTCATCGATCTCTTCCGGCAACCCGTCGAACTCCATTCTGCCGTCCTTGAGGGCGATGATACGGTCGGCGTAAGTCCGGGCCAGGCTCAAAAAGTGCAGGCTGCACAGGATGGTGATGCCGTCCTCCTTATTCAACAGCTCCAGATACTTCATGACAGAATGGGAGGTTGCCGGGTCCAGGCTGGCCACCGGCTCGTCGGCCAGCATCAGCTCCGGCTCCTGCATCAGGGCGCGGGCGATGCCCACGCGCTGCTGCTGGCCGCCGCTCAGCTCGTCCGCCCGGTTCTCCGCCTTTTCCCGGATGCCGACCCGCTCCAGCTTGGCCAGCGCCCGCTCGCGATCCTCCCTGGAGAAGTGGTTGACCAGGCTCCACATCGGATTGGTATAGCCCAGCCGCCCGGCCAGCACATTGGTGATCACTTTGGAACGCTTGACCAGGTTGAACTGCTGGAAGATCATCCCGATGCGCCGCCGGATGCGGCGCAGCTCCTCGTCGGTGGCTGCCGTGATGTCGATGCCGTTCCACACGATGCGGCCCTCGGTGGGGTCGATCAGGCGATTGATACAACGCAGCAGGGTCGATTTGCCAGAACCGCTGAGGCCGATGATCACCACGAACTGGCCATCAGGCACTTCGAAGCTGACATCATCCAGGGCCAGCACACCGTTGTCATAGATTTTGGTGAGATGTTCAACGATGAGCATCGTTTTCTCCGAGACAGAAAAAAAACGGGCAGAGGAAACACTTTCGCTCTGCCCGTAAGTATACCGCTTTGCGGACGCAACTACCGCTACTTCTTTTCTACCCCTCGCCGAAGACATCCTCTTCCGTCAGGCCGAGGATCTCGAACTGCTGGCGCACGGGGTCGAAGGCATCGTCGCCAATCGGCGACAGCGAGGTCCATTCGTAGAAGTCGGGGCTGCCGATGGATTGGTTCCACTCCTCGGTCTGCGAGAAGGCGATCAGCGCGTCGATGATCTCCTGGCGCAGCTCCTCCGGGAAGCCGGGGCCAAAGCTCAGCGTGTCGTTGGGGATCGGATCACTTAGACGCAGGATGCGCACCTGATCGACGACATCCGGCGCGGTCTCGCGCACGCTGGCCCGCGCATCCTGGACGCGGATGTCGCCCACATAGAGGCGGCCATCCTCGCCGATGTAGGACTCGTCAACCGTCAGGTCATACGGCTCGGGCAGGTCGCCGTAGTTCCATGGCGCGTGGCCTTCCGGCATCAGCGGCGGGCTGAAGAAGGTGGTCCCAAAGTCTACCTCGCCGTTGTAGACGGCCAGCACAGTCTGGTTGTGGCCGCCTGTTTCAACCCGGTCGCCCGGCTCGATGCCAGCCGCCTGCATTTCGACCGAGGGAACGATGAAGCCGGAGGTTGAGCCGATGTCGCCGTAGCCCCAAGTCTTGCCAGCCAGGTCGCCAAAGACGTAGATGTCGCTGTCACGGCGCACGATGTACTGCGCCCAGTACACCGGCCAGCCAAAGCGGACCGCTGCCGCCGCCACCTCCACCCCGCAGCGGTTATTGGCCAGCACGTAGCCCGCCGCCGGGATGAAGCCCATGGAATTGTCCGGCGAGGCGCACATGGCCTCAATGGTGGCTGCGTAGGAGGTGGGGACGAACACTTCAAATTGCAGACCGGTGGCCGCCTCCAGCGCCTGGGCCATCACTTCCCCGCCTTCGACGATCACCTGCGCCTCGACCGAGGGAACAAAATAGACCTGGATGGGGTTTTCCTCAGTCCCAATCTCACCCTGGGCAGTGACGCTGAAAAAGGGAAACGCGGCCATCGCAATCACGATGACCAGCAAAATAGAAACGGTCCTTTTCATCTTTTCTTCTCCTCAAGCAACTATCAGGCAGGATAGCACACTAAAATTGTATAGCCGTTTCACAACCAGCGCAAACAAACACTGTGTATCCATCTTAACAAGGGTATAACAGACTTTTCTTCCCCTGGCAGGAAAGAAAAGCAAAAGCCCCCGTCCCGGCTGGTATGGCCGGTGGAGGGGGGGCCTGACCGATAGCGTGATGGCAGGACGGGTTTCTACGGAAGAAGCGCCTGTACCACCGCCGGTGTCAGGTAGACCTCGATCAGCGCGGCCAGGAGCAGCAACGGCAGGACCAGCCCCAAGCCGAGCTTCACCGTATCCGCTGCGGCTTGCAGCCATAGCTCGCCGACCGTCCGCCCCTCCGGCAACTGGCAGGTGATGATGGCCCCCAGGCGGAGCGCCGTCGCCGTCGCCAGCAGGATGGCGGGGACCTCCACCAGGCTGTGCGGGACCACAGCGGCAAAGAACAGGCCGGGGTCCAGCCCCAACACGGCAAACTGAGAGAATACCCATCCCAGGATGCCAAAGGGCACCATAGCCAGCACAACCGCCAGCACGCCGAAGCTGATCACGGCCAGGAGTGTGGCGGCCAGCAACACCCGCCCGTTCTGCCACACGGCCAGCAGGACCGTGCCCGGCGCGCTGCCCAGCTCAAACCATCGGCTGAAGTTGGCCGCCATCTGGGCCTCACTGCCCACACTGTCCGGTGGAATCTGCCAGGCGGGCTGCTGGCCGATTGTCCACCCGGCCAACCAGGCCCCCACGATGCACAACAGCACCATGACTATGGGGCGGCCCAGCCTGTCCGCCGCCGGGAAGACTTCCGCTCGGTACCATCCCAACAGCCCTCCCTGATGCCGCCCCCGAAGGTATTTCCAGAAGGTGCGCCCAATCCAGCGCAGGTTCAGGATGTCCAGCGTGCGTCCCAGCAGCTCCTCGCGGTTGAAGAGGCGTGTGCCAATGCGCATGAAGAGGACCATGCCAACCAGCAGCCCCAGGATGATCACCCACAAGGAGAAGATGCCGTCCGGCGACTCGGCATCCGGCGCGCCGAACATGATGATGCTCTCCAGGATGACCAGCAGGGACATCGGCACGATGATGAAGCTCGCCAGCAGGTTGGCTGCCCGCGTGGACGTGGTCTGGCTGGAGACCACGACGGCCCCGGTGACCATCAGCAGGGCGTGCGCGGTGGTGAGCAGCACAATCTGCACGACCAGCATAGCAGGCGGACGCCAGGCCAGCTCCCCAAAGAGCAGGCTGCCCAGGTAGATGGCCATGCCAACGTAGCTGGCCACCAGCGGCGGAAGCATGGCCGCCAGGGTCTTGCCGATGTATAGCTCCAGGTTGGTCAGCGGCGTGGCGAGCAGCGGCTCCAGGCTCAGGCGCTCCTTTTCCCCCACAAAGGTCTCCAGGGCAATGACCAGCGAGAGCGAAACCGGGAAGAAGCCCACCACCATCAGCAGAAACGGGATGGTGCGCTCGCCGATGAGTTGTGCGCCGTATTGGGTCACGAAGTTGAGCATCAGGTTGGCGCCAAACTGCGAAAGGGCCGGGAAGAGCAGGGTCATGATCAGAATGGGGGACATGATGCGCCAGTCGCGGAAGCTGTCAGTCACTTCGCGGCGGGTGATGATCAGGGCATTGCCCATCGTCCAGCGGAAGGCCTGCCACAGACTGCCGGGTCGGGCGAAGGAGGAGAGCCTAACTTCAGGCATCGGAACCGTTGACATGCTGCCTCTCATCCTCTTCCACGATCCGCAGGTAAACCGCCTCCAGGCTCTCCTGCAAGGGGCTTAAGGTGATCACGTCCACGCCCAGGCTGGTCAGCCGCCGCAGCAGTTGCGGGTTGGCGACCTCTGGCCGCTCCACCTGGTAACGCAGCCAATCCTCGCCGTAGCTCACCACCCGCACCATCTCGCTCACCTCGCCCACCAGGCCGTCCAGCGGCGGACGCACGCGCAGCTCCATAGTGGGCATGCCGACAAAGCGCGCGGAAAGCTCGCCAAATGTGCCCTCGGCGATGATGCGTCCCTGGCGGATGATGGCGATGCGATCCGCCAGCAGTTGCGCCTCGGTCAGGTTGTGGGTGGTCACGATGAAAGCGCGCCGGTCCTGGCGCAGGTCCAGTATGGCATCCCGCACCAGCTTGGCGCTCTGGGGGTCCATGGCGCTGGTCGGCTCGTCCAGCAACAGAACCGGGGGATCGTGCAGCATGGCCCGCACCAGCGCCAGCTTTTGCTTCATGCCTTTGGAAAACTCGCCCAGCCGCCTGCCGTAAGCGTCGTGCAGGCCAAAGCGCTCCATCAGATGCATGGCGCGCCGGCGACGCAGCTTGGGGTCCAGGTGATAGAGCCTGGCAAAAAAGTCCAGGTATTCCAGAGGGCGCATGCGCTCGTACAGGCCGTGCTGCTCGGTCAGCACCCCCACCCGTGCCCGCACTTCGACCGGATGGGTGGTGACATCATACCCGGCGATGCGCGCCCAGCCGGCAGAGGGCCTGAGGATGGAGGTCATCATGCGGACGGTGGTGGTTTTGCCCGCGCCGTTGGGGCCGAGCAGCGCCAGCACCTCCCCCGGCTCCACCCGCAGTGAGACATGGTCAACCGCGCGAAACTCCCCGAAGTCCTTGGTTAACCCTTGCGCCTCAATCACAGCCAGCTACCTACCTGCCGCAGCAACAGCCCTAAAGGACAGCATCACGTTTCCATTGTACACGGCCCCCAAAAAGCACAATATGGGCTTTTGGAACCATACGGGGCACGCCAGGGGCGCTATTCCTGCCCCCCGGTGGGTGTTGGCCCCGGATCGCCGGCGGTGCTGGGGACTGGTGACGCTTCTCTTTGGGCCGCTTCCTCGACCTCACCAGGCCGGGCGGCGTAGTAATGCGCCTCTGGCGCGCCGGGGCGGCGCCGCCACAAGAAAACGCCCAGCGCCGCCAGCCCTGCCACGCCGGTGACCGCCTGCGACACGTTGATCCCGGACACCAGAGTCACGTCTATGCGGATGAACTCCAGGAAGAAGCGAATGAAGGAGTACGAGACGATGTAAAGCAGGAAGAAATCGCCCTTCTTAAAGCGCTCCCGCAGGTTCAGCCAGAGATACAGCAGCACCACCACAGTCAGGGCATTCCACAGCGACTCGTATAGAAACAGGGGATGGAAGAGGGTATCCGGCGGATAGGTCAGCATATCGTCGTAAGGAGGGATGCGATTGGAAGCCCTGATGGTAATGCCCCAGGGCAGGTTGGTCGGCAGGCCGTAAAGCTCCTGATTGATGTAGTTTCCCCAACGCCCAATGGCCTGCCCCAGCGGCAGGACCACCGCGCCGATATCGATCCACTCCCAGAAGTTGAGTCGATGGCGGCGCACGTAGAGCACAACCCCAATGACCCCGCCGATCACCGCGCCGAATATGCCCAGGCCGCCGCTCCAGATGGCCAGCGGGCCGTTGGTCAGGTCGAAGGGATGGGTCAGGAACCACTCGGTGGTGAAGCCGCGCTCCACCATCGATTGTGAAGGGAAGAAGACAAACCAAAGCCGCGCCCCAACAATGCCAGGGATCAGCGCCCAGGTCAGGCCTCCCCAGATGTGATCGGGGTCGCGCCGGTCACGCTTGGCCATCCAGGCTGCCAGGCTGGCTGCCAGCAGTAATCCACCAACCACCAGCAAGCCATAATAGCGAATGTACAGGGGGCCAATATGAATGCCAGCCGAATCGATAGACATGCGCTCACAACCCCTTAGTTTGAGAAAAGCGATAGACGGACCACAACCGATGCAGTGCCGTCAGGTTGGAACCGACGGCCAGGATCAGCAGGCCAGGTATCAGCCAGCCGGTGAGCAGGGTCAACACGAGCAGGACAGATCGCTCAAAACGCGAGAACAGCCCGCCCGCGCACGGTATCCCAGCAGCGCCCGCACGGGCGCGAATATAACTGACCTGGGTGCTGCCGACCACAGTGGCAAAGACGAGCAGCATTTCGATGAACGCTCCCCGCGTTGCCAGGTAATAGGCCAGGGCCAGCAGAACAAAGAGATCGCCGTAGCGATCAACCACAGAATCTAACACGCCACCGAACGAACTGTTGCGCTGCATGGCCCGTGCAACCGCCCCATCCAGCACATCCAGCGGCATGCCGACCACGAGCGCGACCGCCGCATGGGCCAGCGCCCCCCTTGCTACCAGGATGGCCGCCAGGACCATAAATCCCAGGCCGAGCAGGGTCAGCAGGTCCGGGGACACCCCCCAGCGATGCAGCAACGCCCCGATCTGCGTGAGCCAGCCCTCTGTCAGGCGGCGGAGGCGGGTGCTCAGATTGGGCGTGGTGGGGAGTTGAGACTGCGTCACAGCGTACTCTCGTCAATGCGCCACTGCGCCAGGGATTGCCCCTTGTCAGCCGCTCACTTGTACGGTAAACTGCTTATGTAATCGGGGCGTAGCGCAGCTTGGCTAGCGCGCACCGTTCGGGTCGGTGAGGTCGGCGGTTCAAATCCGCCCGCCCCGACCAAGTTGAGGCCCGATTTGAACGTATCGGGTCCTCAACAGCCTGCCGAATCTACCACAAGAATCGGCAGGAACAAACCTTAACGGCTGAATAGAGATATTCGGTTGTTAAGGTGCATGCGCTGATGGCCCCTATGCGTGTCTCCGGGCCAAAGGCGCAGAAAGAAGTGTCACGGGGTTGCCTAGCTAGCTTATACGTGACGCTCAGAAGGATTGGGTGACTTCCAGCCAGGAGGTCCCCCAATTTTTATTTTTGGGTTGTTTTCCACGCTAAACCACTTGATGTCGATGACCTCGCCAGGCTCCATCCAATGCATCTGCCTCTGCCAGTACCCTGTGGAACCAGGTTGTGATCGCTATTGCTCTGCTGGCTCGTGACTCTTTCGTAAATCCATAGGCGATCTTCCGCAAAGTATTCACGGAGAGGGGGGTGTCATCAAAAGTCAAGGGCATACAAAGTCCATGAGATGAGGGTGATGATCAGGAAAGGTGAGTTTGTGAAGCTGGCGGCGGTTCCAGGCAAAGACAAAAAGCTTGAGGGCACGGCGAAGCGCGTCAATACAGCACGAGAAACAACGCGACTTGCGCGCCAAGCGGGCCAGATAGTGGCGGAGTTCGGCATTGTCGCCCTCGACGGAGTAGGTCTGGCTTTTGTCGGCCAGGGCGTGATGGTCGCCAGGATAGTAGACCAGCGATTGGTAGAGCGTGTAGGCTTCAGAGTAGTACTGCTCAGCCTACTACGGGCTGCGGTCAAGGATCGCTTGCATCGTCTCGCGGTCGCGTTCCCACACTGCTGCCCAGCCGACAATGCAGCGCGTCGCCCAGTCAACAAAGGTTATGACGTAGGCGGCGTTTTTTCGCCTCGACAAAGGTGAATAGCTCGTCCATCTCGACGACCTCAACCTCATTGCCGGCTTGGGGTGGCTCATCGGGCAGCGTTGCCGCGTGGGCATTGACCCAGTTAGCGACCGTTTGGTGGCTGACGCCCACCTGCCGTGCAATCCGCCGCAGGTTGTTGCCATCCACATACAGTTTCAGGACCCGAAGGCGGGTCGCTTGGTCGTGGCCCTGTTCTTCCGGCTCTGGCGTGTATTTGCGGTCGCAGACTTTGCACTTGTAGCGTTGGCTACCTGCTTTGGTCAAGCCTGCCTTGACTTGTTCTTATGTTCGTTGGCAGTGTAGACATTGGCTCATGTCACCATTCTACCAGACCCCACCCCTTTTGACACTCCCGTCTCAACTGAGCACTTGACAACTGATCACGGATGGTCTACAAACACACATGCCGCCCGTCGAGCTGATAACTCCATCTCAATTGGGAGATTATTCTATGATGTCAGTTACCGCTTCCGTAGAACAGAAGCGCTCTGTCTTCGGGAGCCATGAGAAGTTCGTGTTTCGCCAAGGATGGCTGAAAAAAGGAGCGGATCTGGTTGTGCAGGACCCTGCCATATTCACTCGCAATGATGCCTTGGTGAGTCTAGGCGTTGGCAAGAACATGGTTAGGTCTATACGGCATTGGTGTCTGGCCACTGGTGTCCTGGAACCCCAACCTGACGGCCCCAAATCAACTCTCCGGTCCCCCCCCCCAGGGCTCTTTCACAGAACAGGCCTTGACTTTTAAGCCGCCGAGAGCATACGGTTCCAAGTCCGGTCACGGCGTTTTGTGGCCTGCGGGATACGCTGATGGAAAGCAGAAACGACAGCCTGTTGCAGGGCGGTGACATGCTCGAACTGACGGTCGCCCAGCACCTGATGCTTGATGTGCCCAAAGATGGGTTCCAGGGGCATCAACCAGGGGCTGCGCGTGGGCAGGGTGCAGACGAGCAGACGCGTCAGGCCCTCTGCTTTGGCGCGCTGGTTGTAGGCTCGAATCCAGTTTTGGGTTCGCCTGGAGGTGTGCAGGCGGCCTTGTCCCAGAACAGCACGATGAAGCGTTTGCCGCGTGCCTGCCAGTAAGTCATCAGTTGCTCCAAAAACGACACGGTCCCTTCACTATTGGGTTGTCCCTCCGCCCAGCGCAAGAACGGTTGCTGCGTTGCGTCATCGAGCGCGGCGTACAGCGCCACGCGGTCCACCGGCTCGCTCCAGCGTTGGGCCACGCGCGGCGGGTCATCAGCCGCCGCCCAGGCCCAAAAGCGATACGGCCAGCGCACAAACCAGGACTGGTCCAGCCAAACCGCTGCCCCCTCTGGCGCGGCCCGCGCCCAGGCCAGCAGGCGGTCGCGCTGCGCTTTGCGGACCGCATAGCGCGGGTCAGGGCTGGTCAACCACTCCTTGGCCCGTCGCCACTCGACCCCGCAGCGTCGCAACAAACGCCGCACGCTCTCATGGCTGATGGCGCTCAGGCTCTCCACGCGCGCGGCGATGGCCTCCGCCAGTCGGTGCAAGGTCCAGGTGGCACGCCCCTCCTCAGGCGGTCCCTGCCGGATCAGGGTTTGCGCCACGTCAACCACTTCGTCGCTATGCGCCGAGGGACTTCAGCGGCCCCCCGAACGAGGCCGGGGGGCGATGGCAGCAATACCTCCTTGGTTGAAGTCCTTGATCGTTGTCCGCACCGTATCAACATGAATGCCCAGCGCCTCGGCAATCGCCTGGCACTGCCAGCCCGCTGCCGACAGGCGCAGGATGCGCGCCCGTCGGTAGCCCACGACATCATCGGCGCGTTGCCAATGATCCAATACCTTCGCTTCCTCTGGGGTGATGGTTCGCACTTGGATGGTCATAATACCCTTACCATTGCCATCCTGTCCCCAAAGTCAAGGTCTGTTTTGTGAAAGAGCACTAGATGAACAGACAAATCGGAGGGGTGGAATATGAAGATTGCCATTTCTAGGAGCCAGCTTGCTCTCACTTCAGCCATTCTCATATCTCTGTTACTTCATGTGTTTGGGGTTAATGCGCTCCAGTCTATTACATCTCCAATAGTTGGGTTTTCGATAAGCCCAACAAATCCTCATTATGCAACGATTAGAGCAAATGGGGCTGTTGAAATCACAGATTATCAAGCATCTACTGTTATAGGATCGTATGCCGTCCCACTGCCGTTTCAAGATATTGCGAATCTAGATCCGAACGGCTTCAACGTTGGAGCCATGGCTTATTCTCCAAATGGAAGTCAAATCGCTATTGTGATCTCGGATACATCTGCCTCGGGATTGATTTACTTACTGGATTGGGAAACAGGTCAAATTCAACAAGCACATAACCAAGCGTATTTACGCCGAATTAATAGCATGAGTTGGAGTCCCGATGGAAGCAAGTTGGTCTTGGCTTTGCAAGACGGGGCAGCAGATCAACTTATATTATCCAGTGTCGAGATACTAAACATCAATTCCGGCGACTTAGAGCAGAGTCTAGTTGATGTGACGTCAATTGACAATTACGGTCTAAGTGTGGTTGATTGGAGTTTGTCTGGTGTAATTGTTTACGCAAATGACTCTACTTTGGTATTCTGGGATACTAATTCTAATACGGCATTGGGGTCTGCGAATACGTCTGACAGGGTAATCGATGCCATATGGGCGCGTGATTCAAATCGTTTAGCGACTTTGAATGCTGATAGAACAATACAAGTATGGGATATAAACTCTGGTTTATCTGCACCTCAGCAGACTATTTCTATCGTAGCAGATAATTTTAGATCGCGTGCCATGAGCTGGCTTGGCGATAACCTTCTTGCAGTTAATATCTGGACTAGTGTTGAAATATGGAATGTGTCTAGCGCATCTTTAGAAGAAGTCATTGAGACAGATCATTTTATATTTGGCTTAGGATTCCTAGCCAACAACGAAATTGCCTTTGTTGGTCCACAATCGGTGAGTACGTTCCCGCTCACAGACTTACAAACCCCCACACCAGTGCATACTGTGACAGCTACATCAACGTCTACCATGACGCCAACAGCGACCTTCACCCCTACCTTCACGCCCACGCCATCCCCGACCTGCACGGTCACGGTTGCGGCGGGAGATGTGCTTGGCTTGGTCGATGCGATCAATGCAGCCAACGGCAACGGAGATTCTGCCGACACGATCTGCTTGGAAGACAGCATCTATACTTTCTTCTCCGCCAGCAATGCGATTGCCCTGCCGTCTATCACTACACCGATCACCATTGTGGGCAATGACGCGATCATCGAACGCAGCAGCGGCGCACCCAACTTCCGCCTGTTCAACATTACGTCCAGCGGTGCGCTCACCCTGGAAAACCTGACCATCCGCAGTGGGAACGCCAGCGGGAATAACGGTGGCGCAATCCTCAATGCAGGCAGCCTGACCCTCGATAATGTGACCCTGGCAAACAATACCGCTCGCTTCGGCGGTGGCATCCACAGCAGCGGCACACTGACGATCACTGACAGCACCCTCACCACCAACAGCGCCGTCGAGGATGGCGGAACGATTTACGTCAACAGCGGGACACTGACGCTCAGTAATACGACGGTGGAGAGCAGCAGCGCGCGCTACGGCAGCGGTGTGTACCTCAACAATGGCAGCGCCAGTCTGACGAACGTGACGGTGCGCGCAACAATGCCACCGAACAGGGCGCAGGGGCGTATCAGCGCACTGGCACACTGACGATTACAGGAGGGCTGTTCGAGAACAACACGGCACGCTTCGGCAACGGTGTGTATGTCGATGCTGGGACGGCAACAATCAGTGACGTGACCATGCGCGACAATGCCGCTGTTGAGGAAGGCGCGGCGCTCTACAACCGCACCGGGACGGTTTCCGTGATAGACAGTACCTTCGAGGATAATCAGGCACGCTATGGCGCAGCGATTGCCAATCGCGGGACGATCAGCATTGTGGGCAGCAGCTTCACAGACAACAGCGCCGTCGAGGATGGCGGTGCGCTCTACAACGCCAGCAGTGCCAGTAACAATCGGGTGGAGAATACCTGCTTTGCAGGGAACACCAGCTCAGCCCGCAGTTGTTCGGCAACTGGAAGCGGCAGTTTCTGGAAAACGCTGCCCGCGCCTTTGAGAACGACAAACGGCA
>FWPU01010988.1_pt1 | contig 13011 bp, 11 predicted proteins | sample 2228361 | NCBI WGS metagenome assembly FWPU01 (sample SAMEA103939777, study PRJEB20133) | metagenome | reverse complement strand
GGGGGTAGCGTTTGAGGGTGGAACACAGAGGCCCTGCCTTACGGAGCGGGCCAGGGCTTCCGCCGGGTGACACAGTCCGGCAACAGGAGTATTCATACCCCAGTCAGCTCCAAGGGTGCGGGGCCAGAGGGGCGCGGCCGCCGGGTTCTCGCGGGCCAGCGGGTGTCGTACAATTGCTGCACTATACTGCCAGGAAGGGAGACCTGTTATGGTGCCTGAAATCGTCGCAGACTACCGGTGCCAGGTGGGCGAGGGGCCTATGTGGCACCCCATGGAGAAGCGGGTGTACTGGGTGGACATTCCGGCCGGCCGCATGTTCCGGTACGACCCGGCTACGGGCAAGCATGAGCAGTGCTACCAGGGGCGCCAGGTGGGCGGCTTCACCGTCCAGGCCGATGGCTCGCTGCTGCTGTTCATGGACAGGGGCTCTGTGGCTATCTGGCACAATGGGCGCCTCACCTACGTCATTGACGAGATCCCCGAAGAGCGCGAGACCCGGTTCAACGACGTCATCGCCGACCCCGCCGGGCGCGTCTTCTGCGGCACCATGCCTACCAGGGAGCGGCCGGGCAGGCTCTATCGGCTGGATACCGATGGCTCCATCACCCGCATCCTGGACGGCATAGGCATATCCAACGGGATGGGCTTTACCCTGGACCGCAAGCGCATGTACTACACCGACTCGCGGGCACGCACCATCTACCTGTTTGACTACGACGAGAAGACTGGGCACCTCTCCAACCAGCGGGTGTTCCTGCAGACGCCTGAGGGCCAGGGCATACCCGATGGCATGACGGTGGATGCCGAGGGCTACGTCTGGTCGGCCCGCTGGGACGGCTCGGCCCTGTACCGCTTTACGCCCGATGGAGTTGAAGAGCGCCGGGTCCAGTTCCCCGCAAAAAAAGTATCCAGCGTCATTTTCGGCGGTGAAGACCTGACCGACATGTACGTCACCACCGCTGGCGGCCAGAACAAGGCCCAGGAGGGGCACGGCGCAGGCGCCCTCTTCCGACTCAACCTGGGTATCAAGGGCCTGCCGGAGTTCCTGTCCCGGGTGGGGACCTAGCAGGGACTTCCCATCCAATGCCCGTACCACTATGATGGCCCGGAGAATCCCGCCGCCCAATTAGTCCGAACAGGCATGGCCCGGCCACCACGGACAGGGTATGCTAGAGCCTTGAGGTCCGCTCGATGGCTTGCACGATGTGGGGAGGATGAGGTGATGCGGGACAGGCAAGATGTCTTGCGACAGTACACCGGAGATATGGTGGCGCTGGAGCGGCACATCCTGGACACGGTCAAGAAGCAGGCGGACGACGAGGACGTGCGCCGCTATCCGGATGCCCTGCGAGTAATCAACAGGATACGGCAGACGCTGGAGGGGCATACCACGTCGCTGAGGGAGCACCTGGCCACGCTGGGTGACCAACAGCAGGCCTCTCTCAAGGAGGCGGTGACTTCCGTCGCCAGCGCAGCCGCGGCGCTCATCGGCATGTCCCGGAGCGACAAAGTCTCCAAGATGCTCAGGGATGATTACACGTCCCTGGGCCTGGCTACCATGTCGTATACTATGCTCCATGCTACGGGGCTGGCGCTGAAGGATTCCCTGACGGCAGACCTCGCTCTGCGACACCTGCGTGACCTGACGCCGGTGATAGTCGAGCTGAACCAGGTTATACCTGGTATCGTGGTACAGGAGTTTGTGGACCAGGGCGAGGCAATAGACGCGTCGGTTACGGCAGAAGCGGTGCGCAACACCCAGCAGGCGTGGAGCCCGGAGGTCGTGCGGCCCTAGGCGTTACTGCATGGTCAGGCCGCCGTCTATGACGAAACACGTGCCGGTAATGAAGGCGGCATCCTCCGATGCCAGATAGACGGCGGCCTGGGCTATCTCTTCGGGCTTTCCCAGGCGGCCCATGGGCTGGCGCGCCACCATGGCGGCACGGGTAGCGGCGGGGTCTGGATAGTTGGAGACCATGCGCTCCACCCAGGGTGTATCCACGGTGCCGGGGCAGATGGCATTGCAGCGTACTCCCTGGGCCACGTAGTCCACGGCAATCGCCCTGGTGAGAGCGATGACTCCGCCTTTGCTGGCGCAGTAGCCTGCCCGCTCGCGTATGCCCACCAGGCCAGCCACCGAAGCCATGTTTATGATACACCCACCTCTCCGGTCCAGCAGGTGTGGCAGGGTGGCCTTGCACACCAGGAAGACCCCCGTGAGATTTACCGCCAGCATCCGCGCCCAGTCGGCCTCCCTGGTCTCCAGCACCTTCCCAGGTGTGCCTACTCCCGCGTTATTGACCACGGTGCTCAGGCCGCCGAGCCAGCCCACAGCCTCTTCCACGAAGGCGCTGACCGATGTGGGGTCGCTCACGTCCCCTGGGAGGAACTGGGCCTGGCCGCCCTCGCGGCGGATATCAGCCACCAGCGCCTGGCCAGGTGCCTCGTTCCTGTCCACCGCGACCACTCGCGCCCCTTCTCTGGCGAAGGCCCTGGTGATGGCCGCGCCGATGCCTGAGGCGCCGCCCGTGACAATGGCACGCTGCCCTGCCAGCCTCATCTCGTCTCCTTTCCTCTGGACTAAAAGACCGCAGCCCCGTTTTTCAGTTCAACAGGCGCTGCAGGTTTATGTATAATTACGGGAATGGTATGAATACTGCCAGTAACCCGAAAGCCGTCCTGTGCTTCTGGCCCCGCCAGGTGTGGGGCCAGCGTGCCATGCTGCGTGGCAAGCAAGGATGGCGCTGGCGCCTTATGGCGTGCATTTCGCCGCCTTGCGGCTGGACGGCAGCAGCGCCCTTTACTGTAGCACACAGCCTGCGCGGGAGTGAACACCCTGTGTCCGAGCGCTCCAACCGGGCCACAATCAAGACATACGGCGTGGCGCCCCAGCGTGCCCTCCCGCCGGGGTGTCCAGGTATGGCCGGGCGTATGGCGGTAGCCCGATGGCCGGGACATGTCGGCCGGTTGCGCCTGTGGGAGGACGTATGGCCTCTAGCCGCCAGTGTGCCAGGGTGCTGGAAATGAGCAACTACGATACCCAGGCAGCCCTTCACTACCACGAGGGGACAAAGCACCCTGGCGGCTTCCTGATGGACCCCTGGCACCAGTTCGACCCCATGCGCCAGCCCTTGCTATTCAAGATTTACACCGAGCTGGACCCTATTCCCCTGCCCCTGAATACCTCGCCCGTGGGAGTCTCCGCCCTGACTGCCATCTCGACAGACATTGCCCCGGCCGCGGGCGACCGCCAGGGGCTGGACCTGCCAACCCTGGCCAGGCTGCTCTACTTCTCTGCGGGTATTACCAAGCGGCTCAGGTTCCCCTGGGGCGAGATGGACTTCCGTGCGGCGGCCTGCACCGGGGCGCTCTACCACATCGAGCTATACGTGGCCTGTGGAGACATGGAGGGCCTGGAGGCCGGCCTGTACCACTTCAGCCCTGGAGAGCTTGCCCTGAAGCGGCTGCGCCGTGGCGACTTTCGCCCCCTGCTGGTGGAGGCTACCGCAGGCGATGCCCGCGTGGCCCATGCGCCGGCTGTCATCATCTACACTGATGTTATCTGGCGCAACGCCTGCAAGTACCAGGCCCGTGAGTACCGCCACGCCTACTGGGACAGCGGCACCATCATCTCCCACACGCTGGCCATGGCCTCGGCGCACCGCCTCCCTGCCAGGCTGGTGATGGGGTTCGTGGATGCAGCGGTCAGCCGCTTGCTGGACCTGGACACGCGGCGAGAGGTCGCCCTGGCGCTGGTGCCCGTGGGCTATACGCCTGGGCCTGTGTCGGGGCCTGTGCTGGATGCCCCGCCACTGTCCCTGAGGACGGCGCCCGTTTCGGACCACGAGGCTGACTTTCCCGCCATTCGGCAGATGCACGCCGAGTCCTCCCTGGCAGACCCCGAAGAGGTAGCGGGCTGGGCGCGTCGGTCCTGGTCCCCAGCGCCTGCGCCACCGTCCGGCCGACTGTTCCCCCTGGCGCCTGTCCCCCAGGAAGAGGCGAAGGCGCCCCTGGAGTCCGTTATCATCAGAAGAGGCTCGACCCGGCACTTCTCTCGTGAGCCTTTGACCTTCCAGGAGCTGTCCACCATCCTGCACTACTCCACGCAGGGCGTCCCGGCTGACTTCGTGAGGGACACCGGGGCGTCCCTCAATGACATATACCTTATCGTCAACGCTGTGCAGGGACTTGAGGCTGGGGCTTACGTATTCCAGCGGGAGCAGCAGGCGCTGGAGCTACTGAAGCCCGGCAACTTCCGACGCGCTGCTGGACACCTCGGCCTGGACCAGGCGCTGGCCGCGGACGCGGCGGCTGACGTCTTCTTCCTGTCCAGGCTGGATGCTGTGGTGGAACAGTTTGGCAACCGGGGGTACCGTGCTGCCCAGATAGACGCCAGTATAACCGCTGGCAGGGCCTACCTGGCGGCCTATGCGCAGCGCCTGGGGGCCACTGGCCTCACCTTCTATGATGACGCCGTGGCCCAGTTCTTCTCGCCCCATGCCAGTGGCAAGAGCGTGATGTTCCTGGTGGCGCTGGGAAGGCCACAAAGGCGAAGGCAGGCGTGACTTGAGGCCAAAGGGTACTGCGCGCAGGCCGGAGAGTCCTCCCGGAGGGAGGCTGATGCAGATTACCGCAGAAATGCCAAGGCGATGGCTGACCAGGGGCGGCATAGCGCTGCTGGGCGTAATCATCAGCGTTGGCCTGGGCTGGCTAGTCTTGCGGGGTACCGAGTGGGCTACTGTGGCAGCCACCCTGCGCGGCTTTCCGCCTGCCCTTCTGGTGGTGGCCGTGGTCCTCTTCCTGTGCGCCGCGTACCTCCGCGCCATGCGCTGGGGGCTTCTCTGGACCAGGGAGAAGGTCGCAACCTTCCGCCTCTTCCTGATCGAGAACGCCGCGCTGGGCGCCAACTCTATCTCGCCGGTCCGCACAGTGGACGAGGCCGTGGAGTTCGTCGTCCTGGCGCTACGTGACCGGCTCCCGGCAGGCTCTATCATAGCCACTATGGTCATGAACAGGCTCCTGGACCTCGCCTTCACGCTGATGTTCCTGATATTTGCGGCTGTGATTCTCCCGCCCCTGCAGCAGTTCTTGCCTGCCATGGTGCTGGTCAGCGTGTCCGTCGGCATACTGCTGCTGGGGCTGCTGAACCTGGGCCACATCGTGGGGCGCCTGCCCAAGCTGAGGAGATTCCCCATCGTGGCCTCCTTCGAGGGCGCGGTGAACGCCCTGTGGGCGCGCAAGCTGAGAATGGCAGCCTCTCTTGGCCTGACAGCCACCCACTGGCTCGCCCTGGGGCCGGTCGGATGGGTTGTCGCGGGCGGCGTGGGCATTGACCTGGGCTTTCATCAGGTCATGGCCACCATAATTGGGGCCATCCTCTTCTCCACCATCGTGCCCGGGCTGCCTGCCGCCGTGGGCACCTTCGAGTTCGCTGCGGTGTACATGCTGGAGCTGTGGGGAGTGCCCAGGGAGTCAGCCGTTACCTTCGCTATCATCCTGCACGCCATTCTATACGTGCCTCCTACCCTCATTGCCATCGTGGTGCTCCCCAGGGAGGGGCTTGGCTCCCTCCAGGCCATCAGGAACGCCATCAGAAGCTGGCACCAGATGAGGCAAACGCAGGACCAGTCCTTCCGTCGCTCACGGGGCCACGAGCAGGACTGAGGAAGGGACTGCGCCTTGCACGGGGCGTCTCCAGGGCCCCGTGAAGCCTGGCCGCAGTTGCCCGCCGCAAGTTGACCGACAGGGCGGTCGCTGTTACACTCGCTACCACCAGTTGGCGCCGCGCCGGCGAAGCCTACCAGAGGGGGCGTTGCATGGAAATTGGCCTCGGACTGGACTACACCCTTGGCCTTTCCTTTCAAGAGCAGGCCATGCTTTCGGAGGAGGCGGCCCGCCTGGGCTATACCAGCATCTGGACGCCCGAGGGCGCTGGCTATGATAGCTTTCAGACGTGCGCCCACCGCTGGCGGGCCAGCGGCCTGGTCACGGGCATCGCCGTCTCGCCGGTACTCTACCGCACCCCCGTGGCCCTGGCCATGAGCGCCGGCACCCTGAGCGAGCTTACCGGTGGCCGGTTCATACTGGGCATCGGCGCCGGCAGCGCCTATCGGCCCGAGGCGCGCCGCGCCCTGGGGCTGCCGCAGGTCTCCACGCTGGCGCTGATGCGGGACTACCTGGTGACGCTGCGTGGCCTCCTGGCGGGCGATACGGTTGACTACCAGGGGCCGGCGGTGACGGTGCGGGGCATCAAGCTGGGCATCCAGCCGCCGCCTCGGACGCCGGTGTACCTGGGCGCGCTGGGCACGGAGATGCTGCGGCTGGCCGGCGAGCTGGCCGATGGCGCGGCACTGAACTGGTGCGCCCCTGAGCAGGTCGCCTGGAGCCGACAGCGCATCGCCGAGGGCGCCGCCCGCGCTGGCCGCGACCCGGCTAGCGTCAAAGTCGTCGAATACATAAGGGTCTGCGTGGACGGCGACGTGGACCGGGCCAGACGGGCCTTTGCCCGCGCCCTCATGGGCTATGCCCTTGGCCCAAGGGTGCCCACGGAGCGGGAGCGCTCGCTGGGCTACCGCGCCCACTTCGAGCGCATGGGGTTTGCGGAGGCGCTGGCGGGGCTGGACCGCATGCGCCAGCGCGGCGCCTCCGCCGACGAGGTCGCCGACGCCTTCCCGCCTGAGCTGTTGCAGAAGGTCGGCTACTATGGCCTCGCCTCGGGCGCGGCAGAGGCCTTCCGCCGCCTGGCGGTGGGCCTGGACATCGCCATCGTCCGCGTGGTGGCCGCTCGCCCTGGCGTGGAGTCTGTCAGGGCTGTCATGCGCGCCTGCCAGCCCAAACTGGTTATGGCGTAAGCAGGCTCCTTCTTCCAACCATCTCCTCCGGCCCACTCTCTTCACCATGGTGGGCCTTTTGCCATTAGGCCCACCATGGTGGGACACGCAAGAACATGCGTATTTCAGGCCTTCCCCTCCAAGGCATCCCCAAGCCATAGCGCCTGCTGGCCGGCGTAGTAGGGTTGTCCGCTTGTTTCAGGCGCTTGAAAATGTTGTGGAGCGACCATACTATCGTGCTGAGTCTAGATCAGGAGGTGCTTAATGGCAGCAACACTTCGGAAGAGTGACATCAGCTCCCGCGTCTCGACGAAGCTGGGGACCTCCAGGGCCCAGGGCGAACAGGCGCTCAAGGCGGTCCTGGAGAGCATCCAGGATGCCATTGCATCGGGCGACAGGGTAGTGCTGACCGGCTTCGGGTCCTTCGAGGTCAGGCAGGTAAAGGCCCGAAGGGTGCGGTCCATCCGCGGCGGACGCGCTGGCGCCCTGATCACCGTCCCCGCCCACAGGCGCGTCGGGTTCACCGCGGGCGCTGAGCTGACCAAGGCTGCCGGCAGCCACAGGTAGTCGTCGCCTACCGGCGAGGCATATGAGCGGGGCCGAGGCTACCGGCCCCGCTACAAAGCTCCGTCACAGCGCAGAGGGACTCAGCGCACCGCTTTGACAGGGTGGCCGCCGAACTTGTGGCGCAGCGCGGCCAGCAGCCGTGCGCCGAAAGGCTGCTCCTGGCGCGAGCGGAAGCGGGCCTGGAGCGAGAGGGTGATGGCAGGCAGGGGCACCGCCAGGTCAATGGACTCCTGCACCGTCCAGCGGCCCTCGCCTGAATCCTCCACGTAGGCATGGAGGCCTTCCAGCTTCGGGTCCTCGTGGAGGGCGTCCGAGGCCAGGTCCAGCAGCCAGGAGCGGACGACGCTGCCGTGGCGCCAAATGTCCGCTATCTGGGCCAGGTCAAGGCCGAACTCCTTCTTGGCCTGGAGCAGCTCGAAGCCTTCGGCGTAGGCCTCCATCAAGGCGTACTCGACGCCGTTGTGGACCATCTTGACGAAGTGGCCCGCGCCAGACGGCCCGACATAGCCATAGCCCCTGTCTGGCCCCGGTGCCAGGGCCTTGAAAAGCGGCTCCAGCCTGCGGAAGACCTCTCGCTCGCCGCCCACCATCAGGCTGTAGCCTTCCTTCAGGCCCCATATGCCGCCGCTGGTGCCCACGTCCAGCAGGTGCAGCCCCCGCGACTTCAAGTCGGCGGCCCGGCGCATGGTGTCCCTGTAGTAGGAGTTGCCGCCGTCTATGACCACGTCTCCGGGCGAAAGGGTACTGGCCAGGGCAGCGATGGTGCTTTCCGTGGGGCCGCCGGCCGGGACCATGACCCACACCGCCCTTGGCGCTGACAGCATCCGTATCAGGTCCTCCATGGAGCTGGCGCCGACGGCGCCCAGCCTCGCCGCCCCCTCCACCGACCGGGCGTTGGTATCGTAGCCCACCACGCGGTGCCCGCCGCGCATGAGGCGCTGGGCCATGTTGTTGCCCATGCGTCCAAGGCCGATCATTCCTACTTCCATGTGCTCCTCTCCATGCCGTGCCAGCGCCGCGCACTCTGTCCTAGTCCACCTGGCTGACCAGGGCCTTCACGCCTGCCGCGACGTCGCGGCCCAGCCGCACGCGGGCTACCCTTCGTCCCAGGGCTTGCAGCGCCCTGAGGTCACCCAGCGCCTGGGCGTCGGCCAGCACGTTGAAGGTATAGCTCTCGCCAGGGATGGGGACCTGGGCAGGGTGCTCGGCCACAATCTGGAGGAATAGCCCGTTGCCCCGACCGCCCTTGTGGAGCTGGCCGGTGGAGTGCAGGAAGCGCGGCCCGTACCCCAGCGTTGTGGCTATCCGGTGGCGCTCCATTACCCGGCGGCGAAGGTCCGCAAAGGCGCCCTCGACCTCCGGCGTCGGGCGCACGTAGGCCATGATGGCCAGGTAGTCGCCCGGCCTGGCGCTGTCCAGCAGTTGCCGGAGCGACTGGCTGGCCCTGACCTCTGGAAGGCGATGGCTGTGCAGGTACTCCGACAGCACACGGTCGGTCTGCTCCTTGGTCGCCTGCACGTCGGGCTGGTCAAAGGGGTGAATGCCCAGGATGGCCCCGGCCACGGCAGTGGCGAACTCCCAGCGGTAGAACTCGGCGCCCAGGTCGTACCTGTCCCGCAGCTCCAGGCGCACTACCGGCTGGCCCGATGCCTCCAGCTCGCTCGTAGCCCGGTCGGTTACCTCGTTGTCGTCGCCTTGCAGCCGCAGGTAGACGAAAGCCCTGTCATCGCCGTAGGCGCCGGGCGGGGCCAGAGGCTCGCCCGCCACGGGGACGATGCCCTTGCCATCCTTGCCCGTGCTCTCGGCGATAAGCTGCTCCAGCCACAGGCCGAAGCTGGCGATGCCAGGCGACGTTACCACTGTCAGCTTGTCGCGGCCTCCCAGCGCCAGCGACGCCATGGCCGCTCCCAGCCACGCCCCCGGGGACTGGTCGGCCGGCGCCGCTGGAGCGCAGGCGTCGCGCATCAGGTCTGCCCGGTCGAGGAGGGCCTGGACGTCAACACCCAGGAGCGCGGCGGGCACCAGCCCGAAGAGGGACAGTACCGAGTAGCGCCCGCCAATATCAGGCGGGTTCAGGAACACCCGGCGAAAGCCCTGCTCCCTGCCCAGCCGCTCCAGGGGAGTGCCGGGGTCGGTGATGGCGATGAAGCGCCGGCCAGCCTCCTGAGGGCCGACTGCCCGCTCCACTATGTCCCTGAAGTACTTGTAGAGGGCGTTGGGTTCCACCGTGGTGCCAGACTTGGAGGCGAACAGGAACAGCGCCCGCGCGGGGTCAACGGCGCTGGTGACAGCGCTCACCCACTCGGGCACCACCGAGTCCAGGACAATCATTTGCGGGTAGCCCGGGGCGCTGCCGAAGGTCTGACGCAGGACCTCCGGGCCAAGGCTGCTGCCTCCCATGCCCAGCAGCACCACGTGCCGGTAGCCTGCCTCGCGGGCCTCCTCGCCCAGGGCCTTGAGGGGCGGGGCCTGGGGGCGCATCTCGTCGGTGACCGTCAGCCAGCCCAGCCTGTCGGCGATTTCCCTGGGGTCTGGCTTCCAGACCGTGTGGTCCCGGCGCCAGATGCGGGCGACCACATCCTGCCTGCGCAGGTCGTCAGCCGTCTTCTGGACGGCGTCCGCGTGGTCGCCCAGGCTGGCGCGGCTGTGGCCCAGCGCCCTGGCCAGCAGAAGGCTTCGCTTCTGGGCCAGGTTTGCCATGAGCTTGTCAAAGGAGTCGGCAAAGGCCTTCACGCCGTCGGCCAGGAGCCTGTCGGTGACCTCCTTCATGCTAATGCCAGCCTGCTCCAGCGCGTCTATGGTCAACCGGGCATCCTCCAGGCCCTGGTTGAGGGTTAGGGCCACCCGCCCGTGGTCCAGAAAGGCCTGGAGAGTGACGTCGGGCAGTGTGTTGACCGTATCGCGGCCGATGAGGGACTCGACGTAGAGCACATCGCTGTAGGCGGGGTTCTTGGTGCTGGTGCTGGCCCACAGCGGACGCTGGACCCTGGCCCCGGCGGCGCGCAGCCCGGCGAAGCGCTGGCCGTCGAAGGACTGCCGGAAGGCGTGGTAGGCGAGCCTGGCGTTGGCGATGGCTGCCTTGCCCATCAGGCCTGCCAGCTCCGTCTCGCCCTGCTTGACACGCTCCTGGAGCAGCGCGTCCACGGCGGTGTCCACGCGGCTGACGAAGAAGGACGCCACCGAGGCTATCCTGGAGACGTCGCCGCCGGCCCGTTGCAGGTCTTCAAGGCCGGCTATGTACGCCTCTCTGACCTGCTCGTAGGCTTCCAGGGAGAAGGTCAGCGTGACGTTTACGTTGACTCCCTGGCCGATGAGGCGCCTGACCGCCGGGATGCCCTCTGGCGTGGCGGGCACCTTTATCATGACGTTGGGACGGCCCAGGACCTGGAACAGCCGCCTGGCCTCGGCCACGGTGGCTTCGGTGTCGTGGGCCAGGTGAGGGTCCACCTCCAGCGAGGCGTAGCCGTCGGCGCCGCCGGTGCTGTCGTATACGGGGCGCAGCAGGTCAGCGGCGGCCCGTATGTCCTCCAGGGTAAGGGCCTCGTAGATCTCCCCGGTAGTCTTGCCGGCCAGGGCCAGCTCCAGCAGGGCGTCGTCATAGTCGCCGCTGCCGGTGATGGCCTTCTCGAAGATGGTGGGGTTGGACGTCAGGCCGCTGACGCCGATGTCTATAAGCCGCTGCATCTCGCCCGACTTCAGCATGCCGCGGCGTATGTTGTCGTACCAGATGGACTGGCCGAGGGCCCTAAGCTGCTGGATGGGGTTGGTCATCTCGCTCTCCTTGGGCCTGCCCAGGCGCCCTCTCGCCAGGCCCTTGGGCTATGGTGTAAGTTGTTCACCCGCCTCGGTACACCCATAAGGATACCATACCAGTACCGTCATTCGGCCCGGCGTTTCGCCTACTCAGGGCGCGCCCGGGAGACCGTCCAGATGTGCAGCATTTTGCCGCGTTCTGCCTTAAAATGTGCCCTGGCCCTGAGAGGCCCTTCAAGGAGAAACAAGGCATGGAAAAAGTCCGGATTGCCATCGTCGGCTGCGGCACCATTCTGCCTCACCACAATGTGGGACACGCGGTCGCGGTCGGTGTCGCGCATGGCGATGGCGCGACACTTGCCATCGGAGCGGCGCTGTGCGTCCAGCCAGGCGAGGGGGGAGTTCCAGGCGATGTCTATGTATCCCTTGACCAGGTCATCCACCTGTCGCTCGTAGTTGGTGTAGAAGACCACGTCCATGGGACAGCCGTTTTCCTCGAAAAACTCGCGGATGATGTCCCAGATGACGGACACCTTGGGGTCGTAGAGCACTGCTCCAACAACTACCGGCTTTGCCATCAGAACAACTCCAGCCCGCACAGGGCCTTGCCAATGAAGTCGTAGAGCACGTCGGTGGTAGGGGCCATGACCGCGGCGGCGCGGGCATCGCGGAAGCTGCGCTCCAGGCCAAGGTTGCGGGTGAAGCCTGTGCCGCCACAGGCCCGCAGGGCGACGTCCGTGACTTGCAGCGCCGCCTCGGCCGCCGCGGCCTTGGACTCCAGCACCAGCAGCATGGTCTCGGGGCCTGGATGCTCCACCGAGTCTATGACCGACACCAGGTGCGCCCGCGCCTGGTCGGTCTGCACCCGCACCTGGGCAAGGCGCGCCCGCTCCACGGGCAGTTCAGCGAGGGCCTGGTTGGTGTACTGGAACTTGTTAGTGGTAAGGTGGCGCTGAGTCGCCTGCACCGCGGCCTCAGCAATGCCAACGGAAATGGCCGCGTTGCCCAGATTGAAGACGGGCATGACCGCGGTGAGCATGGTCTCCAGCCCCTTGCCCGGCGCGGTGATAGCCCTTTCGGCTGGCACCTCCACCCTGTCCAGCCTCATGGGCGCGCTCATATTGCCGCGCATACCCAGGCCATTCCACTCGCCGGCGACGCGTATGCCCCTATCTTCCTTGAGCACGAGGTACAGCATGCTGTCGGTGGGGTTTTTCGCCTCGGCCCAGCGGGTGGAAACCACGTAGCCATCGGCCACATTGGCCGAGGTGACGAAGGACTTGGCGGCGCTGATGACCACCTTGCCATTCTGGCGGACTTCCTGGCTGACCGGCACCCAGAAGTGGCTGCGAGAGCCGAACTCGCTCCAGGCCAGGGTGCCCAGGTGCTCGCCACGGGCAGCCGCGCGCAGGTAGCTGGCCGTCCTGTGCGGCGCGGCGCTGTAAGCCGCCATGGCGCACAGGTGCATCAGGTAGCACATGGCCGTAGAGGCGCAGCGCTGGGCGATCTCGTCCAGCACCGCGCACATCACTCGCAGCCCCTGGCCCATGCCTCCGAACTCGGCGGGGATGGTGAGGCCCCAGAAGCCCGCGCGGCCCAGGGCGTCCATGGACTCGCGGGGGAAGGTCGCGCTGGCGTCCACCTTCTCCGCATAGGGGCGGATGTCCTTGTCAGCTATCTCCTTTGCCCTGGCCACTACGGCCTGCTGGTCAGCGTTGAGTCTGTACATATACATTCCTCTAGTCCTCGCTCCTCCATGTGTGTGGCGTTGCTAGTGCAAGTGCAGAAGAGAGCTTCTGTTATGTGCTATCCTATGGGGTATGAAAAGACCTATCTTTGTGCGTCCTTTGACCGACGCCGA
>FWPU01010987.1_pt1 | contig 13011 bp, 11 predicted proteins | sample 2228361 | NCBI WGS metagenome assembly FWPU01 (sample SAMEA103939777, study PRJEB20133) | metagenome | reverse complement strand
CTGGGAGGTGAGTGGGCTTATTGCAATCAAGCAGGGGATAAAGTGCTGCAACGTCTTTTGGCCTCCTTTACTACCACAGTATAGCCGGATGAGGCCGTTGGAACAAGAGAGAAACATGATCCTTCTACGGGCGAACCCCTTTACCCAAAACAGGCCTCTTGACATCCACAATAGCTTCCTATAATCTCCCACGCCAGGCATAATTGACGCACCCCGCGCTTCCCGTGCGGTGACGACGCCCCTAACATTCTTATCGGCCAGTTGAACCGGACACTTTAGGGTGGCTTGCGCTCGGCGCCTGGACTGCCAGCTGCCGGGGGGAAGCGGGCTATTCCCTTTGCTACCGCACTGGTCTAGTAAGACCACGGATTGTGGTCCTTTCCGTGACACGTCAGATAGCATCTGCCGCTGCGAAAGCCCGTGTCTTCGTACCGCAGCCGGCCGGACGAGTCCGGCCCGACGATGGAGAGATCGAAGTTGATCAGGTGGCTGTTGTTAGTGCTATTGCCTCCCACGAGACCGTGGGGATCGTGGCACACTGAACAGGACGCGCCCGCGCTGTCCACGTGGGCATCGTGCTCCTTGAAGCTCTCGTTGCGTGTAATGCTGTTCAGATCGTGGCACTTGTTGCACAGCGCGTACTCGATATTCGAGTAAAGAATTTCCGTGTACGGCTGGCCAGGCGAAGCGGGGGGCGTATTGTACCTGTACTGGCGCTCCAGCAGGTGAGGATAATCGGAGCCGTGAGGCCCCGCAGCGGCCGTCTGGCCAGCGGCGAGGTTTCTGCCCGAACTGCTGTTGTGGCAGTCCGTGCAATAAATCAGGCTGTTCGCGTTCAGCGGCCGCGACGTCATGTTCCCGCCGGCCGAGCTAATGATGTACGGCCGCAGGCTCGGGATTTCCCCGCCCCTTCCGGTGGAAAGCCCGCGCGACCTCGTCACGGGATGCCACGATACAGTGGATGCGTACTCCAAGCGCACATTGTAACGGTCGGGATTTCCCTGGTCCACCTGCCTCTGCGGGTTGCGGCCAAAGCCGATCCCGGTGTTGCCAATGTCGAAGTACTGCGGCTTGTTGGCGCTGTCGCCATGGCACTTGAAGCAGATCTCGAATTGGTACAGGGCAGGCGATGCCAGCCTGCCCGATGCGTTGATGCCCCAGACATTGCGGAGAAAGCCGTTGATAAAGGGTGGCGAGCTAGTAGTCGCGTTGGCGGCGTGAGGGTTGTGACAATCGGCGCACTCGGAATGCCGGGGCGCCCCGGCGGAGGATTCCGGCAGCCGGTAAATCGCTGAGGTCGGGCTCTCAGAAGCGTCATGAACCGAGGGCGTCGTCAGCACTGGGTGCTTGTAGATCTTGCTCTGGAATTCCGACTGGATGTTACGCGCCCTTTCCGCCACCGCGCCGTTGTGGCACGGGTAACAGACATTCTCTTCGCTGGCTTTCACCAGCCGCGGCCCCACCGAGGGCGAGTGCGGGCGATGACAACTCTCGCAGCCGTTGTTGGCCACTCCCGTGTAACCGGTGTGCGCGCCCTGCAGCACTGTGTAGCGCGCGTCATTCGCCGGGCTGGCCGGCTGGCGGTGCGAGGCCGCATCCCAGCCGATTTTCGTGTGGCACGTCAGGCAAATGGCCGACCTCGAATTATTCTTGACCAGGAACTTGCCCACCGTGGCGTCAGTGAACTCAGCGTGCGGGTCGTGGCAGGTGACGCACTGTACCTTGCCCAACACGTCGAGCTTCACGGGGTCATTCACCGGAGGATTCTGGATCTCGGCGCCGGTCAGCGGGGTGAACGCAAACGGATGGTCGTCGCCGAACCCCGTCCCCTTGTGAATGTTGGACGGCGACGAGCTGGGCAGCATGTAGCTCGGTCCCTGCGCGAAGACGATGACGCCGTCGTTCATGGTGGCGCCCAAGGCCACCGTGCCGTCGTGGCAGCTCAGGCAAAGCTTCGAGGAATCGGCCGATGTCGGCTGGGTGACCGTCGCCTTCAGGGTCGTGCTGCTGTAAAGCCCGTAATTCGTCACCGACCACTGCCGACGGTTCCACAGCGGCGCCGTGGGGTTGGCCTCGTGCGGGGTGTGGCAGAACACACAGAGTTTCGGCTCTGCGCTGGCCCGGATCGTAGCCGTGCTGCTGACCGAAAAATCATGCTTGGAATTCCGCATGATGGATTTGTGCGTGCTCCCGGACGCGGCCAGCGTATGAACCGCAACAAACCCGGCCGCGAGTAAGGCAAGTCTGCGCATGGCTTAACCGCCGGGCTGCCTCAGGTACTTAAAGACCTGAATCCTGCGATTGTAGGAATCCGCCACGTAGATGTTGTCCTGCTCGTCAATGTGAATGCCGGTGGGCAGGAAGAACTCCCCAAAGTCCCTACCAGTTGCGCCGAACGCCAGCAGGAACCTGCCCTGCTGGTCGTAAATCTGGACCACGTCGTGTAAGCCTTCGACGACGTAAATATGCCCTTCGCTGTCGAGGGCTACCCCTTTGGGCTTATCGAAGGCGCCGGCGCCGCGTCCCAACCGCCCGAAGGCGGAAACAAACTTTCCTTCGATATCGAAGACTTGAACGCGGGCGTTTAGCGTATCCGTCACATAGACGCGGTCGCCCCTCAGGCATATCTGGGTGGGGAAATTGAATTCGCCGTTCCCCTCGCCGCGCTTGCCAAAGCGGAACAACTCCTTGCCGTCCAGAGCGAGCGCCACCACTTCGTGCTTCAACGTATCGACCACGTACAGCCGACGTGCCGCCTTGTCGATGGCGATCCCGGTCGGGCGCTTGAAGCGGCCCTCCGGACGCCCGATCACGTCCTTGAGGTTTCTCTGCCGATCGAAAATGAAAACCTTGCCCTCGTAGGAATCTGACACATAGATGTTATCGGCCGCGTCCACCGCCACCCCGATCGGTGAGACAAATCGTTCCTTATTCGGCGGCTTGATGGCAAAGTACGTCTTCTTTTTCGAATCAAAAACATGAAGCAGCCGTAATTTCGTGTCCACGATGATCAGGCGCCCGCGGCTGTCCGTGGTTAGCCCGTAGGGGAACAGCACGGAGCGCTCGGAGCCCTCCAGGCCCACGATCTTTTTCAGGAGCGCTTTCAGGAGTGAGCTGCGCTTAAATTGCAGGTCCTGCGGCGAGGAGAACGAGTTGAGGAACTTTATCCGCGCGGGGGCCGGCGCGGCCGGCCAGCACAGCTCAGGCAAGGCTCTCGGCTTTTCGCGGCCGGGCAAGCCGGCGAAACCGAGCACCACTAGTGCGGCAAAGACCGTACCTACGGCCGTGGCTACCCGGCGCCCTCCGGCTATCACGTTCACAACATCCATAGTTTTCACATCTCCCGTGTGTGGCACCGCCTCCTCTAGATGACCGTGAATCGGCGCGAAACCCTGAAGAAAAAAGATCCCCGCCGTCGCACCGAGGGGAGTTCCGTGTTTTCCCGATAGTAGGCAGCCCAGGCACTGATAACGAATCTCCCGACCCGGTAGCTCGCCAATGCCTCGTAGTTGTTTAGAAGGACACTTGGCGTAGTGGGGAAAAGCAACCGTTGGCGGAAGTACCGGAAGTCGAGCTCGATCGAGCGGTGGGGCCTCACGCCCACCGAACCCAGCGTATAGACACCGGAGGATCTAGAAAACGGAGCTCGCACCAAAACTTCCACTGGCAAAGTCCGGAACAGCCGGCCCGGTTCGATGGGCAAGGGCGCTAGCAGCAGGTTTCGCAGCCCGATGTTGATATTGCGCGACGCCTGCACCGTGAATATTCTGTGGAGCAAGCTGGCCGAGTAACTCCATGTGCGAAAGCGTTCGCGGCCGCGCGAGGTGAGGTATTCGGTATGGCTTAGCCCAGCTGAGGCGCGCAACTCAAAGAGCCGGGGCGCTGCGGTCTCCACCGCCGCCCTTCCGTAGCGCTGCGAGAACCGCCCCCCGATTTCGAACAGGTCCGGCCGGCGCGTGCCGCCGTAATCAGCGGAAAACAAGGCATATCGCTTTTCACCGACATCGAATCCCGCGTTATGGCCGTCGAAGGAGATGGGCCGGCTGTCTCCGAGGTTCGAGCGTGCGTAGGACAGCCCCCGGAGGTAGCCGGCCCGGGCCATCACGGCCTTGATCTTCTTTTGCCAACTCGCGGTAGCGGACAAGTTCACGAATCCGGTCGCCGACTCCACCACGGGATCAAAGGCGCGCAAGAAGGCCGCATCGGTGGACTGCCCTAGTGTGATCGAGGGCAGCGGCCGGTAGCTGACCTGCGCCCCAAGCTGGTTAAAGACAGCGGCCGCGGCGGCACCGGCCTCCCGGCCAAACCCGTTTGTCCCTAAACCCGCCCGATAGTACTGGTGAAAGAACTGGCTGCTGAGCTTCTCGCTGTGCTTGGTGTTCAGGTCCGTGCGCACGTGGAAGAACGGTAGATCCTGCCGCCAGCCTGTCCGTTCGTTGGAGAAGCGGACGTTCTGGTAGAGGCCATTGACCGACAGAATAGAGTCCGGCCTCAGTTCCCTGCGGACGTCCCCGCGCAGGGCATCCAGGGCCGTGCCAAGCTGAGTGAACGGCTCGATGGCGGATTGCCGGTCGTAGTTGACCCTGGTATCCCAGCCCCGGTAGCTGCCCCGGGTTCCCATAAAGAAGCTCTTCGCCCGGCTCTCGAAGGTGGTTCGCGGGAAGAACTCGTGGTCGTAACGGCTCGAGTCGTACCGGATGAACAACGGAGGCACTTTCGGCTTCTTGAGGGCCCAGTCAAAACCGACGCTCCGGCGCGCCGTTTCGGCGGAACTCAGGCGCCCCTGCAAGTAGCTGCTGTCCTGGTCAATGAAGTGAAATCGAAAAGGGTAATGGGAGGTCGAAAGTAAGTCCAGATAAAAGCTGCCTCCCGTTGCGGACTGCCGGGTCTCGGTGTCGTCGATTCTCCCGCTGCCGCGAAAGAAGCTCAGTTCCAGCGAGAGCCTGATGAAGCGGGGGTCCAGGATGTAGGTCCGCACGTTCAGATCCAGCCCCCAGTCCATCGTGGTGGCGCGGTTCTCGATCCGCGGTCCGTCTGTGAAACGCGAGACCACCCTCGTTCTCGTGCTCCCCAAGTGGAATAATCCGCTGAGATTCAGCTTCTGCTCCTGGGCCACGACAGCGGGCCCGAGGACCACGATCAAGAAAAGACCGCACGGCCTGCGCATGCTGGGCCATCCTCCCGGTTAAGGCGCAAGCTATTCAATCCTGGCGCCTTGCTTCAGCCGGCGGCCAAAGTCGGTCTTCCGCTCCGCAAGGCGCTTTTTCCGCAGATCGGCTTCGATTTTTTGCCGCACCTCTTCAAGCTGCAATTGCCGCTGCGGCTGCCGGGCTTCCACTCGCAAGATCTGCCGGCCCGCATTGCTGCGAAACGGGCCGGTCAATGTGTTCCCTTTGGCTACAAACGCCGCCTTTTCGATTTCCGGAGGCAGCCTGCCCCGCTGGACCGAGCCATAGTCGCCGCCCGCCACGCGGTAGTCGTCTTTCAAGAACCGATAGGCCACATCGGGGAAGCACTCGCCCGCCTTGAGTCTCTCAAGGGCCTGGACGATCTTCATTTTCGCGGCGGCTTCGTCCGGCCCGTGGCGGACCCGGATGGGCTTCAGGTGGATCGACTCGGGAAGCAGCAAGCTGGCCTTGTCTTTCTCGTAGTATTGCCGTATTTCAGTCTCACTGACCGCCGCTTTGTCTTCGATTTCGAGCTTGTGAATCTTGCGCAGCAACAGCTCTTTTTCGATGCGGTGCACGAATTCCTTTCGGGTGATCTCCTCGGCCCGCAGGGCCTCCTGAAAACTCGCTTCCGTCTTGTATCGTCCCCTGATTTTCCGGCTTGTGGCATTCACCGCGGCCGCCTCGGCCTTCAGGCCGCCGGCCCCGGCCTGCCAATAGCCCAGTTGCCGGATGACCAGCTCTTCCAGGGCGAGCTTTCGCAACCGGGCCCGCTTTGGTCGGTCAACCGCGCCGTGCGCCGCCGTCGGCGGCAGCAGCCGGCTCAACTCCGGCTGCAACTCGCCCGCCGTGATCGGCACCCCGTTCACCCGCGCCACCGGAGCCTGAGGCGCGAGGGCCGGCGCACCAGCCCCCGGGGAAGTCGCCTTGGCCCGGACCTGCGCCGGATGGGCGACGGCCGGGAGAATCATCAGCACCGAGACCGCCATCGGTAGTTTCCTGCGCCATCCCCACGGAAGAAGCGGGTGTGGACCGGCCTGCGGTCCACACCCGGAAGTAGTCACAACTAGCTTCCGTGGCAATTCAGGCAAAGCGCGCTGGCCGTGTTGCTCATGCGAAGGAACTTCGTGTTAGTGTTGTTGTGGGGATTGTGGCAGGTGGCGCATTCCAGCCGCCCGCTGACATCCGTGCCCTGATCCTTGAACAGCGGCAGGGGGGTTGTACCGACGTAGGGTATCGCCACGCCGGCGCCTTCGTTCGGGCTCTTCAACCCGCCATCAGCGCTGGCCAGCGCCACGCTGTACGTGAAGTCCACCGGGTGGTCGTTGGCCAGGCCGACTCCGGCCTGCTCACCGACGTCCGGAGCGGTGAAACTACCAGCGCTTCCCAGCCCGACCCGGTTGTAAAAGGCAGCCTCCGTCACCGTCCCGTCGTGGCAGCTTAAGCACAGGCTCATGTAAGCAGCAGCGTTGGTGGAGGAGGCGGTCGCTGGGTCGCGGATGGTGGCCGCGCCACCGAACGTGGCGCTGCCGCCGTAAACGGCGTACGGGCCCGTTTTCACAGTCACGTTCCAGAGCAGCGAAACGCTCCCGCCGGCGCCCGAAAGTTTGTGGGGTGCGTGGCAGAACTCGCAGACCGCTGTTGCCCCCGTAAAACTCCCTCGCAGATCGTGGTCGGTACCCACCACGGCCTGCTTGAAGCCGTCCCCGGGAAACTGACCGAATACGTAGCTGCTGAACGTGAGTCCTAACACCACGATCAGCAATTTTCTGATTCGCATATCTATTTCTCCTGTTCTCCTATCTTTCTGGGCAAGGTCCAACAGCCGAGGAGGATGAAGGAAGCCACGGCGGCTTCCCTCACTTGCCTCCCAAAAACTGGAACATCTGAATCCTCTTGTTGATCTGGTCTGAGACATAGATCCGGTCTCTTTTGTCAATGAAAACCGCCGAGGGCAGCCGGAAGGCCCCGGGCTGCTCGCCGAAGTTGCCGACGAAGAGCAGCAACTGCCCATCGGAGTTGAAGATTTGAATATTACTGAACGAGGCGTCGGCCACATAGAGATGGCCTTCGCTGTCCAGGGCGACCCCCTTGGGCCGGTCGAACATCCCCATGCCGGTGCCGTGCTCGCCGATCTTTCTGAGGAACTTGAAATCCCGGTCGAAGACCTTCACGCAGAAATTCAAGGTGTCAGTGACATAAATCCGCCCTTCCCTGTCTACCGTCACATAGGCCGGGAAGTTGAACTCCTCGTGGCCCTCTCCTCTCTTGCCGAATGAGGTGCCCTCGCTGGGGCGGTCCAGTGCAGCGACCCGCACCTTGTGCGCCCGCGAATCGACGATGAGCAGCCGGTTCCTGGCTTCATCCACGGCCAGCCCCGCCGGATTCACAATGGTTTCGTTGCCGACCGTGCGGATCGCCGCCGTCAGGTTCCACGCCCGGTCATAGACGTTGACCTGTTTCAGGCGCGTGTCGGAAACGTAGACGTTGTCCTTGCTGTCAATTGCGATGCCGAAGGGATTCGCCAGCCTGCCCTGACCGTCGGCCCCCAGCAGAGCCAGCGTCTTCTTCTCCAGGTCAAAGACAAAGACCGCCCCTTTGAGCGTGTCCGCCACGTAGATCCTTTCCCTGGAATCCACCGCGATCCCAGCCGGCCTCTCCATCCCGAGCACATTCACGCTCTCCTGCTCGTTTATCAGCTTTTGGAGCCAGCCGCGCTTCTTCGGCGGTTCCACGTCAAGGTTGTTGGAAAGCGAACCGAGCCACCTGATCCGCGGTTTCTCTGGCGGCAGCGGCCACACCAGCTCCGGGACCTTCTTGGCCTCCGAGATCGCCCTCTTCCTCTCCTTCTTGCCCTGACACGCGGCCGGCGCCGCCAGCGCCAGCGCGATCACCAAAGAAACAACCGCTTTCAACTTCTCGCTCCTTACTTGTGACAGGCGTCGCACAGCGCCTGTCCCCTCAAATCCTTCACAAACATTTCCACCAGGTTGCCCGCGTGCGGGTCATGGCAGCTCGTGCACGACATCGCCTTTTCTTTCCTGGAGGGATCGGCCACCGCGGCCGTCGGATGCCCGATGTACGGGTGCCCCTTGCCTTGCGCATCCAGGAGAACCTTCCTCGACCGGTTCACATATTCCGGCGGAACCGCCGTGTCGCCATAAAGCACCATCTCGCCCGCCGCGTTCTTGGGTGCGTTCGCGTTGAACAGGTGGCAACCCAGACAGACCGAGTTCACCTCCACCTTCAGCAAGGAAGGAAAATCCGAGGCGTGGCCCTCGTGGCAAATCACGCAGGACGCCCGCGCCGGCTCGTGCACGAACTTCCTGCCCTCTGTCATCTCCGCGTGGCAGTCGTTGCAGAGCGCAGAGACGGCTTTCTTCAGGAAGTGGGGCTGGCGGCTGGCGTGGGGATCGTGGCAGTCCACGCAGGAATCGGGACTCATCGTGAGCAGCGAGTGCCGAGCTTTGGCCTTCTCGACGCGCGCCTTGAACTCGTCGTGGCAGCGGAAACAGAGCTCGCTGGCTGAGGCCGCCGCCAGGCGGACCTTGCCGTCCTCAGGCGCCCGGTGGCAACCGTCGCACTGGCGGCTGGCGAAGGGGCCGTGCTGCTGGGACTCAAGCAGCTTCGGGCCGTCCGAGGAATGCGCGTCGTGGCAGCCGGTGCAGACGGCCTTCCCGAAAGGCTGGCCGCGGTGCGCCACCCCAAGTTGCTTGTCTCCCGCCTCGTGGCAGGTCAGGCAGAGCTCCGGCTGCCGGGCGGTCAGGTAGCGCGGAATCCGCTCGCCGCCGGCCGGCGCCTGGCGGTGATCGAGGTGGCAGGAAACGCAGCCAAGCTCCATCGCCGCGTGCTTTACCTTCTTCTTCAGCGCTGCTTCGATCGCGCCGTGACAACTCAGGCAGGCGCTAGCTTCGGGCTCAGCCACCGCCTGCGGCTGTCCGCCCACCAGCAGGCTCGCTCCGCCCCTTGCCGCCAGCCAGGCTGCTGCGAACACAGGTCCGAGAATCCGAATCCGCGCCATTACCCTTTCGCGAATCCCTTCCGGTGCCAGTGACACCTGGTGCAGGTGTCGCCGTCGTGATGAGTGCGGTCCACCGGGCCGTACCGATGGTATTTGGTCTGCGTGTGGCAGACCTCACAGATGCCGTCAAACGGTGGGTTGTTGGAGTCGTCGGCAAACGAATTCGCCGCCGGCTGCCCGGCCCACGTCCCCCGGCTTTCAAAGCGGACGGGAAGGCTAGGCTGGGGCAGTTCCCCCGGCTTGAACGTCGTGTCGATGTATGGCCGCACGTCTTGCAGATTCTGGTTGCCGGCGTAGTTGGTCTGTTGCCAGACGTGCGGAGTGTGGCACTTCATGCAGCTGAATGTGGGGCCGTAAGGGTGGATCCCCGCCTCGGGCCCCGGGCCGGCGGCCGAGTGGCAACTCAGGCAGAGGTTCTCGGAGGTTGCCGCACCGATGAGTTTCGGGCCCTCGGCGCCGTGAGTGAAGTGGCAGCTCGTGCACCCCTGCCTCGAACCGGCATAAACCTTCGCACCGCTCCCGCCGATAAGACCGATCAGCAGGTATGTAGCCATCGCGCCCGCCAGAACCACAATAGGCCCCTTCATCGACCACCTCCCACCGCACCGTTCAGCCACGCCGCCACGCGCCGGTTCGTGAAGTCTGCCACCAGGATGGGGCCTCCCGGCATCACCGTCACATCCAGCGGCGTACGGAGTTGGTTGTCGCCAGTTCCGTAACTTCCGAGAACCTGCAGAGGGTTGCCGGCCGGGTCGAAGACGTAAACGCCCGCCCAGAGCGAATCGGCCACGTAGATGTTGCCCGCCCCATCCACGTCCACGCCTTGCGGGCGCACCAGGGGCCGCTCATCTGATTTGGTGACCGTTCGGACCCACACACCGTTCGTATCCAGCACCTGAAGGCGGCGGTTCATAAAATCGCCAACCACGAGCTTGCCCGAGGTCGGGTCGTAGGCGATGCCTGTGGGAAAATCGAACTGGCCAGGCCCACTCCCTTTCGAGCCGAATTCGTACAGCAGGCCGCCGGTTTCTAGATCGAAGACCTTGACGGCATGCGCGGCACCGTCTGTGACGAAGATCAATCTCCGATCTTCCGCAATTGCGATATCTCCCGGGATCGCCACCCGCGCCCCCAAAGTCCCCTTGTACTTCCCAGCCATGTTGTAAATGTCCACAACGCCGAGCGTCTTGTTGCCCACGAAGATCCGCTCCGCCTGGTCGATGGCAACGGCAAGGGGTTCCCCACGAAGAGGAAAGGTTCTCTGAACCTTCCCCACACGGCTGAAAACCCAGAGTTGCTGCGCGTAGCTGTCCGTGACCACAAAGCCCTTCCCCGCGGTCCGCCCAATCCTGACTGGGGAAAACTGGGGAAACGAATAGGACCAAAAACCTTGACCGTTGCCCGGCACCGCCAAGAACGCGGCCGCGATCAAGCCGATTAAAGCAGGCGCGTCTCTCGAACTCATCACCTGTCACCTCCTTTGCGAATCTCCCGCACTAGGTTATAGTTGGGGTCCTTGTCATCTGCCGCCGCGGCCCACTTGGCTGCGCCCGCCGCGTCCCCCTTTTTCCAGCAGACCCAGGCCAGTCCGGCTGCGACGTCCCTCAGTTGGGGATCCAGCTCGAGGGCTCTCCGAAGGGCGGTCGCGGCCTCCTCCACCCGCCCGCCGCCGATCCGCAGGTAGCCCAGCCTCACCCAAGCCGGACGAAACTCCGGATGGCTGTTGGTAACCGCTTCCAGGAGGCTCTCGGCCTGGGCCTTCATCCCGGCTTTCAAAAGTTGCTGCGCTAGACCGTAACGTCGGATCGCCTCCGGCGGGCCCACTGGCGCAGCCACCACTGCCTTCTGACGGCCGTAGAGGGCGTCCAGCCGCGCTGCAATCTCCCCCACCCCTTCCAAACCGAAGCCCGCGATCTTGTACTTCAGAAGGCGGTCCCGCCCCACCAGCATCAGAGTAGGGAGAGCCACAATCTGGTAATCTCCGAAGATCTTCCGCTCGGCATCCAGCAAGACCGGCGCCTGGCTCCGGCAAGCCTTCAGAGCCGCTTCGATTTCCGGCTTCTCGTGCCCGCCCGAAACCACCGTCGCCAGCGCGCCGCGCTCGTAAGCGCCTTCCAACTCGGCGATCTTGCACAACGCCTGGCAGGAGCGCGGGTTGTCAGGTTGCCAGAACAGCAATACCGTGACCCGGCCAGGAAAGTCGGCCAAAGTGCGGACCGCGCCTCCAAGCTCCGGCGCTCGCAGTTCGGGAACGGGCTGGCCCTCCGCGAGGCCGCGCGCTCCTATCAGGCCGGGAAGGATGGCCGTTGCCGCCAGCGCCATCGCGAAACCTGGCCTCCTAGTCCTTCTTCGCCTGTGTCCCAATTCCGCGGTCATAGCTTTTCGGTGTGTGACAGCCGGGCGCGCAACTGCCGCCGGTCGCCGTCTTGGTGAAGTTCACCGGCAACTCCCAGCGGCCGAAGGGGACCGATTTGCGGATGTGGTTCGGGAACGTGCTCGCGTGCGTTTCGTGGCAGGCCCGGCAAGTCCGGCCCTTGGTCGGCTTGTTGACGTGAACGAAATGCAGGTTGCGGTCGCCGTCCCGGAAATCGGTCAAGCTGGTGGTTCGCTCCTCACGGGGGATGGCCGAATCGTGGCAACGGAAACACAACGCAAAGCTCTCGGGCCGGTACGGAGCGTAGAATTCCTTGGGGTATTCGTCGCTGAGCAGCCGAAAGTAGGCCGAGCCGTGCGGCTGGTGGCACCCGGCGCAGTTCTTGTCGCGGATCGGGCCGTGGTGATCCGGATTCTCGGCCAGCAGCCTCCTCATGTCCGCCAGCTCGACTCCCTTCACCTCCAGCTTTTGGTTGTGGCAGTTCAGGCAGGTTGCCAGGCCGTCAGCTTTGAGTTGCGGCCGGTGATCGCCCCGGTGAGGGTCGTGGCAGTTCAGGCAGGAGCGCTGGTCCTGGACGGGTGCGTGCTTCACTGCAGCCTTGCTCGTCTGCTCGACCGAACCGTGGCAGGAAACGCACAGGCCGGGCAGCGCGGCCTTCAACTGGTACTTCAGCGGCGACGCATGAGGGCTGTGGCAGCCGGTGCACCCCCTCTCCAGCGCCTTGTGCTGGTATCTGGCATTCGCGAGGTTCGCCTGCATCTCCGCGTGGCAACTGAAGCAAAGCGCCTGGCCCGCGGTGCGAGCCAAATGCGGCGCCTCGCTACCGTGCGGATCGTGGCAGGCAGTGCAAGCCCCCACTGCCGCCGGGCCGTGCACGTAGGCCGCCGTGAAGCTGGCACCGTCGTGGCAGACCAAGCACAGTTTCTCCGGCCTCTCGGTGAGCGCCGCCGCCCCGCCGCCTGCCGGTATCTGGTGGCAGGCGTCGCAGGCATTCTCCTTGACGGGAGCATGGAGAACCTTATGCGTCTGGATGGGACCGTGGCAGGCGAGGCAATCCTTGCCGCCTGTGACCGGGTGGGGCTTGGTCGCGCCCCAAAGCGAGAGTCCCGCCACGAGCGGAGCAGCCCGGATCAGAGGACGAACCGGCTCAAATCCTTCCACCTGCAACCACCTGAACACGTGCGCTGCTCCTGTTCCAGTCCTTCACACTTCCGTACAATTAAGAGTATAGGAAATTGATCTCTTTAATGCAAGATCCAAAAACCGGCCGCTGGCTGGGCTTCGTACTGGGACGACTATTCGGCGTTTTCTGGCTTTGCTGGCCGACACGACCGATGAGTCCTTGAAAGTATTTGATCACCGCCTCCCGACGGCGCCCGTCAACAGCCACCTTCGGCGGATTGGCACAAGCGCGGCGGGGAAGCCTCCCGGAGGGCCTGCTCGACGTC
>FWPU01010985.1_pt1 | contig 13012 bp, 14 predicted proteins | sample 2228361 | NCBI WGS metagenome assembly FWPU01 (sample SAMEA103939777, study PRJEB20133) | metagenome | reverse complement strand
GGCGACGCCGCCGCCAGGCAATGCCCCCACCGCCCCGGCGACGCCGCCGCCAGGCTACGCCCCCACCGCCCCGGCGACGCCGCCGCCAGGCTACGCCCCCACCGCCCCGGCGACGCCGCCGCCGGTTTACGCGCAGACGCCCATGCCGCCAACAGCGCAACCGTACCAGGCCGCGCCGCCCAATCCGCTCAACGTGCCGGCGCCACCGCCACGCGCCGCCAGCAAAGGTGCGCCTGTTGGCATCATCGCTGGCGTTGGCGCGTTGTTGCTTCTCGTCCTGGCCGGCGGCGCAGTATTCTGGTTTCTCAACCAGGAACAGCCGCCACAGGTCAGTCCCGCTGCCCAGTGGCTTGCCGAGGGCGACAAAGCGCTCCTCCGCGCTGGCGGCATGGCCGACGCGATCGCGGCCTACCGGTCGGCGATTGAGGCCGATCCCAGCAATCTGACGGCGCAGACTCGTCTCGCCTGGGTCTTGCTGGCCAATGCCGACTGGCCCGAGGCGATCACTGCGGCAGAACCGCTGGTCAAGGCCAGTGATCCGCAGGCGCAAGCTACCGGACATAGCATCATCGGCTATAGCTACCTCCAGCTCGGCAACATGGCAGAGGCGCGCGCCGCCAGTGAGCGCGCCAGCGCTATCAACGCTGCGACTGCTATCGGTTATGCGCTCCGCGCCGCCGTCCTGGCCAGCGAAGCGGCAGATCGACGCGACGACGCCGTGATGAACGATGCCTTTGCAGCCATTGGTGAGGCTGAAGATCGTCTGAGCAACACAGATCCGCTGGAACGCGCCTTCGCCCAGGCCTTGCTTGGCGCTGCCTTTGCGCAGGAGCACTATCTGCGCGGCGATTCGAATGTGCTGGAACAGGCCATCACCAGCCTGGAACAGGCCATCGATGCTTACCCTGCGCTGGCCTTTTTCCACTATGAACTGGCATCGATCTATGTGCTGGCCAGCGATTATCCAACTGCGCGATCCGAATTTGCTGCGGCAATCGATCTCGATCCACAATACAGCCCGGCGCAGGCCGGAATTGGGATCATGGACTACCTTACCAACGACTCGGGCGCCGCTCGCAGCGCATTGAACAAAGCGCTCGAACTCGACCCCAATCAGAGTCAGGCGCTCTTCGGGCTGGGACGGCTGGCGTTTGATGAAGGAGATTGGGCGCAGGCGATCGACTACTTCCAGCGGGCAGTTGATGCCAATCCCCACTTTGCCATCGCTCATGCCTATCTTGGTGAAGCCAACCTGTTTGCCGGCTACAGCAGTCAAGATACAGTTCAGCAAGACAACTTCTACCGCAATGCCGAGAGCGCCTATCGCGCTGCTATCGCGCGGAGTCCCTTCATGGTCTTTGCCCACAATGGTCTGGGCTGGATCCTCCAGTATCAGGGACGTTACGCCGAATCCGTTGCTGCATTCAATCAGGCGCGCCAGATTGATGACAGTGAAGCGGAGATCTTCAACGGCCTCGGCTGGAGCCTCTTCTTCCTTGACCGCTATAGCGAAGCCGAAGAACATTTCAAGCGCGCCATTGAACTGCTGCCATCCTACGCCAGCGCCTATTTCGGCCTCGGTCGCGTGTACGAAGAACAAGGGCGGCGGGCCGAGGCATTGCAGGCGTTTCAGGAAGTCAAGCGACTCAAGCCGGATTACGCTGACATCGATGCTGCCATCGCTCGTGTCTCCAGATAGGAGATAGAGAGGAAGTTGAAGTGTCAGCCCACACATTGTTATTGATTGGCCCGCCGGGAGCCGGAAAAACGACCATCGCCGCCCACCTGGCGCAGACAACCGACATCGCCATCATTGCCACCGGCCACCAGTTGCGCGCCGAGATTGAGGCGCAGAGTCCGCTTGGGCGTCAGCTCGAACCCCTGCTTGAACAGGGTTATCTCGCGCCTGACGCAATCATGACCGAGTTGATGCGGGCGTGGCTGAAGGCTATACCGCCAGAGCGCGATTGCCTGATCGATGGCTATCCGCGCAGCGTGAACCAGGCGCTGACGTTGACGAAATTGCTGACAGAAAGCGGGCGGCGCATCGATGCAGTGATTGTGCTTGATCTCAGTGAGTCAGCCATCTTGCATCGGCTGGGCGGACGACGAATCTGTCGGATAGCCGGGCAACCCGATCGAACGCTGCATGTATCGGAAACCGAAGCGGTTGCGCGCTGTCTGGCGCAGGGCGGGGTCTTGATCCAGCGCGATGACGATCGACCAGCGGTGATTCGCGCTCGACTCGAGCTTTACCAGCGCGAAATCGAGCCTATCTTGCAGTTTTATGCCGATCAGGGCGTGATCCATCATATCGACGCCGAACAACCGGTCGCCGCGATTGTCAGCAACATTCAGGCAGTTCTGGCATCCCTGCGATGAAGAGACAACCGCGATCGGTTCACCCGCCAACCGCGCCGGTTGACAGAGCGGCAGGCTTTCTCTACACTACAGAGTGCGATCCTCGGCAAACGAACGGAAAAGGAGTAGTCACTATGACCATCGAGCGCCCGGAAGCGTTCGTCTTCTTTGGCCCCCAGACGGTCGTCGGCCCTGAGCTGAAACCAGGCGATAAAGCGCCTGATTTTACCCTCATCAACAGCAAAATGCAGCAGGTAACACTGGCCGATTTTGCCGGCAAACCGCTCCTGATCAGTGTTGTGCCCTCCCTCGACACCGGAGTATGCAGTAAGCAAACTACTCGCTTCAACCAGGAAGCTGCGCAACTGGCCGGCCAGGCCAATTTCGTCACTGTCAGCGCTGACCTGCCCTTCGCCCAGGCCCGCTGGTGCGGCGCCAACAATGCCGATGCCATCCAGACCCTGTCGGATCACCGCGATATGAGCTTCGGCGCGGCGTATGGCACCTACGTGCCGGCGTACCGGATCGAACAACGAGCCGTGTTCGTGATCGATGGCGACGGTGTCATTCGCTATAGCGAATATGTGCCGGTTGCCGGGCAAGAGCCAAACTACGACGCGGCGCTGGCAGCGCTGAAAGCGTTACTCTAACTCCCCCGATTAATCCACCCGTAGAGCCGTTGCCGTAGCGCGACTCTACGGGTGGACAATGTGCGGTACTTGCCGCAGGTGCTCCCTTATGCTATACTGCCCGTCGGCATCTGTGCGGTGCCAAATACACACACCCTACGGCGCAGTCGCTCCTGCTGGTATGCACCGGTTCAGGCTGCGAGATACGATGGGTGGAGGTGGTTTCGACCAGGCATAAGGAGCAAACGAACGTATGACACAGGCATTACCACGGGTAGTAACGATTCGCGAACTGTTGGAAGCGGGCGCCCACTTTGGTCATCCGACCAATCGCTGGAACCCGAAGATGAAGCAGTACATCTTCACGGCCCGCAATGGTATTCACATCATCGATTTGCAGAAGACGGCGACGGGCCTGAGCCGGGCCTACCAGTTCATTGCCGAGCTGACTGCGCGGGGCGAGAAGATTCTCTTCGTTGGCACCAAGAAGCAGGCTCAAGAAGCCGTCATGGAAGAGGCAACTCGTTCGGGGCAGTACTACATCAATCGGCGCTGGCTGGGCGGCACGCTAACCAACTTTGTGACCATCAAGCGCCGTCTTAAGCTGCTCGCCGATTTGGAAGAGCGCCGCGATCGAGGAGATTTCGCCAAATTGACCAAGGCGGAAGCCGCCAAACTGGAAGAGAAGATCGTTCGCCTCAATCGGGTATTCGCCGGCTTGAAGGGGATGGAGCGACTGCCGGGCGCTATCTTCATTGTTGATCCGCGCAAGGAAGAACTGGCAGTGCACGAAGCCGTCAAAGAGGGCATCCCAATCGTGGCTATGGTTGACACCAACTGCGATCCCGATCCAATCGACTATGTCATTCCGTGCAACGATGATGCTATCCGTGGCATTCGCCTGATGGCCAGCAAGATTGCCGATGCGGCAATCGAAGGAATGCGGCAACGCGAAGCAACGCAGAGTGAATAGGTGGATGACCCTTGCTCAGACAGACGACTCTGTTCGTCGATCGCGAGCCGGTCAATGCGCACCTGTCGCGATAGCGCGCGCATCATAGTTGCGGGGGGGCGCCATGCCCCTCCGTCGCACGATCCAAACTGGAATAGCAACGTAGAGGAGCAATACTGTGGCAGTATCAATTGAACTGGTCAAAGAACTGCGAGAACGCACCGGCGCCGGGATCAAGGAGTGCAAAGACATTCTGGAACAGACCGGCGGCAACATGCAAAAGGCGATTGAGATTCTGCGCGAGCGCGGGATCGAAGCTGCGGCCAAGAAGGCAACTCGCGAAGCCAACGAGGGGTTGATCGGCGTCTACGTGCATTACGGTTCGCGCATTGCCGCCATGGTCGAACTGAGCTGCGAGACCGATTTTGTGGCCCGCACGGCTGAGTTTGGGCAACTGGCCAACGATCTGGCGCAGCACATCGTCGCGCTCAATCCACGCTTCATCAGCGCAGCAGAGGTGACCGACGAGATGGTGGCCGAAAGCGGACAGTCGCGCGAGAGCTTCATCGAAGAGACGGTATTGCTCGAGCAGAAGTTCATCAAGGATCCGGCGCACACCATCGAAGAGAAGATCAAGGAGGCGATCGCCAAACTGGGCGAGAATATCGTTGTGCGGCGATTCGTGCGGTATGAAGTCGGCGCCTGAGCCTCAGGCATGGATGAAACAAACAAGCCCATGCAACAACCAAAATATCGCCGAGTCTTGATCAAACTGAGCGGTGAACAGATCAAGGGCAACGATGGCGAGGTAGTCAGCTACGATATGCTCGACTACCTCGCCCAGGAAATCGGTCGGGTTCATCGCCACGGAGTTGAAATCGCCGTTGTGGTTGGCGGCGGCAACATCTGGCGTGGTCATCGCGCCATCGAGCGCGGGATGGACGCGGCGCAGTCGCACTACATGGGCATGCTGGCCACGATCATCAACGCGCTGGCGATGCAGGATGCGCTGGAACGGCACGGCCTCGATACCCGCGCCATGACCGCGATCAAGATGGATGAAGTCGCCGAACCGTACATTCGCCGCCGCGCCACCCATCATCTGGAAAAGGGGCGCGTGATCATTCTTGCCGCTGGCACCGGCAATCCCTACTTTACCACCGACTCGGCAGCGGCATTACGGGCTGCTGAAATCCATGCCGAAGTGATTCTGATGGCAAAAAATGGCGTTGATGGCGTCTACGACGACGATCCACGCCGCAACCCGGCTGCCACGCGGTTTGACCACATCCACTATCTCGACGCGATCAATCGTGGCCTGACCGTGATGGACAGCACGGCGCTGACGTTTTGCATGGATAACAATCTGCCGATTATTGTCTTCAATGCTCTCGAACCTGGCACCATCGAGCGGATCGTCATGGGTGAACACGTGGGAACGCTCGTGAGCAATCAGCGAGGAGGCGCGTAATGCTTAATGATGTGCTAACTGAATACGAGTCGCATTTGAAAAAGGCAACAGAAGCGTTGCGTCATCATCTGGCATCGATCCGCACCGGACGCGCCTCGGCAGGGCTGGTCGAGCATTTGCACGTTGAGGCGTATGGCACTACCATGCCGCTGAATCAATTGGCCAGCATCACCGTGCCGGAAGCGCGCCTGATCGTTATCCAGCCCTACGATGCCAGCATGATCAAAGCGATCGAAAAGGCAATTCAGCATTCCGATCTGGGCCTGAACCCCAGCAATGATGGCCGGGTGATTCGCCTGCCTGTTCCCCCGCTAACCGAGGAGCGTCGTCGCGAACTGGTCAAGATGGTGCGTCACCGGGTGGAAGAAGTCAAAATCTCGGTGCGCAATCAGCGGCGAGATGCGATTGATGATCTGAAGAAGCTGGAAGCTGAAAAGCTGATCAGCGAAGATGAACTGCATCGCGGCCAGGAACGAATCCAGCAATTGACCGATCGCTGCACCCGCGAACTTGATCAGATCGGTGCGGAAAAAGAAGCGGAAGTGATGGCGGTTTAACGCTGTCGCTGAGAGGCGCGCTTGTATGAGTCAGGATGGCGGATTGTCCGGCGCAAAAATCCCGCAACACATCGCGATCATTATGGACGGCAATGGGCGCTGGGCAAAACAGCGCGGTCTGCCGCGCCTGGCCGGGCATCGCGCTGGCACCGAAAATATTCGCTCGATCGTCAGCGAATGCGATCGGCTTGGAGTGCGGGTCTTGACCCTCTACGCCTTTTCTACCGAGAATTGGAACCGGCCATCGCTGGAGGTAGAGGGACTGATGCAGATTCTGAGCGATTTCATCGATCGCGAAACCCGGAATCTGCACGCGCAAAATGTTCATCTGCGTCATCTGGGGCGGCTAGAGGGCTTGAGTCCCCGCCTGCGCGAGAAAGTGCAGTATGCCATCGATCTTACCCGCCATAATACTGGCCTGATCCTGGCGATTGCATTTAATTACGGCGGTCGAGCCGATATTGTTGATGCCGTGCGGGCGATTGTCGCCAGTGGTATCCCGCCGGAACAGATCACTGATGAAGTCATCAGCGCCCATCTTTCCACGCATGGCCTGCCCGACCCCGATATGATCATTCGCACCAGTGGGGAACGACGGTTGTCGAATTTTTTGATCTGGCAATCGGCGTATAGCGAGTACTGGTTTACGCCAGTGTTCTGGCCTGATTTTCGACCGGAACATCTGCATCAGGCAATCCTTGATTATGGACGGCGCGAACGCCGCTTCGGCGGGATCCCCGAGTCGAGCTAATACGCTGGCAACCCGCATCATCAGTGTGGTGGTGTTGCTGCCACTGATTATTGCTGGTGTCTGGTGGCCGCCGACAACCTTCCTTCTGGCCGGGCTGGTGGTGGCTCTGGCCATCAGTGAGCTGTTTGCCATGTTCCGCCACGGCGGCTATGCGCCGCGCCTGATCGAAGGTATTGCAATAGGCTGGCTGATCTGTGTCGCAGCATTTTTCTCCCCATTTGCTCCCTTCAATCTTGGCCTCAGCGTGGTGTTCGTTACGGCGCTCGGCGCTCTGATCAGCGAAATTGCCCGGCGTGATCGAAAGACAAGCCTGCTGAGCTGGGCCTTGACCTTCGCCGGTTCCTATTACGTGGCCGGCCTGCTCAGTAGCTATCTCCTCTTGCGCCAGCTTGAAACGCCGCTGGTAGGCGGGTGGCTGGCGTTTGCCCAGATTCCGCCTGGCGCAGCCTGGGTCTTCTTTACGCTGGCGATCACGTGGCTCCAGGACACGGGAGCATACTTCGTCGGGCGGGCGATGGGCCGCACCCAGATGGCGCCCGCGCTTAGCCCGAAGAAGAGTTGGGAGGGGTTTGCCGGCGGGATGGCCTCCTCGATTATCACTGCTTTGCTCTGCGTCCCGCTGCTTGGCCTGCCTATCACCTGGCTGGAAGCCGTGATCCTGGGGATCGCAGCCGGTGTCTTTGGGCCACTCGGCGATCTGGCCGAGTCGCTCATCAAACGCCAGGTCGGCGTAAAAGACTCGGGCTTCATCATCCCCGGTCACGGCGGGATTCTCGACCGGATCGACAGTATTCTCTTCACCGGCCCGATCGTTTACTATTTGGTGCTGCTCTTCACGCGTTGAAATCGTTCGATCGCTATGTTATACTTCGCCCGAGCGATACAACGTTTCTAACCAGGCAGCACTATGTCCATCTCCACAAGCGTTTGTCATCAATGGACACCCGATGTCGCCCTTGCAGGCTTTGAGAGCACAGCAATCGAACTGAACGGCAAACGCGCAGTCCTGGTTCGCCAATGCGATTCGCCAGCGCAAGGTCGGGCTGTGCTCTACGTGCATGGGTATTCAGATTACTTTTTTCAGGCCCATCTGGCCGATGCCTTTCGCGCGCGCGGTTATGCGTTCTATGCGATCGATCTGCCAGGACACGGACGCGCCTTGTTGCCAGACCAGATTCCCTGTTTTTATCGAGACATTGCTGAATTCTATCCCTTCCTCGATGCGGCTGTGCAGATAATTATCACAGAACAGCGCGAGCCGTGGCTGGTCTTGCTTGGTCATTCCGCGGGCGGCCTGGTGGCATCCCTCTACGCCGCGGAAGGTCAGCAGCGATCACACCTTGGCGCGCTGGCGCTTAACAGCCCCTTCTTCGATTTCTTCATCGACCGGCGAACCAGAGCCTCAATTCCATTGGTGATGCTGATCGGTCGGATCAAACCGACCCAGATTGTCGGCAAGCTCTCGTCGGTGTACGGCGAGACGATCTATCGCGGCACTGGCGGTGAGTGGGAGTTCGACCAGCGCTGGAAGCCGATTGCCGGCATTCCGATGCGCGCCGGCACTGCGCGAGCAATCTTGCTGGCCCAGCGTCGCCTGCGTCGCGGCCTCGGTATTCGCTGCCCGATCCTGATTGCGCACTCGGCCCGTTCGGCCTGGCCAATTCCGGGCAGCCCGCTCTTAAAACAGGCCGATATCGTGCTCGACGTTGCCCACATGCGGCGCGACGGCCCGTTGTTGGGCGATGATGTCACGATGATCGCGATTGAAGGCGGTCTTCACGATCTGGCGCTGTCAGCAGCGCCCGTCCGCGAGCAATTCTTTCGTGAGATGATGGCATGGCTGGCCGAGGTCGCCGAGCGAGAGCGGGTTGCGGGATGAGACGGTTGCCAGACTTGCTACGCAACAGGGAGAAAAGAATGTCTTTCAAACGAGTCTATCGATGGCTAATGCTGTTGCTATGCGGGGCGCTGTTGACCATCGGCATTCCGGTTACAGCGCAAAATCCTGCCACAACGACAACTATCCACGTGCCGCTGGTAACTTTGACGAAAATCAGCCCGTTTGGCTTTGAAACAAACAGAGGCTGGCTATTCAACGCCTCAGTCAAATCTCAGGCAGCACAACTGGGCGCAAGCTGGGTTCGCCTCAACACATTAAGCTGGCGCGAGGCCCAACCCACACCGGGCAGTCCAATCAACTTTGAAGCCTCTAGTTTCAAAGACTTTGAACAGGAGGTGCTGGCAGCGAATCAACTGGGTCTGACTGTAATGGCCATTGTTGATGATCACCCAACGTGGGCAACAGGCAGCGCGCATTACTGCGCAGCGATTCGCGATGAGCATCATAGCGCGTTTGCCAGTTTTATGCGCGCTGTGGTCGCTCGCTACAGTCAGGCGCCGTACTTCGTGCGCTATTGGGAACTGGGCAACGAGCCGGATGTTGACCCGGCCTTAGTCGAACCAAACGCGCCGTTTGGTTGCTGGGGTAACGCCAATGATGAATATTACGGCGGCGAACGCTACGGCCGCATGTTAAGCGTTGTCGCTCCGGCAATCCGCGCCGCTGATCCGGGCGCAAAGATCATTATCGGCGGATTGCTGATGGATCGGTCAGCCAATACCCAGCCGGGACACGCAGGAAAACCCTTTAACTTCTTTGAGGGCATCCTGCGAGCAAATGCCGCGCCCCACTTCGACATTGTCGCCTTTCATACCTATACGGTTTTTTTCGATAATGTTGATGTTGATCTGAACCAGGGCGTATGGGCTTCGCGCGGTGGCCTCACAGTAGGCAAAGTGCGATTCCTGCGCGAGGTCATGCAGCGTTACGGCGTGAACAAACCAATCATCCTGAATGAAACGGGTCTGCGTTGCTGGCTGCCATGCAGCAACATTGCCCCCTTCGAGCAAGGCCAGGCGAACATACTGATTCGATCGTCGATGCGCGCTTTGGCTGAAGGAGTCGATCAGTATATCTGGTATACCCTGCAAGGCCCAGGATGGAATGAGTCAGGTCTGCTAAACAATAACCAGCAACCGCGCCCCGCCTTCACCGCGATGAAGGTCGCGATCGAACGCCTGAACGAAGTGCGGATGCCACCACAGAAGTTTGAGGGCTACGGCGCCGGTCTGGAAGCCTATCGCTTCAACGGCAATGGCTTTGTGCTCGATGTGATCTGGTCGGTCGATGGCACGCAGCGCCAGGTAACGCTCCCAGCCAGTTCGTTCGTGGCAGCGTATACCCGTGATGGCATGCCGATCACACCAGCGCCGGGAAGCGTTGTCACGTTGCCGGTCGGGTTTGAGAACATCTACCTGAAGCGGAGACCGTAGGGGTCTCCTGCCACAGTGCGGGCAGCGCTGGTTTTTCGCTTGACTCGGCCAGAGCGATCCGGTACACTACTCATAGACACGAGCGGCGGCGGGCAACAGGCTCGTCGCCGCGCTTACTCTCTACCACTGGAGCACGGTTTATGCTCGCTTCGACGCTCAATACCATCTTGCAACAGGTCGCCTCCGGCATCTTTGATCCCTTGTTAACGGTGCTCGTCTTCCTGATCATGCTGAGCCTGCTCGTCTTTGTGCACGAGCTGGGGCATCTCTGGGTCGGGCTGCGCATGGGGATCAAGGTCGAAGAATTTGGCATCGGCTTTCCCCCGCGCGCGCTGGTGCTGTTTGAGCGCGATGGGATCAAATACACGCTGAACTGGCTGCCGCTGGGCGGTTTCGTGCGTTTCGCCGGCATGGACGGCGAGAAGGATGCGGTCTACGGTTCAGGCAGCCTGGCCGCCGCGCCGCCCTGGCGCAAGATACCGGTCATGCTGGCCGGGCCGCTGATGAACTTTTTCCTGGCGGTGGTGATCTTTGCGATTCTGTTCGCAGTCAGTGGCGTGCCCACTCCCACCGGTCGTATGCAAATCAGTGATGTCTTCCCCAACACTCCTGCCGCAACTGCTGGATTCCAGCCCGGTGATGAGCTGATACAACTGAATGGTCAGCCGGTTACCGATGAGCAGGTCATCCGGTCGATCGCGCAAAGCCAGCGCGGCAACCCGATCGAGGCGCTGGTGATCCGGAATGGGCAGGAGATCACGCTGATTGTTACGCCTGGCCCCTGGACAGCGCCGGATGGACGCGAGTTTAGCGCCGGTTTTGGCTTTAGCTATGGGCCGCAGGTGATCAACCAGCCGATCAATCCGCTGGCCGCTGTCGGCGCTGGGCTGATGCACAGCATCGATCTAACCGGTCGCATGGTGATGATGCTGGCCGAATTGCCGGGCGCGATTGCCGGTTTGTTCAGCCCAACGCCGCCGCCGACCGGCGAACCGCTCGGCCCGGTTGGAATTGCGCGCGCCACCGGCGAAGTCATCCGTCAGCCTGACGGCTTCCTGGCATTCTGGTCACTGACTGCCATTCTGAGCCTTAATCTGTTCATTCTCAATCTGTTGCCCATTCCAGCGCTCGATGGCAGCCACATCATGTTTGCGCTGATCGAGTGGGTGCGCGGCAAGAAGATACCGCCAGAGAAAGAGGCGCTGGTTCACACCTTCGGGTTTATGGCTCTCATGGGATTGATGGCGCTGCTGACGGTCAATGATGTGATCAATGCCGTGCAGGGCACGCCGATCTTTGGACGCTGATGGACATCATTCGCGCCAGTGAGCTGGGAGAGTATTACTATTGCGCGCGGGCCTGGTGGCTGCGGCGAGTAGTTGGCCTGGAACCGGATGGCGCTGAGCGCCGCGCGCTTGGTGTCGCCGGTCATGCGCGCCACGGTCAGATGGTGGCCGCCAGTCACTGGCTACTCTGGCTGGGCGCGGGGATGCTGGTTGGCGGGGTGGGCTTGATACTATGGGCACACTGGTAAGTGGTTTGGCGCTGGCGCTGATCGTCGGCGCGATCATTGCGTTGGCAGCGGCAATACTGCTGCGGCGGCGTAGCGGCTTGCCGTGGGCACAGGTGGTTGCCACTGATACAAGCGCCTGGCAACCGCTGGCTCGTCCGCTATTCAGCGCGCGGCTCGGCCTGACGGGCAAACCTGATTATATCCTCCGGCGCGGTCAGGCCCTGATTCCGGTCGAAGTCAAGCCCAATCGACGAGCCAGTCAGCCCTATCTCTCGGATCTGATGCAACTGGCAGCCTATCTGGTGTTGCTGGAAGAGACGACCGGCGTGGCGCCGCCGTATGGTCTGCTACGTTACGCCGAAGCGACTTTCGAGCTGCGCTATACGGCAGCGGTGCGTGAAGAAGTGCTGGCGACATTGAACGAGATGCGTGAGCTGCTGACGACGCCCGATGTCGAGCGCAGTCACGAAGAAGCAGCGCGCTGCCGGGGGTGCGGCTTTCGCGCTCAATGCAGCGATGCGCTGGGATGAAGAACGGATAGCGGTATGCAACTCACCAGCGATGATCTGATTGCCATGATCGCCGAGCATCTGGCCGGACGCCTCTCGATCGAGCAACTGGCAACCTGGGCGTTCGATCGATTTTATGAAGTGGAACAGGGTTTGCTCACCGTGCCAGTAACCGAGGAAGAAGCGGTCATGGCTGCGCTGGATGATCTGATGTTTGCCGACGATGAGCCGTTTGCGCTCTCGCGCCATGAGTTACAGCAGTTGATGGAACGGTTGGCACAGGTATGAAGATTCAACCTCATCCCCGCTTGCAGGGTGTCATGATTGGCGATGAAGTCTACTCGTACCACCACAACCTTGCTGCTCGCGTCGCTGACATCTTTCCCGCGGCTGTCTGCGTTCGTATCGGGGTCCTCTCAACTGAGACGCCAATGGAGCTAAGTCACACCCCGCAGTTGTGGCGGGCAGACGACATCGAGAATCTGTCTGTCTGCCGATATTGCGGAGCGCGTGAAGGGGTGCGAGTCGTCAATGACTACGGTTCGCCGATCGGTGTCTGTGAACAATGCCTCGCCTGCGGAATGCACGCGAAGCAAGGCGATTGACTCCTCCTTGCTGTCAACGGTTGCAAGCTGAATTGCGCTCGCCGCCCTCCCCTGCGTCAGCGGGAAGCATGCTGTGAGCGCAATCCGGTCGCCTGAGCAGGAGATTGCCACGCCGCCTGCGGCGCGCACTGACAGAAAGAACGGCGCGTCAGCACCCCCAGCCATCCCCTGCGTCAGCGGGAAGCATGCCGTGAGCGCGATCCGATCGCCTGAGCAGGAGATTGCCACGCCGCCTGCGGCGCCCACTGATACCAACTTTAGGTGCCCAATCATCTTCAGATCAGCGCGCGGCGCTTCCCGCGCGCCCGTGCCATCCTGCTGGCTGGTCAGG
>FWPU01010982.1_pt1 | contig 13013 bp, 9 predicted proteins | sample 2228361 | NCBI WGS metagenome assembly FWPU01 (sample SAMEA103939777, study PRJEB20133) | metagenome | reverse complement strand
CCCTAAAAACAGAATGGGAAAGCAGGTCATTCTCTTGGGCTCGGGGTATGAAATAAGGCACACCATCATGCCAGAACCTCACGCTCAAAAAAAATGTCACACTAGCAGCTGAGGCCTGCTTGAATGTCTCCTTGTGTACATCACCCTCTGGGAACATACCTTCCAGCGATTCTCACCCTAGCCCGGGCGTGAGGGCAGGCGGTCTTAAGACAAGAAAGAGTTTCAAAAGAGCAAGGCACCTTGAGAGAGAGGATCTAGCAGAAACATGCTTTTGGCTGTCAAGAGCCTTGGGTTCAGATGTCACTCTTGTGACTCTGTAGTGTCACCCCACTCTGTTCCTTGAGGAGTGGAAGCCGCTTTTGCCCTCCTCCACAGGCCAGCTCAAGCAATGTAGTTCAAGGCCTTACAGAGTCTTTGCATATGGGCCTTCTTGATCTTGTGTTTTAAAGAAGGATGAGGAGTTGGCACAATTCTCGCTTTTTCAGGGAGCACAGATTCTGGGAGAGCAAAGAAACTTGTTAAGCGAGGGTCAGTTGAAGGTCCGCATTGTTGCTGACATAGGTTCGAATCACCTGGGAAACATGGCTATAGCTGAAGCCATGGTATCCGCAGCCGCCGAGGTGGGTGTGGACATGGTTAAATTTCAGTCCTGGCAGGCCAGCAAGCTCAGGCCTGATTTTCCTGATTACCAGGCAACTTTTGCCAGGCACCTCTCCACAGAGCTTTCGGACGAGGACCACTATCGCCTGGTGAATTTCTGTCGCGAAAAGGGAGTGGAGTTTCTTACCACCTGTTTTGATCTGGAAAGGGTTGACTTTCTTGCGGGTTTGGGCCTCAGGACCATCAAGGTGGCAAGCCCAGACTGTGCCAGCTTTCGCCTTCTGGATCGACTCATGGAAAAGTTTGAGCACCTTATCATCTCCACTGGGATGTCCACAGATGAGGAGGTGGAGAGGATGATAAGGCACACCCGGGGACACAAGGTAACTGTGCTCCACTGTGTTTCCCTCTATCCCACCCCCTTGGATAAGGTCAACCTGGAGCGCATGAATTGGCTTAGATCTTTTGGGGTGGAGGTGGGGTTTTCTGACCATAGCCTGGGAGTGGAGGCTTCCATGTTGGCCATAAGCATGGGTGCCCAGATGGTGGAAAAGCACTTCACCTTGAGCCGTAGGCTTCCGGGCAAGGATCAAGCTGTTTCCGGCACTCCAGAGGAATTCGCCCAGTTGGTGGCATGGGCAGCTTTGGTGGAACAAATGAAGGGACAGGCTCATCCGGGCATGTCAGAAGAGGAACTGAAGCTCAGGGCTCTGTACGTGGGGAAATGGGGAGACAACAAATGAAGAAGAGGATTTTGGCTGTGGTGGCCAGCCGTGCCAATTACGGCCGTATCAAGAGCGTGCTTCAGGCCGTAAAAGATCACCGGGATCTGGAGCTGCAGCTTGTGGTGGGGGCTTCAGCGCTTTTGTTTCGTTTCGGGAGTGCCATAGAGGTTATAAGGCGTGACGGTTTCGAGCCCTCTGCCACCGTGTACTGTGTGGTGGAAGGGGAGACGCCCACAACCATGGCCAAGTCCACGGGCATGGCCATCATAGAACTGGCCACCCTTTTTGAAAACCTGAAACCCCATCGGGTCATCACCGTGGCCGATCGCTACGAAACCTTGGCCACAGCTGTGGCAGCCAGCTACATGAACATCATTCTGGCTCACACTCAGGGGGGGGAGTTGACCGGATCCATAGACGAGAGCGTGCGCCACGCCATCACCCGTTTGGCTCACATCCACTTCCCGGCCACCGAACAGGCCATGGAAAGGCTCATAGCTATGGGGGAAGACCCGGAAAGCGTTTTCTGGGTCGGGTGTCCATCTCTGGACTTGATACCTCGGACTGACCTAAGCATCAACGGCCTTTTCGATCGCTACACAGGAGTAGGAGCACCGTTGGATCCAAGTGAGCCTTACCTGGTGGTCGTTCAGCATCCAGTCACCACCGAGTACGGTCACGCCTGGAACCAGATATGGGAAACCCTCAGGGCCATCTCCCGGCTCAGGATGCAGACGGTGTGGCTTTGGCCCAATGTAGATGCTGGCTCGGATGAGATCTCCAAAGGCCTTAGGGTTTTCCGCGAGCAATACAATCCGGATTACATCCACTTTTACAGGAACTTTTCCCCTGAGGATTATCTGAAACTCATCAACAACTGCGCCTGTCTAGTGGGTAACAGCAGCAGCGCCATACGTGAAGGGGCCTTTCTGGGAGTTCCTGCAGTCAACGTTGGAACCCGGCAACAGGGAAGGGAGAGGGGACCCAATGTGGTGGATGTGGGATATGACGAGGGCGAAATACTCAAAGCCATCAAGCGGCAGATAGAGCACGGAAAGTATGCCCCGGACCACACCTATGGGGATGGTCATGCAGGGGAGAGAATAGCAAAAATACTGGCCCAGTACGAACCATCAGTTCAGAAAAGACTTCACGTGGCAAGGTGGAGTTCATGGACTCAACCGCGAAAAGCGGCCACATTTTGGGGGTAATCCCGGCCAGAGGCGGCTCTCGGGGAATTCCCCTCAAGAACATTCGTCCTCTGCTGGGCAAGCCCCTGATTCTATACACCATCGAGGCAGCTAAGAAAGCCAAGGGCATGGATGCCTGTCTGGTATCCACTGATTCCCAGGAGATAGCCCGCATTTCCCAGCAGGCCGGGGCATGGGTCCCCTTTCTGAGGCCAGCAGAACTTGCAACCGATGAGTCCCCCACCTGGTGTACCTTAATGCATGCGATTCTCTATTATGAGCAGATCAGTGGCTGCATGGTTGATAGCGTTGTCACGCTGCAGCCCACAACTCCCTTGAGGCTGCCCGAAGACATCGAGGGAGCCATAAGAACCTTCAAAGAGGCTCAACCCCAGGCCGACTCTCTTATTTCAGCGTGCGAGGCGGACCACATGCACCCCCTGACCCTATACAGGCGGGATGGGGCATGGCTCAGGCCCTTTTTGCCCGGGGAAAACCACACCAGGCGAAGACAAGAGTGGGAGAAGATCTACTGGAGAAATGGAGCTGTTTATATCTCCAAGAGGGATCTTGTTATGGAGGGCCACAGGGTTGTGGGAGACCAGCCCCTTCTCTATGAGATGCCTTCCATTCGCTCGGTGAGCATAGACATAGAAGAAGACCTGGAGTTGGCTGAATTGCGCCTTAGGTACTTAGCCCCTGACCCGGTGAGGGGGAAAAGTAATGAATGAGCCCATAAGGCTTCTGAATCTGGAGTCAGAAGGCTATTGCGAGGAGGCCAGGAAAATCCTTCGGGAGTTCGCTCATGTGGAGGAAAGAGCCCTTTCGCCCCAGGAGCTGGCCCATAACATAGGCAATTACGACGGTTTGATCCTCAGATTGGGGTACAGCATTGGAGCGGAGCTGCTTTCCCGCAAGGGGAAGCTCAGAGTCATAGGAACTCCAACCACGGGCCTGGACCACATAGATGTGGAGGAAGCCCGGCGACAAGGGATTCAGGTTCTTTGTCTTAGAGGGGAAACGGAGTTCCTGGATACAGTGCGTGCCACCGCAGAGCATACCCTGGCCCTAACCCTGGCCCTCATGAGGCGAATCCCCTGGGCTCATGCATCGGTGCTGGATGGGGTTTGGGACAGGGATCTTTTCCGTGGGCATGAGCTGGCAGGGAAAAAATTCGGCATATTGGGTTTGGGAAGGCTTGGGAAACTCGTAGCCTCCTGTGTCATGGCCCTGGGCATGGAGGTTCTGGCCTTTGATGTGCGAGAAGGCATTTCAGTGCCTGGAGTGAAGATGGTCTCCAAGGAGAGCCTTTTCAGACAATGCCACGTGATCTCCGTGCATGTGCCCCTTGGCCCTGAGACAGTGGGGCTGGTGGGCTCCAGAGAGCTGGCCTGGATGAAACCAGATGCCTTTTTGATCAACACCAGCCGTGGAGCTATCTTGGACGAGCAGGCGCTTCTAAGCGCCTTGGAAAATGGTCGAATTGCAGGAGCTGCACTGGATGTGCTTTGTGAAGAGCCAAGGCTCGGGAAAAGGTGGGAGAGACTGCCCCCATTGGTGAGCTATGCCAGAGAGCACAAAAACCTCCTTCTGACTCCTCACCTGGGTGGGGCCACCTATGAATCCATGGCCAAGACCGAGATCTTCCTGGCCAAAAAGATAAGGGCATACTTCCAGATTCCCTTGGAAAATGCGGCCGGCGGTAAGACATGAAAAGGAAAAACGCTCTGAACAAGAAGAAAAAGAACCCCAAGCAGGGTCTTGAGCACAGGGTGAGCCTGGTTCTACTGGGTAAGAGCCCCACAGTGCCCAAACTGCTTGGGGGCCTGCCTCTCTTTAGGATCCAGGAGGCTCATTTGTGGCCCCTTGCAGGAATGAGAAATCCCGGAGACGCTCAAGCTCATACCGGATTGGAGGTAGCTTCTTTCACACCATTTAGCTCCATACAGACTCCATGGGTCTTACTCATGGAGGAAGGGGAGGAACTAGACCCGAGGGGCCTGGATATGCTGAGGGAGCTGGTCTCCCAAGAACCTTCCTGTGTATGGGAGCTGGCCGTAGAGCTTATGTTGGAAGAGAACGTCGTCTCTGATTTTGAATGGGTCACCACCTCTGATCTGGTGGGGATTCTGGGAACTAAGGGCAAGCCTTATCACCAGCTTGAGCCTCGTCTTTTTCCTCAAGAGGCCTTGAGAATGGCTTGGCCCAAGCAAACAGAAGCAATGGAGAGAAGGATTGCCCCGATCACCATAAGAAAAAGAACCTCTGACACCAATGAAAACTCACTCAGGCAAAAAGTTTCTGACCTAAGCCTGTTCGTGGATGGGCATTTCCGCCACTTTGATGACACCCGCTTCTGTCCTCACTTCCAGTGGCCTTGGACCAGCTATCTGACCATGCGTTACGAGCATATCCCGGCAGTAGAGAAGGGGATCTTGCAGGGCTGGGGAAACTCCGAGATGGCGGCTCAGGCCCTTTCATATCTGATACGCTTCGGACATTACAGCCAGGCATTTGAACTGTGGAAAAAAATTCCCAAGGCATGGTATGAGAACAACCCTCTTTTGCCTCAAATGGCAGCCCTTGCAGCACTGGCCTCAGGGCGATTCTCAGAGGCGAAACAGCTTCTTGTGGATCAAAAGGAGATCGCCGGATTTTCTCCCAGCGTGAAGTTTAACATGGCCAAGATGATGCTGGTGCTGGGGCGGGATGAGGAGGCGCTTGAGTGCTTGAAGGATCTGGTGGCTCAGGCCAGCTCCAGCGGGAAGGAGATTTCCGAAGCAAAGAAACTGGCCTTTCTCATAGAGGCAAACCAGAAAAAAAGGGCCAGTTTCACCTTGTGCATCTTGGCTCGCGACGAGGAAAAATTCATTGAGAACTGTATCTCTTCCATAGGAGGCTTGGCTGAAGAGATCCTGGTGGTGGACACAGGCTCAAAAGATAGGACAAAAGAAATAGCCATATCCCTGGGAGCCAGGGTAGAGGAATTCCCATGGGGGGGTGATTTTTCAGAGGCTCGCAACTTTGCACTAGAAAAGGCTACCGGCCAATATGTGTTCATGCTTGATGCGGACGAATACATTTCCCCTGAACATCTCTTGAATCTCCATGTTCTGAAGGCGCTTTTGCCCTTGAAGGAACCGCGGGCCTTTCGGGTTCCCATAGCTCACATACAGACCCGTCATAACTGGCTGGTCTTTGTGAGGGCCATCAACCCAAAACTGGAAAAAGAAGCTGTGCGGATTTTTCCAAGGATTGATGGAGTTGGATACAGGGGAAAGATAGAAGAGGAGATCGAGCCATCCCTGGCAGAGAAGGGAATTCCCATAGCCAATGTGGCAGCCTCGGATCTGACTGTTTTCCACGATCCCTTTTCCAGGGCGGATAGAGTCAGGCGCAAGTTGAAGATCTACGACACCATCACCCAGCCTGATCTCAAAGTGGCGCTGGCTGCTGTGGGGGATCATGCCTCGGCAGGGGACACCGAAGGGTTGCTCAGATGGTTGTGGCTGCTGCATGAGCGGTTCGGGCAGGAAAGTGTTGTCTTGCCCTTTTGCCTGAACCTGGCCCGTTTTCTGGAAAAGGTGGATGTAGGCCGGGCAGAGAGCCTCTACAGGGAGCTTCTTGGTTTGCCATCGGCGCCCCCAGAGGCTCTCTTGGGCCTTGCGGGTCTTCTGACAAGGTCAGGGAGAATGGATGAGCTTCAGGAGCTTGATTGGGAAAAGGCAGAGGGCAAGGAACTGGGGGCTGTACAAAAAACGGATCTCTTGAGTTACAAGGCGCTAGTGGCAGTCCTTGAGGGGGACCTGGAAAAGGCTTCGGACATGATGGAGTCCGCCCTGGGCTTGAATCCAGTCTCGCTTTTGGCTCAGGCGGTCAAGTTTCTTATCCTTCTTGGGGTCAAAGAACTGGAAGGCTCCCTTATTGCACTTTGGGATATGGCCGGAGTTCTTCAAATCTCCTTGGAGACCAGGGAGCAAGGTTTGGAGTGCTTGGTGGAGATGATTGAAAGGGTAAGCAGAGGGCTTTTGGATCGCGGGCTTATTGCCGAAAACAGGGTCCTTCTGGCTGGGGCCGAGATTTTGGAGAGCATTCTCTTGTCAGAGGTCCACAAGCAAGGGAGCGCCTCTCTTGGGAGATGAAATGGAAGGAGCATCCATCCTGGAGAAAAATTTGGAAGTGCTGGCCAAGAAGGATTCCCATCTGGCCAGGGCTATCGGGGATTTAACCCCCGAGAATTACCGTTTGATTCCATCTGCAAGGCCTGGGATACCCAATCTGCTTGAGCTCAGGCAAGATGCTCCACCGGTCTTGTATTACGACCCTCAGGATCCATGGGCTTACGCCCGTTGCCTGATCCATTCCCTCGAGCCTGCCAAGGCGCATCTTTTGGTGTGGCTGGGGATGGGCCTGGGCTATGGACTTTGGGAGCTCAGACCTCTGCTTAGGGCCAAGGCACCCCTTAGAAAACTCTTTATCGTGGAGCAAGACCCAGAGTGTTTTCGTTTGGCTCTGGAGGTGAGTGACCTGAGGGAAATCCTGGGCTGCCCCCAGGTGGAAATCCTGGTGGGAGTGCCCAAGGAATCCCTGTTCTCCAGGTTCGTCAAGGGGCTTTGGTCCGAAATGCTCCACATCAAGGCTCTTCGCTTTGTTCCTTGTCCTGCAGCGTTGGCAACGCACGGGGATTATTACCGGGAGGTTCCCAAGGCTGTTTCAGACTCGGCATCCACATGGATGGGGCAGTTGGGCAATGATCCCTTTGACACCCTGGTGGCCTACGAACATTTTCTCAAGAACTCCCAGGAGGTGGTGCAGGGCCCCAGACTCAGCAGCGTGAAGGGACTCTTTCCTGGCCGTCCAGCGGTGGTGGTGGCAAGCGGTCCTTCTCTAAACAAGAACGTTCACCTGCTCAAGCTGGTAGAGGAGCGTGCGGTCATCCTGGCTGTAGACGCATCCTGGAAGATCCTGGACAGCCATGGAATACAGCCGCACATGGTCACCTCGGTGGAAAGAACACCCGGAACGCATCGCTTCGTGGAGGGCCTCAACAGGGCGGGGAAGTCTGTGTATGCAATGGTTTCCTTCATCTTCCCCGAGACCTTGGCCTCGTACCATGGCCCCAGGCTCTTTGTAAACAGAGCATACGACTTCTTCCGCCTCCTGGGTATGGGTGAAGACTGCCTTGCCATGGGCAATTCCACGGCACACATGGCCTTCAAGATAGCCGAATACATGGGCTGTGATCCCATAATCCTTATCGGTCAGGACTTGGCCTTTGATCCATCGGGGTTCACCCATGCTCAAGGCTGTGTGCACGGAGAAAGGCAGATCTTCTTTCACGAGGACCGGGTGCTTGAAGTTCCGGGCAATATGGAGCCAACTGTCAAGACCTGCGGCACCTGGTACAAGTTCCTCAAACAATATGAACAGCACCTGATGGATTACTCAGGCAAGTGCATAAATGCCACCGAGGGTGGAGCATTCATACGAGGCGCCCATGTCATGACTTTCTCCCAGGCAATAGAGCAGTACTGCCTGGAGGATTTCTCTCCTAGAGATGTCTTGTTGGGCTCTTTGAGCCGGTCTTGCCAAAGAAGGACCTTGGAATTCAGAAAGGGAGTGCTTTTCCTCAGGGATCTCAGCTCTCAGATCATCAAGTGGTGTAGGGAGGGACTGGAACTCTTGGCCGACCCCTTGGCTCAGGTGGAGAACTTGGCCTCTCAAGAAATGGATAAGATTCCAGCGCCCCTGGCGATATCCCTCAGGAAAACCACAGATAGGATTGCAGAGGTGCTGGACAAGCTCATCTGGGACCCAGGTCCGGTAAGGCGTCTGGGAGAATACCTGCTTCAACCCTGTGGAATTCCGTTTGCTTTGGAGTGGCACGTGTTGGGATATCGTTTCGAGGACGAGACCTGGGGCCTGGCTTACCGTTTGAAGCTGGCTCGGGACTTTCTCGCCACCTTGGGACAACTGTGTTTGTCCCTGGATCATGCATTCGAGTCCAACAGAACACATCTGGGTGCACTCATGGAGGGATCATGTTAAGCCCCATGGCGGATAACTTGGAGAAGCAAAGGGACCCAGGCCCGGCAGCAAAGGATCTTGTGTCTCAAATGCACGTAAACTCTCCCACTTCAAAGGCGCTTGTTACCCCGTTTGAGAAAATGAAGATCCTGGGCATGTACAGCGAGGCCAAGCGGATCCGGGAAGGCAAGATTCCTTACCCGCGCATGGCAATTGTGTATCTCACCTATGTGTGCAACCACAACTGTCAAGACTGCCTATACGGGGAATGGAATCGTTCTCACCACGTCATCATGGAGGCTAGATGGTTCCCTAGATTGGTGGAATCGTTGGTGGGACTCGGCATCAAGGCAGTGGAGTTCTCCGGGGGCGGAGAGCCCACTATGCACCCCGATTTTGTCCGTCTTGTGTACTGCCTGGCCAACGAGGGTCTGGAAATGGGGCTTCTCACCAACGGTACTATGCTTCGAGGAGAGATCCTCGAGGCTGTGGTGAATCACTTTACGTACGTACGCATCAGCATTGACGGGCATACCAAGGAACTTTACGACCTTATCAGAAGACCTTCCCGAACCGCCGGATTCCAGGAGGTGGTGGAAAACGTTTCAGATTTGAGGCGATCCAGGGACCAGAAGGGATCCTGCCTCACCATAGGAGCCAAGGTTCTGTTGTCGAAGCTCAATTACGGCGGCTTAGTTGAGATGGTGAGATTCTGCAAGAAAGTAGGCTTTGACTATGTTCAATTCAAACCCCTGAGGAACTCCCCGTATAGCCTGGGACCCGCCGAGGTTGAAACCGCAAACTACATATTGGCGGGGATAAAAGGCAATTCCCCAGGGATATCGGTTTACGGAGGGGCTACTGGAACCAGTTACCTCAGGAAGTGCTGGCTTACGCCCATTCACTTGGTGATAGATCCTTTAGGGGATGTTTATCCATGTTGTTATTATCAATACAGGGCTGATCGGATGCTCATAGGAAATTTCTTTCAAGACCCAGCAGAGAAGGTTTGGTTCGGATCCAGGCATCACCAGGTGCTTCAGGATTTGCGTGTGGAGGAATGTAACTTGTACGACTGCAGGTGGCATCTCTACAATCAAATCATGGACGAGATATTCGAAGAAAACAGATTACATGTGAACTTCATCTAGGGGGTCACATGAGGATACTGATCTTGAACAACGATATCATCACAAGACAGGCTGCCAAGGCCTTGTCCGAAAACGGGCACCAGGTGACTCTTTCAGGCAGCCCGGAGACCTACACATTAAGTCCTGAAGATCTGCAAGTACTCTTGGACAAATGTGCACCCGATTTCTGTTTGACGAGAAATAGAAGGATATTTGACAGAGGCTTCAATCCTCATGGGTTGGAAGTGGATATGTTTGTGGCGAACAATAGGGTTCCGCTTGTCTGTTGGTTCACCGAGAATCCGTTAGCTGCGGGAACTCTTGATAGCACAAACTATTTCTACCTTAGGCATTCTGAGAACTGCTTGATCCTTTGTTTTTCTCCAGAAAGCGCCATGCGCCTTAAGGCCTTGGGACACAAAGCGGGATATCTTCCTTTGGCTGCTACTCCCGAGTGGTTTCAGCCCAACAAAAGGAATCCAGATTTGTATGGGGTTAGTTTCGTAGGGAGGCCGAAGGTATCCATCCCCCCAGGATGGGCCAAAAACGGGCTAGCCGACCTGGTGCATCGTTCTTTGTGGGCCAAAGAGCAAATGACCTTACAGAGCTTCCAGCGAGAAGTCATACCGAGAGTGGGTATTTGTCTTCTCCAGGACCTGGAGAAGGATTCGACCCTGGAATTGCGGAGCCTGCAGGGGCTCTTTGAAAACTTTGCCTTACATGTACAGCTTTTCTTATACAACCAGCTGAATATCCATTTCATGGTCGAGGCTGGCAGGTTAAATATGCTGAAGACTCTAAGATGGTTGCTTGAGGCCGGAGTGCAGGTGCAACTCTTTGGAGGAGATGAGTGGGGTAAGATTTTTCCCAGTTTGGGCGAGACGCCGTTTGTGCCTTTTGAGCAACAGGCCTCTGTTTACACGAGTTCAAAGATCAACCTGGTTCTCAGCAAACTGGAGCTTGGAGATGTAGTTCACGAAAGAATATTCAATATCGGTGCATGCTCTGGATTTGCTTTGGCCGAGCATCGGGATGCCATAACCGATCTTTTCCCCGAAGGGGAAGTGCCTACTTTCAAGGATCGTGAAGAGCTATTGGAGAAGGTGGAGGTATATCTTCATTCGCACAACAAGAGGCTGGAGATCTCTCAAGCCCTGCATGAAAAGGTGATGAAGGAGCATACATTTCAGGTACGAATGGAGCAGATGTTAGAAAAGGTTAGAGGATTCTTAATGGAGAAGTTAGACCAAGGGCTTGAAACGGAATCATTGGAAAAGGGTTTTTTGCAATGAGCAATAGGAGCTGGCTGAGCCCATTCAAAGCGGTAAACCATATGGAACGGATTTTTGCATATGGAGCAGGGGAGGCAACTTACCCGGTACATGTGGAAGTTCACCCCACAACCCGTTGTAATCATCGCTGTAAGAGGTGTGCTTCGGTCATTCCCAAGATCCCAGGGAGGAAAAGACTAAAGCTAGCCTACACGCGGGATACGGATATTCCCCTTCGCAGGCTTCTTTCCCTAATGGAAGAATTTGGTAGTTGTGGGGTCAAAGCCATCACTCTATGCGGTGGAGGGGAGCCTTTGGTTTATAAGGGAATAGCAGAAGTAATTCGGCGTGTTCTGGACATGGGCATGGCCTTGGGAATCATAACAAATTTGAATATTGAGTTAGACGCGGATCTGCTAGACGTGCTGAGTCGGGCAGCTTTCATCCGTGTCAGCCTGGATGCAGCTGACGAGGAGACCTACCGCCTTCTTCACCGACCCCGAGATGGCGGAGATTTTAGAAGGGTTCTTCGGAACATAAGGGAATTGGCTTTGGCTGGTCCTGATGTAGGCTTGAACTACCTGGTGCAGGTGGAGAATTATCGGGACATAGAGCGGGCTGCGGCCTTGGCAGCGGAGTTGAGAGTAGCTTACATCCGTTTCACACCCGCCCACACGATGCAAGAGGGACGTGAGTACCTTCCAATCTGGGATGATATCACTTCCCAATTCGAAAAAGCAAAAAAATATGATTGTAAAGAGCTTGCTGTCCTCGGGGCTGTAGAGAGATTCCACAATATGATAGAAAACCGCAAAGACTACCAACGTTGCATTTACCACGAGTTTCACCCCATCCTTGGTGCTGACCTCAATCTTTATCCCTGTTGCGTGCTCAACTACTTCAAGGGCTTTGAAATGGTCAACCTGGCAGAACTACCGTTTCCTTCGGCCTGGCACCAGAGCCAACGGAAGCTCTTTTCAGCCAACCTTGATCCCTCGCTGTGTCCGCCTTGTTGGTTCGACGTGCAAAATCGTCTCATGAACTATATGGTTTTGGAGGACAAGAGGCATGTGGACTTCCTCTGACAGAAGCGGCCTTGCAGATGCCTTTTCGGCGCTAAAAGTGCTTCAACATCTTGATCGAATTCAGCGGATGAAAGAGGGTGAAATAGTCCCACCCGTCACTGTGGAACTTGATCCTACGAACATTTGTAATCATTGCTGTATCTGGTGCCTTGACCAGCGCTTTCGAGACAGTTGTCATGACAGCCTTGAGTGGGAGTTCGTTAGAAAACTTGTGCTCGAGTTGGCCGTGTTGGGCACTAAGGGAGTCGTGATCAAAGGAAGCGGGGAGCCAACCCTCGTCCCATATTTGGCCGATTTGCTTTACCTTTTAAAGGAAGTGGGAATCAGATCAGCTCTTACCACAAACGGAACATTTCTTGCGGGAGCAAAGGCTAGAGCCGTGGCAGAGTGTTGCGACTGGGTGAGGATCAGCCTGGACGCAGGTACCGCTGAAACCCATCAGAAAATCCACAGACCTGTCCAGAAAGGCGATTTCGAAAGAATCCTAACCAATATGAAAGAGCTGGTGGAGATAAAGCACACGCTAGGAGCCAACCTCGTGATTGGTTATAAATTTAGCGCTGACGAGAACAACTACCACGAGATCCTAGCTGCTGCAAGTTTGGCAAGGGATCTGGGGGTAGACAACTTTTCGGTGAGAGGTGTGGACTTGAAGTGTCACGGATATGAGGATCAAGCCTTCCGGAAAGTGGAAAAAGAGATCTTGATGCTTATGAAAGAGGCACACAGTCTCAGTACCCCCGAGTTCGCCGTGGTTGTGGGCGGCATACGAAATCCGGCCCCCATAAGTTCTTGCCCGGCATCAGATTTAATAGGTGTGGTCTCTGCCAACGCTCATGTTTATGCCTGCCTGGATCTCAAAGGGGATGAGGCTTTCGATTTGGGGAATATTGGCGAGCATGGTTTCGGGGGGGTTTGGTATGGGGAGAGGAGGATGGAGGTTCGCAAGAGGGTTCAAGCTCTCCAATGCCGAGACCGCTGTTCT
>FWPU01010981.1_pt1 | contig 13014 bp, 9 predicted proteins | sample 2228361 | NCBI WGS metagenome assembly FWPU01 (sample SAMEA103939777, study PRJEB20133) | metagenome | reverse complement strand
TCAGCCACGCAGCGCAGCGGAGTGGCGTCCCAACGGCACTCCACTCCGTTCCGTGCCTGACTACAAACGAATTTTGGGATAGGCTCTTAGGAACACTTGGTGCCGAGGGGCAGAGTCGAACTGCCGACACGCGGATTTTCAGTCCGCTGCTCTACCACCTGAGCTACCTCGGCGTCTGGCGCGCCCGACCGGATTCGAACCGGCGATCTCCAGATTGACAGCCTGGTGTCCTGGGCCTCTAGACGACGGGCGCACGCTGTCGTCAGCAACCATTATTCTACACATCCAACGCGCCTTTGTCAATCCCTCGCGCTAAGAAAAAGGCAGAGGAAAGTATCCCTTCCTCTGCCTTCTCAGGCAACACGCATTACGCCTCACGTCTCACGCAATCACTTTCATCTTACCCGGGTCGAAGCGCACGGCTTTGTTCTGGCGGTAGGAGATTTCCGCCATGCAGAGCGCGACCATGACGGGCGTGGCGACTTCGACGGGGCAGAACAGTTTCTCGCCGGTGCGGATGGCTTTGAACCAGTTCTTCTCGTGAACGCCGATGTTCTCGCCCGTGCCGCCGACTTGCTCGTTCATCTCCTCCACTTCGTCGGCGTAGGTGGACTCCGGCTTGATGGCGATGTTGTTGCCGCCGATGGTCATGACGCCTTTGTTGCCGCGAATGAGGTCGGGCAAGCCCAGTTCGCTGCATGTAGAGCCCGCGATGAGGACGGTGTGCTTGCTGGGGTATTCGACCAGAACGTGGATGGTGTCGGGCACTTCGCGGTCGGTCTGGACGTAGATGCCGCCGCTGGCGACGACGCGCGAGGGCCACTCCACACCGATGGCGAGCATGAAGGGGGTCAGGCGGTGGGGGAACAGGTCGTGAGTGATGCCACCCGAATACGCCCAGTATTTGCGCCAGCGGAAGTAGTGGTCGCGGTTGAAGGGAATCTTGGGGCAGGAGCCGAGCCAAGCGTTCCAGTCGAGGTTGTCGGGGCTGGCGCTTTCGTCAATGCCGTAGTTCCACTCGCCGCCTTTGGAGTTGCGGCAGTAACTCGTCTGGCTCCAGACCACCTTGCCGATTTTGCCCGCTTTGATGAGTTCGTTCGCCTTGCGCCACTTGTCGTCGCTGGTGAACTGCACGCCGATTTGGACGACTTGCTTGGGGTGCACCTGCGCCGCCTTATACATCTTAATGCACTCATCCAGATAGCGCGCCATCGGCTTTTCGCAGTAAACGTGCTTACCCGCGTCCAGCGCGTCCACGAGCATCTGGCAGTGCCAGTGTTCGGGTGTGGCGATGAGCACGGCGTCCACGTCTTTGTTCTCTAACAGTTTGCGGTAGTCGTGATAGACCGTCCCGCCGGTGGCGTTTTTCGCCGCCTCTTTGCGCTTTTCCCAGATGTCGCACACCGCGATGATGTCCGTGTTGTCTTCGTTCTTCCGTCCCATGATACTGCTGACGTGCGCCATGCCCATGCCGCCAACGCCGATGAATCCAATGCGGATGCGGTCATTCGCGCCGATGGCGCGCGCGCGGCTGGTCGTCCACCCGCTGACCATCAGCCCCGCAGCCAGCGCGCCCGTCGTCTTGATGAAATCCCGCCGCGTTGTTTGTCCTTCTTTCTGTTCACTCATGTTAAACCTCCCATTGAATTCCAGACCTTGTGTTGATAACGTCAAACTCGAAATTCGAAATCCGAAAATCGAAACAAATTCATAATGACGAAAAGTTAGAAATTCAAAACCGCACAACCCACCACGCCGGGCGGCGAAGAGGTTTGAGTCATTGGTATTTTGAATTTTGGAATTGTTTCGAATTTCGTGCTTCGAATTTCGGATTTGGCATCGCCAACTTAGACATCTTATCCTCTATCGGGTATCGCTGATAGAAGGTTGCGATTCAGATTTTTGAGGGACTCCCTCTACATCGCAGAGGGACCGGGGCGGCGAGACGCCGCTTGCCTTCCCCCTCTCTTCTACACCGCGAACCACTCCGGCTGGAACGTGACCTTCGTTTTGTTCCGCACGGCTTCGTTGGCTTTGATGGCGATGACGGCGGCTTGTAAGCCCTCGCGCACGCCGCAGTTGGGTTTCTTGCCTTCGCGGATGTTCGCCACGAACTCCTCGATGGCGTAGAAGAAGGAGTTCTTCCCTGCCTCTTTTTGTCGTTTGACCTTGCCGGGTTCGAGACCTTGCGCGAGAAGTTTGGTCGCATCGGCGACGAGGGTGATGCCCTCTTCGTCACCCACCATCTCTTTGCCCGCGTAAACTTCCCAGCCGAAAACGTCGGCATCGGCTTCCTTGAACAACCAACCGCGTTCGTCGCGCAGCACAATCGCGCCGCCCGCGCCCGCTACCTGCTCGAAGATGCCCTCATGCGTGCAAATGAGGGTCGCGGAGTAGTTCACCGTGACGTTGTTCGGGTACTCAAACAGGCAATGTGCCGTGTCGAACGTCTCGCGCCCGTCGTTCCAGACGGTGATGCCCCCCCAGCCGGTCACGGACACCGGCAGATTCCTGATGTACCACGTCAGCACGTCCAATTGGTGGCTGCCGAACTCCCCCATCAACCCCGCCGAGGTGTCATTGTAAAGTTTCCAATTCAACACCTTTTGCATCTTGGGGTCGCTGACCGCGCGCCGCCAACTCTGCTTTTTGTTCCACTGCGCCCGCCCTATCTTCACGTCCTTGACCATGCCGGCGCGGACGAACCTGACGACATGATGATACAGGGGATTGGAGCGCTGATGGTGTCCGACCTGAAAAACTTTCTTCGACGCCTCCGCCGCCCGCACGATGTCTTTGGCTTCGTCAATGACGATGGCGAGCGGGGCTTCACAGTAAACGTGCTTGTCCGCTTGCAGGGCGGCAAGGCTGATTTCTTTGTGCGTGGTTGGGGGGGTGGCAATGAAAACGGCGTCTAAATCCTTCTCGGCATCGAGCAACTGACGGTAATCGTTGTAGGACTTGGGCGGGGCTTTCGGTCCCGCAGCGTTCAGACCTTTCTTGAGGTTCGACGGATAGATGTCACACACAGCCGCGATTTGAATGTCGGGAATGCGCGTCATCTGAGAAATGAGGTTTTGTCCCTGCAACCCCGTTCCAATCACCCCAACGCGCACCGGCGGGAGTTGGGGCTTGGGCGGTTCGGCTTGAGCGGAACTCTTCTCTTGATTCATCAGCGACAACGCGACGACGGCGGTTGTGCCGGATAAAAACGTCCGTCGACTGATGAGGTCGTGTTCGTTCATGCAACTTCTCCTTCAGGCATCGCTCGCAGGAGCGCAATTCATTGCGCTGCTGCGAACGCTTCCTCATTCATCGGAAAGACCGTGAGGCATTTTAGCAGGCGGAGGAAGAAGTTGCAAGGTGGAACGCCCATCTAACTCTCCCACCGTTTCGCCAGTTCCGCTTTAAGGGCATGGAGGTCGCGGATGAGGATTTGTCGGCGGATGACGGCGATGTAGCCTTTCTTGCAGTAGTAAGATAATGCCTTGTTGACGGTCTCGCGGGTGGAACCGATATAGCCTGCAAGGTCGGATTGCGTGAGTTTGAGAGAGATGCTCCTGCCCCGGTGGGTGTCGACACCGTATTCCTGCGCGAGGTCAATGAGGACTTTGAGCACGCGCCCGTAGACGTCAAGCGAAGCCAGGGCTTGAATGAGGCTGTCGGCATCGCGCAGCCGTCCCCCCACGACTTGCAGGAGGTGAATGGCAATGTGGGGATTACGCTCAATGCACTCCAGCAGGTACTCGCGTTCCAGCAGCAGCGTGGTGGTTTCCTCTATCGCGGTCGCGTCGGCGGATCGCTCTTTGCCGTCGAACAAACTGAGCTCGCCAAAGAATTCGTTGGATCCTAAGATGTCATAGATGAGTTCCTCGCCGTCGCCGCGTAGGGCGTGGATTTTGACCTTGCCGGAAACGATAATGTATAGTGTGCGCCCCGGTTCGTCCTTGTAAAAAATCGTCTCACCCGTGCGGAAGTTGCGCGTTCTCATGCACTGGGCGATGAGTTTCTGCTGTTCCTCGCTCAAGTCCGCAAACAGCGGCACGCGCGCCAATACTCTCGTAGTCGACATGATGTTCACCTCCTCAAACCTCATCGGCATTATACCCCCCACGCGGCGCTTTCATGCGTATAAAACGGTTAATGTGATGAGACTCACATTCGCCCCGTTCCCATGCTGGGTAAACTCAACGCAGATAAGTGAAGGACGGGCGGAGTCATGCGCCCGTCTCGTTGCGCCCTTGCGATGCACGGCAACCCGCAACGAGGCAGGACGAAGGCTCTGCCCCGCTTCGCTCCATCGAAGAGGCACCTTGATAATCGTCAGTTTTGGTTGGATGCGCAGTCCCACATTTCATGGCTCCGACAAGTCGGAGCACAAAAAGGGGGACATTCACATGCGTGCACTGTGGGTCATTGGGTTCTTGGCGATTCTCGTCGTCGCTGTGTCAACGGGGTTTGCCGCGTCGCGTCAGCCGAAGGCGCAGGACGTGACACCGACACAGGTCGACCCTGTGCCACTCATCCACCGCCTGGAAGCCAAACTGGACAAAATTGAGCGTAAACTGGACGCGACCGACCCAGAACACAAGCGATTGGCGGAGATGGTGGCGGAAACAGAGGCGTTGCTCAAGCAGTTCGCCGAGGCGGCGGCGGTCGCTTACGGGAAGATGGAGCGCAAGGCGGACGCCGCAGAAGCCAAGTTGGACCGTATTGAACGCACACTGGCGGGCGGGCTGCAGGTCACCAACGCCCAACTTAACCATCTCAACGTCCATCTGGAACGGCTGGAAGCGAAGTTGGACCGGTTGGAAGCCAAAGCGGATAGGACGACCAGTAATGGCGGATCGTGAGTAGCCCCAAGGTCTGTTTCAGGACTTGAGGGCGCACGGACTCTCGGGGAAGGGACCGCGCATCCAACCTTTTTCCCGAAAACCCCAGGCTGACCGGAAGACGGCTCTGCCCTACCAGTCTTACGCCGCAGAGGTCTGACTGCGACAGCCGCCGGACTGATATTTCTGAAAGTGCCATCCTCCGCTGTCCGATTATAGCAGAACCGGGCGGAGTTGGCAAATGGAGGAAAAACAAACATGAAACCATTGAGATACCCACTCATTCTCGCGTCCATTCTTTGTGGCAGCCTTGCGTTCGCGCAAGCGGACGCCAAAATTACAAAAGCCATCGCTGCCATGCGTGCCAAAGACTACGTCACGCGCAGCAAGGCAATGGACGAACTCATTCAAATCGGCAAACCCGCCGTGCCCGCGCTGATTGAACTTCTGCGCGATAAGGACATGGACATGCGCTGGAACGCCGTCCACGTTTTGGGCTACATCCGCGACCCGCAATCGCTGCCCGGCGTGATTGAGCGCGTGCTGAAAGATGAGGACGTTCACACCCGCTGGCGGGCGATTTGGGCGATGGGGCAGGTGGATGACGGCACGGCGGCGGACAGACTGCTGCCGCACTTGCAGGGCAAAGAGGCGACGGCGCGTTGGCGCGCTGCTGTCGCGTTGGCGGTCATGGGACGAAAAGAAGCCGTGCCCGTTTTGCATGAGGGCTTGAAATCGTCGGAGTCGTGGATTCAATGGGAAGCCGCGAACGGTTTGGGCACAGTTCATGACGAGAACTCGGTGACGCTATTGACGGAGGTTCTCAAGTCGTCGAACCGTGACGTCGTGCAGGAAGCCGCGCTGTCGTTGGGGCGCATCGGGGACGCCCGCGCCGTGAACGCGCTCGTGAACGCGCTCAACCATCCCGAACGCGAAGTCCGCTGGCGTGTTGCATTAGCATTGGGCGAAATCGGCGACGCCCGCGCGCTCCCATCGCTGCAAGAGCGACTGAAAATCGAAAAGGATACGCTCGTCAAAGAGAACGTTCAGGAAGCCATCGGGCGGATTGAGAAGAAAGCGGTTGTGAAGAAATGAGTATGGGAGTGTGGGGGGGTGGGGGTATGGGAGTAAACGACTTCCACACGCCCATACTCCCATACCCCCATACGTTTCACCGCTCCTTATTGAGCCTTCTGCTGCTCCACCACGACAGAAACAGCAACACCGCCGCGCCAATAGCCGAAGGGACGGCGAGTGAGCGCCACTTCCACCACCAAACGGTCAGCGCGGAATACTCCGTTGCGGGGCGCGTGCGAAACATCCACGGCGCGTCGTAAAACTGAATGATGTTGCGCATCTGCTGAGTCGAGCGACCGTCCAACCATGCGCCCAGCCACGTCAGTCCGCCCAACAGCAACGCGCTGAGGATGACGCACAGCACCATTGCCTTCGCGGTGCTCTTGGTGAACGCGCTGGCGAACACGGAGGTCACGGCGAACGCGGCGAACGCCATCCCCATTGCGACGGCGAAGGGGATGAACTGTTTGAGTTCGATGAAGTTGAATCCCACGCCGATGCCACCCAGACTGAAAGCGAGAACGGCGACGAGCAGCGCGTCCACGAAGCGCGGGAAACAGACCGCCCAGTGCAGCGAACGCGACTTGAGCGGCAGACTGAGCAGCACGCCCCACTGTCCGCTCATTTTGAGTTGCGAAATGGTTGCGCCGCAGTTGAGTCCGCACAGCGCGCACAGACCCACGGCAATTCCCCACGGAATCCGCAGAACGTCCTCAGACATGCCCCACGTCGCAGGCATCCCGTTGAGGTATACGTCCCAGACGAAGTACAGTCCGCCCGTCGTGCCGATGACGAGCACGGCGAACCAGCCGACCGCCGTGATGCGGCTGCCGCTGCTGCGCGCCATGAGGTAATCGTAAACAGGATTGCGGACGCCGAAGTCGTAAAGCCCCCTGCGCCGTCGAATTTTGCCGCCCAGCTCTAACATAAACGGCGCGGTTTCGGGTCGCTGCAGCGCGGTCACGAGCCACGGCTGTCGCATGACCCAGCGCGTGTCCTCCAACGCGAACAGAAATGCCAGCAACGCAACCCCCAGCCAATACACCAAGCCGCCCAACGTGAACGCGTTGGGCGCATCAAACCCATCAGCCCATTCTCCGGGTCCGCCCAAACTGCCGCCGCAGGCGGTGATGGCGTTAAGCAGCGAGATGAACGGCAGCATCAGGAACGACTCATATTGATTCAATCCAATGTCTCGTGGAATCGTATCCGTCCACTTCGACAGAAGCGACGGGGCTTTCCAGCCCAGCCATACGACCGACGGCACAAAGAGAAGCAGCGCGAGGCGTCCCTTCCACCGCGCCCGCCACAGCGAACGTGCCACAATAAACGCCACGTAAAGCAGCGCAAGCAGAAAGACGCCGAGAACAAAGTTGGATAGCAGTGTGTCGGTCAGGTAGGTGGGCGGGGATTGGTTGAACGGCGGTTCGCCGCTGAAAGTGCGCATTCGGTTGCAATTGCTTTGATACTTCTTCCACATCGGGTAGGTGATGGGCACGCCGCACGCAATCGCCGTCAGGACAACCGCAATCGCAAACGGCAGCAGCCACAGGCGCAGCGAGCGTCCGCGACTCGCCAGTATCACAACGCGCCGCCACCACAGCGCGCCGTAGCCCAGACACGCGCCGATGAGCAGGAACGTCAGCAGCAGCACAACGCCCCACAGCAGACCGCCTACCGTGATGCCCATGCGGATGCCGAACGGCAGCAGCACCGGCAGCGCACCCATCAGCGGCATCGCCGCCACCGTCCACGCCGCGAGGATTTGCGCGGTGACGAACCCCAACGGACGTATCGTCGTCAGCGCGACGTCCAGCAGCGTCCCATCGCGCACCTCCGCGCCGCGAAACTCCCGCGCCAGCCACAGCGCGAGCAACGACGTGACGACGCACAGTCCGCCCACCACCCACGCCAGCACGTCACGGGGCACAGGTGGCTCAAGGAATTGCCGGTCAGCGTCGGTGGTGGCAACGGGTATCGGCGCACCCATGGCAAGTCCAGTTCCCGGAGGCTGTGACATTTGCGGGGGTTTGGCAATCGTCATCGGCAGCAGGCAGACCATCGCGCCCGCCAACGGCAGCCACCAGAAGCGATGCCGCCATGCGCGGATTTCTTTGCTGTAAATGGTGGTGAAGGAGGTGAAATCCATCATCTTTATCCCCAGCGATTGATGCTCATTGCCGAGTTGTTTCAATAATCTTTGGCTTTTGGGTGCTCCGTAGGGCGAGAAATCCTTTTCCGCTTCGGTGGGGAAGGCAACAAATGATGAGACAGCAGAAAAGGATTTCTTGCTCTACGAAGCACCACCTCATGCTTTGACATGGGGATAATGGGCTTACCGCATCCCGCCCATCATTGACATGTCCATCGGCATCCCCATCCCCTGTATCACCATCGCGTTCAACCAGTCCATCTGCCAATAACTGCCTGCCGACGCTCCATCAACTTTCACCTTCAGACGCACCGCGCCAGCGGGTGCGTAGAAGTAGTCCATGCTGAGTCCGTGATTACTCTCCGATTGTTTCAGGTTCGGCTTCCAACGGTGCCACGCGCCCGTGCGCCAGTTGTAGGCGGCGAGGGTCAGGGAGGCTTTGCCCGACAACTTGCCGTGCGTCCAGATGACGAGTTGATATTTGCCCCGCTTCGGCGGGGGAAAAATCCCGCCGTATTCCAGCACGACTTCGCCGCGATTAAACTTCCAGCCCGATTCTGATTCGGGGCGTTCCAGTTTCATGCTGGCTTTGAGGATGTGGGCGATGTCCAGATGGCCGAGATCCTCGCCGTAGTCCCAAGCGCGCTGCCGTCGTTCCCGTTCTATTTCGGGCATTGCGCCGCGCAGTGGGATGAGGACGAGGTGATACCATTCCTGCTTGAACCCTTTCAGCGCAACGTTAAATGGCGGCTGGTCGGTCACCGCCATGTATACGCCGCCGTAGTTACGCCAATCCCAATTCAGTGATTGCAGACACTCCTCCCGCGCCCACAACTCTCCCTGCGCGCGCCGCGAGGCTTTGGGAAAATCACGCTGGATTTGCCAGAGCGAGATGCCCCTCCTGCGCGGTACGCGCTGTGCCGTTTCTATGTTGACCGTCACGGACGCGGACGCGCCCGGCGCGAGGTCGGGAACGGAGACCACGTAGAAGGACAGCGGATGAATCAGCGCGACGCGCCCCCGCCGCAGCGTTTTTCGCGTGCGGTTGGTGATGCGATAGCCGAACGTGTGCCCCACGCCGCCGCCCTCCGCCGTGATGCTCTTCACGTCGTCGCTTGCGACGTAAGCCCACAGTGCCTTCAGCGACCACGTTTGGGGATAGACGTTACGCAAGCGAGTGAACGTATCGCCGACATGGAGCGTGTAAGGCGAGGACGCGTCCTCGTCAGAACTGACTCCCCCGAACCTTACAGAGGGCGCGCCGATGGTCACGTCGAACTCGCGCCGCGAGGGGAAGAACATTTGCCCCATGAACCAGTTGTCCACCGTGCCCTGACCGGGATTGAAGGATTTCAGCGTGATGCCCGCTGCGTAGAACTGCCCCGTGATGGCGCGTCGCAGCACGCCGCAGTAGCCGAAGCCGAACAACGCGGCGATGCCGCCCAACACCAGCCACGTCATCTCTTTGCGGCGGGCGATGCGCACGGTATAAACGACGGCGAGAACGAGGACGATGGCATAGACGATGAGCGGCGCAAGCAGGGCGTGACGCGACGGGAGGTTGACGACCTTCGCGCTGCGGATGAGGGCGATGAGTTCGTCCGACATGTTGACGAGCGGAGGCGACAGATAGGCGTGACCATTGCGCCAGCGCAGCAGCGTGCGCCAGAACTCGGTTTTGCCCGACCAACTTCTGAACGGCTCGCGGCGCGGGTCGAAGGTGAGGAAGATGACACGCCCTCTGCCCTCTCGGCGTTCCACCACGTAAGGCGTTCGTTCATCGCCAATGAGAACGCGAGCATTGGAGCGCGGCTGACAGACGACGAACGACTGCCGCGCATCCGCGCCGTTCAGGTCACCCACGATGAGAGCCAACGGGCGCAGGCTTGCAGAAATCGTGCGGTCGGTCAGCGTCACAGGCAGCAACTTCTCAAGAAAACTTTGCCGTAGGGCAGCGGCAGAATCGCCCGCCGACACGATGAGCGTCCCTCCATGGCGCAGCCACTGGCGTAGGGCGCGCTGCTGCTCCCGGTCCACGCTCGCGGGAGCGCCGACGCTGACGAGGCTCTCCATCATCGTATAGCCCATCCACGCCGACGGGACATCACGCCACGCGTCAAAGTTCGCCACGCAGGGCGTGGGCGCGTTGAACGTGCTGCCGTAATTCACATTCCCCAGCGGATTTTGCAGCGGTGTGCCGCTGTCCTCCAGACTCTTCAAGCCCAAATCATCCGCACCGATGACAGCGATAACATCATCGCCGCTCTCGCACGCTTTCACCTTCACGCTCCGCCGCGCCCTGCGGCGACCCTCCGCCCAAACCTCTGCCTTCACTTCCTTCGCGCCATGCGGAACGCGCAGCGGTAACTCAAACTGCTTGCGGCTGTTCGGCGGCAGGTCGACGTCGCGCTCCGTCGTCCCGCCCTCAAGGCGCCGCACGCCCGAAACCGCTCGAAGCACGACCTTTCCGCGCAACGCCTCCGCGCCATCGTGCGTGACCGTCACCCGCGCCATCGCATAGTGCTGGTGGCGCACCACGCCGCCGATGCCGACGTCCACAGAGGCAATCTCCGTCGCCGCGCGCGCGGAGCAGAGGCGCAAGGCAAACAGAAGCAGACAACAAAGGTGGGCAAGTCGTCTCCTCGTTCTCATAGCGTCCCTCTCCACCGATTGGATGTTCCTATTATAACACAGAATGGAGAGGCTTAAAAAACGTGAGTTCGGGATAAGGGGCTCAATGGGGTAAAATTGAATTTGCTAAACCAATCAACCCAAGGGGTAGCTCCACACGGAATCGTGGGGAAGTGTCTTTTTGAAAAAACAGAGAGTCCAAGCCGTAATCCTTCTTGAGAAACTACACAGGAAAGGATGATAGGCATGGACCCTCACCCTGTATTTTGCCCCCACCCAGACTGTCCCGCCGGAGGGCAGGTCGGTGAGGGCAACATCGGGATTCATTCGCAGAAGGAACGCCGTTATCGCTGTCAGGTCTGTGGCAAAACCTTCGTCGAGCGCAAAGGCACGCCCTTCCTTCGGCTTGGATGAGCGCACCGTCTGGGACTGGCAGCAAAAGGCGGGAGCGCAGTGTCAGGCGGTGCATGAACACCTCGTCGTCGCGCCCCAACGGGAACTGGGGGAAGTGCAAGCCGATGAGATCAGGGTCAAGCGGCAGGGCGGGGTGGTCTGGATGGCGATGGCGCTGATGGTGAGCGCCCGCCTGTGGTTGGGGGCGGGCATCACGCACCACTGCTGGAGTGTGGAAGAGTTGTTGTCCTATCATGTCCCTCCGTCCCGTTGGAGACCTCCCAAGCAGCGGGGACGCCCTGCGCGGGCGACCAAACGGCTGATTGCGAGGTGGTGTGCATGACCACGATTGAATGTGGAGCTACTCTCACGGATAAGGCTGCTGAGATTCGATTATCTATCATATCGGAGGAGGTCAGAACCCCATGAGCATTTGGGAATAATGTGCAAAAGACCCGGTTCGCTTTGTTTTAGTGCATTTCCATATTCTGCTGCCGCCTAAGACTGAGTTCATTTACCGTCTCAACTTGGAATGGGTTGACGCTCGTCGTTACGCATCGTTTGTGTATCCGCGTAGCGGTGGTCATGCCATCATCGCACACCGTGATGGTATTGACCTGCGTTGGTCTGAGACTGAGATTCTGAACCGGCTCAGCGAATTGGCAGAGGAATACTTGGAGAAGGTGAATCAGCAAAAAGGCAAGTAGCACATCGCACCCTCACTTCCACATCTTCCTCACTTTCCTCCTCAACCACTCAATCACTCCATCCCCCGATTCCGCCGATGTCTCAGACGGAGCGGCAGCGGCGCGGGGAAGGGTGTCGGTGTCGAATTGTGGCGATGTGGAGGGAATGGGCAGGTCGGTCAGCGCGGGCGTGGGTGCAGTGGCAGCAAGGGGCAAATCTTTCAGGTGTTCTGTTGCCTTTTCGATTTCCTCAATCGCTTGGCGGCAGGCGGCTTTCACGCCCCCCGATTCAAAAAGGCGTTTCGCCCGCGCTTGCAGGGCAGGCAGGGCGGCGCGGTGTCCTATCTTCCCTAATGCCTCTGCCGCTGCCTGTCGCACCTCTCGCGCTTTATCCCCCAGCGCGGCACAGAGGGCGTCCACCGCCACCATGTCGCCGATGCGCCCCAAGCCTTCAGCGGCGGCTTGCCGCACGGTGCGGTCGCTGTCTTGGAGAAGACTCAGAAACGCCGTCAGCGTGCGACTGTCCGCGAACCGCCCCAGCGCAGAAGCCGCGATGCGTCGCACCCTCGCGTCCGTGTCGCGCAGCATGTCCATGAACGGCTCAACCAAGCGGTGATCATCCGTTCTCGCGAGATGACAAGCCACAGCATACCGAACCGAAGCGTCCTTATGGCGCAGGGCGTGCGTCAGGAGGTCAAACGTCTGCCGCACACCTATCTTCGCCATCATCTCCACCGCTCCCGCTGCCACGCCCCATTCGATGGAGTCCACCGCCGCTCGGAGAATCGCCGTCGTGCGCTCCTGACCGAGAGAGCGGAACACGGCGTCAAGGAGCGGCTGCTCATTCAGCGTGACGGCTCGGAACAAGTCCGCCAACACCTGTGCGGCTTGCTCAACAGGCATGACAGTAAGAGCGTGCTGAACCGCTTCACGTTCGCGCCCGCCGCCACGCAAGGCATATTGGAGCGTCCGCACTTCGCCGATGTTAGATAGGGCTAACGCCGCCCGCCATCGCAGCGAGGGTTCCTCGTCGGACAACGCCTTGCGCAACGCGCTCATCGCGCCTTTGGTGCCGATGGCTTCTAACGCCTTGATGACCGCCTCACGCACAGTGGAGTCGCTATCGGATAATGCCGATTTCAGTACCCATACGGCTTTGGTGCATAAAAGGTTTGACAAAAAAGGCATAACCGTGTAATTTTAGTGTATGTCTAAACAAAAGAGAACACAATCACGTCGAAAA
>FWPU01008487.1_pt1 | contig 13014 bp, 11 predicted proteins | sample 2228361 | NCBI WGS metagenome assembly FWPU01 (sample SAMEA103939777, study PRJEB20133) | metagenome | reverse complement strand
CGCACGACCTCGCCCCAGCGCGAGAAGTCGGGCAGGGGCTCCAGGTCGAGGTAGGGGATGCCCTGGGCCCGCGCCACCCCCTCGCGGGGTCCCTCGTCGTCCAGTGCCTCCGCGGCGGCCTGCCCCGGGCCACGGCCCACCTCCGCGAACCGCCGCACGTCGTCCGAGGTGACGCGCCCGCCCGGGCCCGAGCCCGGGACCTCGCGGATGTCCACGCCGAGTTCACGAGCGAGCCTGCGCGTCGAGGGCGCGGCCGCGACCAGGCGCCTCGAGGGTGGCGCGGGCCTCGCGACCTCTGGCGCGGCGGTCCCACGCGCCTGCGCCGCGTGCGCGAGTCCTTGCTCCGTGGTCCCCGCCTCCCCGCTGTCGAGGACCACGAGCACCTGCCCTACCTGGACCGTGTCGCCCTCTCTGGCCCGCACCTCCACGACCCGTCCCCCCCTGGGCGATGGGATCGTCACCGAGGCCTTGTCTGTCTCCACCTCCACCAGGGGCGCGTCCTCCGCGATCACGTCCCCGGGCTGCACGTACCACTTCAGGACCTCGCCCTCGTGGATCCCCTCGCCAAGGTCAGGAAGACGGAATTCGTACATGGCTCGCGGCCTCTCCTATGCCCCAGCGGTGTTCAGGATCGCATCGCGCACGCGGGCCGCGTCCGGGAGGAACAGGTGCTCCCGCGCGAAGTACGGAGTCGTCACGTCGTGACCGGTCACGCGCGCGATGGGGGCCTCCAGGGACCAGAAGGCCTCCTCGATGACCGCGGCGACCACCTCCGAGGCGGGGCCGAACGCGCGCGGCCCCTCCTGGACGACCACGAGCCTGCCTGTCTTGCGCACCGACGCCGCGACGGTCTCCACGTCCATCGGGTGCAGGGTCAAGAGGTCCACGACCTCGACCGACACCTGTCCCGACAACTCCTCCACGGCCTCCAGCACGGGCCGCATCATCGCGCCCCAGGACACGACCGTCACGTCCGTGCCCTCTCGCACCACGTCCGCGCGCCCCAGGACGCCGACCTCCTCGCCGTCCGGCACCTCCTCCTTGAAGGCGCGGTACGAGCGCTTGGGCTCCAGGAACACGACGGGGTCCGGGTCCCGGACCGCGGCGACCAGGAGTGCCCGCGCGTTGCGTGGCCCCGAGGGGACCACGACCTTCAGCCCCGGCAGCGCGTACAGGGCCTCGCGCGCCTCCGAGTGGTGCTCCAGCGCCCGCACCCCACCGCCGTACGGAAACCGCAAGACCAGCGAGGCCGGCCACCTCCCGCGCGAGCGCGCGCAGAACCGCGACACGTTCCCCTCCAGTTGCCCGAAGGCGTTGTACGAGAAGCCATCGAACTGCATCTCGGCCACGGGCTTCAGCCCCCCGATCGCCATGCCGAGCGCCGAGCCCAGGATGCCCGACTCCGCGAGCGGGGTATCGAGGACACGCGCGGCCCCGAACGTCGCGTGCAGCCCGTCCGTGACGCGGAACACGCCCCCGTTCACGCCGACGTCCTGGCCCATCACGACCACGGTCGGGTCGCGCTCCATCTCCTGGTGCAGCGCGAGGTTCAACGCCTCGACCATGTTGCGCCTGGCCATGTCACCCCTCCCCGCGGACCACGTGTAGGGTCGCCTGGGGCTCCCGGGCCGCCTCCTCAGCGGCCGGGGCCTTTGTCCGCTTGACGAACTCCGCCCTCTCGCGCAGCAGCGCCCCCGGTGGCGCGGCGTACACGTGCTCGAAGGGGGCATCGGGCCGCTCTCGGAGGAGGCGCTCCGCCAGGGCCTCGAACTCCTGCACGGCCTGGCCCACCTCCTCGCGGACCTCCTGCCAGAGGGCCGCCTCTTGCGCGGCGTCCCACCACCCCCGCGACTCCAGATACACGCGCAGGCGCGGGATCGGGTCCCTGGCGCGCCACGCCTCGACCTCGGCCTCGTCCCGGTACCGGCGCGGGTCGTCCGCGGTCGTGTGCATCCTCATGCGATAGGTCACGGCCTCGACCAAGGTCGGCCCCCCGCCGGAGCGCGCTCGCTCCAGGGCCTCGCGCGTGGCCCGCACCATGGCGAGTGCGTCGTTTCCGTCCACGCGCACCCCAGGGATGCCCGCGGCCACGGCCTTCTGCGCGAGGGTCTGCGCCCGCGTCTGTTTGTCGAGCGGCGTCGAGATCGCCCAGTGATTGTTCTGAATCACGAAGACCACCGGGACCTGCCACACCCCGGCCAGGTTGATGGCCTCGTAAAAGTCCCCCTCCGACGTGCCGCCGTCGCCGACAAAGGCCACGACCGCCGCGTCCTCCCCCTTCATTCTCATGGCGTACCCGAGCCCGACCGCGTGCAGGGTCTGCGAGGCGACGATCACCGCGAGGGGCAGGTTGCGCGAGCCGTCAGGGACCTCGTTGCCCTCTTCAAAGCCCGCGTCGTACAGGAGAATCCGCGACAGAGGCACGCCTCGCAGCAACTGGGCCGGCGCTTCCCGGAACGAGATGACGAGCCAGTCCTCCGGGCTCATGACCAGGGCCGGGCCGCACGTCGCCGCCTCCTGGCCCGTGCTGGGCGCGAAGGTTCCGATGCGGCCCTGGCGCTGCAACTTGAGCCGGCGGTCGTCCGCCTCCCTCGCGAGGACCATGGCCCGATACAGGCGCAGGGCCTCCTCGCGGGCAAGGCCCGGGTCCAGGTCCTCGTCCACCCGCCCCTGCTCGTCCAGCACTTGCATGAACGGGATCGTAAACGCCGCCGCTTTCTCGATGGCCATCCCGCCTCCTCCGCTTCGCCGGGGCCCCGGGGCAAACCCGGACTATTACAGTCCAAGATGTCCAGTTCCGGGGTGCTTGTCAAGGGGGGACGAGCGAGGACCTCCCCCACCGTGGGCGTGGGCGTGGGCGAAATCAGGGACTTGCACGGCAAGGAGTCCCGCGTTTCCAGGGCAGGGGCGGTTCGAGACGACCTGAAGAAAGAATGGGCTTTCATCGATCGGTTACGGGCGAGTGGGGAAGGTCCTCGCGGCCTGGGGCTTGACACGGGGATGCCTGGTGCACACGATGCTCGTACCCACATTGCGCGGGTCCACCCGACCCGCGAAAGGAGCGGGGTGGACCCACGGTCCGGCAAACCAGAACATCCACAAGGCCGGGGCGGGAGCAGTCCATCGAAGCGTGCACGGACGCGCCGCATCCGGGCTCGACAGGACGCCCTTTTTGCCCTGTGGACCGCGCCGCCCGACGATGAGGATGCCCTCTTTGGCCTGATCGCGGACATCGCCGAGGACGTCACCGGGTCGCGCGCCGCGTTCCTCGTCGAGGTCGAGGACGAGTCTCGCGTCACCCGGCGCGGGTTCTCGAAGCGCACCCTGAAGGCGTGCAAGGTGTCGGACCACCTCCAGGACGCTGGCATTCCGGGTAGGGCCTTGTGGGCTGAATGCCTACAGACGCGTGGCCCGGTGTTTCGCAACGCTGTCGAGGCCCAGGGGCCGGAAGGCCACATCCCCCTTTCGAGGGCCCTGTACGTGCCGGTCCTGGATCGGGGCCAGGTCGTGGCGGTCTGCGGGGTCGCCAACAAGCCTGCCCCCTACACCAAGGCCGACGCCGACCACCTCGCGCTGTTCTTGGAGGCCGCGTGGACCTGTGTTGTTCGCAAGCGCCTCGAGTCGGCACTGCGCGAACGGGAGGCCATGTTCAGTGCGCTCGCAGAGCAATCCATCGCCGGGATCGGGCTCATCGGGTCCGAAGGGTTTGTCTTCGCGAACCAGGCCCTGGAGAGGCTCGCAGGGTACACGTTACAGGAGATCCGCAACCTCGGCCCGCTCGGGTTCGCGCAGGGCATCCACCCCGAGGACCGGGACCTTGTCCTGAGGCGCCATTTGGCCAGGATGGCCGGTGAACCAGGGCTCCCAGACACGTACGATTTCCGCCTCCTGCGGCCGGATGGCGGCGTGCGGTGGGTCACCATGGCGGCCGCCAGGGTCGAGGTCGCCGGGCGGCCCCATGTCGCCGTGACCGTCGTGGATTCCCACGACCGGCACGTGGCCGACGAGTTGCGCAAGGAGACCCTTGTCCAGGTGCGGCGAACGCTCGATGCCACGGTCCTGACCCTCTCGCGGGCAATCGAGGTCCGAGACCCATACACCGCCGGGCACCAGAGGAGGGTCGCGGACCTGGCCCGGGCCATCGCGACCGAGATGGACCTCGATGCGAGCCGCGTGGAGGCGGTCCGCATGGCGGGGGTCTTGCACGACATCGGCAAGGTCGGGGTCCCCGCGGAGATCCTGGCCAAACCAGGGAAACTTGGTCCGTCCGAGATGGACCTTATCCGCACGCACAGTCAGGTCGGCTGCGACATCCTGACGCCCGTCCAGTTCCCCTGGCCCATCCACCTCTATGTGCTCCAGCACCACGAGCGCCTGGACGGGTCCGGCTACCCGCAGGGGCTGCGGGGGGATGCGATCTTGCCGGAATCCCGCATCCTCGCCGTGGCCGACGTGGTGGAGGCCATGGCGTCACACCGCCCCTACAGGCCCGCGTTCGAGATGGCGGTCGTGCTGCGCACCATCGAGGAGGAGCAGGCCAAATCCTTCGACCCCGATGTGGTCCGGGCGTGCCTGACGCTGTTCCGCGAGAAGGGCTACCGCTTGGGATGAGGCGCGCCTGACCGCGCGCACCCGCCCCTCCTCGCGGTTGTCCGTCTCCACGGCGCACGTCCGTGGCCAGGAGTGGTTGGCCCTGTTCGGCTCGGTGGTGCGCGGTGATGACTGGCCCGACAGCGACGGGGGTCCTGCTGGTCCGGTTCCGACCCGGCGAGAAGACCTTCGACCGGTTTCTTGCGCTCTCGGCCTTTGTGGAAGAGCGCCTCGCGCGCAGGGCACATGTCGTCACCACCGAAGCCCTCTCGCCGTTCATCGGTCCCCGGATACTTTCCGAGGCACAGGATGTCCTTCGAGCCGCGTGACTACCTCCGGCACATGCTGGTCGAGGCCGACTACATCGTGGCCCATTCCGCCAACCTGACCTTCGAGCAGTTCATGTCGGACGAGACGCTCCAGAGAGCGTTCGGGCGTAGTCTCGAGATCATCGGGGAGGCGGCGAGGAAAGTCCCCGAGGATTTCCGCGCGCGATACCCGGACCTGGACTGGCGCGCGAAGGCCGGGATGCGCGGCCGACGGATTCATGGCTACTTCGGGGTGGACTACGAACTGGTCTGGGACGCAGTCCAGAAGCACGTGCCGCGTCTGCGCGCGCGAATCGCCGCGAGCCTCGGGGAATGACCCGCCGGTCCGTCCGGCTTCATCACGCCCACACCTCGCGCACCTCAAAGGGGGACTGCTCGAGCCGTCTCGGGTCAGCGCGAGCGCCTCCCGGGTCCGCGCGCGACCGCGAGGCGGGCGCCCTCGGTCACGATCAGCGGAAGGTGGACCTTCCCCACTCGCTCGTGACCGATCAATGAAAGCCCATCCTTTTTCGGAGGTTGTCTCGAATCGCGTCTGCTCTTGAAAGGCGGGACTCCTTGCCGTGCAAGTCCTTGATTTCGCACACGCCCACGCCTACGCCCACGGTGGGGAAGGTCCTCTCAGCGGAAGGGATTGACCACGCGCATCCGGCCGAACATGCGGCCGTGCTGGAGGTCCTCCGTGTAGAGGACATCGCAGCCTTGCGACAAGGCGGCCTCGACGATCAGCGCATCCCACAGCGACATCTGCGAGTCCTGCGAGCGCCTCATGCCCCCGAGCAACAACTCCGGCGTCATCGCCACCACGCGCCAGGTCAGGTATTCCTCAACCGCCCTGCATGCCACGTCCAGAGGCACGGGCCGCGCCACCTTGCGCGTGGTAATCACGTAGTACTCTTGAAGCACCTGGGCGCTCAGGACCCCTTCCGCGCTGTCCCACAGGCGTCGGATCAGGTCCACGGCGACCTCGTGCTTGCGCCCGGCGTCCAGGTCCTCCGCGTACACCAGGACGTTCGTGTCAACGAAGGCCGTCACGGTCGTGGACCTCGTCCCGCGAGGGCAGCCGGCCGCCGCCGAGGTGGGCGCCCGTTGCGAGCCGGCGCACGGCGGCTTCCCGCGCAGAGGAGAACCGCTCTTCCTGCTCCGCGAGGCGCACCAACTCCTCCCGGAGGAGCCCTGACAAGGACAGCCCGCGCCGGGCCGCCCGGACCCGTGCCTTTCGGATGACCTCCTCGTCGAGCGTCACGGTCACATTGCGCGCCATCGCGGACCTCCTGTGGCCACGTGATCAACGTGTATCACGCGTTTCACGTGAGGTCAAGCAACGGTCAAGTGCCCGTGATCGTCGGCTTCCGGACGAGCCCCCGGGCCCGATTCGTGGTCGTGGGCGTGGGCGAGATCGGCGTGTCGGATCGCCTGCCAGGCGATCGTCTTGGCCCGGGGATTCGGATCGCCCACGCCTACGCCTACGAGGATCCAGCCGGGGTCGAGCCGACGATCATGGACGATGATCCCCCGTGGGAAACTCGCTCGAAGGCGCTACAATTCCCCGTGAGCCGGCGGGGGAACCGAGCATGAACGGACCGAGGTGGGTCGCGGGCATCGCGCTGGTCGCGTGGGTCGGGACCACGCCCGCGAAGACCGTGTTCGAGCCCGGGGCGGACCCGGCGCTCGATGAGCACATGGACCGCCACACGCGCCTGTTTGGCGGGCTGCACGCCTTCCCGTTCGGGATCGGCCTGACCATCGCGCGCCTGAACGAGCCCTATGGGCCGGATTTCATCCGCGAGTGGCTTGACGAGGGCGAGGGTCTGTCGTTGCTCGAGTGGAGCGGGGTCCATCCCTACGAGGTCGTGGGCGAGTACGAGGGGCCCGCGGGCATCGGGTTGCGCGGGGGCGGGGCGAGCCCGGGGACCGCGTTCCGGTACATGGCGCTCAAGGCCGAGGGCGCGCCGCCCGAGGTCCTGGCCGGGGCGCGTGAGGACGTGGTCAAGGCCATCGAGACGTTGTGGGTCGTGCATGTGATCACGGGCATCCCCTACGGGGTGGCGCGCGGGGTGATGCTCCTGGAGCCCCTGCACGAGGGCGAGCCCCCGTTTCCGCACATCACGCCGAACATCGTTCCCCTGTTCGACGAGCAGGGCAACCCCCTTCCCCCCGACCCCAAGAACAACGGCACGGACCGGGCCGACAACTCGGGCGGGCTCCTGCCCGAGGGCCAGTGGTTCTGGCAAGATTCGTGTTCCAAGGACCAACTCGTGGGGTGGGTCGCGGCGATGGCGACCCTGTATGACGCAGTCGCGGACGACCCGGACGTGGACCCCGCGCTGGTCCAGCGCCTGCGCGACGTGGCGTGCGCGATCGGGGCCGGCCTGCGCGTGAAATACCCGTTCACGGCCCTGGACGGCGAGGAATACCTGTACGACCTCGTGATCATGGACGCGGACGGGCGGCCCACCAAGCACCACGACCTGAACCCGCTGGCCTACGATGGCGGGATCTACCTGCCGCCGGGGTCCCCGAGCATCAACGTCTTCAACCTCCTGATGGGCCTGGGCATCGTCAAGGGCCTGTATCACGTGTGCGGGGATGAGAAATCCGAGGCGTTCCTGTACGGCGAACTGATCGGGAACCGGGACTACCTCGGCCTGATCCCCAGGGGCGAGGACTCGGCCGCGGTGGACTACATCTACGCGGGTGCCAAGACGAACTTCTCGAACGTGAACATGGTGGCCATCGCCCTGTTCCTGAACCTCTACTTCGAGCGGGACGACGCGGTGGCGGACCCGGTCCGGGACTTCATGGAGCGGCGCTGGTGGGACGCGCCAGGGGTGCCCCAGGCGGCGCGGCACCTGAAGCAGCCGTACTTCCTGGCCCTGTACGAGGCCATGACAGCCAGGGGAACCGACCCGGCCCGCGCGGCCCACGCCGCGGCGCTCCTCAAGGCGTTCACCCTGGACCCGTACACGGACGACGCCCGGATCAACTGCGACGAGGCCGAACTCGCGGCGGGCCAGTGCCTCGCGGTGGACGGCCAGACCGTCCTGACCCTCCAGAAGGAGACGAACCGCGGGGACCACCCCATTGCGACCGAGCCCCTCGACCCCTCGATCCGCCCGCCCTCCAACTTCAATGCGCGCTCGGACCCGTTCGAAGTCAACGGCGGGGGTGGCGCGGGCCTCAACCCAGGGGGAGACCTGCACGCGGCCTACTGGATGCTGCGCTTCCTGCCAGAGAGGCCGGCCGGGGTCGCGGCCCTCTCGCCGCGCGCACGGGAGCATCGGGCGGTCCAGCAGGGGTCGGAGGGCGTAGAGGGCGTCGTCGAGGACTCCGGTGTCCGGACCGAGGACACGCAACCCTCGCCGGAAACCGATGCGGGACCTGCCGCGGATGCCCCTCCGGCCGAGGACCCAGGACCCCGGGCCGCGGAAGAGGTCCTGTCGGACGCGGCTCTCCCGGAGCCGCCCCTGGCGTCGGGCGGGGGGTCAGGGTGCGCGGTCTCGGGCGCGGCCACGCCGGGGTGGGGACTTGCGGCCCTTCTCGCCGGCGGTGGGCTGGGGGGCTGGGGCTGGCGCCGGCGCCGCCGCGGATGAGGGCGGCTGCCTCGGGCTGACCTCCACGCTCACGTGCACGTCGAAGCGGAGCCCGGACAGGACCTTCTGGACCTCGACCGCCGGGTCCAGGCGCTCGAGGAAGCGCGCCAGTTCCGCCACGACCGCGCGGACGGTTTCGGTGCGCAGGGTCGCAACCTCCCGCAGCACGGTCTGGCCGACCTCCTTGGGCACGATGGCCCCGATCAGGGCCTTGATCCCGTCCTCGGACGACAGGATGGAGCGCACCGACCCGGCCACGGCCTTGCGCGCGATATCGAAAAACACGCCCTCCGCGCCCCGGCGCTCCGGGGCCTCGCCCTCGTGCTCCGGCCCGGTCCGCTCGTTCGTCGCGTCCTGCATGGCTCGCCCTCCGTGGCTCCCGCCGCGATCCTACCCGGTTTCAGGGAGCGACAGGGCGGAAAACCACCGGCACCCTTTGATTCGTCCACGTCCACGTGCCCGTGCACGTCCACGTGGGGGAGGCAAGACGGCACAAGGTGCTCCCGACGCCTTTGCCGGGCCGGATCCCCGTGATTATGGTAGAGTTCAATCCCCTCCGTGCGAGCGAGCGGGGGACAGGGAGAGCGCGCACGATGAACATCTTCAAGAAGATCCTCGGCACGAAGAACGAACGCACCCTCAAGCGGATGCGCCCGATCGTCGCCGCGATCAACGACCTGGAGCCCCGGATGCAGTCGCTGTCCGAGGAGGAGATGCGCGGCCTGACCGCCACGTTCCGCCGCCGCCTGCACGGCGGCGAGGCACTCGACGCGATCCTACCCGAGGCCTTCGCCGCGGTGCGCGAGGCCTCGCGCCGGACCACGGGGATGCGCCACTTCGACGTCCAGATGATGGGCGGCATCGGCCTTCACCGCGGGATGATCGCCGAGATGAAGACCGGCGAGGGCAAGACCCTGGTGGCCACGCTCCCGCTGTACCTGAACGCGCTGACGCCCGACCCCGCGCACCCCGAGCGCGGGATGGGCGTGCACCTCGTGACGGTCAACGACTACCTCGCCCGCCGGGACGCGGAGTGGATGGGGCCGATCTACCGGGCCCTCGGGATGACCGTGGGCGTGATCGTCCACGGCCTGACCGACCGGCAGCGCCAGGAGGCCTACGCGTGCGACATCACCTACGGGACGAACAACGAGTTCGGCTTTGATTATCTGCGTGACAACATGAAGTTCGCGCTCGGCGACATGGTGCACCGGTACTACGACTTCGGAGCGGTCGAGGGCCAGCGCAAGTGCTTCCACTACGCCATTGTGGACGAGGTGGACTCGATCCTGATTGACGAGGCACGCACGCCCCTCATCATCAGCGGCCCCGCCGAGGAATCGTCGGACATCTATTACAAGGTCAACGCCATCGTCCCGGTCCTGCGCCGCGACGAAGACTACGTCGTGGACGAGAAGGCACGCTCCGTGACCCTAACCGAGTCGGGCGTGGACAAGGTGGAGCGCCGGCTCCAGGTCAAGAACCTGTACGACGGCGAGAACGTGGAACTCGTCCACCACGTCTATCAGGCCCTCAAGGCCCACACCCTGTTCAAGCGCGACGTGAACTACGTCATCGAGCAGGGCAAGGTCGTGATCGTGGACGAGTTCACGGGCCGCAAGATGCCGGGCCGGCGGTGGTCGGACGGGCTGCACCAGGCCGTGGAGGCCAAGGAGGGCCTCCGGATCGAGGAGGAAAACCAGACCCTCGCCACCGTGACCTTCCAGAACTACTTCCGGATGTACCAGAAACTCGCGGGCATGACCGGCACGGCGGACACCGAGGCCGAGGAGTTCGCCCGCATCTACAACCTCGACGTCCTGGTCGTGCCCACGCACCGCCCCATGGTCCGCGACGACCAGGAGGACCAGGTGTACAAGACCGAGCGGGCGAAGTTCATGGCGGTCCTCGCGGACATCACGGACTGCTACCGGCGCGGCCAGCCCGTCCTCGTCGGGACCACGTCCGTCGAGAAGTCGGAACTGGTCAGCCGCCTGCTCAAGCGCGACAACATCCCCCACAATGTCCTCAACGCGAAGAACCACGCGCTCGAGGCCCAGATCATCGCCCAGGCGGGACGCAAGGGGGCTGTCACGATCTCGACCAACATGGCAGGGCGCGGCACCGACATCGTCCTGGGCGGGAACCCCGAGGCCCTCGCCCGCTCCCTGTGCGAGACCTCCGATAGCGACAAGTACCGGGAACTCGTCGAGAAGTTCCGCGGGCAGTGCGCGGCCGAGCGCGAGGAGGTCCTGGCCGCCGGGGGCCTGCGCGTGATCGGGACCGAGCGCCACGAGTCCCGCCGCGTGGACAACCAGTTGCGCGGGCGGTCGGGGCGGCAGGGGGATCCGGGGTCATCGCGGTTCTATCTGTCCCTCGAGGATGAACTGATGCGCATCTTCGGCGGGGACACCATCAAGAACATCATGGAACGCCTGAACGTCCCCGAGGACGAGCCCATCGTGCACCGCTGGGTGACGAAGGCCATCGAGGGGGCGCAAAAGCGCGTCGAGGCCCGCAACTTCGAGATCCGCAAGAACCTGCTCGAGTACGACAACGTGATGAACCAGCAGCGCCAGACGATCTACGACCTGCGGCGGCGCGTGCTGAAGGGGGCGGAGGTCCACGAGATGGTCCTCGCCGCGGTGGAGCAGTATGCGTACATGCTGCTGGACCGGTTCTGCCCCGAGGCCCGGAACCCCGAGGAGTGGGACTGGGAGGGGCTCGCGCAGGAGGTCCAGGGGTCCCTGCGCGTGGGCATGGACGTGGAGGCCCTGCGCGCGGACGCGGCGGCCGCGCCCGAGCGCGTCGTGCGCCTCCTCCAGGATGCCTACGAGGCCAAGGAGAAAACGATCGTCCAGCGCCTCGTGGACGCCCGCCTCCCGCCGCCGGTGACCATCGAGGGCGTCGAGTTCGACCGCGAGGCATGGGAGGCGGACCGCGAGAAGGTGCGGCAGGGCGTCATGGCGTCGTGGCGGGCCTATGAGGCCGAGCGCTACCTGCGTGCCATTGACCAGTTGTGGAAGAACCATCTATACGCGATGGACCACCTGAAGGAGGGGATCTACCTCGAGGCCTACGCCCAGAAGGACCCCAAGGTCCTGTACAAGAAGGAAGGCTTCGAACTCTTCAAGCAGTTGCTGGACCTGATCAACGAGACGGTGGTCCAGACCCTCTTCCGCGTGGATGTCCGCGAGGACCTGGACCTCGAACGGATGCACCGCATCCGGCGGCAGGTGGCCATGCACTACGGCCGGGGGACCGTGCCCGGGGAGCCCGCGGGCGCGCAGGCGGCCCAGGCCGCGGCGTCGTCCTCCGTGGGCGCCCCGCCCCCCGCCGCCGGCGGTCCCAAGGTCGGCCGGAACGACCCCTGCCCGTGCGGCAGCGGCAAGAAGTACAAGAAGTGCTGTCTGCCCAAGGAGCAGGCGGTGGGCGGCTAGCCCCGGCTCCGCTCGCGCTGGGCGCAACGCGCGACGATCTCGGTGACTCGCCTGCTTTCATCCCGGAGGCGCTCGTTCCACATCGCTGTCAACCGGAGAGGGGGCGGACGATGTTGGGTACTACTCGTGTTTCGGCCTGTGCTCCTCTCGAATTCGGACACGGTTTTCCTGGACGATCCAGAGTCGTCCCGACAAGGGCTCGCGCGCGAGCAAGGGCTCCAACAAACCAAGCACCTGCATCACCGAAGCCTTTGAGTGGCGGGAAAGCCGGAGGACCACAAGCCCGGGGGATGCGCCGGCGGGATAGGTACGGCGGTCGCTGAAGTCCGTGTCCAGGGTCACCAGCACCCTGCCCTCGCGTTGGCAGGCGGAGAAGACGCGGTGGTCTGGGGCGCCCGACATCTGCTGGTCTCGTACCGTCACCGCGTCATGTCCGACCTGGCAAAGAAACTCCGCAGCCTCCCGAGGGAGGTTCTCGTCAACCTTGAACCGCACCATCACGCCGCCTCGGGAACCAGTGGCACCACACGCTCCCGAGCCAGATCGGCGGCATACGCAATGGCGGCCATCACGTCCTCCATGGTCAGGGACGGATAGGCCGAAACGACCTCTTCGGGTCTCATCCCCTCAGCGAGGTTGTCCAGTATGACGGACACCATGACCCTCGTCCCCTTCACACAGGCGCGGCCGTGACAGACATCCGGGGCAACCGTGATCCTCTCGCGCCAGTTCATCTCATCGCCTCCGTCCACACCCTCGAATGCCTACCCGACGTGAAGGATCTCTGTCGAAGTAGTTTCGCGCAGGTCCTGAAACGAACAACCCCAGGGATCGCACGCCGCTCGAACGCAACGGGGCCCCGTGCTCATCAAGAGCCCCCAAGACATCAAGATGGGGCATCGGCCGCCTCCGCCGCACGTCTCGATTTCAATGCTACCTGGAAACAACCCGATTTCGCAACGGAGCCATCCGCGCCGTTGCGCGGATGGCGAAGCGACCGCAAGGCGGTCGCCGTGGGGGGTGAATTGGCACGAGAAATCCAAGATTTCGAGTGCCAAGAGGGGG
>FWPU01010983.1_pt1 | contig 13018 bp, 13 predicted proteins | sample 2228361 | NCBI WGS metagenome assembly FWPU01 (sample SAMEA103939777, study PRJEB20133) | metagenome | reverse complement strand
CTCCTTGTCGTTCAAGGTCAGCTCGCACGGATGCCGTATCTCCGCCCGCTCCGCATCGGATCGACTGGCACGAAGCGCGTCGGCCAGCGGCCGAGCGCCTCGGCGCGCCGCGCCGCGCGCAGCACCGTCGCGGCGAAGCGTCGCGCGAGCAGGCGCTCCGCCGCGACCAGCAGGAGGCGCGGGAAGTGGTGCACCGCGGCCAGCTCGAGCACCACGAAGCCGCTCCCCTCGAGGGCCGCGCGCAGGCCGTGCGGCCCGTGCGTCGCGCCGACCGCGTACGGGATGACGCCGAGCCGCCGCCACAGCCGGGCGAGCCGGTTGCGCAGCCCGACCAGCGGATGGAGCGGGTTGTCGAGGGACAAGATCAAGATCCCGCCGGGGACGAGCACGCGCTCGAGCTCGCGCAGCGCCCGCTCGATCTCCTTCGTGCTCGCGAAGTGGTCGAGCGTCGAGTTCGAGACCGCCGCGTCGAACGACGCGGCGCGGAACGGAAGCGCGCGCGCGTCGGCGACCGCCGCCGCGACTCCCGTCCGGGCATGCGCGGTATGTGCGACGACCGGCGACACGTCGATGCCGAGCAGGAAGCGCGCGCGCGGCCCGAGCACCGGCGCGAGGCCCTCGGTGCAGCTCTCGTCGTAGAGGTCGGTCTTCAGGACGCGGCCGAGCGCCCCTTCCGGCAGCCAGCGGGCGAGCAGCAGCGCGGTCGCCTCGTCGGCCTGCCGGCGCCACAGCGGTGCGGCATGACGCGCGCCCTCGCGCGCCACGGCGTCCCAGTAGACCGTCGGGCGTTCGACCGAGTCGCATGCGCCCGCTTCTCCGCTCATGCGTGGCGTCGGCGCTCTCGCCCCGCGGGTCCGCTCTCCGGAAGCTGCCAGACGCCCTCGTGCAGGCGGTCGAGGATCTCGGGATCGCCGAACAGGATGCGCCGCTCCCGCGGCGAGAGCGCCGCCGAGCCCTCGGCCAGGAAGCGCTCCGCGAGCGCGCGGCGCGACTCGCGGATGCTCGGCGCGAGCGAGCGCGGCCGGCGCAGCAGGGAGCGGTGCAGCGCGTTCACGTATGGGTCGACGACCGCGCGAACGAAGCCGTCCTGCTCGCCGGGCGGCAGCGCGGCGACGGCCGCCTGCTCCTGCTGCAGGATCTCGCCGAGATCGCGCAGCTCGGGCGACGGCGAGGTCTCCTCGGGGATCAAGAACAGGCCCATCGCGCGGGCGCGCTCGCCGAGACGCACCCGGCTCGAATAGACCGAAGTCGCGACCGAGAGGAAGAGGGCGCCGATGATCGGCGTGACCCACCAGAAGTAGTCCGGGTTGAGCCAGTAGAGGACGAGCCCCCAGGCGGTCGCGAACAGCGTGTCGAAGCCGTGGTGGCGCAGCGCCTCGCCCCAGCTCGTCTCCGCGTCCTCGCGGCCCTGCGAGCGCCAGGTGACCGTGCGGCCGAGGAGGTTCTGGATCACGAAGCGCGTGTGGAACACCATCCGGATCGGCGCGAGCAGGCTCGACAGCAGGATCTCGAGAACCACGCTCGCGACCAGCCGGAAGAAGCCGCCGTACGCCGCCGACTGCCGGTGCTTGACGGTGACCAGCACGACGCTCAGGAGCTTCGGCAGGAAGAGGATCGCCGCGGTCACGCCGAGCAGCGAGATCGCCCAGTCCGGACGCCAGATCGGCCAGTCGGGGAAGAGGCTCGGACCGTTCGGGAAGTAGTCCGGCTCGCGCAGCACCATGATCACCGCCTCGACGGTGCTCAGCACGAGCAAGCCGAACCACAGCACCGCGGAGACGTAGGACAGCACGCCGTTGATGAACAGCGCGCGGTGCGCGCCGAACAGCCCCTCGCTGAACAGGAGGCGCAGGTGCTGCAGGTTGCCCTGGCACCAGCGGCGGTCGCGCTTCATCTCCTCGAGCAGCGTCGACGGCACCTCCTCCCAGGAGCCGGGCAGGTCGTAGGCGAGCCACAGCGGGAAGCCGGCGCGGCCGAGCAGCGCCGCCTCGACGAAGTCGTGGCTCAGGATCTCGCCGCCGAGCGGCGGCTTGCCCGAGAGCCTCGGCAGCGCGCAGTGCGCCATGAAAGGCGCGATGCGGATGATCGCGTTGTGCCCCCAGTACTGCCCGTCGCCGAGCTGCCAGTAGTGCAGCCCGGCCGCGAACATCGGGCCGTAGACGCGCGTCGCGAACTGCTGGACCCGCGCGAGCAGCGAGCGGCGGTTCACCGCGACGGGGACGGTCTGGATGAGCCCGACCTGCGGGTTGCGCTCCATCAGGCGGACGAGCCGGGCGAGCGTCTCGCCCGACATCAGGCTGTCCGCGTCGAGCATGATCATGTAGCGGTACTTCCGTCCCCAGCGGCGGCAGAAGTCCGCGACGTTGCCGCTCTTGCGCTCGATCCGCACCTTGCGGCGCCGGTAGAAGATGCGGTCGAAGCCTCGCACCTCGCGGCACCAGGTCGCCCAGGCGACCTCCTCGCGCGCCGCGGTCTCGGGCGAGGCGGTGTCGCTCAGCACGAAGAAGTGGAAGTGCTCGAGCGCGCCCGCGCGCTCGAGCGAGCGGTGGATCGCCTTGAGACCGGCGAAGACCCGCTCGACCGGCTCCTCGCAGATCGGCATGACGATCGCGGTTTGGGCCTCGGGCGGGATCGGAGTCGTCTCGCCCGCCTTCTCCTCGTCGCTCAGGTTGGTGATCGCGAAGCGGTCGCGGCCGCGCAGCAGGACGAGGAAGCCTAGCGTCGCCGTCCAGAAGCCGATCGAGATCCAGCCGAAGAGCGCGCCGAAGAGCAGCACGATCGCCGCCTCGACGACGGTCCGCCCCTGATCGGGCAGGACGTTCACCATGAAGCCGCTCGCGATGACGCTCGGGATCAGGACCAGGACGATCAGCAGCGCGCGGCGGCGCGCGGCGGCGCGGATCCACGGCAGCTTCCGCCGCGCCCGGCGCAGCGCGATGCCCCGCGGCAGCGCCTGCGCGTTCGCAGGGCGCCGGGAGCGGCCGAAGAGGCGCCGCCAGAAGCTGCGCTCGAGCGGCTCCGGCACCATACGGCCGCGCTCGATCGGCGGCATGGACCACAGCACGCCATCGCGGATCGGCAGCTCGCCGCCCGGGCCGCCGGCACCGTTCTGCGCCGGCGCCGAGAAGCCCGCCTCGACGCGCCAGGCGAGGAACGGGTCGATCGACGGATCCCACTCGGCGCGCAGCGGGCCGTGACGCTCGACGAGCAGGTCTTCGAGCGCGCGCAGCGTCTCGATGCTCGCGTCGCTCTCGTCCGTCCACGGCTCGACCTGCAGCGCGCGACGGACCGCTTCGGTCGCGAGCGAGCTGCGCTCGGCCGCCGCGATCCCGAGCGCGTCGAGGTAGGCAAGCGCGCGGGCGTGCGCGCGCTGCCAGTCCTGGAGCAGCCGGTCGGCCGGCACCTCGAGGCGCGGGGGCGGCGTCGATGCCGGCTCGTGCGCCGTCGCAGCGGCTGCCGCGAACCCCCGTACCGCCTGTTCGCGCCCTTCGCTCACGGCAGGATCACGTACGACCACGTCTCCGTCAGGGTATCACCCCCGCTGTCCAGGAAAGCCCGGATCTCGACCGGGCCCTTGTGCTTGGGACGGACCTGGAAGGTGAGCCGCCAGCCGCCGGTCACCGGGTTCTTGATCACCTGCTGCTCGAGCAGCTCGGCCGACTCGTCCCCGCCGGCGATCGTCACGACGCCGCGCAGCACCCGGTCGCCCGGGATCTTCTCGAGCGTCTTGCCCCCGAAGTCGACCACGAAGCGGTGCGCGTTCTCGAACGTGCCGTAGTCGCGACGCGTCGAGACGGCCCGCCCGCCCGGCGGCCGCTTCTCGTTGTCCCCGTACCAGGACATCGTGTAGGCGAAGGAGAACGGCGTCCCGGGCTGCGGCCCCTCGTTCGGGACCCAGTAGGCGACGATGTTGTCGTTCACGTCCGACTTGGTCGGAATCTCGACGAGCTCGACGCGCCCCTTGCCCCAGTCGCCGCGCGGCACGACCCACGCGCTCGGGCGCAGCTCGGAGCGCGCCTCGAGGTCCTGGTAGCTCGCGAAGTTGCGGTCGCGCTGGATCAATCCGAAGCCCTTCGGGTTCTCCATCTGGAAGCTCGAGACGTGCAGCACGCGAGGGTTGTCGAGGGGCCGCCACAACCACTCGCCCGTCCCCGTGTGCAGGAGGAGCCCGTCGGAATCGTGTACCTCGGGACGGAAATCCACAACCTCACGCAGCGAGTTCTCCCCGAGGAAGAACATGCTGGTGAGGGGCGCGAGCCCCACCTTCTCGATCTTGCGGCGGAGAAACAAGCGCGCCTCGACGTCGACCGTCGTCTCCACGCCTGGGTGCACGACGAAGCGGTAGGCTCCCGCAACGCTCGGGCTGTCGAGCAGCGCGTAGATCGTCATCTCCTTCGCGCTGGCCGCCGGGCGGACGAGCCAGAACTCGCGGAAGAAGGGAAACTCCTCGCCCTTGGGAGACGCCGTGTCGATTGCGAGGCCCCGCGCCGAGAGGCCGAAGACCTCGTTCTTGCCGAGCGCGCGGAAGTAGCTCGCCCCGAGAAAGACGATCACCTCGTCGTGATACTTCGGGGTCTTGATCGGGTAGTGGATGCGGAAGCCCGCGAAGCCGAGGTCCTGCGGCACCTGGCTCGCGAACTTGTTCTTCCCGTAATCGAAGAGGCTCGGGCTGAACTCCACCGGCTCGATGCCCTTCGCGTCGACCACGTTGATGCGCACCGCGTGGTCGTAGAACAGCCCGAGGTGAAAGAACTGCACCTGGAACGGCGAGCCCTTCCACAGCGTCCGATCGGTGCGAAAGCGGATGTCGCGCCACTCGTCGTAGCTGATCTTGAGCAGCCAGTCCGGGACCGAGCCACGCGGGTCCTGGAAGCTCGAGGCGGCGAGCTCCTGTGCGCGCTTCGCGACGTCCTCGAAGCCGAAGGTGGCGCGCGCCTCGTGCGGCACCGCAAGCATCGCGAGCAGGGCGAGCGTGGACGACAGGGCGGAAGACCTGGAGATGGTCGGCACGGGCGGGAATTCTTAGCACAGGTGGCCATCCGTCAAGGGCGCGCCGGACGGGACGCAGCGCGGCCTTAAACGCTGCGGAACAATCTGCACAGCGCCGGCGCGGCCGCCGGGCTCAGCGGACGGCGGGAGCGCGCTCTTCGGGAGCGGGCAGCGGCTCCTTCGCAGCGGCGGACGGCTTGCCCGGCCCGCGCTCGAGGACCTCGACGCGGACCGTCCGCTCGCCGAACTTCTTCGCTTCGCTTTCGCTCTCGAGGAAGAGGTCGACGTGCTTGCCGTCGACGCTCCGCCCGACGTCCTTGACCACGTACTCGCCGGAGTACTCGCCCGCGTCGTGCACGCGGATCCGCGAGCCGAGCGGCAGAACGTCGGGGTCGGCGGCGACGATCCCCTCCTTGGTCTGCGCCCCCGTCGCGGTCTCGCCCTCGACTGCGTAGGCGGTTGCCTTGAAGCGCTCGCCCGCCCCGCCCTCGCCCTGCTGGGCGGAGTCGTCGGCCTGCACGCTCGCCGGTCCGGCGAGAAGCGTCACGAGCCCGAGCGCTGCTCCGGCGATGGGCAGCCACCCACCGCACCCTCTGCTGAGAATGTTGTTCACGCGACCTCCTGCGAGGCGACCGCTGGCAGCAATGGCCGTACCAGCGCCGCCCAGGAGGTGGGGAGCTACTTGGCCGGGGTCGGTGCGGCGCCTGCGCTCTCGCTCGCCGGGCTCGGCTTCGCCGCCGGCTGCCCCGCCGCGTCGACGCCCTGCTTCCCGCGACCGGCCTTGCCCCCCTTCCGGCCCTCCGCACACACCTTCACCCGCTTGACCTTGATCCCGAGCTCGGACGCCACCTGCTCGGGCGTCTTGCCCGCCGCGAGCGCGGCCTTGACCTCCTTGCACCGCACCTTCGGGCCCTTGGCAGGCGCTTCGGCGCCCGCCGCCGTCCCTCCACCGACGAGCGCAAGCGCGAGCACGAGCGCTCCGGTCAGCATCGTCTTCCCCAAACCTTTCATGCAGCACCCTCCGCCGCGCACGCTAGCGCCGGCCGGGCCGCGGGACAAACCGTCCCGTGCGCTGCTCAGGAGGATGCGCGGCTGCGGCGGTCGAGCGCGATCGCGCGCGCGATGACGTCGAGCAGCAGCTCGTCGTCGAACGGCTTCTTCAGGAAGGCGTGCACGCCGGCCTCGCGGGCCCGCGTCTCGGCGAGCGGGTCGGCGTAGCCGGTGATGACGATCACCGGCCAGGTGACGCCGCGCGCCGCGAGCTCGCTCTGCACGGCGAGGCCGCCCATGCCGGGCATCCGGACGTCGAGCACGAGGCAGCCGACGCGCTCGGGATCGCACGCCTCGAGGAAGTCCTCGCCGTTCGAGTAGGTCTCCACGACAAGCCCCTCGGACTCGAGGAGCCAGCGCAGCGAGCTGCGCATCGCCGGGTCGTCGTCGATCACGAATACCGTGGGCTCTCCAGGCATCGTGAAGCTCCTTCGCCCGCCGGGGGAAGGGTGAAGCGGACGGTCGTACCCCGGCCGGCGTTCGGCATCGCCACGATGCGTCCCCCGTGGCCACGCACGATCGACCGGCTGATCGCGAGCCCCATGCCGAGCCCGCTCCTCTTGGTGGTGAAGAACGGCTCGAAGACCCGCTCCGCGGCGCTGGGCGGGAGGCCCTCGCCCTCGTCCTTCACCGAGATCTCGACGGTCCCGCCGTCGCCCGGCGCGGTGCGGATCAGCAGGCGGCCCGGAGGCGCCCCATCGCCGTGCATCGCCTCGAGGCCGTTGCGCACCAGGTTCAGCAGGACCTGCTCGATTTGGATCTTGTCGACCTCGACCGGTGGAAGCCCCGAGGCGAGATCCACGTCGAGCGGGATGCGCCGGGCGCGCGCCTCGCCGCCCACGAGCTGCACCACCTCGCGCACCAGGTCGTTGATGCGCACCGTCTCGCGCGCGGGCTTCTCCTTGCGCACGAAGAGCAGGAGCCGCTGCACGATCTCGTCGGCGCGCATCGCCTGCCGCTCGATCTCCTCGATCGGCTCGGCGAGCGCGGCGCCGTCGACGGTGCCCGACCTGAGCCGTCGCGAGCAGCCGCGCGCGTAGCTGACGATCGCCGACAGGGGCTGGTTGATCTCGTGCGCGAGCCCCGCCGCCATCTCGCCCATCGTCGCGAGGCGCAGCACGTGGGCGAGCTCGGTCTCGCGCGCCCGCGCCTCGTCCTCCGCGAGCTTCCGCTCGGTGATGTCCTGCGCGGCGCCGAAGACCCGTACGATGTCGCGCTCCGGGTCACGCTCCGGGCGTCCGCTCTCGCGGATCCAGCGCACCTCGCCCTGCTTGGTGACGATGCGAAACTCCGAGGTGTCGGACTCGCCGAGCACGAGCCGGTAGAGGCGCGCGAGCGCGATCGGCCGGTCGTCGGGATGAACGATGCTCAGTCCGTTCAGGTCGAGCTGCTCCACCTCCTCGTGCGTGTAGCCGGTGATGCGCGTGAACGCGCCGGCGATCCACTCGACGAACACGCGTCCCGTCGGCTCGATGCGAAACGCGTAGGCGTAGTCCGACGTGAGCTCGCAGATCGCGCGGTAGCGCTCCTCGGAGCTCTCGACGGCCTGCGCGACGCGGCTGGGCTCGCTCACGTCGCGCACGACGAGCGCGAAGCCGCCCGGCGAGCCGTCCTCGCGCAGCCGGGGCGTGAGCACCGAGCGGGCCCGGAAGCGACGACCCGCGCAGTCGAGACGGAGGCCCTCGTGCTCGAGACGTCCCGTGCGGACCGCGGCCGCGAGGTCGAGCTCCGGTCTGCCGGCCTGGACCTCCTCAAGCGGGTAGAGCGTCGCGAGCGGCTCGCCGACCAGCGAGCGGCCATCGCCGCCGGGTCCGCCGAGCAGGCCCGGCCATCCGGCGACGTGCGTGATGCGCCCGTCCGCGTCGAGCTCGCAACAGGCGACGTCGGGGAGCGCGTCAAGTAAAAGGAAGAAGCGGTCGGCGGCAGGGATCTGCACGGGCTCGTTCGGGGCGCCGCTCATGGTTCGATCCCTTCCGCGATCGGCCCCCGCACCGCCGCTCCGCGGGGCGTGTACCGTGCCGGCCCCCCCCACCGTTGGAGGCCGCCGGCACGGTGACGCCCCGGCGACCGTGGCCGAGGCCGCAATCCGAAGGAGACGCGGTAGCTCGTCCACGTCGCGGGATCGAAGCTACCGGCTAGATGCGACATCGTCCGACTTTCCAGCAACGGGGCAAAACTACGCCACCCGCGCGTAGAACTACGTCTGGCCCGACGCGAGCATGCTGATCCAAACGAGCTCGGCGAGCGACTGGCAGCCGAGCTTCTCCATGACGCGCGCGCGATGGCCCTCGACGGTGCGCGTGCTCAGCCCGAGCGCGTCGGCCACCCTCCTTGTTCGCCTTGCCGACGACGAGCAGGTCCATCACCTCGCGCTCGCGCGGGCTGAGCGAGGCGAGCAGCGCCGTGAGCTGCTTCCGCTCCTCGCACGCGCGCTGTCGCTCGCGGTCCGCGTCGATCGCTTGCTGGATGCGGCGAGGAGCGCCTGGTCGTTGAACGGCTTCTCGACGAAGTCGACGGCCCCGAGCTTCATCGCTCGGACGGCCATCGGCACGTCGCCGTGGCCGGTGATGATGATCGTCGGGATCCCGACACCGCGCTTCGCGAGCTCCGACTGGAGGTCGAGGCCGCTCATCCCGCGAAGCCGGACGTCGAGCACGAGGCAGCCGGGCGAGCCATCGTCGAAATCTTGCACGAACTCCTGCGCGCTCGCGTGTGGCTTGACGCGCAGCCCGACCGACTCGATGAGCCACTTGAGGCCTTCGCGGACCGAGGCGTCGTCGTCGACGACGTAGACGACCGCGTCACCCGACATCCGTCGCCCCTCCGTGTACCGCCGTGGGTTCGCCTTGCGTTCTCACCTGCCCGACCCCGTTCCCAGCCCCGCGAGGTTCAGGCCGCATCCTATGCCGGCGCGCGCGGCCGGGACAACGGGGTCGGGCCCGGGAGCAGCGGTCGCCCGCTCCCGAAGCGCGGCCACGTGACACGCGGCCGTCGATCTGCTTGCAGCTCGCACGATGATCCGCAGGACTCGCCTCACGCCGCTCGCCGTCGCGGCCTCGCTGGTCGCGCTCCTCTTCCTCCTCCCGCCCCGCAACGCGGCCGCGCAGGGCGAGGGCGCTCGCGGCCGGCGGCCGAACGTCCTCCTCGTGCTGATCGACGACCTCGCCTTCCTCGACCTCGGCACCTACGGCGGCGAGGCGCGCACGCCGCACATCGACCGCCTTGCGGCTCGCGGCGCGCTGTTCGCGAGCCACCACACCTCGCCGCTGTGCTCGCCGTCGCGCGCCATGCTGCTCACCGGCGTCGACAACCACCGCACCGGCGTGGCGACGATCGAGGAGGTGATCCCGCCGGAGCACGAGGGACGGCCGGGCTACACGATGCACCTCGAGCCGGGCGTCGAGACCGTCGCCAAGCGGCTCAAGCGCGCCGGCTACCGGACGTACATGACGGGCAAGTGGCACCTCGGGCACGGGCCCGGCGACCTGCCGGACGGGCACGGCTTCGATCGCTCGCTCGCGCTCGACGCGTCGGGCGCCGACAACTGGGCCGCGAAGCCGTACATGCCGTACTACGCGACCGCGCCCTGGTTCGAGGACGGAGAGCCGGCGCGGATGCCCGAGGCGTACTACTCGTCGGAGCTGCTCGTCGACCGGCTGATCGCCTACCTGGAAGCGGACGCGCAGCGTCCCGAGCCGTTCTTCGCCTACCTCTCCTTCCAGGCGGTGCACATCCCGGTGCAGGCCCCGGCCGAGATCACGGCGCGCTACGCGGGGCGCTTCGACGCCGGCTGGGAGGTGCTGCGCCGCGAGCGCTGGCAGCGGGCGCGCGAGATGGGGCTCGTGCCGGCCGACGCGCCGTTCGCTCCTGCCCCCGCGACGCTGCGCTCCTGGAGCTCGCTCGATGACGACGAGCGGCGGATCTACGCGAAGAGCATGGCGGTCTACGCCGCGATGATCGAGGCGCTCGACCATCACCTCGGCCGGCTGCTCACCTGGCTCGCGGAGCGCGGCAAGCTCGACGACACGCTGGTGATCGTCACCTCGGACAACGGCCCGGAGCCGAGCGACCCGGTCCACGCGCCGGGCATGAATATCTGGATGGCGCTCAACGGCTACTCCTGGGACCTCGAGACGCTCGGCGAGCGCGGCAGCCTCGCCTTCATCGGCCCGGAGTGGGCGGCGGCGGTCTCGTCACCGGGAAGCCTGTTCAAGTTCTACACGACCGAGGGCGGGATTCGCGTGCCGCTCGTCGTCGCCGGGCCCGGCGTCCCGTCCGGCCTGCGCGTCGGCACGCCGACCTTCGTCACCGACCTCACGCCGACGATCCTCGAGCTCACCGGCGTCGCGGCCGACGGCGGCGTGCCGATCACCGGACGGAGCCTCGGCCCGGTGCTGCGCGGCGACGCGGAGCGCGCGCACCCGGTGGACGCGCCGGTCGGCATCGAAATCTCGGGCAACGCCGCGCTGTTCAAGGGCGACCTGAAGCTCGTGCGCAACCTGCCGCCCTGGGGCGACGGCGCCTGGCACCTCTACGACGTGGCCCGCGACCCCGGCGAGACCACCGACCTCGCGGCGCTCCACCCCGAGCGCGCGGCCGAGCTGCGCCGTGACTACGACGCCTACGTCGAGGAGATGGGCGTCCTGCCGATGCCCGAAGGGTACGACGTCCACCGTCAGATCGTGATCAACTCGCTGAAGCGCCAGCTCGCGCACAACGCGTGGCCGCTCGCGCTCTCCGCGGTGGTGGTCCTCGGGGTGGCGGTGCTCGGGGCACGCCGGCTGCGGCGCGCGCGCCGGGCGCGATAAGTCTCCAAGCAGATCCAATCCACGGTCGGACGCCTGTCGTTTCACCTTTGGCCTCCACGCGGTCGCCGGATGGGAAGGGTGAATGACCGACCAAAGTGCCCTGCGGCCGAGGCCGCCCGAGAGGGACGAGACGCGCGATCGCTCTCCCCTGCCGAACCGGCCGCCGGACCGCACGTGGGGCGGGCGCGCCGAGGGTGCGCGCTGCGCGGTGTGCGGCGCGAGCCTCGAGCGCGGCGAGGCGGAGCTCGAGTTCCTCTCGCCCGACGGATCGGCGCCGGACACCTACCGCGTCCACCCGCGCTGCTTCGCGCGCTGGGACCTCGCGCGTCGCGGCGCTTCTGCTTGACGTCGGGGGCATCCTCCCCGACGCGCTCGCGAACGCGCGGGCGAGCGGCGCCGACGTTTCCCCACCTTCGTTGCCCGACGGGAGCCGACGGCTAGCACGAAGACAGGTGCAGGGGGCAATCGTTCAAGCAAGGGCCCGTCTGACGGGTCGAACGCCACCCTGAGCGATCTTCTCCATGCGGACGAGACCGTCACCCCGGCGCCGGAGGAGGAGTGGGCCGAGCTGGTCCGCGCCATGGCCGCGGGCGATCGACCGGCTGCGCTTCGAGCAGCGCAAGAAGCGCTCGGGCGATCCGCCGGACGCGCCCGCTGCAGCCGCCACGAACGACCCGCACCGCGCGCTCGACCTCCGCGAGCGAGGCCGCGCGCTGCACGGCGCGCTCGCCGCGCTCAGCCCGAACGAGCGGCAGGCGATCGAGCTCGCGTACTTCTCGGGCCTCACCTACGCCGAGGTCGCGGAGCGGCTCGAGGAGCCGGCGGGGACGGTGAAGACCCGGATCCGCGCGGACCTCGACAAGCTGCGCCGGGCGCTCGCGGGCAAGGAGCACGAGCCGTGAGCGCACCGAAGACGCACGGCCCGGAGCACACGGAGCAGCTCGTGCTCTACGTGGTGCACGCAGCACCGCCCGACGAGGCAGCCGCCGTCGAGCACGCCTTGCCGCGTGCCCGGAGTGCCGACGGGAGGTCGAGACCCTGCGCGGCGTGGTCGAGACCTTCACCGCCTGGCCGACCGACGTACTGCGGCCCTCGCCCTCGCTCTGGGGACGCCTCGCCGAGCGGATCGGCGCGGCCGACGTCCCGGAGCCGGAGCCCGAGCGGCGCTGGGTCGAGCCCGAGTGGACCGAGGCGGCGCCGGAAATCGAGGTCAAGCTGCTCGCGACAAACGCTGCGCGACAGCGCGTCAGCATGCTCGTCCGGCTCGCGCCGGGCGTCGCGTACCCGCCGCACCGGCACGCCGGCGTCCAGGAGCTGCACCTGCTGGCCGGCGAGCTGTGGATCGACGAGCGGAAGCTCCATCCCGGAGATTACGGCCGTGCCGAGCCGGGGACCGCGGACGACCGCGTCTGGGGCGAGCCCGGCTGCACCTGCGTGCTGATCACCTCGCCCGCCGACGTGCTCGGCTGAGCGCGGACCGCAGGGGCGGCGTTACTTTGGCTTGAGCGGGGCCGAGGGGCCGGGCGTGTAGATCGGCGTGCTCGCCTGGGCCGGCCGCGCGCCCGCCTGGAGCGGGATGATCTTCGCGCTGCCGCCCTTCTCGACCTCGTCGATCCGCACCACCGCGTGCATCGGCACGTGCAGGCGTGCAACGCTGCTGAACTCGTTGCGCAGCTCCTGCTCGCTCGGGTCGATGATCACCTCGGACTTGCTGCCCCAGACGAGATCCGCGACCTCGACGAAGCCGAACAGCGTCCCCTGCCCGACGTAGCGCGCGTAGAGCTCGAAGATCCGCCCCTCGTTCAGGAAGCGTACCCGGTAGAGCTTCTTGCCGCGCGCTGCTCCGACCTTGCTCGCCACGAGCGGCCATTGTCGTCATCGACCGGCGGGCTGACAAGGGACGGAACGCCTTGTCGCGGGACGCACCGCGGCGTAGCCTCGACGGAAGCGAGGACGACGTGGACGGACGCTCCCTCACCTCATCGCCCGCCCGGCGGCGCCGGCGGGGCCTCTTGCCGAGCTGCTGGGTGGCCCTGCTGCTCGCGGGGGCGGCGCCGCAGGCCGCCGCGGAGGGGCCGCGGCCCGAGCTCGCGCGCGGCAAGCTGCTGGTTGCGAGCGACAAGCTCGTCGACCCGAACTTCCGCGAGACGGTCGTCCTGCTCATCGAGACC
>FWPU01010978.1_pt1 | contig 13018 bp, 14 predicted proteins | sample 2228361 | NCBI WGS metagenome assembly FWPU01 (sample SAMEA103939777, study PRJEB20133) | metagenome | reverse complement strand
AGGCCGTGCCGCGCCGCCACGCGGGCGTAGGTCTCCGCGACCGGCTCGGCGACGTCGATCAGCGTCCCCGCCGCGTCGAGCGTCACCGCCGCGAGCCGCATCGGTCACGCCTCGCGCAGGCGAAGGCGCACGCCGTACGCCTCGACGGCGGCGGTGCCCGGCCCCGCGCCGCGCACGACCCGGATGCCGTCGCGTCCGAGCCGCTCGACGACGGGGTCGAGGCGGTCGACCTCGATCCCGAGGTGGTGAAGCCCCTCGCCGCGCTCGGTGAGGAAGCGGGCGACGGGTCCCGCGCCGTCTCCGGGCGCGACGAGGTGGACGTCGTACCCCGCGATGCGGAGCCCGAGGACGTCGTCGCCGCCGGCGTCGCGCCGCACCGGTGCCGCGACCTCGGTCGGGAACACCCGCCGGAACCAGGCGAGCCCGGCATCGAGCGACCGGACGGCGACGGCGAGATGGCTCACGCGCACGCGCGTGCCCTCGTGCGTCGCGCACGGCTCGGCGGGCACGCCGGGCGGGCGGCCGCCGCGGAACCCGGGGACCTGCCAGAGCTGGACGAGGAGACCGGGCGCGGTGCGCGGTGAGATGAAGGCGGTCCACCAGCCGCCGCCGGTGCCGCTCCGGTCGACGATCCTGAGCCCCCGCGCCTCGAGCGCCGCGAGGTACGGATCGAGGGCGCCCTCGGGGACGTCGACCGCGAGGTGGTGGAACCCCTCGCCGTGGCGCGCGAGGAAGCGGTCGACGAAGCCGCCGGGGTGGGCGCTCTCGATCAGCTCGATCTTCCGGTCGCCGACGAAGAAGTCGGCGAACGCGAACTGCCCATCGTACCCCGGACGCGGCTCCATGTGCATGCGCACGGGGAGATGGCGCCGGAAGAAGGCGAGGGCGGGGGGGATCGCCCGCACGGCGATCGACACGTGGTCGATCCAGAGCGGCGGGAAGGCCATCGGCCGCTACGGGCGGAAGCTGCGCAGCTCGGCTCGCAGCGCGGTGCCGTCGTCCTCGACCACGACGTAGCCGCCGTCGCGGAGCGCGCCGGCGTTCAGCACGGTCGTGTCGCCGACGCGATCGACGCCGCGCCCCTCGTGGATGTGCCCGACGACGGCGACGTCGGGACGCGCGGTCTCGATGAACGCCCGCACGGCGGGGGAGCCGACCGGCGTCCCGTTCACGAGCCGGTCGAGGCGCGTCTCGTACGGCGGCGTGTGGCAGATCATGAGGCGCCGCGGCGCCCCGGCCACGGCGGCGTGCCCGCGGGCGAGCACGGCGTAGAGCTCCGCCTCGGTGAGCTCGGTCGGCGTGTCCATCGGCGTGATGTTCGAGCCGCCGCAGCCGAAGACGCCGACGTCCCCGAGACGTCGGCCCTCGCCGTGCAGCGAGATGCCGTCCTCCCGGAACGCGTCGATCACCCACGGCATGTCGAGGTTGCCGGTAACGGCCAGCACGTTGGGGCAAGACTGCCGGATCGCCTCTGTCACTCGGAAGGCGTCGGCCGGGTCGCCGAAGTGCGTGAGGTCGCCGGTCAGGATCGCCCAATCGGCTTCGCGAAGGGTCGGTGCCAGACGCTCGATTGCCCGGAAAGACATGTGAATGTCACCGAAGCAGATCAGGCGCACGGCGCGTTTGTAACCGCCGGCTCCGGCGCTTTCAACGACGGGCTCGCCGCGCCGGTGTGCGCGTGGGCGGGCCGGTCGTGGCGCGCGGCTGCGCGTGGTCGGCGCGATCCTCCTCGCGCCGGAGGAAGGTGGGCCGTGGCCGACCGCGGCTGCGTCAGCGCGGCGTCGGTGCGCCAGGGCCTGCAGGCGGTCTCCAGGCCTCCGGGCAGGAAGGTCTCCTCGCGGCGCACGCATGATCGACCGCGAGGCAGGGCGCACGCGTTGCCGCCACGCGACGCCGGTGGGGCGGCACCCACCCCCGCCACGGCGACATGGGGCTTCTTCGCCTGTGACCGACGTCGACCCCAACCGGGAACCGGCAGAGCGTGCCGGCGACTTTCCACCCCGTGACGGGCCGCGAGCCTACCGCCCTGCTCCGGCGCCCGACCTTGACAGCCCACGGGGAGGATTTACCAGGGGCGCCGGAAGCTCCAGAGAGCACGTGCGAAAGGAGGTGAGATCGATGGCACTTCCGAGCCTCTGGCGATGGAATCGGGGGGGCCGCAGCGTGCCGGTGCGGCGCGACGACAATCCGCTCGCCACCCTCCAGCGCGACATGAACAGGCTCTTCGAGGATTTCTGGCGCGGCTTCGATCTGCCGCTGCCGTTCGAGGAGCGATGGGGAGCGTTCACGCCGCGCGTGGACGTCGAGGAGACGGACGGTGAGGTGCAGGTGACGGCCGAGCTGCCAGGCTTGGAAGAGAAGGACTTCGACGTCAGCCTTAGCGGCGATACGCTCGTCCTGAGGGGGGAGAAGCGCGAAGAGCGCAAAAACCGGACGCGCGGCTGGCGCGAGCGCAGCTACGGCGCCTTCGAGCGGCTCATCCCCCTGCCGTGCGAGATCGATGCCGAGCACGTGTCGGCGCAGTTCAAGAACGGCGTGCTCCACGTTCGCCTGCCGAAGTCCGCCGAGGCACGCGAGCGGGCGAAGCGGATTCCCGTCACGACCTCGTGACGGGTCCGGGACGCGCCCGCCCCTTAATCCGTGAGCGGGGGCGGGCGCGGACCCGCGAGCCCGGCGAGGAACGCGTCTCCGCGAAGGCTTGATTCAGACGGCGGTCGGCCGAGCTGGCGGGAGACGAGCAGGTGGTGAACGACTCGGTCTCGGAAATCCGCTGCGAACACCTCGCGCGGCTTGGGCCCATCGGTCACGAAGCAGATCGACTGGCCTGGACGGTACGTGCTGTCGCAGGTCTCGTTGCAGAGAGAGGAGGTTTGCTTCGGCGTCTATCTCGAATGCCAGTGCGTTGATGGTGTTCCGCTTGTTGCGGCGGCAGTTCGGTCCTGCCGCCACAACTCGCGGAAGGAATAAAGGTCAGGGCCGCCGTTCACGAGCCGCCACGCACCGCGCGCACGTAGTAGCTACTGGTCTTGAAGTCGAACCCGGGAAGGCCAGGGTTGAAGGGCACGAGCCGGGCGTAGCTCGGCGCGCCGGCGAAGGTATTAGCCGACCAGTAGAGGTGCGCCTGCGTCGGGCCAAACACCGCTTGATCGATACAGGGCGATCCGCTGCCACAGCCAGGCGCGGAGAGATCCACGATCGTCTTCAGCTCCGCGTGCGTGGGCAAGCGCCAGTCGCTGTATCCAGCGAACGGCGTCGGAGGACCACCATTCAACTCCGCCAGGAAGGTGAAGAAGACCGTTCCATCCGGGTTGTACGGCGAGCCCGTCGACCACGTGTACGTATTGTCCTTGTCGCGGATCGATCCGTCGTCGGTCGTCTGCTGCCACATCAGTCCGGTACGGGTGTCGGTCACGGTTCCGTCGCCGTGAACGATGAACCGGGTCGGGAACTCCACCAGCGGTCTCTTGCCGGGCTGGCACTTGTTCACGTATGCCGTGCACGAGCTGCTGTTGTCCGCCAGATAGATCGTGCACTCCGGCGGCGGCGTGCGGGCCAGCAGCGTGCCCGCGTCTCCCTGAGTGCAGTTGTTGGCCGTGGTTCCGTTCACGCATGCAGGATTGAAGAAGGCATTGTTCTCGGTGCCCGCGCTCCATCCCCAACGCAGAGCACCGTCCACGTTCTTCGCCGAGATCAGAATTACTCCGTCCTTCCCCCGGATCTTCGCCCTGCACGTGTCCAGGGCGTTTGCCGGACCCACACACGCCAGGATTATGATCGCCGCCAATGCCGTGACCGCCGTCTTACGCCATCTCATGCTGTCCCTCCTTCTTCTTCTGTTCAGACGGGAGGCAGCGGGGAAACCGCGCCCGTCTCAGCCTCAGCCAGCGTAGCGCAGCAGAAGGACCCGCGCACTCGAGCGGATTCTATCATCGCGCGAACGCCGGCATGCAAACTGGCCCGGGGGCCAGCCCCCGAACCCCCGGAGGCCGCGCAGTTCACGCGCCGCATCGCACACGACAGAAGCGTCGCGGCCCGCCCGTACCGCGAGGACATCGTGATCGGGGCGAAGTGCATCCGGGCCATGCGAACGCAGAATGGGAAGCGTCCAGTTTCCTGGACGGCGGCTCAGCCCGCCCGCGGCCGGAGCTTCGGCAGCGTTCAGCTTCTCGCACGCCACCTCCATCGGCATGCCGATGGAACGCTGCTCGTTCGAGCACCCGACGACGTTCGCGTGCAGCCGGATGCCCTCCCCCAGCTCCACGATCGCGACGGTGTGCGGCACGCCCCCGAAGAACGCCGGATGCTGCGGCCGGTGCACGACGGTGAACGCGGGCACCGTCCGGTGCCCGCGGAGGGGGGTCCATGCGGTCCCTTCGTCGAGGCACCGCGGACACAGAGAGCCCGGCGGACACCGCACGTGCCGCACGCGACGCCCCGCTGCGCCGCCAGCCGCCCTTCGCGCGCCGCGTCCCTGTACGCCTGATCCCGGGCAGCGGCTCGTCGATCTGGAGCATCATCCGCCCTCACGCCGCCCGCGGCCGGGCGCCGCGGCGACGCTCCGCAGACAATCCGCCCGGTGCCGGTTGAGGTCCTCGGGACGCTCGAGCTGCCGCAGATGCCCGCACGAATCCCCGATCATCAGCCGCGCCTGCGGCACGGCACGCAGAATCCGCGGGCTGCGCGCCCGCGGCGCGCACCAACGGCCTCGCCGAGCGCACCAGCCGCGTTCCTCGACGAGCACCGTCACGCGCCGCGGCGATCGCGCAGCCCGCGACGGCGTCAGCGCTCGAACGGCGACGGCCCACCGCCCGCGCCGATGCGCTCAGTCAGGTGCCTGGCTGGCAGAACACGGGAGGCTGACGCTGAAGATGCATCCGCCGCCCGGTTTGCTCCGCGCTCCGACGGTCCCCCCATGTGCCTCGACCGCCTGCTTCACGATGGCCAGCCCCAGGCCGAAGCCACTCCGATCCTGGCTGCGTTGGACGTAGGGCTTGAACAGGTCGTCGGTTGCGCCGTCAGGAAGGCCATCACAGGCGTCTTCGACTTCGAGCGTGGCGCGATCTCGTTCGCGGCGGCCGCGAATCACAACCGTGCCGCCAGATCGGCTGAACTTGGCCGCGTTGCCGATCAGGTTCGTCGCGACCGAGAGGAGGAGACGGCGATCCGCCGCCACCATGAGGCCCTCTTCGACGTCGAGTTGCACCTCGATGCCTTTGCTCTCGGCTTCGGGTTCGCTCTCCTGCACCGCGTCGGTGAGCACGTCTCGCAGCACGAGCTGCTCCACGCGAATCTGCACATTCGGGAACCGCGCCGCCATGAGCACGTCATCGACGAGCTGCCGCATGCGCGTGATGCTGCGGTCGAGCATCTCGACCAGCTCGCCGCGTGAACGGAGAAGCGTTCGCCGGAGGGCCGCCAACGCCAGGGCCGCGCTGTTGAGCGGGTTCCGAAGCTCGTGGGCCACGAACGAAAGATGCTCGGTGGCCTCGCGTTGAGCCTCCTCGTCCCGCCTCCGCACGTAGGCGGCGACCGCCGCGGCCCTTCCCGCAGCCAGCAGTTGAAGGAGGATTCGGGTCTGAGCAATCGAGAGGCTGAGCCCGGCCGCGTCGGCGGCTTCGAGGATGGTGTCCCCCAGGAGGTCGTATTCGCGCACCACTTCATCCACGTCGAATCCGACCCGTAGGCGCTGCTCCCCGTGCTGCGAGGCCGTGACCGTGCGTTCGATCTCGGATCGCTCGGCGTTCAGGAGGTGGGCCAGGTCGGTCATGCCCTTCGGCGGCCGGCTCGAGGGGAGCGAGCCTAGCCCCGGTGGGGCGGCCCGTCTACCGGCGCCCGGAAGCTGGGGAGGAGGGCGCTTCGGGAGGCTGTATGGCCAAGTGCCCACGAGACGCTCTCCCCGACCGATTCGCGGTGATCCGCGGAATCCGAAGCCGCACCGGGGGCTCGCCGCGATCTCGCGGCTCCGGCCGGTCGCCGAGGACGACGTCCACCTCGGCGACGACGAGTCGTCCGTCCGGACCCACCTGCAGACCGACGGTCGCCACGGGAAGCCGACACCCGGCATCAGCATGGTGGTCGGGTTCGCGCGTTGGCCCGCGGCCGGAGCGCGTGGTAGGGTTCGGCGCCGAGTGGGCGAGGTCATCGCATTCGAGGAGGTCGTCCGGATGCGGCGACGGCGCGTGGCCCACGCGGTCCATGCGCGCTGCCGGACGATTCTCGCGGAGACCGTCGCGGTCGCACGCGCCGAGCTGGCGACGGCGCCGGTGCGCGAGCGGTGGACGCGGCTCGTCCGGCTGCGCAAGCTCGAAGAGCTGCACGCCTACGCGGACGCCCTCGGCTGAGCCGCGGCGGGCGAGGGGAAGGGGGGTGGCGGTGAGCCTGGAGGCCTGGATCGGCGCAGCGGTCGTCGCGGCGGCGGTCGTGGCGCTCGCGTGGCTGGCGACCCGGCGGCCGCGCGGCGACGCCGGCCTCGGCCTGGTCCAGCAGCAGCTCGACGCGCTCCGCGCGCAGGTCGCGCAGGCGCTCGCCGGGCAGAGCCAGCACCTGGGGCAGGAGCTGGCCCGGCTCGCGACCGAGGTGGGCGAGCGGCTTCGCGAGACGGCGAGCGCCACCGAGCGCGCGCAGACGACGATCGGCGAGCGGCTCGACCGCGCGTCGCAGGTCTTCGGCGACGTGCAGCGCGGCCTCGGGGAGCTGCGCGAGGCGACGCAGAAGGTGTGGGAGGTCGGCCGCGACGTCTCGTCGCTGCACGACATCCTGCGCGCCCCGAAGCTGCGCGGCGGGCTCGGCGAGCTGCTCCTGGCCGACCTCCTCGCGCAGGTCCTGCCGCCGGAGCACTTCGCGCTGCAGCACGCGTTCCGCAGCGGCGTCCGCGTCGACGCCGTCGTGCGGCTCGGCGGCGGCCTGGTCCCGATCGACGCCAAGTTCCCGCTCGAGGACTTCCGCCGCATGCTCGACGCCGCGTCCGACGAGGAGCGCGCGGCGGCGCGGCGCGGGTTCGCCGCGCGCCTGCGCCGGCACGTCGACGACATCGCGACGAAGTACATCCTCCCCGACGAGGGGACCTTCGACTTCGCTCTCATGTACGTCCCGGCCGAGAACGTCTATTACGAGACCATCGTGCGCGCGGAGGAGCGGGCGCTCTGCGAGTACGCGCTGGAGCGCAAGGTGATCCCCGTCTCGCCGAGCTCGTTCTACGCCTACCTGCAGGCGATCGCGCTCGGGCTGCGCGGGCTGCGGATCGAGGCCCGGGCGGCGGAGGTCCTGGGGCAGCTCGCGCGCGTGACCGGCGACGTCGGGCGCCTGCGCGAGGAGCTCCGGCTCGTCGGGCGGCACCTCGGCAACGCCGTGCAGGCGCACGCGGCGGCCGAGCGCCGGCTCGAGCGGCTCGAGGCCAAGCTCGGCGCGATCGAAGGCGCCGACGAGGAGACCGTGCCGCAGCTCGCGCTGCGGTGCGCCGAGTGAGGAGGCCGGCATGATCTCCGTCCCTGCCATGCGGCTCCACCAGTTCGGCGTCGTCCTCTACCAGGCGATGCTGTCCGCGCGCGACGTGGACCGGCTCGTGCGGTTCGAGGTGCTGGCGTACGACTCGGGCGCCGTCGAGAGCGCGCCCCCGCCGCCGAAGGGGAAGCGGAAGGCGAAGGCGTCGCGCGTGAACTGGCAGCTCCTCGAGCAGCGCATCGCGACCAGCGCGGAGGCGTACCAGCGCCCCGTCATCCGCAAGAAGCTCGCCGAGCTGATCGAGTACTACACGCAGTGCGCCGACACCGGCTCGTTGCCCGCGATCCCCGGCGCCGTCCTCCTGGTGTCCGACCGCCGCCTCGACTTCACGCCGACCAGCAGCCATCGCGTGCTGGGCGTCCTCCAGATCCCCGCCGAGGGCGGCGTCCTGCGCGCCCTCGACGGCCAGCATCGCCTCCTCGCGCTCCATCAGATGATCGCCGAGGGCCGCGCCGAGCAGATCCAGGTGCCGGCGGTGGTGTTCGACCGGCTGACGCCCGACCAGGTCGTCGAGCTGTTCGTGACGATCAACGCCAAGCACACGAAGCTGAATCCGTCGCACCTGATCAGCCTCTCGGGGCGGCGGCTGTATCCGGACCCGGCGCTGGCGGCGAGCCACGACATCATCCGGGCGCTCAACGAGCGGGCGGACTCGCCGCTGCGCGGGGAGATCAAGCTCTTCGGCGTCGGCCGCGGCCGGGTCGCGCAGGCGCCGCTCGCCGAAGAGCTGCGCGGCATCTTCACCGCGCTCGACGCGCTCGGCGGCCGGCAGGCGGACCGCTTCCGCGAGGAGGCGCCGCGCTTCTTCCTCACCTACTTCAAGCAGATCGCGAACGTCTTCCCGCGCGCGTGGAGCGGGCGGAAGTACAGCATCAAGACGGCCATGGCCCTGCGCGCGTTCCTGCGCGTCGTGCCCGACGTGCTGAACGCGGTCCGGGCGACCGGCGCGGAGCCGCACGACGCGCGCGCGATCGCGGCGGTGCTGGCGCCCTGGGGCGAGCTCATCGGGGACGACCGCTTCGACACCGAGGGCGAGTGGCGCGAGAAGCTGGCCGGCGGCACGCGCGGCACGGTCGACCTGCTCGCCCGCGAGCTGCGCGGCGCGCTGCGCAGCTGAGCGCGCGCGAGGGCCGTCCGCGGCATGCTCGACGAAGCGCTCCTCTACGAGCTCACGGACTCGCCCTACTGCCTGAAGGCGCGCATCTGCCTCAACCTGAAGCGCGTCGCGTACCGGCGCGTCCCGGTGACGCTCGCGCGGGCGCGGGAGCTCCGGCGCCTCAACCCGCGCGGCCTCGTGCCGGTGCTCGTGCACGGCTCGGAGACCGTGCCCGACTCGACGGAGATCGTGCGCTACCTCGAGCGGCGGTTTCCCGCGCCGAGCCTCTACCCGGAGGACCCGGCGGCGCGCGCGTTCGCGCTCCTGGTCGAGGACTGGGCCGACGAGGCGCTCGGCTTCTTGGCCGGCGCGTTCAAGTGGCTGAACCCCACGAACCGCGCCGCCGCCATCGCGCACACCGTCCCCGAGATCGCGACCGGCGCCGCGCAGCCGCTCGTCGCCTGGATGCTCCAGCGCCGCATCCGGCGCCGCTTCGCGGCGCAGGGGTACAGCGCGGCCTCGCTGCCGCACCTCGAGGCGCGCTTCCGCGACTGCCTCGTGATGCTCGCCGATCTGCTCCACGAGCGCCGGTGCCTGCTCGGCAGGCTGCCGACGATCGCCGACGTCGCGGCGTTCGCGCCGCTCGCGCTCCTCCGCCGCTACGCGGAGGCGGACCTGGTCGACCAGTACGCGCCGGTCGCCGCCTGGTACGAGCGGCTCGCCGCCGAGCCGGCGATCGCCGCCGCGCTGCCGGCTTGACCCTCGCGCGAGCCGCATGGAAGAAGCGCGCCCATGGCGAAGCTCGTGAAGGTCGCGACGGTCGGCGAGATCGCGCCCGGCACCGGCCGGTGCGTCGAGGTCGAGGGCCGCCAGATCGCCCTCTTCAACGTGGGCGGCACGATTCACGCCCTCGACAACACGTGTCCCCACCGCGGCGGCCCGCTCGCCGAGGGCGATCTCGACGGCACGACCGTCACCTGTCCGTGGCACGCCTGGCAGTTCGACGTCACCACCGGCGAGAGCCTCACCGACGACCTCGTCGTCGCGCGCTACGACGTCGAGGTGAACGGCGAGGACGTGTTCGTCAGCCTCTGAGGGGTCGCGACCGCGGGATCACGCCTTCGCCCGCGACACGAACCGGCCGTCGCGCGTGTCGACGACGATCGACTCCCCGGCCTCCAGGTACGACGGCACCTGGATCACCACCCCCGTCTCCAGCGTCGCCGGCTTCGTCTGCGCCTGCGCCGTCGCTCCCTTGAGGGCGGGGGCGGTCTCCGCGACGCGGAGCACGACCGTGTTCGGCAGCTCGACGGCGATCACGCGGTCGTTGAACACGACCGAGCGGATGCCCTCGAGCCCCTCCGTCAGGTAGCCGGCGGCGTCGCCGAGTTCCTCCGCGCCGAGGCGGAGCTGCTCGTAGCTCTGGGTGTCCATGAAGTGGAACCCCTCCGCGTCGCGGTAGAGGAACTGAACGGGGCGGAGCACGAGGTTCGGCTCCTCGAGCTTGTCGCCGCCGCGGAAGGTGCGGTCGAGAACCTGGCCGGTGCGGAGGTTCCGCACCTTCACCTTGGTGAGCGAGCCCGCGCCGCGCGCCGACGGCGTCTGCACGTGGAGGTCGAGGATCACGTACGGGTCGCCGTCGAGGAGCACGCGGAGCCCGCGCTTGAGGTCGCCGGTCGAGAGCACCGCGGGAGATTGCGTCGGACGCGTCCGGAGTTCAAGCCGGGACGCGCTCGCCGCGCGCGACGACGACCGCCGCGACCAGGTCGCCCGTCACGTTGAGCGTGGTGCGGCACATGTCGAGCAGCCGGTCGACGCCGAGGATCATGCCGATGCCGTCGGCGGGCACGCCGACCATGCCGAGGATCATCATGATGACGGGGATCGAGCCCGCCGGCACGCCGGCGGTGCCGACGCCCCCCAGGACGCAGACGCCGACCACCGTCAGCTGCTGCGCGAGCGTCAGCTCGACGCCGTAGAACTGGGCGAGGAAGAGCACGGTCACCCCCTCGAAGAGGGCGGTGCCGTTCTGGTTCGCGGTCGAGCCGAGCGTCAGCACGAAGCGGCTCACGTGCGGGGGGAGCCGCAGCTCCTGCTCCGCGACGCGGAGCGCGGTCGGCAGCGTCGCGTTGCTGGAGGCGGTCGAGAACGCGGTGATCATCGCCTCGCGGACGCCGCGGAAGAAGGTCGCGGGGCGCATGCCGCCGAGCCAGCGGAGGGCGACCGGGTAGACCACGAACTGCTGCAGCGCGAGCGCCGTCAGGACGACGCCCACGTACGCGCCCAGCTGCCGCAGCGCGTCCCAGCCCAGCCGGGCCGTCAGCGAGAAGAGCAGGCACGCCACGCCCAGCGGCGCGACGCGGATCACGAGGTCGAGGAGGTACATGACGACGTCGTAGAGCCCCTGGAGCCCCGCCTCGAGACGGCGGGCGGCGTCGGTCCGCGTCCCCGCGAGGCCGACGCCGAGGAGCAGCGCGAAGACCATGACCGCGAGCATGTCGCCGTCGGCCATGGCGCGGACGACGTTGGCGGGCACCAGCGCGACGAAGAAGTCGATCGGCGTCGCCGTCACGGGAGCGGCGGCGGGCGCGGGCGTTCGCGTCGTGAGCCGGTCGCGCAGCTCGGGCGGCAGCCCCTCGCCCGGCCGGACGAGGTTCACGAGGCCGACGCCGAGCAGCACCGCGATGCTCGACACGACGACCGTGTACGCGAGCGTGCGCAGCCCGATGCGGCCGAGCCGCCCGACCTCGCCGAGGCCCGCGACGCCGAGCGCCAGCGCCGAGACGATGAGCGGCACGACGAGCATGAAGAGGAGGCGCAGGAAGATCGTGCCCGCCGGCTGCGTGATCGTGCCGACGACCCAGTCGAGCGCCGGTGCGTCCCCCGCGACCAGGTGTGCCGTCACGCCGAGCCCCGCGCCGACGGCGAGCCCGGCGAGCATGCGGACGGACAGGCCCGTGCCCGCCATCAGGCCGGGCGTGGCTTCCGGAACCGCGGCGGTCGCTTCTCGAGGAAGGCGCGCACGCCCTCCTGGGCCTCCTCCGTGCCGTAGTACAGCTCGAGCGCGGCGAAGCCCAGCTCGGTGATGCCGGCGATGTGCTCGGTGTCGGCGTTGAACGACTGCTTCGCGAGCTTGAGGGCCGTGGGGCTCTTCGCGAGCAGCTCGCGGCACCAGCGCTCGGTCTCGGCGCGCAGCTCGGCGGCCGGGACGACGGCGTTCACGAGCCCCATCTCGAGCGCCTGCGCCGCCGTGTACTGCCGGCAGAGGTACCAGATCTCCCGGGCCTTCTTCTCGCCCACGACACGCGCGAGGTAGGCCGTGCCGAAGCCCGGGTCGACGGAGCCGACGCGCGGGCCGACCTGCCCGAAGATCGCCGTGTCGGCGGCGATCGTGAGGTCGCAGAGCACGTGCAGCACGTGCCCGCCGCCGATCGCGTAGCCGTTCACCATCGCGATGACGGGCTTCGGGATCGCGCGGATGACGCCGTGGAGGCCGTGTACGTCGAGGCCGATGCCGCCGCCGCCACCGTAGCCGCCGGTCCCCCGGTCGCGCTGGTCGCCGCCGGTCGAGAAGGCGCGGTCCCCCGCGCCGGTGAGCACGACGACGCCGACGTCGTCGTCCTGCCACGCCGCTCGGAAGGCGGCGATCAGCTCGTCGACCGTGCGGGCGCGGAAGGCGTTCAGCACCTGCGGGCGGTTGATCGTGATCCACGCGATGCCGTCGGCGGCCTCGTAGAGCACGTCGTCGTACGTCATGGGCGGCGCTTCCCCCAGCGGGTCCCCCTTGTCAAGGCGAGCACCGCGGCGCAGGTAGGGGGACGGCGATGATCCGGACCGCGCTCCACGACCACCTCGCCGCGACCGGCGCGACCCCCGTCGAGGACCGCGGCGTGCTCCTCCCGCGCGACTTCGGCGACCCGGCGGCCGAGTACGAGGCCCTCCGCCGCGGCGCCGCGGTCGTCGACCTCGGCTTCCGGACGCTCGTCCACGCGGTGGGCCCGGATCGCGTGGCCTTCCTCCAGGGCATGCTGACGAACGACGTCGCGCGGCTCGCGCCCGGAGAGGGCTGCCCGGCGCTGCTGCTGACGATCCAGGGACGGGTGACCGCCGACGTGCGCGTCGCGGCCCTCCCGGACGCGCTCTGCCTCGACGTCGACGTCCGGGCTCGTGACGACCTCGTCGCGGCGCTCGAGCAGCGCATCATCGCCGACGACGTCGAGCTGCGGCCGCCGCCGGAGGCGGTCGCGCTCGTGGCCCTGGACGGGCCCGCGGCGGCCGACGTGCTGCCGGCGGCGCGCGAGCTCGCGCCGTACGGGCACGCGGAGGTCGCCATCGGCGGCACGACCGTGCGCTGCGTGCGGGCGAGCGAGGTCGGGGGGCCGGGGTTCGTGCTCCACGTGCCCGCCGCGCGGGCCGCCGCGG
>FWPU01010977.1_pt1 | contig 13019 bp, 8 predicted proteins | sample 2228361 | NCBI WGS metagenome assembly FWPU01 (sample SAMEA103939777, study PRJEB20133) | metagenome | reverse complement strand
GGTGAGCGCGCACACCTTCCGGCATTCGTTTGCCACCCATCTGCTACAACGGGGGACGGACCTTCGGACGATCCAGGCGTTGCTGGGGCATCAAGACGTGTCCACGACGATGATTTACACGCACATCCTGCAACAGGGCGGCCAGGGCGTTGGCAGTCCGCTGGACAATTGGGGGCGCAAGGACGTGATCAATTTCGGTCTGAAGATTCTAGTAACACAAGCGCACATAAATTGGGCGTGTGTCAGGCCGGGCATCTGGCGGGTTACAGAATTCACTGTCTCGCCGCTTTGCCGGAGCCGCATTGCCCTGTTGCTTCAGCGTTCTCGACATAGCCGCTCAATTAACCGGGCCAGCTGGTCACGATGTGCCAGCAACGGTCGGGGATCGGTGGTGAATCGTGTAAGGTCTCGCGACACGTTCGCCGGCACCCCCAGCAGTGCCCGCGCCCGGGCCAGCCGTTCCGCCCGCGATCCCATCACCCCATTTTTGCCTCGTTCCTCGATCAACGCGCCGACCCGTCTGACTTGCTGATCCAACAGCCAAAAGTACTCGTAGTCTTCCAATCCGTCACGGAGGTTTTCCCAGCGGAGGGAGCTGATCGGCCCGTCCAAGCAGGGCGCGGTGACGGCGTTCGGGTCGCGGCGCGGCGGGTACAGGAACCGGCCATCGCCGTTGCCCCAGGGCAGGCGTGCGCCCCGCGGGGTACCGTAACTGGTCGTCCAGCTCATCGGGTCTTCCCAGGGATTTTGCAGCGTGTCGGGGTAGGCCTCCAGACTGTGCCAGTAGGTGGTGGCCCAAATGAGGATGCCCTGTACGCCGTACTGCCAGGATTGCCACGGCCACAGGCGCAGGGCCGTGCCCGGATGGTCAATAAACAGGCCCAGGTACGGGGCCTTTGGCACGGTGCAGAGATACCACCACACCTCCTCGCCGGCCGCCCGTCGCTCGCGCACCTTCTCCGGGGTCCATTCCGGCGTGAGCGCGCACCAGATGTCCACGTGCCCCAGCAACTCCGGCTCCGGCTGCTCGGTTAACAGGCGTTTGAGCCCGGGCGCGGCGGCGCGAATGCGTTGCTGGCCGGCGATGACAAACTCGTAGTCCTTCGGGTCCGGCTCGTCGAACCAGTAGGTGTAAGCGCGCTCCAGCCAGCCCTTTTCCCGGAGGTGGCGCTCCACCTGTCCGAGATAATCACCAAACAGCCGCGCGTGCTCGGCCGTGCCTTCGCGGAATCCTTCCAGCTCGCCGGGATGCTGGCTGTGAAACGTGCCTCCGCCCATGCCGCGCAGCGGAAGCTGGAAGGCGTTGAAAGGACTGCCACGCTCCAGTCCCTGCCCGTCCAACCAGCGCGCGGCGGCGGCGTCGAAGGCCGTGAAATCCACCTGTGCATGCCGCTGCGTGCCTTCCCCCTCGAAGCGGACCCCGATGGGCGCGTAATCGAAAAACGAGTACGGGCTGACGCGATGCTCGGCGAAGTTTTGGAGGTACTTCTCGAACACGGCCGCCTGGTCGGCGCGGTTGGTGAGCCGGTGGTAGCGGTTGATGGCCCCGGCGCCCAGGCCGAAGGCGCTGCGCAGGTGCGTCTCGCGCGGCAGATCGAAATCGTACACGAGCACCCGCATCGGGACGCGTACCGGCGCCCCGGAGTCGGTCCGCAAGGTGATCTCCGTCTGGTATTCGCCGCCGGGCACGCCGCGCGGGACGTACACGGTGAGCCACAGCGGCTGGTTTACCCCGGCCTCGAGTGTCCGGGGCAGCGCCAACGGGGGCAAGGGATCGGGATACCACCCGCGCCGGCTGCTGGCATCGGTGGGATGCGTCACGGGCACGTAAGCCACCTCGTAAAATTCGAGCTCGATCGGCGCCGCGCGCCCCGTCGGTCCGCGAAACGGACCCACCCGGACTTCCGTCAAGGTCTGCGCCCGCCGGGGACGCAACACCAGTTGCGCCGCCTCGAATTCCCCGCGGGCGGCGCTCAGTCGGACCTCATGGGTGAGCGGTCCGCCCGGCAGGGCTCGCTGCCGCCCCACCTTCCAGCCGCTCTCGCACCACCACAAGTCCAGGTCCGCGCCCCCGGGCAGTAGATATCCGTAGCCGGCGTCTTCCAACATGCCGAATCCGAGAACCGTGCGACCGGCCAGGAGCGCGCGTCCCCGTTCATCGTGAACCGCCACCGTCAACGGATGTTCTCCCGCCCCGGTCAGCCGGACCCTCAGAGGGCAATCCTGGCTGGCGCCCGCGGCCACCTCCAACCGCTGCCCGCGTTCGGCGCGTCCGCTGTCCGGTGGCACGGTGAGTCCGGCGGTGACGCGCAACGGCGCGGGCGCGGGGTTGGTCACGGCGAAGTCGAGGCGCCACTGGCCGTCGGCCTCCGGTCCGGAAAAACCGCGCCAGACAACCAGTCCGGGCGCGGCGGCGGCGGTGATTTCAATAAATCGGGTCTCACCGAACGCTTCGGGCAGCGGCGCATTCACGGTGGCTTCGTAGTCGAGGCGGTTGACCTGCAACGCGGTGTCTGCGGCCGGGGCGCGCAGGCGCAGCCACAGTTCGTCCGTCGGAAACAAGTCCGCGGGCAGCTCCAGCCCGCCGCCGCGATGGCGTTCGTCGAAGCGCCCCAGCAGGGTCCAGAGCGCACCGTCCCGGCCGGCTTCCACCTCGAGCGCGCCGGCCACGTGGTAATTCAGGGAGACATTCACCCGCGCGCGGGTTTGCGCCGCGCCCGGCAGCGCGAAGCGATACACCAGCTCGGCGCCGGGCGAGAACACCCAGCGATCGGTGTTGAAGCGCGCCGTCGCGCGCGCGAGCGGGCGATGATAATTGGCGCCCGTCCAGCCCGGGTTTGCGGAAAAGCCGTAGCGCGTTCCGGCCAGCCACTCTCCCTCGCCGAGTTCGAACGCCGTGCCCCCCGGCCGGGGCACCAAGCGGTGTCCGGCCAGGACCGGCAGCAGCTCCACGTCGTCGAACTCAACGTCGCCCCGCACGTGCCACTGGCCGAGGCGAACGAAATCGTTGGCGACGCCATCGGGTTGACGGAAAACGAAGGCGTACTCGCGCCAGTCGGCCTCGAGCGGAAAATCCCGGTTGACCGCGCCCGTGCCGGAGACGGCCGTGCCTCCGGCAGCACCGGGCAGGCGGCGGCCGCGGAAACGCAGTGCATACAGTGCGCCGGCCCGCAGCGGTAGCGTGTCGGTGAGCCACAGCGAACTGTCCCCGCCCCGGCCGCGCACGCGCAGGACACGGTTGGTTCCCGCCGGTCCGGCAACAGCCCACTGCCCTGCTCCTTCGAGGCGCCAGCCTGCCGGTTCAAGCGCGCCGGCTTCAAAGTTCGGGTTGGGTAGGAGGTTTTGGGCGGCCGCCGTACTGGCGACCCAGCCCAGCGAGCCCAACAGCATCCACGCGGGTGTTTTCATGGCTGGCGCCCCAGTCAATCCCTGTCGCGTCATCGCGGCAAGCTCTGGACGCGGCTGGAAACCAGCAGGATTGAGGACCGGTGGTTGGGTATTGGCAATTGAGGAATCGCGGATAGTGAACGGGGTTGTGGAGTTGAGCTTTTTCACCAGTCACCACTCACCATCCCCCAATCTCCATTTACCCTTCCCTCTTTGCTCCATCCACCACCGGTTCTGCCTCTTCCGCTTGAAGGAAATGCCTTGCTCAGCCCGGCGGGGGCGGCAGCCTGCGGCGGTGTCCTTGCGCAAACAGGGCATCTGGCTGGCGGTGGGCGCGTACGCCTTGTGGGGCGTGCTGCCGGTTTATTGGAAGGCGGTGCAGACAGTGCCGGCGCTGGAAATCCTCGCTCACCGCATCGTGTGGTCGCTGGTGTTTCTGGCCGGATTGTTGTCGCTCCAGGGAGGCTGGACAGAATTGCGGCGGGCGCTGACGCCTCGAACCGCGGGCGTGTACGCGCGCGCCGCGGCGCTGCTCTCGGTCAACTGGCTGACCTACATCTGGGCGGTGAACGCGGGGCGGATTGTGGAAACCAGTCTGGGCTATTTTATCAACCCTCTGGTGACCGTGATCTTGGGCGTACTGGTCCTGCGGGAGCGGCTGCGCCGGCTGCAGGCGCTGTGCGTGGCCCTGGCGGCGCTGGGGGTGGGATATCTGACCTGGCATCACGGGGAGCTGCCCTGGGTGGCGTTGGTGCTGGCCGGGAGTTTCGCCTGGTATGGCTTGCTCAAGAAAACGGCGCCGTTGCCCACGGTGCACGGGCTGACTTTGGAAACGGCGCTGCTGGCTCTGCCGGCGCTGGGCGTGTTGCTCTGGCGGGAGGCGCTGGGGCGGGCGGCCTTCGGTCATGCCGGACCGGGCGTCACGTTGTTGCTGGGCTTCACCGGCGTGGTCACGGCGCTGCCCTTGTTGTTGTTTGCGGCGGGGGCCCGGCGGGTGAGTCTGGCCACGCTGGGCCTGCTGCAATATCTGGCGCCAACCGGCCAGTTGCTCCTCGGGGTGTGGGTGTATAACGAGCCTTTTGGCCGCGCGCGGGCGGTGGGGTTTGGCCTAATCTGGCTCGCGCTGCTGGCGTACACCATCGAGGGGTGGTGGCGCGCGCGGGCCGCCGTGCGACCCGCCCTGTGAGCTGAGCCGTCGGCGCCGGACGTCCGAACCCGTGCAGATGTCCTCCTCAGGGCAGCCCTTCGGCCTGCAAGCGCAGGAAAACCTCTTCGCCCAGCAGTTGACGCAGGGTGGTCAGGTGCGCGGTGTACAGCTCGGCCAGCTCACGGGACCGGTCCTCCGGGCTGAGGGAAGGATCACTGAGCACCCGCTGGCGCTCAGCCTGGGCCAGTTGATTCACCTGGTAGAGGGGAATGAGCTGTTCGGGTTGCACTCCGGCCTTTTCGGCCAGGGAGCGGGTCTGCCGGAAGAGCGGGTCCTGGAGCAGCCGATAATGCGCGTAACGGGCCGGCCCCAGCGCGCGCTCGAGCGCCGCCTCGTGTTCCCGCGCCAGGACGGCCAGGCGCCGCAACTCAGCGTCGGGGTCGGCCAGTGGGGCTTCGCCGAGTCGGCTTTCCAGTTGTTCCTGCGCGCGGAAGAGGGCGCGGAATTCCTCCGGCGTGGCGTTGAACCCGCGCAGGCTGGCCCGGAGACGGTCCGCCCGGGGCGAGTAACGCAACTGGTATTCCTCCAGTTGCTCGGGGGTTAGGAGGCGGGCGAGTTCCTCCCGGGTCTCGCGCTCGGCCTGCTGGCGTTCGAGGTCGGTAAGTGGGGTGCCGCGCTCCCGCGCCGCCGCCTCGAGTTCAGCCAGCCGTCGGGCGGCGCGTTGCTCGATTTCGCGGAGTTGACGTCGCGTTTCCGGGGCAATGCCGCCCAGGATTTCCCCGTCCAGGGGGCGGGCTTGCTCCTCTTCCAGCAGGGCGATACGGCGCGTTTGCCAGTCGGGCCCCAGCAGGGTGGCCAGAAGGATTTGGCGTTCGGCTTCCAGCTCTTTCAGGCGGGTCTCGGCCTCCCGCACCAGCTCGGGGTCGGGGTCGGAGCGCCACCATTCCCGTCGCGGGTTGGGCACTTCCGCGGCGCGGCGGGCGGCAAACAGGGCGTTGACGTCGGCGAGGATGATGTCCTGCACGGTGGTCTCCGGACATCCGAAGGCGCGCAGGTTGCGCACGTAGGTCTGGTAATCCTCGGATTCAAGGTCCGCCCAGGTGAGCAGGCGCGGGCTGATGATGACGTTGGTGCGCACCGGTCGGAGCAGGTTGGTGACCACCGTGCGGGGAACGACGAGGCGCGGCGCCGGGGTGACGGGCTGGAGGGCCTGCCACCACAGCACCAGCAAGCACGCGTTCAGCCCCACCGACACGGCCAGCCAGATCACCAGCCAACGGGCGCGCATGAATTATTTCTGCGCCCGGCCACCCACCGGGGCAATGGCAAAAAAGCCTCACCGCACCGGGCGCCCGGCAGGGAGGCCCAACCGTCTCGGTTTGACTGCCGGCGTGCCGACCGGTCCGGCGCCGCGACACCGGGAACATCGGTCCCTGTGGACAAGGCCCGCCCGGATTGGGCTCGGTGATTCGGCCGGCGCGGCGCGGGATCGCCGTTTACTGGGGTTCCTTGATCAGGGCGATGAACTGCTTCATCGCCGTGGACAGGACCTTGTTCTTCTTGTGCAAGATGGCCAGCGGGCGGGACAGATCGGCGTCGCTGATTTCCACGGAAGCGAGGGTGCCGTCCTTGACCTCCTCCTGCACGCAGGTCTTGGGGACGATGGAGACCCCGGCGTCAATCTCGACCGCGCGCTTCACGGTCTCGACATTGTCGAACTCCATGACCGGGAGCACGTGCACGCCGTGTTCCCGGAAGGCCTTGTCCAGCGCCTTGCGGGTGGGGATGTCGGTCTCGAAGGCCACGAACTTCTGCCCGCTCAGGACGCTCATCTTGACGGTTTTGTTTTTCGCCAGGGGATGCTCGGGATGGCAGATGAGCACCATGGGCTCGCGGCGCAGCGGAATGATCTCCAGCTTCGGGTCGCGCACGGGATAGGCCACCAGGCCCAGGTCCACCACGTTGCCCAGCACGTCCTCGTACACCTGGTTGGACCGGCGGTATTCGACGTGGACGTTAACCGTGGGATAATTCTTGAGGTAACGCTTGATGTAGGGGGGCAGGATGTGCAGGCCGATGCTGTAGATGGTGGCCACCCGCACCGTGCCGGAAATGATGTTCTTCAGTTCCTGCATCTGGCTGTGGAGCCGCTCGTAGATCTGCACGATTTCCTTGCTGGCGCGGTAGAGCAGTTCGCCTTCCCGCGTCAGCCGGAACTTCTTTTTGCTCCGCTCGATCAGCAGCGCCTTGAACTGCCGCTCCAGGGAACTGACCTGTTGGCTGACCGCCGACTGGGTAATGTGATTGATCTGAGCCGCTTTGGTGAAGCTCTCCGTTTCCGTCAGGTCGCAAAAGACCTTCAAACTCTCGATTTGCATGAGGAAAGTTGAACCGGTCCGTGACCCCCTGTCAACTGTTTTAATGCCGGCATGAACCCGGCGAGTGCCGCTCGGGTCTTTTTGCTCGTCCCTGTCCCCCGGGACGGGGCGGCGCCTGTTGCTCACCCGCGCCTCCGGCTGGCGAGCGCGCAGGCCCCGGGCGTGCTTTTCCGGCTTCCCGATCGGGTTGAAATCGCCGGTGGCAGCCGCGGAGAACGGGGGCACGTCGGTGCCGAGTGCCGTGGTCGGTCGGCGGGCGAACCCGTGTTCTGGTTGGGGCGGGTCCCGGCCTTAGAAGTCCCCGACAGTCTCGGGAACGTTACGAAATCGAGGCAGCAGGGGGCGTGGTGGAGGAATCCGCCCGGCGCAGGTCCGCCACGCACTCGACATGCTGGGTTTGGGGAAACATGTCCAACGGGGTGATGTGAACCAGCCGGTAGGCGTCTTCCGTGCACAGCAGCCTGAGGTCCCGCGCCAGCGTGGCGGGGTGACAGGAGACATAAAGGATTTGCGCCGACCGTGCTTCTCGCAACGCGGCCAGCACAGACGGCGCGCAGCCCACGCGCGGCGGGTCCAGGAGCACGGTAGTGTGTTCCGGGACAAACCGAGCCAGCAACTCCGGGAGCCGCTCCTCGGCCGCGCCAGCCACGAAGTCGCCGTTGGTTACGTTGCGGGATGTGGCGTTGCGCCGGGCCGCCGCGATCGCCCGGCGGTCCACTTCCACGCCGGCGAAGGATTCCACCGCGGCGGCCAGCTCAAGTGCGAAAAACCCGACGCCGCAAAAGACGTCCACCAGGTGGCGTGTTCCGGCCCGGGTCAGCCGGTCGCGCACGGTGTTCACCAGCTCGGGTAGCAGGTGAAAGTTGTTTTGGAAAAACGAGTCCGGAGGGACCTCCCAATCCGCGGGCGGCAGGCGCAGCACGACCTTCAACCCGCCCCGTGGCGGCGGCCGGGCGCGGACTGCGCGGATTTGCTCATTGAGGGCCGGCTCGGCGATCGGGCATTCCTCCACGTCCACCACCAGGCGGCAGTCGTGGCGGAGGTACCCGATGACCAGGCGCTGTTCGGGCTTGTTCCACTGGCTGCGGAGCATGAGGCGGTTGCGGTAGCCGTAGGGCGCCGGACAGGGGATCACCGGTGCCACAACTGCGGGATCGAACCCGCCCAGCCGCCGGAGCAAATCGCTCACCTGGCGGTGCTTGACGCGCAGTTGCTCCGCGTAGGCCAGGTGCTGGTACTGGCAGCCGCCGCATTGTCCGAAGTACCGGCAGCGCGGGTCCACCCGCCAGGGCGAGGGAGTCAACACCCGCCGCAGACGCGCCCGGGCGAAGTTTTTCTTCACTTCGGTGATTTCGAGTTCCACCTCCTCGCCCGCAATGACAAAGGGGACGAAAACAACGAAGCCCTCGACCCGCGTCACCCCCTCGCCGCCGAAGGCCACGTCCTCGACGATCGCAACCAGCCGCCGGCCCGGTTCCAACGGGAGCGGCTGAGGAGTGGACGCTTCCGACATGAAAACAGACGTCGGCGAATGGCTGTTTATCGGAGCGCGCGCGCGGCGATGTCGCGCCGGTAGTGCGCCCCCTCAAAATGAATCCGCTCGACCGCCGCGTAGGCCGCGTCCCGCGCCTCCCGCAGGGAGGGGGCCAGCGCGGTCACGCCGAGCACCCGCCCGCCGCTGGTCACAACGCGCCCGTTCACCAACGTGGTGCCAGCGTGGAAGACCTTCACGCCGGGCTGGCGTGCGGCCTCTTCCAGTCCCTGAATGACTTTGCCTTTGGCGTAGCTGCCGGGATACCCGGCAGAAGTCATGACCACGCACACGGCCGCTTGGGCGCTCCAGCGCAGGGACGCGGCGTCAAGGGTGCCGTTCACGCAGGCCTCGAGCAATTCCAGCAGGTCGTTCTCGAGCCGGGGCAGGTACACCTGCGTCTCCGGGTCGCCGAAGCGGGCGTTGAACTCCAGCACCCGCGGGCCGTTTGGGGTGAGCATCAGTCCCGGGTAGAGCAGTCCGCGGAATTCTATGCCCTCGGCGGCGCAGCCGCGAAGCCACGGCTGGATGATGTCGCGCTCGGCCTGTGCCAAGTGGAAGTCGGTCAAAAAGGGCGTGGGAGAGTAGGCGCCCATGCCGCCGGTGTTCGGGCCGGCGTCGCCGTCCAGCGCGCGTTTGTGATCCTGGGAAGTGGGAAAGAGCTTCGCCACGCGCCCGTCGCACAGTACATGCAGGGAAATCTCGGTGCCCTCAAGCAGTTCCTGAATGACCACCTGGCGGCCGGCATCACCGAAGAGGCGTTTTTCGAGCATTTGCTCGATGGCGGCGTCGGCCTGGGCCATGTCGCGGCACACGATGACCCCCTTGCCGAGAGCCAGGCCGTCGGCCTTGACGGCGCAGCGTCCGCCCAGCTCGGCGGCAAAGCGGGAGGCGGCCCGGGCGTCGCTAAAGACGCCGGCCCGCGGGGCGGGAATGCCGTGACGCTCCATGAACTGCTGGGCAAAGGCCTTGGAGGCCTCGAACTGCGCGGCGCGGCGGTTGGGTCCCCAGGCACGCAGGCCGTGTTCCTGGAACAAGTCCACCACCCCCAGCGCCAGCGGGTTGTCCGGCCCCACCACGGTCAGGTCGGCGCGGATTTCCCGCGCCAGCGCGAGCAGGCCCGGGAGGTCCTCGGGGCCGACGGGGACACAGCGAACCGGTTCGCCCGAGGCTTGGACCCGCTCCAACGCGATGCCGGCGTTGCCCGGCGCCGCCCACAGGCGCGTCACGTGGGGGGATTGGGCCAGCTTCCAGACCAGGGCGTGTTCGCGCCCGCCGCCGCCGATGACCAGTACCTTCACGGGCGGGGATTGAAAGCGAGAAGCGGGTCGCGGCGCAACGTTTCAGCCGGTCAGCGCCTGGCCGGCCTCCGGTTTGAGCATCTACCTCGCCGCGGTCGCGGCCCTCTGCGCGGGCGCAATCCGCAGCGGGCGCTTGCTCCCGGGCCGGCGCGTGGCACAATGCCCGGCTCGCGACGGCCCGGACCGGCCCTTTCTGAAATTCGGCGGTCGGCCGCGCCAACACCGAAATCATGCAGCACATCCGCAACATAGCAATCATCGCCCACGTGGATCACGGCAAGACCACGCTGGTGGACTGCCTGCTCAAGCAGTCCGGCACCTTCCGCGCGAACGAGGCCAAGGCCAGCGAGGAACGCATCATGGACTCGATGGACCTCGAGCGCGAAAAGGGCATCACCATCCGCGCCAAGAATGCCGCCTTCCGGTACAAGAACTGCCACGTGAACATCGTGGACACCCCCGGGCATGCCGATTTCGGCGGCGAGGTCGAGCGCATCATGAACATGATTGACGGCGTGCTGCTGGTGGTGGATGCCGCCGAGGGCCCGCAGGCACAGACCCGATTCGTCCTGCGCAAGGCGCTGGAAGCGGGCGCCAAGCCGGTGGTGGTGATCAACAAGATTGACCGCGAGAACGCCAACCCGAAGAAGGTCCTCGATCAGGTCTTCGACCTGTTTCTGTCGCTTAACGCCACCGACGAGCAGTTGGACTTCCCGTACGTCTTCGCCAGCGCCAAGGCCGGCTACGCCACGACGGACCTCGACCAGCCCAGCGCCACCATGGAACCCCTGTTCGAGATGATCGTGCGACACATCCCCCCGCCCCGGGCCCGCGCCGGCGAGGGCTTCCAACTCCTGGTGGCCAACCTCGATTACTCCGACTACCTCGGCCGCATCGCGTTTGGAAAAATCGTCTCCGGCAAGATCAAGGTGGGCGACTCCGCGGTGTGCCTGCACGGAGACGGGCGCGTGACGCCGGGGCGGATCACCATGATCTACCATTTCGAGGGCCTCAAACGCATTGAGATCGAGGAAGCCCACGCCGGCGACATCATCGGCGTCACCGGCTTCGAGGAGGTGTTCATCGGCGAAACCCTGGCGGACAAACCCGAGCGCGGCGCGCTGCCCTACATCCCGGTGGATCCGCCCACCATCCAGATGGAATTTGCGGTTAACGACGGCCCGCTCGCCGGCCAGGACGGCAAGCTGGTCACCGCCCGTCACATCTGGGAGCGCCTGCAAAAGGAAGTGCGCACGAACGTGGCCCTGCGCGTGGCCCAGACGGCCGACCCCAAGGTCTTCACCGTCAGCGGGCGCGGGGAAATGCAGATTGCCATCCTGGTCGAGCAGATGCGCCGCGAGGGCTACGAGGTGCTGGTCTCCCGCCCCGAGGTGTTGTGGAAAAAAGGCCCCAACGGCGAACTGCTCGAACCCATCGAAAAGCTGTTCCTCGAAATCCCCCAGGACTGCATGGGCGCGGTGCTGGAAAACCTCGCCTTCCGCAAGGCCGAGATCACCGCCATGCACCATCATGGCGACCAGGTGACCATCGAGGCGCTTATCCCGATGCGCGGGCTCATCGGGTTCGAGACCGACCTGGTCAACACCACTCGCGGCCTGGGGGTCATGAGCCACCTGTTCCACGAGTACGGGCCGGACCGGGGCGAAATTCCGGCCCGCAAAAACGGCTCGCTGGTGAGCATCGAGGACGGCGTGGCCACCGCCTACGCCCTGAACATGAACCAGGAGCGCGGCCGGCTCTTCATTGAACCGGGCGAGAAGGTGTACAAGGGCATGATCGTGGGCGAGAACGCCCGCGACAACGACATCCCGGTCAACCCCTGCAAGGCCAAGCACCTCACCAACATGCGCTCCCAGGGCGAAGGCAAAGGCATCCAGCTCAACCCGCCCCTGCGCCTGAGCCTGGAGCGCGCGCTGGAATACATCGGCCCGGACGAGTACGTGGAAGCCACCCCGCATCACCTGCGCCTGCGCAAGCGCATCCTGGATGAAAACCAGCGCAAACGCGCCGAGCGGGGCCGCGTGTTGAAGTTCCTCGACGAGAGCCGCTGACGCCGCGCGGTTTCCCCGATTGCCCCGCCGCGGGGCGCGCGCATAATCCCGGCCATGAAATACACCTACGAGGAACTGGCCGGGATGATTGACCATTCCCTCCTCCATCCCACCCTGACGGACGCCGAGCTGGACGCAGGCTGCCGCCTGGCCGTCCGCTACGGCGTGGCCTCCGTCTGCATCAAGCCCTACGCCGTGCGGCGGGCCGCCGAGCTGCTGCGCGGCACCGGCGTGCGGGTGGGCTGCGTGGTCGGCTTTCCCCACGGCAACTCCGCCACCGAGGTCAAACGCTACGAAACCGAAATCGCCTGCCGCGACGGGGCGGAGGAAATTGACATGGTCCTCAATCTCGGCAAGGCGCTGTCCGGCGACTGGGATTACGTGGAGCGGGACATCCGCGCCGTCTGCAACGAAGCGCACCGTCACGGCGCCCGCGTGAAGGTCATTCTGGAAACCGATTACCTCGACCGCGGCGGCGCCGGACTGGACAGCGACGCCCTCAAACGCCGGCTGTGCGAAATCTGCGACCGCGCGGGCGCCGACTGGGTGAAGACCTCCACCGGCTACGGCTTTGTGAAACAGCCGGACGGCAGCTACAACTACCGCGGCGCCACCGAGCACGATCTGAAACTGATGCGCGCCGCCTGCTCCCCGCGGGTGCAGGTCAAGGCCGCCGGCGGCGTGCGGGACCTGGATGGCCTCATCCGCGTGCGGGAGCTGGGCGCCACCCGCTGCGGGGCCAGCGCCACCGCCGCCATCCTGGATGAATACCGGCGGCGCGCGGCCGCCGAGAAGGCCGGCCAGCCGGAGGTCGCCCGGGAGGCTCAACTCGGCGCCGGCGGGTACTGAGTCGGCGGCGAAGCCTGTCCGGCCCGGCGGCCGGATTCCGGGTTCCCGCGCCGGCCCTGTGGACCCCTTGAACCACCCGGTCTACGTTAGGCGGTCATGAAGGTGTTTGTCACCGGCGGCACGGGGTTTGTGGGGCGCGCGGTGCTGGCCGCCCTGGCGGAGGCCGGCCACACGCCGCGCGTGTTGGTCCGGGACGCCGCCGCGGCCCGGACCGCCGAACTGGCCCGGCGTTTTCAGGCCGAACGGGTCGCCGGCGACGTGCTGGAGCCGGAGTCGCTGCGCGCCGCGGTTCCCGGCTGCGACGCGGTCATCCACTTGGTGGGCATCATCAGCGAGGTGGGGCGCAACACCTTT
>FWPU01010971.1_pt1 | contig 13022 bp, 8 predicted proteins | sample 2228361 | NCBI WGS metagenome assembly FWPU01 (sample SAMEA103939777, study PRJEB20133) | metagenome | reverse complement strand
TTGGAAGCCCAGGCTTGGCGTCAGTCGATGGGCGCGTTGCTCGCTCCCGAGCAAGACGCGAGGGAATCCTTTCCGCGAGAGCAAGAGGCGGTCGCTTCGCCGCGGACGGTCGCGCGTGCGGAGACGAAATCGGCCCTAGCCCCGCCTTGGGGAGCCAAGCGATGGTTTGTCGATGTTACGGCTCTGGCCGCCGTTTTCATGATAGCTTTGGCCTTGGGGGGATGGCTGGGTAGGGGGAGCGGGCGAATGGGATCGCCGAGTGTGGATCCGCGGGCGGATTTGGCAGGCGATCCGGCGGCAAATCCCGCCGGCCCGGCGGGCCGGGCTTTGCCCGCGGACAACACCCCGCAACAGCCTGTGGTATCGCCTTGGCGGCTTGTCTCGGTTCCCCTGGGCATCGGTCCCGACGGCACCCTGACGATGGTCGATGTGCCCGTCCTCGACTCGGAGTCTTCGGGCGCGGTTCCGAACGCTTCGCCGGGCCCTTACTTGCCGCTTCCTCAGTTCGTCGATTCGCTGCGGCAGAACGGGCACGCGGTCGAGCATCAGCGGGAATACGTGCCGGTGGATTTGCCGGACGGCAGCCGTACGGTCTTCCCCGTCGATAGACTCCAAATCAAATACGTCGGCAACCGAGATTACCAGTGATCCTCCGTGCCTTGGTTTCAGACCGAACGGAAGTCCCCCGGAATCTTGGTTCGTTCAGTCCTGGATGAAGCCGCGTCGGCGTCGCCGAATGCGCGATGGCGGGGAATGGATTACCTGCGGCATGCGATCGAGCATTGCCCGCCATCAACCTCGAAAGCCCGATTTTCGACCGGATCGTACCGGAAGGAGGTGCTGGGATGTCGTACGAGAGAACGTTGCGTTGGGCCGCCGTGCTCGCGTTTCTGGCGGCGGTAGGGTTCGGCGTGGGGGCGGTACGTGCCGAAGATCAAGGCCCGGCCAAGGAAGAAAGCTATTGGCTCGGCGTCCTTTGCGGGCCGGTGCCGGAAGCCCTGCGTGCTCATTTGGACGTGCCGGAGGACACGGGCCTGCTGGTCGAAGACGTGGTCAAAGAAGGCCCGGCCGAAAAGGCCGGCCTGCGGGTCCATGACATCTTGCTGCAAGCGGGCGACAAGAACTTGCAATCGTCCGCCGACTTGGTGGAGGAGGTGAATCGCACCGCGGACAAGCCGTTGACGCTGCGGATTCTCCGCGCCGGCAAGAACATGGAGCTGTCGGTCACACCGGAGCCACGACCGAAACAAGACCTTACGCCTCCGCTTGTCAGCCCGGAGGTCGATCCCAAAGCCTGGGAGAAGTGGTTCGAAAGGTTCCGTTTGCAACCGGGACAACCGCCGCTGACGTTCCGATTTTTGCATCCCGGCGCGGTGCTGCCGCCGGGACGTACGCCTGGTTTGCCCAAAGGCATGGTCATTACCATCACCAAGTCGGGCGACGAACCGACGAAGATCGTGGTCGAACAAGGATCCCAGAAATGGGAAGTGACGGAGAATGAGCTGGACAAACTACCTGCCGACGTTCGGCCGCATGTGGAGCGTCTGCTCAGCGGCCGCGGCTGGATCGAGCGCGGCTTGGAACTGCCGAAGGTCGTCCGTCCCGTGCCTGAAGGCGTCTTGAAGACGCCCTTGGGTACCCTGCCCGACGGAGACGCGGAACGCCTGCGCAATGCAGAGCGTCGGCTGGAGGAGCTGCAAAAGCGATTGGAGCGATTGGAACGCGCTCTCAAGAAACCCGCCGCGGAAGACCGCAGTGAGAAACCGGGCGACGCGGCCGAGTCTCGGGAAACCGAATCGCGTACCTGAACCGGTTGGAGCGCGGGCGTGAGCGACTAGGAATGAAGCATGAACTGATGGACGGCCTGCGCCGCCTGCCGGCCCTGGTAGATGGCATGGACGACCAGGGAGGCTCCCCGGACGGTGTCGCCGGCGGCGAAGACCCTGGGGACGGACGTCATCCAGTTCTTCACCATCACGTTGCCCCGACGATCGCGCTCCACGCCGAGTTGCTCGATCAAGCCTTCGGCTTCCACATGCACGAAGCCCATGGCCAGAAGCACGAGGTCTGCCGGGACGGTGAAATCCGATCCCGGTTTTTCGCGCATTTGCCAGCCCTCTGCACCGCGATACCATTCCACCTCGCAACCGTGCAGGTGCGTCACTCGACCGTCGTGAACGGCAAGGGCCTTCGTCAACACGCTCCAGCGGCGTTCGCAACCTTCTTCGTGAGAGGACGAGGTCCGCATGATGCGAGGCCAAAGTGGCCAGGGCGTTTCCGGGTTCTTCCCCTCCGGAGGCTTGGGGAGGATCTCGATCTGTAGGACCGACTTGGCTCCTTGACGAATGGAGGTTCCCACGCAGTCGCTGCCGGTGTCGCCGCCGCCGATCACGACGACGTGCTTATCCCGCGCGTAAATCACTCCCGGTCCGTCGGTGGGAATGGGATCGCCAGCGACGCGGCGGTTCTGTTGCGTTAGGAATTCCATCGCGAAGTGGACGCCTTGCGCCTCGGCGCCCGGGACGTTCAGGGCACGCGGCTTGCCCGCCCCCATGGCCAACAGAATCACGTCGAAGGAGCGTTTGAGGTAGTCGGCGGAAAGGTCGCGCCCCGCGCAGACGTTGGGCTCGAAGCGGACGCCTTCCGCCACCATTTGCTCCAGACGACGGTCGATGACGAACTTCTCGAGCTTGAAGTCGGGGATGCCATACCGCAACAAACCGCCGATGCGGTCCGCCTTCTCGAAAACGACGACCTCGTGCCCGTATCGGTTCAACTGCTGCGCGGCGGCCAAGCCGGCCGGCCCCGAACCGATGATCGCCACGCGTCTCCCGGTGCGAGAGGCGGGCTTGAGGGGCCGTATCCAGCGTTCCCGAAAGGCCCATTCCGCGATTTGGTACTCGATGTGCTTGATGTGTACCGGCTGGGCGTTGATGGACAGGGTGCAGGCGGCCTCGCAGGGGGCGGGACAAACTCGGCCCGTGAATTCCGGAAAATTGTTGGTCGAGTGCAAATTCTCCGCCGCGCTCGCCCACTTGCCGCGATACACGAGGTCGTTGAATTCGGGAATGCGATTGAGAACGGGACACCCCGCCGTATGGCAGAACGGTATCCCGCAATCCATGCAGCGCGCGGCCTGCTCGTTCAAGACCCTTTCCGCCAAGGGCAAGTCGAATTCCTGCCAATCACGAACCCGTTCGGCGACGGGCCGGTGCGGCAATTCCACTCGCGGATACTCGATGAAGCCGGTCGGATTACCCACTGAAGACCTCCTCCGTCGTCGGCGGTTGTTCGGCCTGAGCCTGTTCCTGTTGCCGAATCCTCTCCATGGCCTTCCGGAACTCGATCGGGATGACCTTCACGAATCGCCCGATCATGGCGGGCCACAGATCGAGGATTTGCCTCGCCCGGCGGCTGCCGGTAAGCTGCTCGTGCCGTTCGATCAACCGCCGCAATTCGCGCTGGTCGTCGGCCGCGTAAACGGTTTCGATGTCCACCATGTCCAGATTGCACAGCGTGTCGAAGAAAATGTGCGCCAGCGGCGCGCCGCGCCAGCGTGTCGAACAATTGATATTCAGCCAGGACGTAGGCGATACCGCCGCTCATGCCCGCGGCGAAATTGCGTCCCGTCTTCCCCAGGACCACGACCGTGCCGCCGGTCATGTATTCGCAACCGTGGTCGCCCAGTCCCTCCACCACGGCCACAGCGCCGCTGTTGCGGACGGCGAACCGCTCGCCCGCCACGCCGTTGATGAAGACTTCGCCCGCGGTGGCCCCGTACAACAGGGTGTTCCCCACGATGACATTCTCGGCCGAGTCGAACGTCGCGCCCTCGGGGGTGCGCACGATGATCTTGCCCCCGGACAGCCCCTTGCCCAAATAGTCGTTGGCGTCGCCGATCAATTCCAAGGTGATTCCCGGAGCGAGAAACGCGCCGAAGCTCTGGCCCGCGGAGCCGCGAAACACCAGATGGAGGGAGTCTTCCGGCAACCCCTGAGCCCCGTGTCGTCGCACAACGTGGTAGCTCAACGTCGTCCCCACGGTCCGATCCGTGTTGCGAATCGGCAATTCCATGCGAATGGAGCGATTGCCCTCGATCGCCTCCCGCAGCTTCGGCAACAATTTTTCATCCAAGCGATCCTGGTGCTTATCGCTCTGGGGCCGCACGCAGCGTCGCGGCGCGTCCGCCGGAACGTTGGGTTGCGCCAACACGGCCGAGAAATCCAGCCCCTTGGCCTTCCAATGATCGACGGCGGACCGAACCTTCAACCGGTCCACGCGCCCCACCATCTCATCGAACGTGCGAAAGCCGAGTTGCGCCATGATCATGCGGATTTCCTCGGCCACGAAGATCAAATATCGCACCAGGTATTCGGCCTTGCCGGCGAATCGGTCGCGGAGATCTCGCCGTTGCGTGGCGATGCCGACAGGGCAAGTTCCCAGATGGCACTTGCGCATCAGAATGCAACCGAGGGAAACCAGGGCGGCGGTACCGAATCCGAAACGCTCCGCGCCCAGGAGGGCGCCGATCACGACGTCGCGGCCCGTTCGCATTTGTCCATCCACTTGGCCCACGATGCGGTCCCGCAAACCGTTGAGCAAAAGCGTTTGTTGCGTCTCAGCCAACCCCAACTCCCAGGGGATGCCCGCATGTTTGATGGACGACAGCGGGCTGGCTCCGGTTCCGCCGTCGTGACCGCTGATCAAGACCTCGTCGGCGTTGCCCTTGGCCACTCCGGCCGCCACGGTTCCGACGCCCACTTCCGCCACCAACTTGACCGAGACTTTGGCGTTCGGATTCGCGCACTTCAGATCGTAGATCAGTTGGGCCAGGTCTTCGATGGAGTAAATGTCGTGGTGAGGCGGAGGCGAGATCAGAGATACGCCGGGGATGGCATGCCGCAAGCGCGCGATTTCGTCCGTGACCTTGTGTCCCGGCAATTGTCCGCCTTCCCCCGGCTTGGCACCCTGCGCCATCTTGATCTGCAAGATCTTGGCCTGCGACAGGTACTCGATGGTGACGCCGAAGCGTGCACTGGCGACTTGCTTGATTGCGCTATTCGTGCTTTCGCCGTTCGGTCCGGGCAGATAGCGGCGCGGGTCTTCCCCGCCCTCTCCGGTATTGGACATCGCCCCCAGACGATTCATCGCCAGCGCCAACGTCTCGTGCGCCTCGGCGCTGATCGAGCCGTGCGACATCGCGCCCGTGTAAAACCGCTTGACGATCTCGCAGACCGGTTCCACTTCGTCGAGGGGCACCGGCTCGCCCGGCTCGAATTCGAACAATCCCCGCAACGTGCATAGATCACGATTTTGGCGATTGACCCGCTCGGCGAATTCCAAGTACTTTTCCCACGAATTCTCCATGACCGCATGTTGGAGCTTCGTGACGGTCTCGGCATTCCAAAGGTGAAATTCGCCGTCCACTCGCTCGTGATATTCGCCGCCGAAATCGAGGGGAAGTTCACCCGGCATCCGCGTTCCGAACGCGTCGGCATGCCGCTTCAGCGATTCCTTGGCGATCTCCTCCACCCCCAGCCCCTCGATGCGCGAGGGCGTACCCGTGAAATAGCGATCCACGAAGAGGGATTGCAACCCGACCGCCTCGAACTGCTGGGCCGCGTGGTAGCTGCGCAGGGTCGAAATACCCATCTTGGACATCGTTTTGAGGATGCCCTTGTTGACCGCGGTCACATATTGGTCGATCGCCTCATCGACGGTGGCGATGGTGGGCAGGTCGCCCTCGCGGTGGAGCTTTTGAATGGCCTCGAACGCCAAGTACGGATTGACGGCGTTGGCACCGTAACCGCAAAGGAGGCAGAAGTGCATGACCTCGCGCGGTTCGCCGCTTTCCACCACGAATCCCACTTCGTCGCGCAGCCGCCGCCGCAGCAACCCGTGATGCAGGGCGGCGGTCGCCAGGAGCGATGGAATCGGCGCATTCCGCTCGTCGGCGGCGCGATCGCTGATGATCAGCAGCGACGCTCCTTCCGCAATAGCCTTTTCGGCCTGCTCCAGCATGCGATCCAAGGCTTCCCGCAAGGCAGCGCCGGGGTGGGCATGATCCGCCGGAAACAGGGCCGGGATGGTAGCGGTCTTCAAGTCCGGGTGATTGGCCTGCCGCAGCCTCGCCACGTCCTCGTTCGTCAAGATCGGATGCGGCAACTTGAGCTGCCGGCAATGCTCCGGCGTCTCGTCCAAGAGGTTCCGCTGTTTCCCGGCGAAGGCCATCAGCGACATAACCAGCCCCTCGCGGAAGGGATCGATGGGCGGGTTGGTGACCTGGGCGAAGAGCTGCTTGAAGTACGAGAAGAGGAGCTTGGGCCGCTGGGAAACGATCGGCAGGGCCGCGTCGTTGCCCATCGAGCCGACAGGCTCTTGGGCATCACGAGCCATGGGGCCGATGATCAGGCTGAGATCCTCCCCGGTGTAGCCGAACAGCCGCAATCGGCGATTCAAGGTCTCCGGGTGGTATTCTTCTTCGTGGGCGGGAGAAAACAGACCCCGCAATTCGATGCGGTTCTGTTGCAGCCAGCGGCGGTAGGGACGCCGACGCGAGATGTTGCCCTTGATCTCGTTATCCGGAATGATGCGTTGCTCGACCGTATCCACCAGGAACATTCGGCCGGGCTGAAGGCGTCCCTTTTCCCGGACCCTCTCGATGGGAAATTCCACGACGCCGGTTTCGCTGGCCAAGACCGCCAGGCCGTCATCCGTGACAAGGTAGCGGCAGGGCCGCAAACCGTTCCGGTCGAGCGTGCCGCCTACCAGCCGACCATCGGTGAAGATCAAGGCCGCGGGGCCGTCCCACGGCTCCATGATCGCGGCGTGATACTCGTAAAACGCCCGCTTGTCGATGCTGATGTGGTAGCGCGGACCGAAGGCCTCCGGCACCATCATCATCAGGGCATGAGGGGCGGAGCGTCCCGCACGGACCAACAGTTCCATGCAGTTGTCGAACGCCGCGGAATCACTTCCGCCAGGCTCGATGATGGGCAAAAGATCGTTCAAATCCCGGGGCAATAAAGGAGACGCCAGCTTCTTCTCGTGCGCCGCCAGATGGCTGATGTTGCCTCGCAGCGTGTTGATCTCCCCGTTGTGGGCAACCATGCGGAAAGGTTGCGCGAGCTTCCAACTGGGAAACGTGTTCGTGCTATAACGCTGGTGTACGATCGCCAAGGCGGAGCGGACGCGCTCATCACTGAGGTCCGGGTAGTAGGCGGCCAGTTGAGGCGCCAAGAACATGCCCTTGTAAACGATCGTGAAGGCCGACAGGGAGGGAATGTAGAAGTCCGCGGCTTCGATGCCCAACTCTCTCCGCACGCGGTGCTCGGTCCGTTTGCGGATCACGAACAAGCGGCGTTCCAGATCATCGCCGTGCCATCCCCCGCCGTCCACAAAGAATTGGTAAACCAGCGGTTCCGAACTCTTGGCGATGGGCCCAAGGCAGCCGCTACAGGTCGGCACCTCGCGCCGGCCGAGGATCTTCAAGCCCTCGCGAACGACCTCCGCCTCAAAAATCGCCTCGCTTCGCATGCGTGCTGCGTCGTTGCGAGGCAGGAAGGTCATGGCCACGCCGTAGCGCCCGCAATCGGGCAAAGAAAAACGATGCTCGTCGGCGACATCGAGAAAGAAATCGTGCGGAATCTGGAAGAGGATGCCCGCCCCGTCCCCCGTCGTCTCGTCCGCGACGGCTGCTCCGCGGTGCATAAGATTGATGAGGATCTGCTTCGCCAGGTCCAGAATGCGGTGTTCTCGCGCACCCGAAATATTTATCACCGCGCCGACGCCGCAGGCATCATGCTCGAATTCCGGAGCGTACATCAAGCGCGGGCAGGTTGCTTGCTTTTCCATCGTGCGTTGGTCGGTCCTAATGTGTTGGATCCGGAACGAGCCTATGGTCGGGACGGCCGATACCGACACCGTTGCCTTCTCGTCCGCTTATACCCGGCAATCTGGGCAACCCTTGGGAAATCGGATTGCGTGCGGCGGAACCTCGAAGAATCCCGGCCCAATCGGGGTATGCCCTCGGCGCGGGCCGGGCGGTGTCATCGCGGACAGCCGTTCAAGTACCCCCTTGGAGGCGGGCCGCTTCAAGCCGTTTCCAAGGGACATCGATCGGGACTAGAAGGTTCATGCCACAGATCGCTTCATTTTACCACGCTTGCATCGAACGGATCAATGTCCCCGCATTTTTCACCCGGCGAAGGGGGCGGATTTCGCACGTCCCGATGCGTCCTGCCCCGCCGGAACGGTCCCCGCGACTTCCTCATTCGGCTTGGGCTTCGTGCTTCGACGCGGGCAATCCTGTCGGGTGATTGATTACCAAGAAAGGCGTGATTCGCTCCAGCGTCGTCCTTCCAATTCCCGGCACGTGGAGCAATTCGTCCGCCGACAGGAACGGACCATGGGAAGCGCGATATTCAACGATTCGCCGAGCCAGGGTTTCACCCACACCGGGGAGTTGCGCAAATTCGGGCCAGTCGGCCGCATTGACATCCACGCGAAATTCCGCGCGGAGCGGCGGAGCACGGTCGAAATCGATGGTTCGGCCCGAGCATCCGCCGTGCATCAACCACCACAGGACGACGCCGAGCCACGCCAGCGCCAAAACGATCGCCAATGGTATTTGTTCGCGAGCACTCCACCACGATTCCCGCGGGGCGGGGCTTCGTTGCCGATCCTTGCGGTCCGTTCCCCCCAAGCTCGCCTCTCCTTGCGCGTTGCACTGCCCTTCCCGAAGTGACGAACCTGCTCACGAATGCACCGGCCGCCGCTTAACGACACGCTCAACTCCCCATCATAATAGGACGAAGCAGATGCGAGTGGAACGCGCCATTCACGCCGACCTTGCCGGCGCCGACGACCGGCCCTGGCACCCGCAACCCTGGAGACATCGAGGAGGCTATCCGACATGGGCCGCGATTTCCGGCAGATCACTTGGGGAAGCGAATTGGAGGCCATCATCCGCGGTCTGGCGATTTCTGCGAAGGCGGAGGATCTGCGTTCTGAGGGAGACGTCACGTCCGACGCATTGATCGACCCCCAAGCCGAGGGAACCGCTCGCATGGTGCTACGAGAGGAGGCGGTGGCGGCCGGATTGGAAGCCGTGCCGATTTGGCTCGCCGCGTACCCTGGGGAGTTGCGGTGGCAAGCGACCGCTCTTGACGGCGCGCGACTCTCCGCGGGTTCGCCCCTGGGGGAATTATCCGGCCGGGTCGTCAGCATCTTGCAGGCCGAACGCACGCTCTTGAACTTCCTTTCCCACCTGTTCGGTATCGCGACGACGACGGCTCGCTTCGTCGCCGCCGTGGCGGGAACCCGCGCTCGCATCTACGATACGCGCAAGACGACGCCCGGTTGGCGGCTGGTCGAGAAATATGCCGTACGGTGCGGCGGCGGCCGGAATCACCGGATCAGCCTGTCGGATGCCGTGCTGATCAAGGACAATCACATCGCTTGGCTGGCGGAACGTTGGGGACTTTCGCCCTCGGCCGCCGCCAAAGAGGCCGCGGCTCGCGTCAAGGCTCGATATGCCGTGCCGCCCTCCGACGAGGCCGGTCACCAGGCACCGGCCTTGCCTCTGATCGAAGTGGAAGTCGATACCCTGGAACAATTGCAGGCGGTGCTGCCCGAGCGGCCGGATGTCGTTCTCTTGGACAACATGACGGCGGAACAACTCGCCCAGGCCGTCCGGCTGCGAGACGGCATCGCTCCCGAAGTGGAACTCGAGGCATCCGGCGGCGTGCGATTGGCGACCATCCGCGCGATCGCGGAAACGGGCGTCGATCGCATCAGCGTGGGAGCACTGACGCAAGGCGTGCCTGCCGTCGACATCGGTTTGGATTGGGGGTAGCGTGAGGGTTCCGATGCCGGCCCCGCGGCCGGATCGATTGACACCGTCACAGCACGCCCTTGGTGCTGGGGATGTCCGGCGTGCGGGGATCGCGTTCCACCGCCTGCCGAATTGCTCTCGCAGCGGCCTTGAAAATGGACTCCGCGATATGGTGACCGTTCTTTCCGTAGTGGAGTCTGAGATGAATGTTGGCGGCGGCGTTGTTGGCGAAGGCTTGCCAAAACTCGGCGACCAATTCGGCGTCGAAGTCGCCGATCTTGGCGTGGGGAAAATCGACTTGGAATACCAACATCGCCCGACCGCCGAAATCGACCGCCGCCGTGGTCAGGCTCTCCTCCATGGGTAGAGTCCAGTGCCCGTAGCGGCGAATGCCCCTCTTATCCCCCAATGCCGCGGCAAAGGCCCGCCCCAAGACGATGCCGACGTCTTCCACCGTGTGGTGCGCGTCAACGTCGAGATCCCCCTCGGCCTCGACGACCAGATCCAGACAGGCGTGCTTCGCGAACAAGGTCAGCATGTGATCGAAGAATCCGACCCCCGTCCGGATCGAGGATTCCCCCTTCCCGTCGAGGTTGAGTTCCAGCTTGACGCGGGTTTCCTGCGTATTGCGTTCGATGCGGGCCTTGCGTTCCATACCAGTTTCTCCGGCCGTGCGGTGGAGCTGCCGCGCGGGGAGGCCGCGGCTCGGCCGACCGCCGCTCCCCGCCCACGCTTACACAAGCGACTTCAGCTCTCGAAGCAGGGCGTCGATCTCGGCATCGGTACCCACCGTGATTCTCAGGCCGTCACCCCATTGTGGGTAAGCCATGTACCGAACCAATATCTTTCGCCTCTTCAGTTCCGAGAACAGGTCCCTGGGCTTGCGCTCGCGATGGGCGCACCACACGAAATTTGCCTGCGAATCCAAGACGTTGAACCCCAACCCGGCGAGCCCCTCGGCAAGCCGTTTCCGCGTGGCCAAGATCTTGGCGCGATTCTCCCGCAACCATGCTTGATCCTCGACGGCCGCCGTCGCCGCCGCGATGGAGAGCGAGTCGCAGTTATAGGAATCCTTGACTTTGCGGAGCTGTCGAATGATATCGGGATGGGCGATCAAGAAGCCGAAACGCAATCCCGCCAAAGCATACGATTTGCTCAACGTGCGCGAGACGAGAACCCGCTTGGACCGTCGGACAAGCTCCAGGCAGTTAGACTCGGCAAAATCGGCATAGGCCTCATCCACCAGCAGCGGGCAGGGCAGCCGCTCTGCCGCCGCCTCCACGGCTTGGGGGGCAAGCATCGTTCCCGACGGGCTGTTGGGATTGGGGAGATAACACAATCGCAGTCCATCCCGCGGCAGAACGAAGTCCTCGGGCAGGCTCCAATCGGGCCGGAACATCACCTCTTCGACGGTCGCTTCCTGCAACTTTCCCAACACGCCGTAAAGGAGATAGCTGGGATACGGATATCGAACCCGGTGGCCGGCCCCCACGAATGCTCGCGTGCATATCGTCAAAATATCGTCGCTGCCGTTGCCGGCCAGGATCCAATCCGGATCGAACCCGAGCACCCTGCCGGCCGCGATGCGAAACGCGGTCGCCAAGGGGTCGGGATACTTTTGCAGCCCGCGGCGAAGCACCTCTTGAACGGCCTCCGCCACTCGGGGTGACGGAGGATACGGATTCTCGTTGGTGTTCAGTTTGATGAAACCGCCTTCCTGGGGCTGCTCTCCAGGTGTGTAACCCTCCATGGCGCGTATGTTGGCGCGAAACATCGCATCCACGTCGCCGATCGATTCGCCTTGAGATTCAAAGATTTTCATGGAATTCGCACGCGAATGTGAGTGAGTACAAGACGCTCAAGGGACGCCGAAAAATCCGGCCGCCGCGTCGATCCCCTTCCCCCGATCTCCATTCGGTCGCCGCCCTGGTGAGAACCGGCAGCGCGCTAGGAGGGGTGGCGCAAACGCACTTCCACGCTCTCGCGGTGGGCGGTGAGGCCCTCTTTGTCGGCCAAGGTCCGGACCAGTCCCGCCAATTCGGCCATCCCCGCGCGGTCGAAATGCAAGATCGAAGTCGGTTTCAGAAAATCATTGGCCGACAGCGCCCCGGCGAAACGGGCGGTTCCGCTGGTGGGCAGAACGTGGGAAGGCCCCGCCGCATAATCGCCGAGTGCCACCGGGCAGTATTCACCGAGGAAGATCGCTCCCGCGTTGCGAATCTTCTCCGCCAGCAGGTCGGCATTTTCAGTGATGATGTGCAGGTGCTCCGGCGCAATCTCGTCCGTGACGCGACAGGCTTCGTCCTCGTCGCGCACCAAAATCGCCGCCCCATAATCTTCCAGGCTGCGCCGGGCCAAGTCCGCGCGGGATATTTCGCGCAGGCTATCCTCCAGGGCGGCAAGGATGGCTTGCAGGACGGCGTCCTCCCAGGCGATGAGGATCGAGGCGCCGGGCGAGTGCTCGGCCTGGGCAAGCATGTCGAACGCCGTGAAACGTGGATTCGCGGAGCGATCCGCGATCACGACGACCTCGCTCGGCCCCGCGATCGAGTCGATATCGACCTCGCCGAAAACCAACTTCTTGGCCAGAGCCACGAAGAGGTTTCCCGGCCCGACGATCTTGTCCACACGCGGGCAAATCTCGGTGCCGTAGGCCAAAGCGGCAACCCCTTGAGCCCCGCCCATGCGGTAGACCTCTTGGACCCCCAGTTCCCAGCAGGTCGCCAGGATATCGGCGTTATAGGCTCCAAAGTCGGTGGGCGGTGCCATGACGGCGATCTCCTGCACGCCCGCCACTTGAGCCGGCACTACCGTCATCAAGAGCGTCGAAGGATATGCCGCCGCGCCCCCGGGAACGCAGATGCCCACCCGCCGGAGGGGACGATAGCGCTCTACCAGATAGCTGCCCGGGCGCGTGACGCGAACGTCCCGCTGGAGGATAGCGCTTTGGAACGCCTGTATGTTTGCGCGAATCCGTCGAACGGCTTCCAAAAAGGAAGGCTCGGCCCGACGATGGGCCTCCCGCAATTCTTCCTCGGGCACGCGCAGCTCCTCGGCCCGCAACGTTTTTCCATCGATCCGTTGCGTAAAGTCCAGAACGGCGCTCAGGCCTTGCGATTGCACGTCCCGGCAGATACGCTCGACCACCTGAGCCGGGCTCAACGGCTCTCCGAAAACCGCAATGGTT
>FWPU01010970.1_pt1 | contig 13023 bp, 7 predicted proteins | sample 2228361 | NCBI WGS metagenome assembly FWPU01 (sample SAMEA103939777, study PRJEB20133) | metagenome | reverse complement strand
CCACCGGGGGCTTACGCCCCCGGCTCTATGCCATCGGGGGCTGACGCCGTGCGGCTCTGCCTACGGCGACACGGGGCGGCCCATCCTGTCTGTGCCAGTTGAGGCTTGACGGGGATACGATACAAAAGTACACTATACCGCAGCGTGAGGGATGCTGTCATGAACCCCCCAATCGAGCCCCCACTGCCGAAAACCACCTCCCCATCTTCCCTGGTCAACCAACTCCGCCAGGAAATTGCCCGCTGGGAAGCCGCTCGGCACCCACCCCGGGAAGAAATCCTCTCCACCGGATGCCCCGCGTGGGATGCCCTCCTCCCCAGGGGAGGGCTCCGCCAGGGAAGTCTGGTGGAGTGGCTGGCCGATGGGGATGGAACCGGCCGGAAAACCTTGGCCCTTCATGTGGCCCGACAGGCCCTCCGGAAGGGCGGGGTGGTCGTCGTGTTGGATCACGAGCGGAGTTTCTTTCCTCCCGCAGTGTTCCATTGGGGGATTCCCCCCGAGTCCCTCATCGTTGTGCAGCCGGGCAACCCTGGGGAGCAGCTCTGGGCGTTGGAGCAGTCGCTTCGTTGCCGGGCGGTGGTGGCCGTGCTGGCCGGGCTCGAAAAACTCGATCCTTTGGCCTTCCGCCGCTTGCAGCTCGCGGCGGAACAAGGGGGTGGGCTGGGGTTATTATTCCGGCCGGGGTGGGTCCGGCACGAGCCGACCTGGGCCGAGGTCCGTTTCTGGGTAGAGCCGCGGCCTGGGGGCCGGTCGGGCGGGCGGCGCGTGAAGATCGAGGTCCTCCGTCTCCGGGGCGGCCTCGGAGGTGGCGGCATCGAGCTGGAGATCGACGATGAAACGGGTGCTGTGCATCTGGATAGTCCAGTGGCCCATCCAGCGGCGATTTATCGAGCGGCCGGGGCTTAGCAGCCCTTGCCTCCTCTACGCTCCCAGCCGGGGAGGGCACCGCGTGGTGATGTGCTGCGCCAAGGCCCGGGCGTTGGGCATTGTCCCCGGAATGCCCCTGGCCGAAGCCGTCTCCCTGGCCGAAGGTCCAACCAACCCCCTGGGGGGCCTTGTGCCTTCGGCCTCGTTGCCCGGAGGTTCTGTCCGGGCGGCCGGGGAATCGGGATCGCCGGGGCTGGCCTCTGGGCTCTCCTGCCGGGTGCATCTGGAGCCTTACGATCCGCTTGCCGATCGGCAGGCATTGGAGGCGTTGGCGCGGGGGTGTTTCCAGTTCAGCCCTGGGGTCGGGATCGAAGACTCGCCTGCTCCGGAAAGCCTGTTTGTCGAGCTCGACGGGTTGGAACACCTGTTCGGCAGCGAGAGCGTCCTGGCCCACACCATCCAGCAACACTTCGTCCAGCAGCATTTGAGGGTCCGGCTGGCGGTGGCCGATACCCTGGGAGCGGCGTGGGCTTGCGCGCATTTTGGCCGGCCGGCCGGGGCCCTGGTGGAAGGGCCTGGGGACCTGGAGGCGGTGCCGATCCGGATTCCCCCCGGCCAGACCCTTTCGGCGCTGCGCCCTTTGCCGGTCGAGTGCCTTCGCCTGGCCGAGGCCACCCTGGGATGGCTCCATGCCTTGGGGATCTCTCGCGTAGAGGACCTCGAGCGTCTTCCCAAGTCCGAGTGGCCTTCGCGATTCGGGCCGGAACTTGTGCGCCGGTGGGACCAGGCCCTGGGGCTGGTCGCCGAGCCGATCTGCGCCCTCTCGCCCCCTGCGGAGCTGGAACTCCGGCAGGGACTGGACGTGCCCGCCACCGGGCAGGAGAGCCTGGTGTCGGTCTTTGGCCAGCTTTTTGCCCAGGCGATCCATCGCTTGCGCTCGGCGGGGCGGGGCATTCTGGCGGCGCGATGCGGGTTGGAGTGCATTCCGGCCGGCCAGGAGATCGAGTTTTCCCTGGGGGTGGTGGAAGCCAGCGGGTCGTTGGAGCATTGGTTGGATCTCCTGCGGCTGCGGCTGGAGCGGGTGCGGCTTGCCGGGCCGGTCCGCGCCGTGGTGCTGAAGATCACCCAATCGGCCGTTCTGCCCTGGCGGCAGCAGGAGCTTTTCGAGACCGGCGGCGGGCCCCTGGATCGGCGGGCGGTGGCGGCGCTGGTCGATCGCCTCACGAGCCGGCTGGGGCCCCAAGCCGTACTCCGCGCAGCCCTGCGTCCGGAAGCCCAACCGGAAAAGTCGTTTTGGTACGAGCCCATCCTTCCGGGCCGACCTGTGGCCAAGCCGGCTCCGTGGCTGGGGGCCAGGCCGGCTTGCCCTGCATCGCGGCCGGCTCTCCCCATGCCGGCGGCCTGCCGGGCCGTGCTTGGGTTTCGGCCGCTGCGCCTGGTGGCTCCGATGGCCCTGCGATGCATTGCGGTGGCCCCGCATGGACCGCCGCTTTGCTTCCATTGGAAAGGAAAAGCGTATCGCACCGCCCAGGCATGGGGGCCGGAACGCATTGAAACCGGGTGGTGGCGCGGCCCAAGGATTCTCCGGGACTATTACCGGGTGGAGACCACCACCGGCCAGCGGTTCTGGCTTTTTCGCTGCGGCCGGCTGGGGCGATGGTTTCTTCACGGCACGTTTGAGTGAGCGGAATCTCCGGCCCCGTGCCCACGGGACAGAGGCGGTCCACGGGGCGCAGGTTGCGCACCGTTGCCTTAGGTCCTGGCGGGCTGTCCGTGCGGCGACGGCGGGGCGCAAGGCCGGGGCTCTGCAAGGGCTTCGCTCCAGGCTACAATGGCTACGGCGGGTGCGGCCGCCGTTCCCCGCCCCGCCGGCGCACTCCCAAAACGGGTGGAGGACTGAAGATGCAGCATCCCATGCAGCGCGGCCAGGCGTTCCGACCGCAAGAGCTTCGCAACACTGCGCGGCGGCAGTTTATAAAGCACGCGGCCGCCGCGGCCACCTTGGCCATTGTGCCACGCCACGTCTTGGGCGCGCCAGGCCACGTGCCCCCCAGCGAGAAGATCGCACTGGCGGGCATCGGCACGGGCGGGCAGGGGCTGCAAAACCTGGCCATTTTTCAGGAATTTCCCGAAATCCAGATCGTGGCCGTCTGCGATGTCGACCGGGAAAGGGGCGGCTATCTGTCGTGGAACTGGACCCAGGGCAAAGAGCAGCGGGTGGCCGGCCGCGAGCCCGCCCGGCGCCAAGTCGAGGCAGGTTATGCGCGGCAGAAGCGTTCGGGCACCTATCGGGGCTGCAAGGCCTATGCCGACTTCCGCCAGCTTTTGGCCCAGGAAGACGTGGATGCCGTGATGATCGCCACGCCCGACCACACCCACGCGGTGATCGCCATGGCCGCCCTCAAGCAAGGCAAACACGTGTACTGCGAGAAACCGCTCACCTGGTCGGTCTACGAGGCCCGCCAGGTGACCGAGGCCGCACGCAAGGCGAAAGTGGCGACCCAACTGGGCAACCAGGGCCAGGCTTCGCAGGAGGCCCGGCTGGTGTGCGAAATGATCTGGGACGGGGCCATCGGCCCGGTCCGCGAGGTCCACGTCTGGTCCCCGGCTCGCTTCTGGGCCTGGCCCCCTTGGGAAGGCCGCCCCAAGGAAACCCCGCCCGTGCCCGAGGGCCTGGATTGGGACCTGTGGTTGGGTCCTGCACCCGAGCGGCCCTATCACCCCGCCTATCACCCCTGGACATGGCGCAATTGGTGGGATTTCGGCACCGGGCTGTTGGGCGACCTGGGGTGCCACAAACTTTCCACCGTGTTCAAGGCGCTCAAGCTGGGGCATCCCACGGCCGTCGAGGCCTGTTCGACCAAGATGGACCCGGAAATCTATCCCCTGGGCGTCATCGCTCGATTCGAGTTCCCGGCGCGGGGCGACATGCCGCCGGTGTTGCTGACCTGGTACGACGGTGGGCTGCGGCCGCCCCGGCCGCGCGATCTCGAACCCGGCCGCAGGATGGACGACGTGATCTACATCGGCGAAAAAGGGACGCTGATGGGCCACCGGCTGATCCCCGAATCGCGGATGAAGGCGTATGGCCGGCCGCCCAAGCGCCTGCCGCGTTCTCCCGGCCACCACAAGGAATGGATTGATGCGTGCCGCGGCGGGCCGCCCGCCGGATCGAACTTCGTCGACCACAGCGGCCTGTTGACCGAGGTCTGCCTGCTGGGGAATGTGGCCCTGCGGGCCGGCACCAAAATCGCCTGGGATGGCGCGCAGTTCAAAATCACCAACGACGAAGCCGCCAACCGCTACTTGCATCGCCAGTACCGGCCGGGCTGGACGCTTTGACGGCTGAAGCCGAACTCGGGCATGTTAGCCGCACCGCTTGCCGCATGGCAGGGTGCCCGACTGCCTCCATGCGCCGGGCGGGGAGTTTCCTGAAGACCAGGGAGTGGCACAAGCCGCATCCAAGCAGGCTCATCGGCGTTTTCCATCCGCACGGCCTGCCGCTGCGCAGCAAGCTCCGGCACGCAGGCAGCGTGGCGGCAGGCGTGGCACACCAGGGTGGGTTATCGGCTGGCGGCCATTTGTCGCAGCAGGGCGACCGCCTCGTCAACCAGCCGTTCGCCGGTCCCCGGCTCGGCATAGCTGTGCAGGCCCGTCCATACCTGATAGCCGCCGCGCTTGTGCCCATCGAGGTCGGGCAGATAGCCGATCCAGTCGTTGGAGAGCTCGGCCACGACGGTGTGCGGGAAGGGCGAGCGGCGCTTGATTTCCAGGCCCAGCGAGGTGAACAGCTCGGCCGGCACCGCGACGATCGCCACTGGCCCGATGCGCACGGCCTGAAGCCACGTGGTCCGCTCCTGGCCTTGCAAGGGGGCGAGTTCTTTGCGCATTTGGCGGAAGACGGCTGCGATGGCCTCGGCCGCTCCCGGGGCCCGCTTGCTGCAATACGCCATGACGGCCTTCTCCTCGGCTGCCTCGTCAAACTGCCGCACGCGGAAGCGGAACGGTTTCTTGGCGGCCGCCAGGCGGTCCACCGGCACGGGTTCGGCATGGGCGGAGGCGGTGCGCACGGCCTGGCGGATCCGCTCGAATGCCTCTTGGGCTGTGAGGTTGTAGGCATGGGTCGAGCCGCTGGCCCCTTGCAGAAAGGCCACCGGGGCGCCGAGTTCCGCTTCCAGGGCCTGGGCCGCCATGCCATAGAAGGAGGGCGAACGGACGCCGGGTTTCAGCGTGCCGATGCTATGCGTCGAATGGCCGAAAAGCATCGCCTGGACTTTGTCTGCCGGGCTGCGGAAGACCATCACTGGCAAGTCGGGATCGAAGGGTCCGGTGGGGCCGACCGCGTCGTCCCGCGGGCCGATCCAGTAGATCGTCCCGTCGCCCAACAGCAGCCGGCTGTTCCTCCCCACGGTTTTTTCTTGTCCCAGTAGGAAGGCGAAGCGCGTGGGGGCCAGGCGTTTTTGGGCCTGGGCCACCGCGGCCAGGATGCCCTGCTGCAAGCGCTTGCAGAACGTCTCGCAAGGCCCATATGCATGGACCCGCACCGTGCTGGGGGCATGATGGGTATGGGTGGCGTGGATCAAGATGCCCGCGGCGGGAATGCCGGAGGTTTTCTCGATTTCGGCAACCACGGGGTCTACGAGTTCGCGGGAGAACATCAGCACATCGCAGGAGACGATGGCCAGAAGCGGGTCGCCCAGCCGCTGGAGCACCACGGCCGTAGCCCGCAACTGGCCCTCCTGCCCGCGGGCCTGGCCGGCGTGGATGCTGCCGGCGATGGGCATCGAGTCGTCGGCCTCCAGGGGGACGGCGGCCGCACCGACCTTTAGGTCGGCCGCGTCGGGCGATTCCGCAGCCGGCATGCCGGGGGTGCACGTCGCGGCGGCCATCCCCAGCATCGACAGCCAGAGCGCTACGGATCGGATGGGTTGCATCGCTTGTCCCCTTGTGGTCGGAAGGGCTTGCGGAACCGGTTGACCCCACCGTTTTACAGGATGCGCAGGCCCTTGGGCAACGATTCGCCGAAGACCAGGCCTTGCTCCTCGTCGGCCAGCCGGCCGCCTTGCTCGACCAGTTCCCAAAAGTGCTGGGGACAGTGCTGGCTTCGGAGCCAGTTCGCGGCCAGGCGCCGCTTGGCCTCTGGCAGGTCGCGGTAGCGGTCGTCGGTGCGGCGGGCCAGCATCATCACCGCCAAAGGCACGGTGGGATCGGAGACGGGAAGCTGCACGACCTTCTCCAGCCACGCGGCGGCGTTTTCGGGGGGCACCACCGTGTTCAGGGGCCCGTAAACGGGCTGTCGGGCACCGATCCGCCCCAAGGCCCACAGCATTGCCGGCCGGACTGCCTCGGCCTTCTTGCGCCCGACAAGGTCCACCAGCATCTGGCCCAGTTCCAGCTTGGTGCTGGCAGAAAGCAGCTCGAGGGAGCCCAGGAACCGCCACACCTCGGCCGCCTCGTGGGTGCCCGAGGCGAACTCGCCCCCTTTGCCGCGGCCCGTGGTGGCCTGATGGTACCAGGCGCGGATGGGGGCCAGCAGGGGGTCGGCCAGGGCCTGTTGCTGCCCGGCCGACAGCCCCCCGGCAATCCGCCGCCACAAGATCCACCATTCGGTCCGGCACATGGGGGCCGGGTGGATGAGCTTCCCCTGGAGGCGCCGCCAGGTTTCGGCCACCCGCCAATCGTCCACAGCCAGGCCGTACCCCGGCCGCAATGCAAAGCCCACCAGGTTCAACCACCGCGATTCGTGCACGGGGCTGCGTCGCCGGCCTGCCTCGGCCTCGAGCAGGGCTTCCCACATCCGGCGCAAAAGCGAGGTGGGCCAGTCGTTTCGGCCCATGGCCAAGGCCTCGGCCAGGCGCTTGACCAGCCCCTCGGGCCGGTCGCTCCCTTCCGGTCCGAAGGTCCTCTCGATCAACGTCCGGCATGCCTCCCAGGCTGCTTCGTCGATCATCCCCTGCTGTTCGGCTGCCGACTGGTGGGCCGAAATATCGGTCTGCGTCGCCGACCGCACGTCGAATTGCAATCGCCAGCTCCGCCGCCCGTCGATTTCGCTACACCAAAGGTCCAGCGTGCCGATTTCGGTCAGCCGCGCGTGCAGCTCCACGGAGACGCGCGTGGGCTCCCCTTTTTTCAGCGTGCGGAGCACGGTCCGCAACGGTGGCAAGGGGGTCATTTGCTGGCGGTCCACCGGCAGCAGTTCGCCGGGCCGGTCGGTCAGGCGCACGCTGGAGACATAGAGGGGGAACTCCACCGGCTCGGAGACGCGCAGGTCGAAACGCCGCGCTGCCAGGTCCACATCGTGCCCCGGCTCGATGCCCGCCGGCACCACGCACAAAGCCGCAGGCGGATCGCTTTCCACACCCACGTAATAGGTGCGGGCAAGCGCCGCGGCGATCCGCACCCCCACGCCCCGCCGAACCATGCCGTAATATGCCGCGCCGCGGGCCACCGCCAGGTCCAGGCGGTCGTTATCCAGCACGATCGGCTGCCACGCGGGGTCTTCGTGTTGGAACCAACTCGCAATCACCTCGACCATGCGGCGGCGGATGACCGGCGACTCGAACACGCCGCCGTTGAAGAGCACGATGTCGGGTCGGGCGGGGTCGCGGTCCGCCGGCGGCTCGTCCTCCAGGGCCACGTGCCGGTGCGCGGTCAAGAACGCCGCCAGGTACCGCGTGACCGCGGGGTCCGGCGCATAGGGCAGACCGAACTCCTGGAACCCGCTCCGCCGGCTGGCCGGCTTATCGTCCAGCCCCACCCGGGGGAAGAAGCCGTCCAGCAGCACCTCAGCCGCCTCCTCCTGGGTGAGTTCCACCTGCATCGCCCCGCCGATCAGGCGCGATCCGGTCCCCGGCAGGTGGACCACCAGGCGCTCGGGGGCGTCGCGGCCGAGCAGGATTTCCTTGGCCCGCTGGCACCGCCGCACCAGGACCGCCCAGACGCGGGGCTCGAGCTTTTCCCCGCCGGCCAGGCGGCGTTCCAGGTGATGGGCCAGGGCCAGGTCGAGGTTATCGCCCCCCAGGATCAAGTGTTCGCCCACGGCGACGCGGTGGAACTGGACCTTGCCCCCTTCGCCGGCGCGGACGCGGATGAGGGTGAAATCCGACGTGCCGCCGCCGATGTCGCACACCAGAATCTTCTGTCCCGGGCTGACGAGGTCTTGCCAGTCGGCGGCGTGCTTGTAAATCCACGCATAGAATGCCGCCTGCGGCTCCTCGACGAGCACCACGCGGGGCAATCCGGCGCGGGCCGCGGCTTTGACCGTCAACTCGCGGGCCACCTCGTCGAACGAGGCCGGCAGCGTCAAGACCACGTCCTGCTGGGCCAGCGGGTATTCGGGGAAGCGGGCATCCCACGCCTCGCGGATGTGCGCCAGGTATCGGGCGCTGACCTCCACGGGCGACAGCCGCTCGACATCCGGCGCCCCATGCCAGGGCAAAAGGGGCGCGGTGCGGTCCACGCCGGAGTGGCTGAGCCACGACTTGGCCGAAACCACCAACCGCCCCGGGGCCAGCGCCCCCTGGTCCCGGGCAAAGAACCCCACCACGTACTCAGGCTCTTGCCGGCTCCACGGCAAGCGGAGCGCCCCGGCCCCCAGTTCGCCCGGCGCAGGCTGGTAATGGAACGAAGGGAGGGTCTCGCGGGCCTCGACCTGGCCGGCGGCCACCAGTTGCGGAACCGCAAACACCCGGACGCGCCACGGCGATTCGGCGGAGTCCACGTACCCGACCGCCGAATTGGTCGTGCCCAGATCGATTCCCACCACATACCGCGGCGCCGAGGGTTCCGAGTTCGTGACCGCCACGCCACCTTCCGCAATGCAAGCAGCCCGGGATGCCCACCGAGTTTCCGTATGGACCAGAGCATACCGCTACGGCGCGGTGGCCTTCAAGCCGCCGGACGCCGGGTCCCAAAGGGCTTGCAAGGAGGTTGGCCGGTGCGCGTCAGCCGCCATCGCGGTTGCGGGACAGAGGACAGACGCTGCGCCGCGTGGGGTGGGGGAGGTCGGCGGGCCGATCCTCCGCACCCCGCTGGGAGCCGTAGCATGGCCGGAAGGCCCTCCCCCAGGCGCGGCCGGCAGCGGAGCCCGAGGGGCCCGTGGCAGGCCCTCGTACCGCGGTTCGGGCGCAAGGTGCCTCTAGCCGCTTGCGGCTCGCAGCGCTTCGCGCAGATACCGCCCGGTGATCGAGGTGGGATGGTTGGCCACCATTTCCGGCGTGCCTTGGACCACCACGCTGCCGCCCTCGTCCGCGGCGCCGGGACCGAGGTCGATGATGTAATCGGCCGCCTTGATGACCTGGAGGTTGTGTTCGACGACGATCAGCGAATGGCCCACGGCCAGCAGCGCGTCGAAGCAGTCCAGCAGTTGCACGATATCGGCGAAGTGCAGGCCCGTGGTCGGTTCGTCCAGGAGGAACAGGCAGCGCCCCCGCTTGGCCGAGGAGATGTACGCGGCCAGTTTCAGCCGCTGGGCTTCGCCTCCCGAAAGGGTGTTGGCGGGCTGGCCCAGGCGGAGGTAGTCCAAACCCACGTCGATAAGGCGTTTCAGGCGGGCCTGCACCTTGGGCCGGCCGCGGAAAAAGGTGAACGCCTCGCGCACGGTCATCTCCAGCACTTCGGCGATGTTGCGGCCGCGGTAGGTCACATCGAGGATCGCGTCGCGATAGCGGGTGCCGTGGCACTGGCTGCACTTCATGTACACGTCGGCCAAAAACTGCATGTCGATCTGGATCTGCCCCTCCCCCTGGCAGGCGCTGCACCGTCCTTCTTCGGAGTTGAAACTGAAGTGGCTGGCCGTGTAGCCCCGCGTGCGTGCCTCGGGCGTCTCGGCAAACACCGCGCGGATTTCATCGAACGCCTTGAGATACGTGACAGGGTTCGAGCGGGCGGACCGACCGATGGGGGTCTGATCGACCAGCACCAGGTCGTCGATCTGGCCGTCGCCGTAGACTTCGTCGTAGGGGCAGGGCTTGGGGGCTTCTTTATGCATCCGCCGGCAAAGGGCGGGGTAGAGGGTGTCCTGCACCAGGGTGCTCTTCCCCGAGCCGCTCACCCCGGTGACCACGCACAGGACCCCCAACGGGAACTCGACGGTGATGTTGCGGAGGTTGTTGCCGCGGGCGCCGGCCAGCCGGATCCAGCCGTGTTCGGGCTGGCGACGGCGCGAGGGGCAGGCGATCCCGCGGCGGCCCGCCAGGTAGTCGCCCGTCAGGCTTTGGGGGCAGCGCATCATCTCCTCGGGGGTGCCCTGGAAGACCACCCGGCCGCCGCGCTCGCCGGCGCCGGGCCCGATTTCGATCACGTGGTCCGCCGCCCGGAGGACGGCCTCTTCGTGCTCGACGACCACCACGGTGTTGCCGCGGTCGCGGAGTTCGCAGATCGCCCGGATCAGCCGCTGGATGTCGCGCGGGTGGAGCCCCACCGAAGGCTCGTCGAGGACGTAGAGCATGTTGACCAGGCTGGAGCCCAGGGCCGAGGTGAGGGCCACCCGCCGCAATTCGCCGCCGCTGAGCGTGCGCAGGGTGCGATCGAGGGTCAAGTAGCCGAGCCCCACCGCCACCAAATATCCCAGCCGGGCGCGGACCTGTTGCAGCGCCACACGGGCCACCTCCTGGCGCCAAGGATCGAGGCTCAAAGTCTCGAAAAAGGTGGCCGCGTCTTCAATCGTCATCGCCGAGACTTCGGCAAGATTCTTGCCGCCGACGCGTGTGGCCAGGGCCTCGGGCCGGAGCCGGCTGCCGCCGCAGGCCGGGCAGGGGCGATGACTTCGCCAGCGGCTGAGGAACACCCGGATGTGCATCTTGTACTTGCGGCGTTCCAGCCAGGCGAAGAACCCGCGCAGCCCGCCGAAGTTCCGCTCCGGCACCCCGTTCCAGATCAGCGCCACATGTTCCGGAGCCAGCCGCGCAAACGGCACGTCCACCGGAATCCCATACTCCGGCGCCAAGGCCAGAAGCTCCTCCAGCTCATGAGCATACGCCGGGCTGTTCCACGGCGCGATGGCCCCTTCTTTGAGCGACTTGCGGCGGTCCGGCACCACCAGGTCCATGTCCACATCGATGATATTCCCGAAACCCTCGCACTGGGGGCAGGCGCCCAAAGGGCTGTTGAAACTGTACAGCCGCGGCTCCGGGGCCGGATACTCTAACCGGCAATCCTCGCACGACCACTGCGTGCTGAAACCCACACGGCGCCACCAGCGGCCATCGACCAGGCAGGCCGCCCCGCGCCCGGAAAGCGGATCGATGCCGGCCGAAGCCGTCGCCCCGGCGCTGGCCCGACCAGAGGTGCCCGCCCCGGCATCGGGCGAAGGGGTTGGGGCCGCAGCACCGTGCGTCTGGCCGGCTGCCGGCTCTTCCACAAACACCACGCATCGCCCGTTGCCGCGGGTAAAAGCCGTCTCCAGCGACTCCCGCACCCGCTTCTCCGCAGCGCCCGCTGCCAGCCGGTCCACCACCACATAAAAAGCGTCGTGGCCGGCCAACGCGTCGGGGGGAATCTCCCCTTCGGCAAGGTTGAGCACTCGCTGGCCCACCACCAGCCGCAAAAAACCTTCTTCCCGAAGCCGCGCCGCCAGGCGGACGGAATCCTCTTCGGCCGGCGGCCCCTGCCGGAAGGCCACCATATACCGCGTCCCCTGGGGCAATCGGGCCAGTTGCTCGGCCACGTTCTCGGCCGACTCGCGGCGGACCTCTTGCCCGCACCGCAGGCAAAACACCTGTCCCACCCGGGCATACAGCAGCCGCAAATAGTCGTAGATTTCCGTGGCGGTGCCCACCGTCGACCGGCTCGAACGGTTGCCGTCGCGGTTGGTCACGGCGATGGCCGGCGGCAGGCCGTCGATGCGATCGGCCTCGGGCTTCTCCAGGCGCTCCAGGAACTGCCGCGCATAGGCCGAAAAGGTCTCGATGTACCGCCGCTGCCCTTCGGCGTACAGCGTGTCCAGGGCCAGACTGCTCTTGCCGCTGCCGCTCAGCCCGCAGAGCACCACCAGCTTGCGGTGCGGGATGTCCAGGTCGATCCCCTGGAGGTTATGGACCTCCACCCCCCGCAACTCGATGCGATCGATCGCTGCCATAAGGCCACCCCGCCAGAAGGACCCAAAAACCGGTAAGTTTACCGCGCAGCCGGCGCGCCGGTATGGCCCCTGTTTGTCGGCCGCGCGCCTTGGCGCCGCCCCGTAGCACGACCAGGTTCCGTAAGTGCCGAGCACCGCGCTGCGCCTGCCCCCTGGCAGCCCCGCACATCATGCTTCGCCTCCCCGGGCGATGACCTCTTCGACCACCACCCGGTGGGCCCCCACCAATTCACCGTTGCAAAGCAACTCCAGCGCGTACGTCCCAGGGACCTGCGGCAAAATCGGCACAGGAAGAACCAACTGCACGGTTTTCAGCGGATCGTCGCACTCGACGGGAATCGCGTTGCTCTCGAAGCAAACGTCGTTCGTCTCCAAACGGACCAGGCGCAACTGCACCTGGACCCTCCCCCGGACCTCAGTCAGGCTGATGTAGGCGAACGGATTGCCGGCGCGAAAGACCTGCGCCAGCGGAATCCGCACCAATCCCTCCCGCGCCGGCTCGCCAGTCTCTGAGGCGCGCCTCATGACCGCAAATCGGTCGAATACCCCGGCAATAACGGCCTTGCCGGTCTCTTTGTCGCGGTACACGTGGTCGGCCAGCAACAATGCCTGCAAGACGGGCTTCATAAAGCGATCGGGCAGCTCAAAAGGCGATGCCCCCACAGCGATCCCCGGACCCCTCTTGCGCGGAACACCCCATGAAACAAGGCGCCGGCAAGCAGCTTCTTGCGACACTCCAGCCTGGCAGAAAAGAACCTGCGGAGCCGAAGCCCGCCGACATACTCACCCAGGCCACGCTCTGGAAGCGACGCTGCTTCCATATTCAAAGGTACGCTAACCACGGTTCGTTGGGGCGTCAAGGGGAGTGAGGGCGCGGGTCTGGCCGCCGGCGGGGACCCGCAAGGTGGTTGCTTGCAACCCCGCGAGGACATTGCGGCTGCCGGCTACAGGGGAGCCGGGGCGTCGAAGAGCCGGGTTGGCGGCTTGTGCCCCCAGGAGGCAGCCGGGCAGAGGAGCTGGCGTGCCAGACCTTGGCATCTTTCCCGGCGGCCGCGTGCCGGGTATGGTACAACCAAGAG
>FWPU01010964.1_pt1 | contig 13025 bp, 8 predicted proteins | sample 2228361 | NCBI WGS metagenome assembly FWPU01 (sample SAMEA103939777, study PRJEB20133) | metagenome | reverse complement strand
ATCTTTGCCTTTTTCTTCATCATTTTGATCCCGTCGTCGGTCTTACCCTTACGCGCAGACGTCGAAAGCGGTTTTGGCCTCAGCCCATGACCTTCCTATGTCCATCGATCCCATGTGGTCATGACCGAAGAGTTCGGTTTCCCGGTCTGCGCACCCCTGTTCCCAGTTAGAGGAGCATACGCAATGGCTAGTGTACGGTATGAACATGTCGTCAAGCGCTTTGGCGACGTCGTCGCTGTCAACGACCTCACCCTGGAGATCGCCGACAAGGAGTTCCTGGTGTTCGTCGGCCCCTCCGGCTGCGGCAAGACCACCTCGCTGCGCCTGCTAGCCGGCCTCGAAGAGATCACCGAGGGGAACATCTACATCGGCGACCGCCTGGTCAACGATGTGGCTCCCAAGGATCGCGACATCGCCATGGTGTTCCAGTCATACGCTCTCTACCCGCACATGAGCGTGTACGACAACATGGCGTTCGGCCTCAAGCTGCGCAAGACCCCTAAGGCCGAGATCGATCGCCGCGTGAAGGAAGCAGCCCAGATCCTGGGCATCGAGAACCTGCTCGACCGCAAGCCCAAGCAGCTCTCCGGTGGTCAGCGCCAGCGTGTGGCGGTGGGGCGAGCCATCGTGCGCGAGCCGGCCGTCTTCCTCTTCGATGAGCCGCTCTCCAACCTGGACGCCAAGCTGCGCGTCGAGACGCGCGCCCAGCTCTCCAAGCTGCATCATCGCCTGGCCACGACCTTCATCTACGTGACCCATGACCAGACCGAGGCCATGACGATGGCGACCCGCATCGCGGTCATGCGCGATGGCATCTTGCAGCAGTTGGATACGCCGCAGCACCTGTATGATACCCCGGGCAACGTCTTCGTGGCCGGCTTCATCGGTAGCCCGTCGATGAACTTCTTCGACGCCACCCTGGTCGCTTCCGATGGCAAGCTCTATATCGACGGCGGCTCCTTCAAGCTCGAGATGCCGCCCGACAAGGCGCAGCAGTACATGAAGTACAAGGGGCAGGAAGTGATCTTCGGCATCCGTCCGGAGGACATCTACGCCAAGCCGTACGTCGCTCCCAACATCTCGGAAGCCGACATGAAGGCGCAAGTGGACGTCACCGAGTTGATGGGCAACGAAATCTTCCTGTACTCCCTGACCGGCAACAAGAGCTTCATCGCGCGTGTCGATCCGCGCACGCAGGCGCGCGCTGGCGATGAGGTCGAGCTGGCCATCAACATGGACCGCGTCCATCTCTTCGACCCCAAGACCGAGATTCGCCTGACGTAACGCGAGCGGCGCCGGAGGCGGCGGCGCGTCGCCAACGCCTGTCGCCCAGGAAGGGCGATCACGCATCCAATAAGGGGGCTAGCCTGCGGGCTAGCCCCCTTACTACGTAGGAGCACCATCATGGACTTTGCCTTGATCCGCAGCCTGGCGCAGCCCAGCGCCGCCCCCGATGGCGGCAAGATCGTCCTGGCGGTGATGGATGGCCTGGGCGGTATGCCTGTCGAGCCAGGAGGGCCAACCGAGCTGGAAGCCGCGCAGACCCCTGTGCTCGATCAACTGGCGCGCGAGGGCGCGCTCGGCCTCAGCACCCCCATCGCCCCCGGCGTCACCCCCGGCAGCGGGCCAGGACACCTGGGCATCTTCGGCTATGATCCGCTGCAGTACGAGATCGGCCGCGGCGTCCTCGAGGCGTTGGGCATCGATTTCGAGCTACAGCCCAATGACCTGGCGGCGCGCGGCAACTTCTGCACCATCGATGAGCAGGGGCGCATCACCGACCGACGCGCTGGCCGCATCCCTTCCGCCGTGGGCGAACGGCTCTGCCAGAAGCTACAGGCGCAGACGAGCATCCCCGGCTACGAGATCTTCGTGCGCCATGTCAAAGAGTATCGCTTCGCGCTCATCGTGCGCGGCCCCGGCCTGGCCGACGGCCTGACCGAGACCGACCCCCAACGCACAGGGGTCCCCTCCCTGCCGATTCAGCCGACCAGCGCCGACCCTGACGCCGCGCGCACCGCGGCGCTCCTCAACGACTGGCTGGAACAGGCGCGCCGCGTGCTGGCCGACGAGTATCCGGCCAACTCGTTGAACCTGCGCGGCCTGGCCAAGGACCCGGGCATCCCCAAATTCCCCGATGTCTTCCGCTTGAAGGCCGCAGCCATCGCTGTCTATCCGATGTATCGCGGCGTGGCGCGCCTGTGCGGCATGACCGTCCTGCCGACGGGCGATACGATGGCGTCCGAGATCGATACACTGGAGCAACACTGGGACCAGTACGACTTCTTCTTCGTGCACTTCAAGTACACCGACAGCCGCGGCGAGGACGGCGACTTCGCAGCCAAAGTGCGGGTCATCGAGGAAGTCGACGGCTATATGAGCCGCATCAAAGCCCTCCGGCCAGCCGTCCTCATCGTCACAGGCGATCACTCGACCCCTGCGCTGCTGAAATCCCACTCCTGGCATCCTGTCCCTCTGCTGATGTGGGGGCCGACGGTTCGCCCCGATGAGTGCACCACCTTCGGCGAGCGCGCCTGCATGCGCGGCGGCCTGGGCCATCTGCTGGCCAAGGAGATCATGCCGCTGGCGATGGGCCACGCCGGGCGCTTTGCCAAGTTCGGGGCGTAAGCGCTCCTTCACCTGATTTCGTTCGCTGCGGGTCTCCGGACCCGCAGCGCCAGCAACGACGCGGACTGTCTGGCTGGTCAGGAGACCCGCCAGGAACACACTGAGCGCCTCTTCGGATGTGATCTCGCTCCCCCAGGATGGAGGATTGGATGCCACAGAACACGACCGGCCTGATCAAAGGGTGGGCTGCCCTCAGCCTGGAGGATGTCGAGGAGCGGCTGACGCGCGGCGACGCGGAGCTTGAGGGCTTCTATGGTCCCGACGAAGCCGCCGAGCTGCGCGCCCTGGCTGCGACGCAGCCGCGCGCCCAGTTCGACGGCCCGCGCCCCCGCGTGGTCATCCTGCCGGGGATCATGGGATCGCTCTTGCAGACGACGCAAGGGCTGATCGATCTCCTGTGGGTGAACCCGGTGGCCTTCCTCAAAGGCAAGGTCAACCTCATCGAGATGGACGAGACCGGCGAACGCGACGCCGACCCGCGCGTGCACGTCGTCCCGACCGGCCTGGAGATGCTCTACTACACGAAATTCGCCCTCGCGCTGGACAAGCAGGTCGATCTCTTGCAGTTCCCCTACGATTGGCGCCGCGACATTCGCAAGCTGGCAGGAGACCTGCGCGCGGCCCTGGAGCGATGGGCGGCCGGGGACGACCGCAAGTTCACGCTGGTAGGGCACAGCATGGGAGGATTGGTCTCGCGCGCGTATATGGCGCTCTACCCTCAGGAGGCGGCGCAACGGGTCGAACGGCTGATCATGTTGGGAACCCCTAACTACGGCGCGCCGGAGGCGGTGCGCACCCTGATCCTGGGCAACGATCTGATGAACCTGGCCCACAAACTGAACCAGGGGAACGATGGCAACTCCCTGGTGCGCCGCCTGCCGGCCATCTACCAGATCCTGCCCGCGCCGCCAGGGATCTGGCCTCACGCCGCCTATCCAGCCGACTTCGACCTTTACGATGCGCGCGCGTGGCCGATCGCTGGCCTGAGCCAGCGCTTCCTCGACTACGGCCGCGAGTTTTGGAATCTGGTGGCGGCCAGCGATCCCCCAATCCCGCATTACCTGATCGCCGGCTGCAACCTGGAGACGACGACGGCCGTGCGCATCCAGCGCGGCGCGGGCGGGACGGGCGGTCAGCCAGCGCTGCAGGTGACGCGCGAGCGCCATGGCCTGGCTGGCGGCGATGGCACCGTGCCGCTGGCCTCGGCGCTGCTCCGGCGGGCGCCCACCTACTTCGTTCAGTGTGAGCACGCCAAGCTGCCCGGCCATCGCGAGGTGATCGCGGCGGTGGTCGACCTGGCCTATGGGCGCCAGCCCTCCCTGCCCACGGAGATCGCCGCCGCGCCGCGGGATCTGGCTGTCCCTCGCCCAGCGCTCGATCTCGACGCCGAGGCCGCCGCGCTGCGCCAGCGCATCGCCGACGGGACCCTGACCGCCCAAGACCTGGAGAAACTCTACTTCCTGCAATAACGCGCATCGTTGTCACGTCGAGGCGGTATGGACCCTTATCAAGAGGCGCTCGACTACATCTACGCGCCGGCCCGCGCCCAACACCGTGGCTATGGGACGGCCGCCTACGATCTCTCGCGTATGCGCCGTATGCTGGCGCGCCTGGGCGACCCTCAGGAAGGATTCCAGGCCATCCACATCGCAGGCACCAAGGGGAAAGGTTCGACGGCCGCCTTCAGCGAGGCGATCTTGCGCGCCGCGGGCCATCGTACTGGCCTGTTCACTTCCCCGCACCTTCACACCTTCTGCGAACGCCTGCGTGTGGATGGCCGTCTGATCGCGCGCGACGACCTCCTCGCCCTGCTCGAACAGTGTCGCCCTGTGTTCGATCAGGAGCCGGAGCGCACCACCTTCGAGGTGATGACGGCGCTCGCGTTCCTCCACTTCGCCCAGCGACAGGTGGCCTGGGCTGTGATCGAGACCGGCCTGGGAGGGCGGCTCGATCCGACCAACGTCCTCCATCCGGCCGCCACGGCGATCACGTCGATCAGCTACGACCACACGGAGGTGCTGGGGCGCACGCTCGCGCAGATCGCCAGCGAGAAAGCCGGCATCATCAAAGCGCGCTGTCCCGTTGTGACGACGCCTCAAGCGGAGGAGGCGATGACGGTGATTCGCGCGGCCTGCGCGAGCGCCGGCGCGCCGCTGATCACGGTCGGCCCGGCGGGCGCGGACGCCGACTGGCAATGGTCAGGCCCCTTCGCCATCGATGCGCGCGGGCAATCGTTCGATTTGCAGGGGCCGAACGGGGCGAGCTTCCGCAACCTGCGCATGCCCCTGTTGGGCGCGCATCAGCTCGCCAACGCGAGCGCGGCGGTCGCCCTGACGAGCCAGTTGGCAGAGCGGGGGGTTGCGCTCAACCCGACGGCGGTCGCTGCCGGTCTCCATGCGACGCGCTGGCCAGGGCGTATGGAGGTGATCGGGCAATGCCCCTGGATCGTGGTGGACGGCGCGCACAACGCCGATTCGGCGCGCAAGCTCTGCGAGGCGATCCAGGCCTGGTTCCCCCGCGACCGCCTGGGACTCGTCTTCGGGGCCTCAGCCGACAAGGATGTGCGCGGCATGCTCGAAGCGTTGCTCCCCGGCGTCCATCGCTGCGTGGTGACGGCCTCCCTGCACCCGCGAGCCGCGACGCCGACAGACCTGACTGCGCTGATCAGCGCCCTGCAGCCCAGGCTGCCGGTGACCGCCGCGGAGAGCGTCGCGCAGGCGTTGCAAGAGATGCTGGCCTGGGCCGGGCCAGATGACCTGATCCTCGTCACCGGCTCGCTCTTCGTCGTCGGCGCGGCGCGCGCGGCCCTCGCCGCCAACGGGCAGGGCGTCTTCGCCGCCGACGACTGGGTATACGCGAGCGACCCGCTGCCGCCCACCGGCTGACGAGGGCGCCCGCAATCTCGCCGATGGCGCGAGTTGGAGCCTCAGCCGGTCGCTCGTCGCGCAGCCAGGCCGCCTGAAGGCTCAACCCTCAAGGCTCGTCCCTCCTGTGAAGCGCGCCGGCTGAAGCCTGATATTACGCTTTTTGGGCCGGGTGTGGTATCATCGTCAGCGTATTCATGGCAGGGAGGAAGAAGATCATATGAAGCCGACGATGCCCCTGGATTTCTCGGGCGAGTTATCGTTTCTAGGCCCGATGATGGGGCCGCTGGAAGACGAATTCGATGACGTTGAAGAGGACAACGACGAACAGGAATACATAGTCATCCCGCTGCGAGACTCGGTTGTCTTCCCGCAGATGATGGCGCCCCTCTTCATCGGGCGCGACCGTTCGTTGCGCGCGATCGAGGCGGCGATGGCCGGCGACCTGCCGGTGATGGTGGTGGCGCAGCGCGACCAGGACCGCGAGGACCCGGAGCCGGAGGATCTCTACACGATCGGGACCGAGGTCGTCATCGGGCGCACGCTGCGCATGCCCGACGGCAGCACGAGCGTCCTCAGCCAGGGCCGGCAACGTGTGGAGATCGTGGAGTTCACCCAGACCGAGCCGTTCCTGCGGGCGCGCGCCGTCCCGATCTGGGAGCAAGATCATGAAGGGCTGCCCACGGAGGCGCTGATGCGCGCCGTGCTCGCCCTGTTCGAAAAATGCGTGCAGCTCAGCCCCAATCTGCCCGACGAGGCGTACGTCGCCGCCATCAACGTCGACGACCCCGGACGGCTGGCCGACCTCATCGCGTCCGTGCTCAACCTGAGCGTCGAGGAGAAACAGGAGCTGCTCGAGACGTTCGACACGACGGTGCGCCTGCAGCGATTGAGCATCTTGCTCGGCCGCGAGCTGGACGTGCTCGAGCTGGAGAACCGCATCCACCAGCAAGTGCAGGAGGAGATGGATCGCTCGCAGCGCGAATATTTCCTGCGCGAGCAGATCCGCGTGATCCAGAACGAGCTGGGGGAGTCCGACGAGCAGACGCGCGAGATCAACGAGCTGCGCCAGAAGCTCCATGAAGTGGGGCTCAGCGAGGAGACCCTCAAGAAGGCCGAGAAGGAGCTGGAGCGCCTGGCCGCGATGCCGCCGATGGCGCCTGAGGTCGGCATTATCCGCACCTACCTCGACTGGTTGGTCGAGCTGCCCTGGCAGAAGGCGACGACCGACAACATGGACCTCGCCCATGCTGCCAAGGTGTTGGACGCCCATCATTATGGGCTGTCCAAAGCCAAGGAGCGCATCCTCGAGCATATCGCCGTGCGCAAACTGGCTCCCGACAAGATGCGACAGCCGATCCTGTGCTTCGTTGGGCCGCCGGGCACCGGCAAGACCTCGATGGGACGCTCGATCGCGGAGGCGCTCGGACGCAAGTTCGTGCGCCTGTCGTTGGGCGGGGTGCACGATGAGGCGGAGATCCGCGGCCATCGCCGCACTTACATCGGCGCCATGCCGGGGCGCATCATCCAGACGATGCGCAACGCCCAGACGGTCAATCCGCTCTTCATGCTCGACGAGATCGACAAGATCGGCATCGACTTTCGAGGCGACCCGGCGGCGGCGCTGCTCGAGGTGCTCGACCCCGAACAGAATCACGCCTTCAGCGATCATTACCTGGATGTGCCCTACGACCTGTCGCGGGTGATGTTCATCACCACGGCCAACATGCTTGACACGGTGCCACCCGCTTTGCGCGATCGTATGGAAGTGATCCACTTCCCCGGCTACATCGAGGAAGAGAAGCTGGCGATCGCTCGTCAGTTCCTGGTGCCGCGCCAGATCGAGGAGAACGGACTCAAGGGGCATGGCCTCGACTTCTCAGATGCGGCGCTGCGGACGATCATTCGCGAATACACCTACGAGGCTGGCGTGCGCAACCTGGAACGAGCGATCGCCCAGATCTGCCGCAAGGTGGCGCGCCGCGTGGCTGAGAACAAGCGGGCGCCCCATCACATCACGCCTGCCTCGTTGCACAAGTTCCTGGGGCCACCTGAGTTCAGCTTCGGCCTGGCTGAGGAGAAGGACCAGGTAGGAGTCGCGACCGGCATCGCCGTCACGGAGGCGGGTGGGGACCTGCTCTCGATCGAGGTGACGTTGATGGCAGGCAAGGGAGCGCTGTTGCTGACGGGGCAACTGGGCGAAGTGATGCAGGAATCAGCGCAGGCCGCGCTCTCCTATGCGCGCTCGCACGCCAAGGAGCTGGGCGTGGGCGACGTGGACTTCGACAAGGTCGACATCCATATCCACGTGCCTGAGGGGGCGACCCCGAAAGACGGCCCCAGCGCTGGCATCACGATGGCGACGGCGCTGATCTCGGCGCTGAGCCGACGCCCGGTGCACCGCGACGTCGGCATGACCGGCGAGATCACGCTGCGCGGGCGCGTGCTGCCCATCGGCGGCCTGAAGGAGAAGGTGCTGGCAGCGCATCGCGCGGGCCTGAAGACCGTCGTGATCCCTAAGAAGAACCAGAAAGACCTGGTGGAAATCCCCCCACGCGTGAAGCGCGATCTCAAGCTGATCCTGGTCGAGAGCATGGATGAGGTGTTGCCGATCGCGCTGACGGAGATGGGGCAACCGGCGCCCAAGCGGACGCCGCGCCGGCGGCGGACCGGCACGGGGCCGACGCCGGCCGCCGCGCGCGCGCGTTGAGAGCAAAGACGAACTCGCTCAGGAGCCAAGGGCGTCTCCATTGCTCTGCTCCTGAGCGGCAGCCAGCCCCCCGCCATAGAGGTTCAGGGGGACGCCTCCCATCCTGACGATGTTCACTCCTCACAGGCAGCCAACCGCCGATGAAGTGCGCGCCTGGCTGGCCCAAGGCCCCGGCGAGTCCGTGGCCCTGGCCTCCGCCAACGCGTCGACGCGCAAGCTGGCGGAGACGCTGGCGGCGCTGGCCAACGCGCACGGCGGCGTGCTGCTCATCGACGTCGCCAGGCCTCCCGCGGAGCGCGCGAGCGGCGACATCCGCGACCGCGTGCTGGCGGCGGCGCTGCTGGCAGACCCGCCGTTGATCCTTCCCATCCCCACCCTGATCACGGTCGATGGGAGGACGCTGTGCGTGGCGACCGTGCCCGCGGGCCTGCCGCACGTCTACAGCATCAAGGGACAATTCCTCACGCGCCTGGGCGCTCGCAACCGGCCCCTGACCGCAGACGAGCTGCGGCGGCTGCTGCACGACCGCGGCCAGGCTGGCTTCGAGGCGCAGCTCGTCCCGGACGCTACGCTCGACGACCTCGACCTGGAAGCGGTCGCGCGGTACGTCCAACAACTCGAAGGGTTCGCGTCGAACAACCTCACGGCCGCGCTGGTCACTCGCGGCTGCCTGGTCCGCCAGGAAGAGGGCGGGCGGGAACGGTTCACGCCCACCGTGGCAGGCATCCTCCTCTTTGGGCGCAGGCCAGAACGCTTCATCCACTCCGCTGAGATCATCGCGGTGCGTTACGCCGGGCCGGAGATGGGGGATGAGTTCGTGCGCGAGGACATTCGCGGCCCATTGGCGGAGCAGATTCGGCGCGCCGAGGCGTTCGTGACCGCCAACATGCGCCGCGGCATGCGCATCACGGGCTGGGCGCGCGAGGAGCGCGCCGAATATCCCCTGCCTGTCGTGCGCGAGGCCATCGTCAACGCCGTCGCCCATCGCGACTACGCCATCCGCGGCGAGGGCATCCGCCTGCTCATGTTCAGCGACCATATGGAAGTCTATTCCCCTGGACGGCTGCCGGGCCACGTCACGCTCGAAAACCTGGTCGAGGAGCGCTTCTCGCGCAACGAGGCGATCGTGCAGGTGCTCTCGGACATGGGATACATCGAGCGGCTGGGATACGGCATCGATCGCATGATTCGGGCGATGGAGCAGGAAGGGCTGCCCGCGCCGCGCTTCGAAGAGACGGCAGCCGGCTTCCGCGTGACGCTGATCGGCCATGGCGCGAGCCTGGTGAGCGCCACGCCCGAAGCCGCCCTGTGGAGCAACGTCGCCGTGACCCCTCGCCAGAGCCAGGCCCTCGCCTACCTGGCCGAACATGGGCGCATCACCAACTCCGAGATGCGCGCCCTCTTCCCCGACGTCTCCGACGAGACCATCCGCCGCGATCTGGCCGACCTGGTCGACAAAGGGCTGTTGCTCAAGGTCGGCGAGAAGCGCGCGACGTACTACATCCTCAAATGATAGAAGCGAATCAGCGAGAGAGCGAATTAGCGAGCGAGCGAGAGGGCCGATTGTGCATTGTGCCCAAACGCAGGCGCCCCAGGTTCGGCCATCTTAACCCTAGCCGCTGGCTCCGACGCTGCGTATGATAGGTGATATCATACACTCGCAGGGGGAGCGGCAAGACGATATGGGAAGCGAGATCAACGCAGCAGACACGGCCTGGGTGTTAATATCGGCAGCTCTGGTCATGTTGATGACGCCAGCGCTGGGGTTTTTCTACGGCGGGCTGGTGCGCCGCAAGAACGTGCTGGCGACGATCATGCACAGTTTCTTCATGCTGGCGCTGATCAGCGTACAGTGGGTGCTGTGGGGCTACAGCCTGGCCTTCGGCCCCGATCGCGGCGGCGTCATCGGCGGCCTGGAGTGGCTCGGCCTGAACGGCGTCGGCATGCAGCCGAACCCCGACTACGCGGCGACGATCCCCCATCAGGCGTTCATGATCTATCAGGCCATGTTCGCCGTGATCACGCCCGCCCTGATCACGGGCGCGTTCGCTGAGCGCAAGCGATTCAAGGCGTTCGCTATCTTCAGCCTGCTCTGGGCCACGCTGGTGTACGATCCGGTGGCGCACTGGGTGTGGGGCGTCGGCGGCTGGCTGCGCAATCTGGGCGCGCTCGACTTCGCGGGCGGCACGGTCGTCCACATCTCTTCCGGCATGTCCGCCCTGGTGGCAGCCATCATCCTGGGACGGCGCCTGGGCTTCGGCCAGGAGCCGATGGATCCTCACGACGCCACGATGACGGTGTTGGGCGCGGGGTTGTTGTGGTTCGGCTGGTTCGGGTTCAACGCGGGCAGCGCGCTCGGCTCAGGAGAGTTAGCGGTCAACGCCTTCGTCGTCACCAATACGGCCGCCGCCATGGCCGCGCTGACCTGGATGACGCTGAGCTGGATGCACCACAAGCAACCGAGCGTGCTGGGGGCAGCGGCTGGCGGCGTCGCAGGCCTGGTGGCGATCACGCCCGCCGCCGGGTTTGTGGGCGTGCCAGCGGCCCTGCTCATCGGCCTGGGCGCCGGCGTCTTCTGCTATTGGGCGGTGCAACTGAAGGCGCGCCTGGGGATCGACGACTCGCTCGACGTGTGGGGCGTCCATGGCGTCGGCGGCGTGTGGGGCGCCCTGGCGACCGGGTTGTTCGCCTCGACCGCGATCAATTCCGCAGGCGCCAACGGCCTCTTCTTCGGCAATCCGCAACAGGTGTTGGTGCAACTGGTGGCCATCGTCGTCGTCTCCGTCTACTCGATGGCGGTGACCTGGATCATCCTGAAGACGCTGGACGTCACGATCGGGCTACGTGTAGAGGTCGAAGAGGAGCGCGTGGGCCTGGACGCGACGCAGCATGGCGAGATCGCCTACCAACTGTAAAGCGCATTCGATCGTATCGCTCGGAGAGATTTAAACACCAAAAAGGAGGCTCTTATGTCACTCATGATCGCTCTCGACCTGTTGGCTTTCGTAGCGCTCATCGTCGCCTGGGCCGTGTTGCCGGCGCGAGCGGGCGCCCGCTGAGTCCCCCAGCGGCAACCAGCACAACTGAATAGCTGCCCTTGCGGCTGGGCGGGTCGAAGGCGACCGCCCTTTTTTGTTTCTGGTAAGTCGTTCAGATCACCGCCAGGACGGTCCCCATTGGCGACAGGTCGTAACCGTCCAGCGCGGCCACAGCCTGACGAAAGGCTGACTCTGGCTCGCGGATCAGCGCCAACAACGGCGCCAGCAGCTCGCTCTCATAGAATTGAGCGGCGATCACCAGGTCATAACGCTCGTCGAAGAGGGGCACGAAGTCGAGGCCCAGCGCGCGCGCGGCGGCCAGGATGCCCAGGCCGCAATCGGCGACGCCGCTCTGCACCGCCGCCGCCACCGCCAGATGGGTGAACTCCTGTCGCTCGTAGCCCCGGATGTGCGCCGGGTCGATTTGCAGCCGCGCCAGCTCGTAGTCGAGACGGACGCGGGTGCCGGCTCCCCGCTGGCGATTGACGAAACTGACATCGGGACGCGTCAGGTCCTCCAGGCCGACAATGCGCTTGGGATTGCCGGGCGCCACGATCAGCCCCTGGCGACGGTTCACGAACCCAACGACCACGACGTGTTCACGATGCGCAGCCAACAGGCGCTCGATATAACTCAGGTTATACTCGCCTGTCTCCGGATCGAAGAGATGGGCGCCGGCCAGGTGCGCCTCGCCGCGCTGCAGCGCCAGGAGGCCCCCCAGGCTGCCCACGTGCGCCGACGTCAGGCGACGATCAGCGCGCCGCTGTTGCAGGTGGTCGGCCAGCAGATCGAGGGTGAGGTCATGGCTGCCGACGGCAACGATCGTCTGACGGATCGTCTCGAGCGGGCGCAACAGCTCGACCTCGACTGTCTCGCCAGCGTGGCGCCCTTCGCACAGGCGCGGGATCGTAACGATGCCGTCAGCTTTGACCAACGACATGAGCACACTCGCCCCGCCGGCCAGCGGGGCCGCGATCAGGCGATCTCCCACCTGCCCCACCGTCACGCGCAGGAATTCGTCCAGGCCGCCCGGCGAAACCACCTTGCGCGCCAGGGTCGCGGCGACGCGCGGGCGCGGCGGCGGCGTCATGCCCTGCCAGCGATAGAGCAGCGGGCGCACGAGCAGATCGAAGGTCAGCGCCGCCGACACGGGATAGCCAGGGAGGCCGACCACCGCCTTGCCCTGCGCCACCCCTAAGACGACCGGATGGCCAGGGCGGATGGCGACGCCGTGGACGACCACCTGGCCGAGGTCGGCAATGACGGCGGCCGTATAGTCTTGGGAGCCAGCCGACGAGCCGGCGTTGATGATGACCAGGTCGTGGTCGATCAGAGCAGCCGCGACCGCGTCGCGGATGGCGGCATAGTCGTCGGCCTGGATGGGCAGGCGGTCGACGAGGCAGCCCGCCTCGGTCGCCTGCGCCGCCAGCATCAACGAGTTGAACTCGATGATGCTGCCGGGCTGGAGGGGGGCGCCGGGGGGGACCAGCTCGCTGCCGGTGGGGAGGATGGCCACGCGTGGGCGGCGATAGACCAGGACGGACGTGTGGCCGCAACCGGCGATCGCGCCCAGGTCCTGCGGCCGCAGCCGATGGTTGGTAGGCAACACCAGCTCGGAGGCCACGATGTCTTCGCCGAGCGGGCGCACGTGTTGCCAGGGGGGGACGGCCGCCATGATCTCGATCGCGCGGCCGTCGTCGACCGGCTGCGCGTGCTCGATCATGATCACGGCGTCGGTCGTGGGCGGCAGGGGATCGCCCGTGTCGACCGGGAACGCCTGGCGGC
>FWPU01010969.1_pt1 | contig 13026 bp, 11 predicted proteins | sample 2228361 | NCBI WGS metagenome assembly FWPU01 (sample SAMEA103939777, study PRJEB20133) | metagenome | reverse complement strand
ACCTGTCTACCATCCCGTCGGCGTGGGGCACACTCCAACACTTTTCTTCAGGATGCCAGCGGCGTCCCGGAATGGTCTTCATCCTCGCCACGCGCTCCACGCTGTAAGGGAGCACAACCGTCAAGCGACCGTTGGAACCTCCTTTGAGGAGGATGGTGCTCATCTCATCCACGCCCCAGAGAAAACGCCACGTATTGCCTCTTATTATAGCACAGCCTTTGAGAAATTGCAACAACAAAATTTTTCAACATGGCTGGGTTCACCTGACAAGGGGCGAGGTGGGCAGGGTTGCCAGCATCGCCCCGGTTTCAGCCCTCAACTGCTCGATGCGGCGCTGCCGCTCATCCATTTCCTCTCTCATTCGCGCCATCTCCGCCAAGTAGTGGTCAGAGGTCGTCTTTGCTCAGGCTGCGTTTCGACGTCATCTGGCTTCTACGGGAGACTTCGCCAGATGCGTCTCAATGGTTTGAAGAAACTCCTCGTCCTCCACGTCCCAAATAGCCCCTTGAGAGGGACCTCTAGCCCAGTAAGAAACGTTAGCCACCAATTGACCAAAGCGCATGTCAGGATACTTTTCGCTGAGTTCCTGAAGCAAGGTCAAAATTTGCATCCTCGTCTCTGGTATCATGCTACATCCCTCACTCTCAGTAAATGGCATGGCACATCAGCGAGACCTCTGCGCCCGCGCTGAGGGGGTGGGGCTGAACCGCAAAATCCGCCCGGAAAACTTGAACTCGCCGACCCACAGATATTCTCCGTCAAACGACATCGCGCAGGGCCAGAACAGTTTGTTGCGCCCGATTTGCTGCGAGAAATCGCTGAAACTCTCTTTGCCCAACAACACGTCAGGCGGTTGCCCGTTGAGAGCGTCCTCAGTTTTCGACCATATCACCACGCGCCCGAAGCAGGTATCGCCAACAAAAAGATGCCCGCCCGCAACCAGCACGCCGCCGGGCAGGTTGAAGCCGCGCAGGACGGCGGCGGGTTCGTAGTTCCGCCTTAAGGCGGGACTACCAACGGGTTGAGCGTCGAAGTCTGCGACGCGGTAAATCATTACCGACCCGCCCGGACCGAAACCGCTTGTGGCGGCGAGATATTTTCCGTCGCTGGATAATCTGCCCACAGCCTCTCCCGCGTTCAAAGCAAACAGCGGTTCGTCGTTCTGCGTCGGCAACCCTTTCCAAACGTAAATCATCCCCGCCCGTTCATCAGAGAGGTAGAAGTATTTGTCATCCATCGCTATGCCCTTTAACTCCTGAAACCGCACGCTGCCGATGCCGCCTCGAAAAACGCGGTCGGGCATTTCGCCGTTCAGTGGGAGTTTCGTCCAGACGAAAACTGTCTGCTTCCCCGCCAGCGCGAGCGTGTCACCGCGCAGCGCGTTGTCCCACGGCGCGTCGGGCAAGTGATAAACGAGGTCAGGCTTTGCGCCGCTTTCATCGGGCAGGTTCTTCCAGACGTAAAGTTTGGCGTCGAAGTCGGACGAGACGAAAAGGCTCTTGCCGTTCGACGCGGGCACGGGGTTGGTGATGAAGAAGTTCGTACGCAGCGTGTTCGTATAAACGTCCGGCGCGCCGATGGCGAAGTCGGGCAACTGGTCGCGGCGTGTGGGGACGGAGTTGTAAACGAGGATTTTGTTTTCGTTGCCCAACACGACGTAAACGCGCCCGCCCGCGACGACAACATCCGCGCCATCTCCACCGCGAAAGCCGCCTTTCTCCGACGTTCCCGTGAGCCATACGTCGGGTTGCGCGTTCGCGCTCTGCGGGAACGAGTGGAATAGATAAAGCGCGACCTCGCTCAACAGCAACAGCTTCCCGTCCCGCGTGAAGTCGCCCTGCATCCGCATACCGTCCACGAAAAAGTCATGCGGCTGCTCACTGTCGGTTGGGAACGTTTTGTAAAAGAAAGTCCCCTGCCCGTTGCGACTCACCCGCGCGTTGTGGTCGTCTACGATGAGCGACTTGCCGTCGCTGGTGATGCTGCGCGGCGTGCCGAAGGCGGGGTTGCGGAGGATGAGGTCGGGCGGCTGATTGTCCCGCGTCGGAAACGTTTTCCAGACCAGCACCGCCGACCCGTGCGTGCAGGTCGCCATCAACATATTGCCATTCGTCCACACGCCCCAGGGCCAGCCAGAGTTACCGTATCCTGCCTGAAAAGTAATGACGGGCAGTTTCAACTCCACGTCAGCAGGCGTCGCGTTCTGCGCGGGAACGCGGTTCCAGAGCAGGATGCGGTCATTGTAAGTGTCCGCGACAGCGACGCGCTCATCGGGGCTGGCAGCAACGCCGATGCACCAGTTCAACTGATTGCGTCCTGCGCCCGGCGTGTTGCGGGTCATGTTCGTTTGACCGATGACGACATCAGGCGGCACGTTGGCTGTGGGCAGTTTGTTCCAGACAAGCACGCGGTTGTTGTTCGTGTCCGCAAGCAGGAGATGCGTTCCATCGCTGGCGATACTGGACGGATGATTGAACAGCAGCCCGCCGCCCGTGTTGTCGAAGTCCACACCCGACAGCATGATGTCCGCGTTCTGCCCCGTCCTGAAGAAGCCGCTGTTGCCGCCCTTCACCACGCGATAGGTGGAATTGATACGCTGCACGCGAATCTCTCCAGATGGGCGCGGGTCTCTCAATGGGCGCGGGTCTCTCGATGGGCGCGGGTCTCTGACCCCGCCCATCGGTTGACCGAAGGTCTCCATTCGGTTCGGCGCGGTCGGGAGACCGCTGCCGAGCGGGGGGGCTTCATCCGCAGGCAACGGTGTCTGGCGAATCAACTCCAACGTCTTCGCATCGTATTGATATAGCACACCGTTGCGGACGATGTAGATGAACCTTGCGCTCGCCGCCATCGCTGTCTCTGATGGCGGCACGGGCGGCGGCGCATCATCGCCCTCAATCAAGGGCGTCGCCGCCACGCGGTCGGCGCGCGGTCCGCCGGTGACAATCATCAGAAAACTTCCATCGCGTCTTTGCACCACCGCCGGGTCGCCGCCCCTGAACTGCGTGTCTCTGTCCACCTGCCACGTCGAACCATCCCGCGAGAACGCCGACCAGCCGCCCACGCCTGAACCGTAAAACCGCACCCCTTCTTTCGTCGCCACCGCGTTGCCAATCCACGAGCCGCGCACCGGCAGCGCGATGTCAGGAAGTCGGGTGAACTTCAAACCGTCTTCGGAAACCGCATGAAACGCGCTCCCGTCCCGTCCCGCCATCGGCGAGAAGTAGTGCCACACCTTGCCCAAGCGAACAACGGAGCAGTCAAACGCCCGGTCTCCCTCCACGCTGAACCGCACGCCCGGCTCGAAGGTGTAGTGAACGCCATCGGACGAAATTGCGGAGTAGATTTGCGTCTGCTGATTCGGCGATGGCGCGCCGGGGGACGAAGTGAAGTAAATCCGAATCCGCCCGTCGTCCAATGCGGCAAGCGTTGGGTCAAACGGACGCTGATAGCCGGCGGGCATTCCGCGCACTTGAATCAGCTGCGGGTCGCTCCACGTTTTTCCGTCATCGTTGGAAAACTTCACCGCCACGCGGTCGAACGCCTCCCGCCGCTCAAACGGAAACCACTGGAACGCCGCGACCAGCCGCCCTTTCGCGTCCCGAATCACCGTCGGCACGCCCGCACGCTCCACAAACAACCGCGCCTGCCCGAACCGCAAGCCGTCGGGCGATTCAAGGAGATAAAGGTCGTGGTTCCACGGACCCTCCTGCGGCAGCGGCGGCTGCACCAACGCCGCGCGGAGGCAGACCACACAGAGGACAACGGCAAACAGAACGACGCATCGTTTCATCGGACACCACCTCGCCTGTCAAGGGAAGTATGAACCGCGTCAACGGGTTTGTCAAACTGGCGCGGGTTCTATGGTGTATTACCTTGCGGGGGTGGGGAATGTTGACAGGGGACATCTTTATCCGCGAATCTGCGCGAATAGACGCGAATCCTGCTCAACGAGAAATCCTATCCCGCTCAAAGCCTCATGTCCGATGTTGTGCTGTCCTGTCCATCAAGGGATGAGGGGAAGGCGTCACTGTTTACTGCAGAGAACGGCGAGCGCGCAGAGTCTTCCTTTCCCATTCACAAGCCGCCCCATGCCTCACCTCCAGCCACGATTTTCAATCGGGGGGAAACCGGCGGACAATGGGCTTTCAAGTCAACCTCTAAGACGCCGTTTTCTGCCACTTCTTCGTCAACTCCACCAGCCGATGCTTCTTCGCCGCCCGCTCGCGACGATATTGCTCTTCGGAGATTTCGCCCGCTTCATACTGATCGTCTAAGACCGCGATTTCGTCAATGAGGGCTTCACGTTCTTCTTGCAGCGAGGCGTGACGGGCGGCGCGGGATTTCGGATTTCGGATTTCGGATTTCGGATTTTGGATTTTGGGAGTGGGTTCGCGGCGCGGCGATGGTTCGCTGCTCCGGCGGACGCGCGTGCCGACCATCACGCCGACGATGCAGGCGACGAAGATGAGAATTGCCATACCCCATGCCATGCCTTGTTCCGAGAAGGAAAAGCCTTTGCCCTTGACCATGATTTCAAGGTTGACGCCCGGCTCGACGCGCTCCGCCTGATGAATGTGCCACGTCTGATCGTTCACGGGCATCTCGCCGCCGTCTTTGAGCAGGGGGGCTTGGAGTTGCAGCGTCGGGTCTTTGGTCAGAACGGCAAAAGTGAACGTGCGATAGTCCAACGAGCGCGAGAGGTCGTAGGTGCCGCCTTGCGGCTTGAGGTCGTAGGTGTAGGCGACGGTGCGCGCTTTCACCGCTCCTGGCGATTCTGAATGAAGAGATTCAATCGGCGTCGGCAGGATGGGCGACATGTCCACGTAATTGTCTTCGTCCAGTTTGAGGGGCGATTCCTCCGAGTGCGCCCCCATCATCGCCGCGCCGTGTTCCTCTCTCACCCCGACGTTCTGCGCGCCTTTGGGCAGCGATAGCCGCAGCACCTTGCGCCGCCCCCCGGCGCCGCGCTCGCCCATGAACGTGCGCCCGCCGGTGTGCGAGTCCGCGACGTTGAGAACAATCATCCGTTCGCCGACGCGCAGCGCGCCGTCCTTCACGTCCAGCACGCGGATATGGTGCATGACAACAATGAGACGGCTGGCGTCCGTCGAAGGGTCATAAACCGTCACCTGGGCGGTTGCGGTCGGCGTCTTCGCGTTCAGCACAATCGGGTCGCTGGTGTAGGTGGTATCGCCGTAGTCCACGCGCACTTCGTAAACGCCCTTGTCCCTCAGCGGAACGTCCGTCAGCTCAAACTTGCCGTCCTTGTCTGTCTTCGCGGTGGCGATGGGCTTATCGCCCGGCGTCGGATGAGTCCACAGACCCACTTCCAACCCTTCCACCGACCCGCCGCCTTTTGTGCCATTGGAGACCTCGCCGCGCACCGCGCCCGCCGCAGCGAGCGCGACGGCTTGACAGAGAAGCAGACAAAGGATAGCAAGGAATCTTATCTTCATCGTCATCCCTCACATCTCAAATGCGTCTGGGCACAGTATAACCGATTCAGGAGGAGGCGTCAACAGGGAGGATGACCATGCCAACGCAAAAAGAAAAGCCTGCCCGGGGGCAGGCTTCACGCAGACGTGACTTCTTGCCTTGCTTGCAGTTGTTACCGTTTGATGGGCGGAACGCGCTGCGGAGGCGGGACGGCTTTCACATGGTATCCGATAGAAATAGCGAGCCGCCAGCCTGTGCCTACCGAAGTAACGGTGTAAAAATCAGCCCCCGGTTCTGTATAGTCCTTCGGACAAATCACCAAGCCAACGGGGGCATCAGGCTTGGGGGTCTTTATCTTAACCGTCCCCTTAACGACTGGCCTCCCCCCTTCGCTCTCAATCACGTAATCGAGATGACCGGACGTCTTGCTTTTTGAGACGTAGACCCAATGCTTGTGGCTCACGTTGGAGAACTTATAAATCACCCGTCCAATGTCTACACGAGGCTGTTGGCTGAGTTGCGAGAATTTGACGTTCTGCAGAGAAAAGCAGTTCATCCCGGAGGCAAAAAGCGTGAGGGGAGGCGGCGGCACACGGCGCTTGGGAGACTGTGCCGACGTGGCAGACCAAACCACCGCCGACACCGCTCCTAACGTGGGTAGGGCAATGGCGAACCACAGCAATCTCCTCATTTTCAACCCCCTTCCCTTCACCCCTCACTTGCCTTTGAGCGCGGCTTCGATCTGCTGGCGCATCAGGCTGTCCCCGCCAGATGCATATTTGTCGAGCACGGCTAATGCCTTGCGCGGGTTGCCCAGACGGTAATACGATCCGGCGCACACTCGCCCTATGTATTTTACGAGATAAGGGTCATCAGACCGCCCCAGAGCGAAATAAGCCTCGCAGAGGGCGACGATGTCGTTATATCGGTCGTTATACCGCCTTGCCACACCGAGTTGAGGCAATACCTTCCAGAGAGCACACGGCACGTAAACGCTCCGAGGGAAACGGGCAATCAACTCGGCAGCGACGGCTTTGGTCTGAGCAAAATTCTCGGGATAATACCCAGACCGTTGCAGGCTCAACAGTTTCTGGTAGAGTTGATAGGCATTTGCCTCTGCGCCCGTTGGAGGGGATACCGTAAAGGTCAACGGAGTGGTTGCAATTTCCCCTGTCCAAAACCCTTCGAGTGAAATCTTCGTCGTGGTATAGCGCCCCACCAGTGTGTGCCTTCCTTCGCCTATCGGGGAGGTGATATCTTTCATGGTGAGGTCGAGGGTGTCGTGAAGGGAACCATTAGGCGCTAAACGCACGACGTGTGAAGGTCTTGGTCCAACCACTGATACTGTCGCGAAAAGTTTGCTCACTATTTCAGAGCCATCTAACGAGTAGGACAGTGAGTAGGGCATCGCAGGCGTGAACACAGGAATGGGAACATTACCTGTATTCGTGAGCGTGGCATGGACGATGACCATTTCCCCGGTCAGGTAAGAGGGCTTGCTCATCCGTATAGTGAGTTTGAGCGCGCCGGTGCTGCCAGAGGCTTCGGCTGAGGCGGTAGCGGCGACTGTCGTCGAACTCAGGTATACTATGAGTATTAGCCCCGCCAAGAGTAATCCCCCAAAGACCCAAGAAAAAAGTTGCTTTTGGATAAACATGGCTCACACCTTCAAGCCTTACTTGCCTCTCAGCGCCGCTTCTATCTGTCCTCGAATCCAACTGTCCTCGCCGGGCGTATATTTGTCCAGCACGGCTAAAGCCTTGCGGTAGTTGCCCAGATGGTAATATGCTTGAGCACTGAATCTTCCGATGCCCTTCACTATGTAAGCATCATCAGACCGTTTCAGAGCAAAGTAAGCCTCAGTTAAGGCTATGATGTCATCATGCTGCTTCATAGAGAACAGTTGAGGCGCAACCTTCCAGAGAGCGCACGATACATAGACACTCTGAGGGAAGCGAGCAATCAAGTCGGCGGCGATGGCTTTGGTCTGCCCGAAGTTTTCAGGATAATCGCCCGAGCGATACAGGCTCAACAATTTCTGGTAGAGTTGATAGGCATTTGCTTCTGCACCTGTTGGAGAAGACACGGTAAAGGTCAACAAAGAAGTTTTGATGTCTCCCCGCCAAAACCCTTTCAGAGGAATGTCTGACGTGGTATAATGCCCCATCAACGTATGTCTGCCCTCGGGTAAGGGGGATACAACATCTTTCGTGGAAAGGTTGAGACTGACACTAATGGAACTGCCAGGCGCTAAGGTCACAACATCGGAAGGGCTTGGGCCACGCATTGATGCTGAACTGCAAAGATCGCCTCGCACTACTTCGACACCATCCAATGAATAGAGGAGTGAAAAGGGTGCCAGAGGCTTGAATACAGAAATGGGGATGTTCCCTGTGTTCGTGAGGTTGGCGTGCGCGATAACCATCTCCCCTGTAAGATAGGTAGGCTTACTCATTCGTACGACGAATTTAAGGGGACCGGTAGTGCCAGAGGCTTCAGTCGAGGCAGTGGCAGTGCCTGTCGTCGAACTCAGGTATACTGCGAATATTAGTCCTGTAAAAAGCAGTGCCCCAAAGATCCAAGAGAAAAGTTGCTTTTGGGTCAACATCGCCAACTCCTCCTTATCATCACTCATTCGACATCTACTACCCAACGGGTAGACGTCAGAACGGTCACCACTTTGTGGTCGTATCCACTAAGTCCCGATCTGCTCGATCTACGCCGTTGATCGCCAGAGGGTGAGGGTAAAACTGTTTCATGACACTATCTGTTCGCGGAATATGTGAGCCGGGGGGATCGTCATCTGACTGATGGCAGCACCTCAAATCGTGACCTACCTCGTGGGCGATGACTACATTAGGATCAGCCCCATCCGCAATGATTGTAGGCATCCAGAGATGGATTCTCTGCCATGCTGGCTTTGGTGTCGCAATGTCTTCTGTATTACCGTACCAGTTCGGATGGTCGGGATTTGGTGTGCTCTCTTCAATAATCTTGATACAGTTCTGCGGCGAGATGTTGCCATTGAAGTTCACAACCTTATGACGTTGCTCAGAGGGGTCAATCAGGTGAAAAGTGAATTCCCAAATTCCAGCATCCCCCATGCCGTATATGCCTTCGTTTAAGACAAAGACATGCTTCACATCCGGACGGGCTCGTTCGTAAGCCCCCTGCACCCTGCACCCCCGATATTCGTCAAAGAAGGGAAACCCATCTCCGACGTGCAAGCCGGGTGGTTGCTCATCCACGTCGCTGGCACGGAAGGAACCGTAAGAGTCAAACAGCCACCCATCGGCGACGCCATTGTTGTTGTCATCTAAAGGCACAGTCGTGCCCTCCTTTGACAGGTCATCTGTGCGCCTTGCGGCCGCAGGGAGACCAGCAGTCTCAGGATGCGATATCATTGCATTCAGCGTTCCATAAGCCCCATAGTCATAACATTCCACCCTTACCGTGGCGGTCAGCACTGGGTCAACAGTCAAGTAAATTTTTTTCTGTGTTCGCCTTCCCACAGAATTTTTCTCTCTTGTTCGGCGCAGATCTCTGACCGCGCCGACATATTACCCACAAGGGCTATGCTACGATTTGGGTTTCTTCGCCCCGCACTTAGAGCAAAAATTATCCGCCGCCGTCATCGTGCGCCCACATTCGCCGCACGTCCATGACGACGACGGACGCGCCCTGTGTGATTTGCGCTGACGGGCACGACGGGCGCGGGCGATTTGAATTTCGACTTCAAGTTCGTAGTCCACCGCGCCCTTTTTCTGAACGTCGTCAATTTGCTGTAAAATGGCGACGGCGCGCTGACGATATTGACGGCGCAGTGACTCGTAATCTTCTGAGGACAGTTTGCCCGTCTGGAAATCGAAGTCCAACTCTTTGAGCGCGGCGTAAATCGCGTCGCGCTGTTCTTGCAGGCTGCCAACCGCGCCGTTAAACTTCGCCTCCAATTGCTCAGCGCGCGACGGGCGGCGCAACAGCGGATACAGAACGTAGCCTGCAACAGCGATGAATATCAAGCCCGTAACAAAATAGACCATTACAAACCCCTAAAAATCGAACTTCTTCAACTCCTCGTCCAACTTCGCTTCGTATTCGTTCGACGCTGATGGCTGAGGGACTTTCGGCTCGCTCACAGGTGCGCTTTCGGGGGCTGGTTTGGCAGAGACCGCTCTGTTTTTGAGCCGCATCAGAAACGCGCCAATCACCCCGCCGCTGACAAGGAGGAGGATGAACGGCAACGTCCAACCAATCAGGTGGACGCCTTTGGCTTTAGGCGCGCCCAAAATTTCCTCGCCGCGCCCGCAGTTTTTGAGGAAGTAAGCCACGTCGCCGAACTGAAAACCGGTGAGGCGTTTAACGCCGTGTTCTCTCAGGAGCCGCTGGAAGTCCGCCATCACTTCCGCCTCCGCCATTATCCCTTCCCGTTCGACCCGTTCCGCCAGTTCCTTCAACTTCTGCGAAGCCGTCATCTTCACCAGCGAGTCCAGAATTTCCTCTTTGGACATCCCCGCTTTGATTTGCTGCTCGACAATGGCGCGGTACATCTGCGCGTTGGTGCATTCGCACGCGCTAATCAGCATGTTCCCACAGCCGCACTTGCACACCAGCGACGACGTCACGTCCTTCACCGTCGGCGCAGCATAAACGCAAGAAACGAAGGAAATGAAGGAAATGAAGAAAATGCTCATGAGGGAACGACAGGGAACGACAGGGAACGACAGGGAACTTCCCCACCGTTTCCCGCTGTTTCCCGCTGTTTCCCACTGTTTCCTGCCGTCTCCTGCCGTCTCCTGCCGTCTCCTGCCGTCTCCTAATCCCCTCATCGCTCCATCACCCACCCCTTCGCCGTCACACGCTCTGGCGCGCGCAGTTCCTTGCCGCCGGGCAACATGCAGATGAAGTTGCCGATGAGGAAGATGACGCCGCTGACCCACACCCACATCAGCAACGGAAAGAGGTAGACTTGCAGATGGATGGATGTGGACTTGAGATCGTTCGGGTTCGCCACCTGTCGGAGCACGAGGTAGAGGTCGTGCTGCGGCGTGTAGAGAATAGCGGGGATGGGGGTTTGCTGCATTTCGCCTTCAAAGCCTTCAAAGGTGTCCTGTCGGGGTTTAAGCGTGACGAGTTTGCGCCCCTTGAGCGAAACGTCAACGTAAGCGAGCAGACTCTCCTTCCAGCCGGGCACGCGCTCCCTTGTCACTTTGTCTAACTTCAATTCATAACCCGCGATGCGCATGGTGTCGCTGGGTTGCAGGTCTTTGCGCACCTCAACCTTGTACATCATCGAACCTGTCACGCCCGCGAAGAACAGCGCGATGGCGAAGTGAACGATATAACCGCCATAGCGACGGCGATTGCGCAGGGTCAGGTTAATCAGTCCAGCGAAGTAAGACTCGCCCGTCAAATCGTGCCGCGCCTTCGCGCCGCGATAGAACTCCCACACAATCGCTGCCGTCACAAACACGCACGTCGCAAGGACGATCAGCGAAAACGAAATGGGGATGGGTCCGATGTAGGCATCCCTCCGTACGCCCATCAGTAACAGAATCGGCATGGACGCTCCCGCAACGGCGGCGGGCACGCGTAAGTTGCGCCACAGGTTCTTGGGCGAAGCGCGCCGCCACGGAATCAACGGTCCCACGCCGGTCAGGAACAACAGCGCCAACCCAATCGGCGGCATGACGACGTTGAAGTAAGGTCCAGCGGCAGTGATTCTGACGCCGAAGAGCGCTTCCGTGAGATTGGGCAACATCGTCCCAAACAACACCGCAAACGCCGCCCCGATAAAGAGCCAGTTATTGACGAGGAACGCGGCTTCCCGTGACAGCCACGACTCAAATTCGTTATCGCCTTGCAGTGCATTGTAGCGCGGCTTGCCGTCGTTTTTGAAGAGGCCCATGAGTTCTGAGAACACTACACAAGCCATCGCGCCCGTCACAGCGAAGGACACGGCGAGGAAGAGATACTCTGCCGCTTCGGGCGGCAGCGCGGCGTTCGGGGTGCTGGGGTCGGGAGGACGAATCCCCGTTTTCAACCGACCGAAGGTGTGAACGATGAAAAGCCCAAACGTAAACAGCGTGACGATACCGGCGGAAACGTACCAACCTCGCAGGAACAGAAAGCCGAAGCCCAAAATAATCATCAGCAGCAGGAACGTCCAGAAATACGGTCCGATGCCCGACTGCGCGAAGGCGTGAACCGATTGAATGATGCCGCTGCGCGTCAGAAACGTGCCGAAGATGCTGAGGGCGAAGGTGATGATGACCAACACCATGTTCCAGCCCTTGAGCATCCCCTTCTTCTCCTGAATCATCACCGAGTGCAGGAACGCCGTGCCCGTTAGCCACGGTATCAGGGAGGCGTTCTCCACCGGATCCCACGCCCAATAGCCGCCGAAACTCAGCGTCTCGTAGGCCCAGATGCCGCCCAACAAAATGCCGCAGCCGAGGAACGTCCACGCGAACAGCGTCCAGCGGCGAACGGCAATAATCCAGTCGCTGTCCAACTTCCCGCTCCACATTGCCGCCATGCCATAGCAGAACGGAACGGTCAAGCCGACATAGCCGATGTAAAGCGCGGGGGGATGAATTTGCATCCAGTAGTTTTGCAGAAGGGGGTTCAAACCTCTGCCGTCCGAGGGAGGCCAGGGCAGATCCAGCGGTGCGCCATGCGGCGGTTCAACGCGGAAGGGGTTGGCATTGAAGTTGACGAGGAGGAGGAAAAAGACCTGCGTGATGGCCATGACCGCCGCCGTGTAGGGCATGATGCCGCGCACCGTCGGCTGCGGACGCCACACCATCAACGCCCCGTAGCACGACAGGATGAACACCCACAGCAGTAAACTCCCCTCCTGCCCCCCCCACAGCGCGGAGACTTTGTATTGGACGGGCATCCCGCGATTGGATTCCGACCAGACGTAGGTGATATTGTAATCGTTCGTCACGAACGCATGAACCAAAATTCCCGTCGCCAACGAACATAGCAGAAACACCGCCAACATCCCGCGCCGCGCGCTCTGCCACAACTGCTCCTGTCGCCAACGGTCTTTCTCGCGCCCGGCTAAAATCCCCGCCACCATGCTATACGCCGCGCACATCAGCGCGAACAGAATCGAAAATCTTCCTAAATCAGCCGCCATCGTTCACCTCATCTAAAAGAAAGGCAGGGACGAATCCCCTGCCTTGAAGGATTGTTGCTATCAGTGGCTGTTCTCCAGGTTACGATACAACGCTTCCAACTTTCGCACAACCTCAAGAGAAAACCAGCGATGTCCACACTTCTGACACACACTGGCAGGCATGTCTTCCACAACAACACAGGGCAAGTCGTGAAGAATGGGTGCCTTACGCAGAATTTGCCGCCCTGTTGCCACTGAATCGAATTCGGTGTCTAACACGCCAGAACGAAAGTCTGCGGAAGCAGACTCGTTTGCGGCTCAGCCTGCTTTTAGCAGGCTTTCCAGCCGTTGTAGACGCTGAATTCGATTCGGCGGGATGAGGGCTCCAGCGGGGCGCAGGACGTCAAATTTGCCTCCTGCCTCCTGCCCCACCTCCGTCGGCGCAGCGCCTCCTTACCAGGGTT